>Ga0068863_100002720_pt1 | contig 17466 bp, 22 predicted proteins | sample KBSSwiS62_FD_66596 | JGI IMG/M metagenome (GOLD analysis project Ga0068863, IMG submission 66596) | Switchgrass rhizosphere microbial communities from Kellogg Biological Station, Michigan, USA - KBS Switchgrass S6-2 | ecosystem: Host-associated > Plants > Roots > Rhizosphere > Soil ...
GGAGAGGCGCGGGGAAATCTTGCGGCCGGCGGAACCGGCGAGGGTCGTCCGTTGACTCAACGCGATCGATGGATCGCCGAGCAGGTCGGGCCGGAATTGGTGCGACGGGGTTTGTATTTCGTAGGAATAGACGTCATCGGAGACTATCTGACCGAAGTGAACGTCACGTGTCCCACTTGCATTCGCGAACTGGATGCACAGTTCGGGCTCGACATTGCCGCTAAACTCATCGATTGCATCGATGCAAAACTCAACGAGAGGGCGCGCCGCACCGGCCGCTGAAGGCGACTCGAGAAGACAGAACATGGATGCGGTCATTACGCCGCGGGATCGGTTGTCGTTCACCGTCTTTCTCGCGGCCTCTCTACATGCGGCGCTGATCCTCGGCGTCGGATTCGCGTGGCACGTCGAGCACGAGCGGTCGCCTACGATCGAGGTCACCCTTGCGCAGCACGACGATCGGGTTGCACCCGACAAGGCAGACTTCCTCGCCCAATCGAACCAACTCGGCAGCGGCGATGCAGCCGAGGCGCGGGAGACAACTACCACCGAAGCCGCCGATTTCCACGACAGCACGGTTCAGCAGGTCGCGTCGAACCCGACGCCGCAGGCAGAGCGCGTCGCCGCCCGAGCGACACTCACCACCTCGTCTGCCCGCGAAGAACAGGCGCCGATCGAATCGCCGCAGGACGCAGTGGAACCGCGCCTCTCGCCGTCCGATCAGCGGCGCCTGATGGACCTCAGCCAGGAAATCGCGAGCCTCGAAGCGCGCGTCGATACCGAGGCCAACAGCGAAGCGAAGTCGCCGCGGGTGCGCCGGCTGACGAGCGTGTCGGCTCGCGCCGCGGTCGATGCTTACTACCTCCAGTCATGGCGTCGCAAGGTGGAGACGGTCGGTAACCTGAACTATCCGGAAGAGGCGCGCCGCGAACAGTTGTACGGCAGCCTCCGGTTGATGGTGTCGATCACACCCGACGGCGGACTGAAAGAGGTACGCATCCTCGACTCGTCCGGCTTCAAAGTGCTGGACGATGCGGCGATCCGGATCGTTCGCCAAGCTGCACCGTTCGCGCCTTTCCCGGAGGAAATGCGGCAATCGACCGACGTGCTCGAAATCATCCGTACTTGGCAATTCCGAAAGAACCACTATTCGTCCTCCTAAAGCGGGTCCTGGCACCTGCTATCATCCCCGCGCCATGGCACTCGATACCTGTCTGAAGCACCATTTCCTGCTCGCGATGCCGAGCCAGCGCGCCGACTACTTCAGCAACACGATCACGTACGTGTGCGAGCACAACGAAGAAGGCGCGATGGGCTTCATGGTCAATCGTCCGATGAACCTTACCGTGGCCGAACTGCTCGAACAGCTCGGGATCAGCGGCACGGTGACCGGCGAACAGCCGGTGCTGGAAGGCGGTCCGGTGAAGACGGAGCGCGGTTTCATCCTGCACAGCGACGACGTGCACTTCGACGCAAGCCTTTCGCTCGGTAACGGCCTGATGCTCAGCACCGCGCGTCAAACGCTCGAAGCGATCGGCGGCGGCAACGGCCCGAAGCGTTACCTCGTCGCACTCGGTTATGCCGGCTGGGGCGGCGGACAACTCGAGAACGAAATGCTCGAGAACATCTGGCTCAGTTGCCCGGCCGACGCGGACATCCTGTTCGACGTGCCGTTCGACCAACGGGTCAATCGAGCCGCAGCGTCGCTCGGCATCGACTTCCGCCTGATCGCCAACCAAGCCGGACACGCGTGACCGCGACGCATCCGTCGACCGTACTCGCCTTCGATTTCGGACTGCGCAACATCGGCGTCGCGACCGGCCAGGCCGTCACTCACACCGCGAGCGAACTCGGCATCGTTCGCGCACGCGACGGTGTGCCGAATTGGGATACGCTCGACGCGCTCGTGCGGGAGTGGCGGCCCGATGTGTTGCTGGTAGGGCTCCCGCTCAACATGGACGACACGTTGGGCGACATGGCCGAGCGCGCGAAACGCTTCGCTACGCGCCTCGAGGCACGCTATCACCTCGATGTGGAACTCGTGGACGAACGCTTGACGAGCTTCGAAGCCCGGGGACTCTCGCGCGATCTCGACGCGCAGCATGCGATTGCCGCCCGCCTCATCGCCGAAACCTATCTTCGCGGTTTGAAGAAGCCGGAGTAGATATGTTCAGCGTCGATAGTTGAACGACGACTCGGTGTCCTCGAGAGTCAGGTTGCCGGTCGCTGCCGCCAGCGCCTCCTGGCCGGACGCATCGGCACCGAGCTTGATCATCAGGCGCAGGTCGTTCGCCGAGTCGGCGTGCGTGAGCGCGGCGTCGTACGAAATCTCGCCGGCCGCGTACAACCGATAGAGACCCTGGTCGAACGTCTGCATGCCGAGTTCGGTCGATTTCGTCATCAGCTCTTTCAGCAGATGCACTTCGCCTTTGCGGATGTGGTCGGCCATCAACGGCGTGTTGATCAGCACTTCGACCGCGGCGCGGCGACCCTGTCCGTCCATGGTCGGAATCAACTGCTGCGCGATGATCGCCTTCAGGTTCAGTGACAGGTCCATCCAGATCTGGTCATGCCGGTCGCTCGGGAAGAAGTGGATGATGCGGTCGAGCGCCTGGTTCGCGTTGTTGGCGTGCAACGTGCACAAACACAGGTGACCGGTCTCGGCGAACGTTACCGCCTGCTCCATCGTTTCGCGCTGACGCACCTCGCCGATCATGATGACATCGGGCGCCTGCCGCAGCGTGTTCTTCAGCGCCACTTCGAAGCTGTCGGTGTCCATGCCCACTTCGCGCTGCGTGATGATGCAGCCGCGATGCTGGTGAATGTACTCGATCGGGTCTTCGATGCTGATGATGTGGCCGCTGGAATTCTCGTTGCGATGCCCGATCATCGCGGCGAGCGACGTGGACTTACCCGTTCCGGTCGCGCCGACGAAGATGATCAGGCCGCGCTTCGTCATCGCGAGCTGTTCGAGAATCGGCGGCAGACCCAGCTCGGCTACTTTCGGAATGTTGACTTCGATGCGTCGCAATACCATGCCGATCAGGTTGCGCTGATAAAAAGCGCTGACGCGAAAACGGCCGAGGCCGCGCGTGTTGATCGCGAAGTTGCATTCGTGGTCGCGCTTGAACGCGTCCTGTTGCTCCTTGTTCATCACGCCGAGCACGATCTCGCGCGACTCTTCGGGTGACAGCGCGTTCTTCGATGCGGCAAACAGCTTGCCGTTGATCTTGATCGTCGGCGGCCGACCGGCGGTGATGAAGAGGTCGGATGCTCCTTTCTCTACCACCAGCTTCAGTAACTTATCGAACTCCATCGGTCACCTCAGAAGCTCTCTGGAATCTTCGCGACTTCACGCGCCGTTTCGCGACCGATCACGCGCCGCTGCACAAGCCCTTGCAGACATTGATCGAGCGTCTGCATGCCGTTTGCGGCGCTGGTTTGAATAGCGGAGTACATCTGCGCGACCTTGCCTTCGCGGATCAGGTTACGGATCGCCGGCGTCGCGATCATGATCTCGTGCGCCGCAACCCGGCCGCCGCTCACTTTCTTCAGCAGCGTCTGGGAGATGACCGCCTGCAGCGACTCGGACAGCATCGACCGCACCATGTCTTTTTCTTCGGCTGGAAACTGGTCGATGATCCGGTCGATCGTCTTCGACGCCGACGTCGTGTGCAGCGTTGCGAACACGAGGTGTCCGGTTTCCGCTGCAGTCAGCGCGAGGCGCGTAGTAATCAGGTCGCGCATCTCGCCGACCAGAATCACGTCGGGGTCTTCCCGCAACGCGACCCGCAGCGCCTCAGAGAAACCGTGAGTATCGCGGTGCACTTCGCGCTGATTGACGAGACACTTCTTGCTCTCGTGCACGAATTCGATCGGATCTTCGATCGTCAGAATGTGCTGATAGCGGTTGTCGTTGATGAAGTCGACCATCGCCGCCATCGTCGTGCTCTTGCCCGAACCTGTGGGGCCTGTTACCAGCACGAGACCGCGCGGCGCCATCGAAACGTCCTTGAAGACCTGACCCATGCCGAGGTCTTCCATCGTCAGCACTTTCGACGGAATCGTTCGGAACACCGCGCCGGCGCCACGATTCTGGTTGAACGCATTGACGCGAAAGCGTGCGACACCCGGCACTTCGAACGAAAAGTCGGTTTCGAGGAATTCTTCGTAATCCTTACGCTGCTTGTCGTTCATGATCTCGTAGACGAGCGCATGAACTTCGCGATGTTCGAGCGGCGGCAGGTTGATGCGTCGAACGTCGCCGTCGACGCGGATCATCGGCGGCAAGCCGGCTGACAAGTGCAGGTCGGACGCGCCCTGTTTGGCGCTGAAGGCGAGAAGCTCGGTGATATCCATAGCAGTCGCAATCCCTTTCTGCTCGCGCTCTCCGTGGTGAGAGAGTCCGTGGAGAGAGCCCGTATAGTATTACCTCCCCCCGCGGTTGCACATGGCGGATGGATGACGCTCCCGACCTCCGTGGCTAAACTGCGACGCCGTTTACACAACCACCATGCACTCGATCAGCAACCATGTAGCCGACGTTCAGACTCGAGTCGCGCACGCCGCCGAGCGAAGCGGTCGGACGCGCGACTCGGTCCGCCTGGTAGGAGCATCGAAAGCGCAGTCTGTCGACGTGATCCGGGCTGCAGCAGCGTGCGGCATCACCGAGTTCGGCGAAAATTATCTGAATGACGCGCTGCCGAAGATCGAAGCGCTGCGCGATCTGTCGTTGCAGTGGCATTTCATCGGTGCCGTTCAGTCGAACAAGACGCGCGATATCGCGCGCTATTTTCAATGGGTGCAGACACTCGATCGCGCCAAGGTGGCGCAGCGTCTGTCGGATCAACGTCCAGACGACAGCGATGCACTCGATGTACTGATTCAGATCAACATCGACGGCGAACCGCAGAAGGCAGGTATCGCACCGGAGGCTCTGGCAGAATTCGCCGCGCAACTGCTGCACCTGCCACGGATCCGACTGCGCGGACTCATGGCGATTCCGCGCCCGGAGTCAGGCGCAGACGCGCAACGCGTTGCATTCCGCCGCATGCGCGAACTGTTCGAGCGCGAACGACCTGCGGCCGCGACACACTGGGACACGCTGTCGATGGGTATGACACAGGATTTCGAGACCGCGATTGCAGAAGGCGCGACCATGATCAGAATCGGTACTGCACTGTTTGGACCGCGAGGAGCGCGTCGCGATGGCTGACAAGATTGCTTTCATCGGCGCCGGCAACATGGCGAAGAGCCTGGTCGGTGGACTGTTGCGTCACGGTTATCCGGCGGCGTCGATTGTCGCGGCGGATCCCGACGCATCCCAACGAGCCGGTATGGCGGCGCTCGGCGTTACTGTGGTCGATTCGAACGCGCACGCGATCGACGAGGCTGCTTCCATCGTGCTCGCCGTGAAGCCTCAGCTCATGCGCAGCGTCGTGCAGGATCTGAAGGGCGCTCTGAGCGTCGATCAGCTGCTGATATCGATCGCGGCCGGAGTTCCGAGCGCTGCGATCGCGCGATGGTCGCCGAAAAGCATCGGCATCGTTCGCTGCATGCCGAACACGCCCGCCCTCTACGGGGCCGGCGTAACGGCGTTGTTTGCCAACGAGCGCGTCACGGCGCGGCAGACGGCGGCGGCCGAGTCCATTCTCGCTGCCGCAGGACACGTCATCTGGGTTGAGCGCGAGTCGGCAATCGACGCCGTTACGGCCGTCTCGGGAAGCGGGCCGGCTTATTTTTTCTACCTGATGGAAGCGATGATCGACGCCGGCATCGCGCTGGGCCTCGATGCCGAGACGGCCCGCACGCTGACGTTGAAGACGGCCTACGGCGCCGCCGTGATGGCGAACGAAAGCACGAATACGCCGGCCGAGCTGCGCCGCAACGTCACCTCTCCGGGCGGTACGACGGAGCGCGCGATATCGGTGCTCGATGGCGGGCAAGGCAAGCCACTGATCGAGCGCGCGGTGCGTGAAGCCGCGCAACGCTCGGTCGAACTGGCGAAAGAGTTCGCCACTCAGTGACACGCGCTGCAGCGTTAGACAGAATCGTCGTCTGCAGCGATCCCTCGAAGATGAGTCAGGACTGTATTCAATGAGCAACCCGTTGGTCTTCATCGTCGACACAGTCTTCGACGTCGTCTGCTTTCTGTTTCTCGCGCGGCTGATCCTCCAGGCGAGCCGCGCCGATTTCTACAACCCGATATCGCAAGGCATCGTAAAAGCGACCGATCCGATCCTGCGTCCGCTGCGCATGCTGATACCGGGCTATCGCAACCTGGATTTCTCTGCCTTCATCGCCGCGTGGCTGATCAAAGTGCTGGCGCACACGATGTCGATCGGAATTCAGTCCCAATACATGCCCGGGTTGGCTTACCTGTTCGGCATCGGCCTGTTCGATACGTTGCGGCTTCTCCTGACGGTGTACTGGTTCGCGCTGATCGTCGTGATCGTGCTGAGCTTTCTCGCACCGGGCTCGTATCACCCGGCGGCCGCATTGCTCGCGCAAGTTACCGAACCGATCCTCGCGCCGGCGCGCAAACTGATTCCGCCGCTCGGCGGATTGGACTTTTCGCCGATTCTCGTCTTCATGATCCTGATCCTCGTCCGCGACTATCTGCTGCCCGCGATCTTCACGAGTCTGCTGACGTAACCGCACGGCGGCGCACCCGCGACGCTCTGTTGTTGGTGCCTCGGCCACTCTTGTACTGATTGAAATTGATTTAGACTCCGCCGTCCTATGCCAGACCGCATCCCTCCCGACTCCGTCGGCGTCGTCACGCCGCAGCACCTGACCTTCCACGAGCCGGTCGCATTGCTGTGCGGCCGCGTGCTGCCGCACCTGGAACTCGTGTACGAAACGTACGGAGAGTTGAACGCTGCGCGCTCCAATGCCGTACTCGTCTGTCACGCGCTATCGGGGCATCACCACGCGGCCGGATATCACAGCGCCGACGACGAGCGCCCGGGCTGGTGGGACAACTGTATCGGTCCCGGCAAACCCATCGACACGAACCGCTTCTTCGTCGTGAGCCTCAACAACCTCGGTGGCTGCAACGGCAGCACCGGACCGCGCTCGATCAATCCGGAAACCGGCCGCACCTACGGCCCTGATTTCCCCGTGGTCACCGTACGCGACTGGGTGGCGACGCAAGCGATGCTGGCCGACGCGCTGCACGTCGATCGCTGGGCGGCCGTCATCGGCGGCAGCCTCGGCGGCATGCAAGCGATGCAGTGGGCAATCGACCTGCCGGAACGCGTTGCGCATGCCGTGCTGATCGCGTCCGCATCGCGCCTGTCCGCGCAGAACATCGCGTTCAACGAAATCGCGCGGCAGGCCATCGTCTCGGATCCGGAGTTCAATGGCGGTCGCTACCTCGATACCGCAAGCAACCCCGCGCGCGGACTGATGCTGGCCCGCATGCTCGGACACGTGACGTATCAATCCGACGATGGTCTGCGCGACAAATTCGGCCGCGACGTGAAATCGGGCGATCTGGCGGCAGCGCGCGACGTGCAGTTTCAGGTCGAGAGTTACCTGCATCATCAAGGTCGTTCGTTCTCGCAACGGTTCGACGCGAATACCTATCTGCTGATGACGCGCGCGCTCGATCATTTCGATCCGGCGCGCGACTTCAACGACGACCTGGTCGCCGCGTTGAAACGCGCGCAGAGCGATTTCCTCGTCGTGTCGTTCACCACCGACTGGCGTTTCGCGCCGGCGCGATCGAAGGAAATCGTCGACGCGCTGATCGCGGCGCGAAAGAACGTCGTCAGTGCCGTAGTCGACACGCCGCACGGACACGACGCCTTTCTGTTGGAGGTGCCGCGCTACTTCAGCGTGTTGCGCGCCTATCTCCAGCATGTCGCCGAACGGGTGAACGCGCGATGAGACCCGACATTTCGATCATCGCTGATCTCGTTACCGCCGACTCGCGCGTGCTGGACCTCGGTTGCGGCGACGGCGAACTGCTCGCTCATCTGCGCCGCACGAAGGGCGTAAACGGGTACGGCCTCGAGATCGATCCGGAAATGATCACGAGCTGCATCGCGGCAGGCGTCAACGTGATCGAACAGGACCTCGATCAGGGGCTGACGAATTTCCCGAGCGACAGCTTCGATCTGGTCGTGATGACCGATACGCTGCAGAGCGTGAAGCGACCCGACGTGATGCTGGACGAAATGTTGCGGATCGGGCGCGAATGCATCGTGACGTTTCCGAACTTCGCGCATTGGCGGTGTCGACTGTATCTGGCCTCGCGCGGCCGCATGCCGGTGGCCAAACACCTGCCGCACCACTGGTACGACACGCCGAACATCCATCTATGTACGTTCGCCGACTTCGAAGCGTTGTGCACCACGAAACGTCTACGCGTGATCGAACGCCTCGTCGTAGACAGCGACTACGCGAATCACTCGCTGATGAGTCGGTTCCCGAACCTCATGGGCACCACCGCGTTCTATCACCTTGGGCGGCCGCAATGATCAAACACCTGTTTTGGTTCATGCTCGCGTTCGCTGCGTTGCCTGCCGCCGCGGACCAGTTCAAATCGTTCGACGGGATGGACGTACACTACATCGTCGTCAACACGCTATTCCTTCAGCCGGACGTCGCGGCGAGATACAAGGTGGTCCGCGCGAACGATCGCGCCATTGTCAATCTGTCGGTCATCGACGAGAAGGGCTCGGCGATACTCGCTGAAGTCACGGGATCGACCGTCAATCTGCTCAGCCAGACCAATCCGTTACAGTTCGCGGTCATAAACGAAGGCGACTCGATCTACTACGTCGCACCATTCCAGTATACCGATCAGGATGTACTGCGATTCCGCGTGAGCATCAGCGTTCCGGGTCGCGCGCCGATGGATCTGGAATTCCAGCAGCAGATGTATCTGGGCATCCCCCAGTGAACGTCGTGCTCGCCAGCGGCAACGCCGGCAAGCTGGAGGAGCTGGGCGCGGTGCTGTTACCGCTCGGCGTTACGTTGTGCACGCAGCGACAACTCGGCATATCCGACGCAGACGAAACCGCGATCACGTTCGTCGAGAACGCGTTGCTCAAGGCACGTCACGCCGCTGCCGCCAGCAACCTTCCGGCCATCGCCGACGACTCCGGTCTGGTGGTTGCCGCCCTCGACGGTGCACCTGGCGTACTGTCGGCACGCTATGCAGGCTCGCCTTCCGATGCGGCCGCGAACAACCGGAAACTGATTGCATCGCTCGCCGGCGTGCGCGATCGACGCGCGTATTTCTTTTGTTCGCTGGTGTTCCTGCGCAGCGCAGCGGATCCGGCGCCGCTCATCGCCTCGGCCACCTGGAACGGTCGCATCGTCGACGAACCCGCCGGCAGCGGTGGATTCGGATACGACCCGCATTTTCTGGTCGATGGTTTCGACAGGACCGCGGCCGAGTTACCCGCGTCGGTGAAGAATCGCGTCAGTCACCGCGGTAAGGCCGCCGCCGCGCTCGTTGACGCGATCCGTACCGCGCTCGGCGAGATGCAACGACATCGCTAGGTCATGATGCAGACACCGCCGCTATCGCTGTACGTCCACTTTCCGTGGTGCGTGCGGAAATGCCCTTACTGTGACTTCAATTCGCATCCGGCGAAAGGTGAACTGCCAGAGGCAGCGTACCTCGATCAGCTGTTGCGCGACCTCGATCGGGACCTGAACCAAGTGCCGCACAGAACGATCGAGACCATTTTCATCGGTGGCGGCACACCGAGCCTGATCTCTGGACGCACCATAGCGGCGCTGTTGGGCGGCATCCGCGATCGAGCCTTGGTCGCCGATGACGCGGAGATCACGCTGGAGGCGAACCCCGGAACGGTGGATGAAGCGAATTTTGCTGCCTACCGCGCTGCTGGCGTCGACCGGCTGTCGATCGGCGCACAGTCGTTCGATCCGTCGCACCTCGCGGCGCTGGGCCGGATCCACGATCCCGACGACATCGAGCACGCGGTCGCCACCGCGAAAGCCGCGGGATTCGAGCGCTTCAATCTCGATCTGATGCACGGCCTGCCGGGTCAGACTGCGGACCAAGCCGTACGCGATCTGAAACGCGCGCTGGCGCTCGGCGCGTCGCACGTCTCCTGGTATCAGCTGACCATCGAGCCTCGCACCGAGTTCGCGCTGCATCCGCCGCGGCTGCCAGACGAAGATGCGCTGGCGACGATCGAGGCGGCAGGGCTTGCCACCCTCGAAGCCGCGGGCTTGCGCCGATACGAAGTATCGGCCTTCGCGCGCGAAGATCAGGCGGCCCGCCACAACGTCAATTACTGGACGTTCGGCGACTATCTCGGCATCGGTGCCGGCGCGCACGGCAAACTCACCTTCGCGGAACGCAGTGCCATCATTCGAACCAGCAAACCGCTGGCGCCCGCCCGATACCTCGGCGCCGCGCCCGACGACCTCCGTTCAGAAGCCGCAATCACGGCTGACGCCCGGCCGGGGGAGTTTCTGCTGAACGCATTGCGACTCGTCGATGGCGTCGAACCGCAGCTGTTCGAGCAACGAACCGACTGCGCCTTGTCGACGATCCACGACACGTGGAAGCGTTTGCACGCGCGTGGCCTGGTGCAGCGCGATCGGCTCGCCGTTACCGACCTGGGTCTTCGCTACCTCGACACGGTCGTTGGCGAGTTCATCTGACCTCGCGTTTCCGGTAGGCCAGATCCCATACGCGGTGGCCGAGGCGCACACCGCGCGCCTCGAAACGGGTAGTTGGGCGCTCTTCGTTCCGGGCCGCAAACTGCCCCTCACCCGCGACGTTCTGCAGTCCAGGCTCGGCTTCGAGCACCACCCGCATCGCGTCCGCATAGTGCTCCCAATCCGTGGCGACCTGTAACTCGCCGCCTGCACCGAGCCTCTGTGCAACCAGCGCGGCAAATCCGGCGTTGATCAGGCGTCGTTTGTGATGCTTGGATTTCGGCCACGGATCGGGGAAGAACACCATCACGCGATGCAGCGTTTCCTCTGTCATCATGTTGGCTAACACCACGCGCGCATCGCCTTCGATTACGCGAACGTTCGGTAGCCCGGCAGCCTCTACGGCGTTCAACAGCGCGCCGATCCCGGGTCGGTACACCTCGACGCCCAGGCAGTTCCACTCCGGGTGTCGTTGCGCCGTTTCGAGCAACGCGTGTCCCATGCCGAAGCCGATCTCCAGCGCCAACGGCGCCGCGCGTCCGAATTGCGCGCTCCAGTCGATTGGTTCCGTGGCGAGCGGTATGCGGTAACGCTCGAGCAACTCGCGCAGCGCGCGAGCCTGCGCGACGGTCATGCGACCTTGCCTGCGGATGTATACGCGACCTTGCGTCAATTGCGCCAGGCGCTCCACGCGAACGACGCCCAACCGACGATGAAAGCCACACCGCCGAGCGGCGTGATCGGCCCGAGCCAGCGCGGTCCGCCGAGCGACAACGAATACAGACTTCCGGAGAAGAAGACGATGCCGACGAGAAACGCCATTCCGGCGATCGCGGCCGCGTCGTTCGCGGGGACGTCGCGGCCGAGCTGTCGCAGCCAGAGCGCGACCAGGCACAACGCGATGCTATGGAAGAACTGGTAAGTGACGCCGGTTTGGAACGCGCTGAGCGATGCGACGTCGAGCCGCGCCTTCAATCCGTGCGCGGCGAACGCACCCAACATCACCGAGACGCCAGCAGTGCCGGCGCCTACGGTGAGAAAAAGTCGGGAAAACTGCACGGGCAAACCGTTAACGGCGTTTTGGCCACCTTAACAGTTGGACCGCGCGAGATCAGGCCGCGATGACCGTCTCCTGCATCGCGTTCTTCAGCTTTTTCAGCGCGTTCTTCTCGAGCTGACGGATCCGCTCAGCCGATACGTCGTACCGAGCCGCCAGTTCGTGCAGCGTGGACTTCTCGTCGGTGAGCCAGCGGCTCTCGAGAATGTCGCGGCTCCGCGCATCGAGCGTGCGCAGCGCGACGCTGAGGCTATCGCTGGACGTGGACGACAGCTCCTGATCGGCGACCACTTCGGCGGGATCGGCACCGGTGGATTCCAGATACTGCGACGGCGCAGTCCATGCATCGTCTTCGTCGTCCGACTCGCCGTCGAACGCCATGTCGTGCGCTGACAGGCGCCCTTCCATCTGCGTGACGACTTCCGGCGATACGCCGAGATCTTTCGCCACTGCTTCGGTCTCGGCCTGATTCAGCCAACCGAGCTTGCGCTTGTTGCTGCGCAGGTTGAAGAACAGCTTCCGCTGCGCCTTCGTCGTGGCGACTTTGACGATCCGCCAGTTGCGCAGGATGAACTCGTGCATCTCGGCTTTGATCCAGTGCACCGCAAACGAGACGAGCCGTACGCCGACCTCCGGGTTGTAGCGTTTCACGGCCTTCATCAGACCGACATTACCTTCCTGAATCAGATCGCCGTGCGACAGCCCGTACCCGGCGTAGCTGCGCGCCAGGTGCACGACGAATCGCAGGTGACACAGCACCAGTTTGCGCGCGGCCTCGAGATCGTTCTCGTAGTAGAACCGCTCGGCCAGCGCCTTCTCTTCTTCGGCGGTCAGAATCGGGAAGCCGCTCACCGTCTGGACGTACGCATTCAAATCCCCGCCCGGCGAGAGACTGTTGAAAGCCAGTAAGTTGGTCATGGTTGCTACCTCCCGTAACACGGCCGCGATATTAGCAGTCTCCGTCTTAGAGTGCTAACCCGCAGTGAGGTTCAACCCCTTCTGCGATGCATTCCATAAGAGGAACCGCCTAGAGGATCTGCAGATGGGTCAGCCGCTGGCGCGCGGCCAGCAGGGCTCCGGCGATACCGAGCGCCCCGCCCGAGAAGACGAGAACCCCGAAGAACGCCGCGTTCAGGCCACGCGGATCGAGGCTTTGCCCGTAGCTGCCGAGCAACGCCGCGAGCGGTGCTTCCAGGATCCCGAGAACGGCGCTGATCAACATGGCCCCGGCGATTCCGCCGCCCAGACCGTATAGCAGCCCGAAATACAGAAACGGGCGCCGGATGTAGCTGTCAGTGGCACCGACGAGCTTCATGACCTGGAGTTCCGCCAGGCGCGCCTCGATCGCGAGGCGGACCGACGTGGCGGTCACGAGGATAGCCCCCACGGCAAAAGTCGCCGCCAGCACCCAACTCATCCGCCGCACCACCGCCGTCATCGCCTGCACGCGCTCGAGCCAGGTCTTCTCCACGCTGACCTCGTCGACGCCGGCCTCCGCGCGCAACCGCGTGGCGAGAGCCTCGAACTGCTCCGGTCGCGTATCGCCCTTCATGACGACGCGCAACGACGCAGGCAACGGGTTGCGCTTCAGGTGCGCAAGCGCGTCGGTAACGCCCGTGAACTTCTCGAATTCGGCCAACGCGGCGTCGGCGCCGATCAGCGTGACGCGTTCGACGTCGGGATCCTCGGACAGTTGGTCGCGCAGGGCGCGGCCGACCTGCGCATCGGCGTCGACCTGCAGGTAAACGGTTATACCGGGACGACCTTCCCAACGATCGCTCATCGCCGCGAGGTTCGTCTGCACCAGATACAGACCGCCCGGCAGCGCCAGCGCAATTCCGATCAGCAACCACACAAGCGCGCTCGTCCAGAACCGTTGGCTTACGAAGATCAGGCTGTCCCGCGCAACACGCTGATGATCACGCATCCAGCGCGCCGCCCGGCCGGTGCTGCGCGAGCCCGCGATCGACCACGGGTCACTGGACACTGCTGCCCTCGCTACGGTGCTCGTCGCTCGCTTCGGATAGTGCGCCATGCGACAGCTCGACGATCGGTTTGTCCATCGCCGCGATCAGCTCCCGCTCATGGCTTGCGATGATTACGGTGGTACCGACCTCCTGAAACTGCTCGAACAGCCGCATGATGTCGCGCGACAGTTCAGGGTCCAGATTGCCGGTCGGTTCGTCCGCCAGCAGCAACCGCGGTCTGTTCACGAGAGCGCGCGCGATGCCGACCCGTTGCTGCTCGCCGGTCGACAGATGCGGTGGCAGCATCCGCTCCTTCTCCAACAGTCCCACGCGCGACAGCGCCGCGCGCGCACGACGCACCACGTCGCGCTCGTGCATGCCACCCACGCGCAACGGCAACGCGACGTTGGCGTAAACAGTGTGATGCGGAAGCAGGTGATGATCCTGAAACACCGCACCGATGTTCTGCCGGTACGCGGGGATATGCCGATCCGGAAGCTGAGCGATGTTCACTCCATTGACGAAGATCTGACCGCGCGTCGGTAGATCGAGCCGCAACAGCAGGCGAAGGAACGTGCTCTTGCCGGCGCCGGAATGGCCCGTCAGGAACGTCATCGATCCTTCCTCGAAGCTGACCGAGACCGACCGCAGCGCTTCCGTCCCGTTGTCGAAGCGCTTCGTCACGTCGCGGAATTCGATTTGCGCCATGCGCGTCAGTCCGCGTCGCGCGCGAGCAGCGCATCGACGAACGCCTCGGGTTCGAACGGACGCAGGTCCTCCACGGCTTCGCCGATACCCACGAAATGCACTGGAAACCGACTGGTATTCGCGATTGCGAACAGCACGCCGGCTTTCGCGGTGCCGTCGAGTTTGGTCACGATCAATCCGGTGAGGCCCACCGCGGTGTCGAATTCCTTCACTTGCGACAGCGCGTTCTGCCCGACGCTGCCATCGAGCACGAGCAGCACCGAGTGCGGGGCACCCGAGTCGAGCTTCGAAACCACGCGCTTGATCTTCGCGAGTTCTTCCATGAGGTTGGTTTTCGCCTGCAGACGTCCCGCGGTGTCGGCAATCACGACGTCGGCGTCGCGTGCCTGTCCAGAGCGCACGGCATCGAACACCACCGAGGCGCTGTCCGAACCCTGCTGCTGCGCGATCACGGGAATGTCGTGGCGATGTCCCCAGCTGGTGAGCTGCTCCACCGCGGCAGCACGAAATGTATCACCCGCAGCCAGCAGCACCGATTTCCCTTCCGCCTTGAGCCGCTGCCCCAGTTTTCCGATCGTCGTGGTCTTTCCGGCGCCGTTGACCCCGACAACCAATATCACGAAGGGGCGTCGGGCTGGGTCGATCACCAGGGGTCGCGCAATCGGGCGTAGCTGCTCCACGAGCTCCGCCCGCAGCGCCTCGAACAACGCATCCGTGTCTGCCAATTGTTTGCGTTTTACCCGCTGCGCGAGCGCATCCATGATGCGCTGCGTCGCTTCGACTCCGACATCGGCGCGCAGCAGGCTCGTTTCGAGTTCGGCGAGAACGTCGTCGTCGATCGCTTTCTTGCCGAGGAACAGATTGCCCAGCTGCGTTCGGGTTTTCGCGAGACCACCGCGCAGGCGGCGCAGGAACCCTCGCTCGGTGTTCTCGTCGTTTTGGCCCACAATCGCTCTCTGTAATTCTGTTGCACGTGCTCGACCTACGAGGCCAGCGGTGAACGAGGTCCGCATTATCAGCGGTAAGTGGAGGCGACGAAAGCTCGCCTTCCCGAACCGTCCAACGTTGCGTCCGACGCCCGACCGTGCGCGCGAGACCGTGTTCAATTGGTTGGCGGCGTGGCTCGACGGCGCGCGCTGTCTCGACCTGTTCGCGGGTTCCGGCGCGCTCGGATTCGAATCGCTCTCGCGTGGCGCTGCGGAGGCGACGCTCGTCGACGACGACCCAGTGGTGATCCGCGCACTTCAGGAGAACGCGCGTGCAATCGGCGCGACCCACTGCGCGATCGTGCGCGCATCGGCGCGCGACTTCCTGCGCAGCAACGAACGTTCGTGGGATATCGTGTTTCTCGACCCGCCATTCGACTCGGCGCTGCTCGAACACAGCCTCGATGCCCTCGGCACCGGTCCGCACCTGCATCCGGAATCGATCGTGTACGTCGAGTCGAGCGTCCATCTGCCACCCCCGCTCGATGGGTGGACGACGATCAAATCCACGCGGACCGGCGACGTTCAGTCGCAGCTGGTGCAGCGCGTCGTTTGAGGTAGCGACCGATTATCCGATACCATCGCGCCCTTCCTCGTGGGGGCGGGACCTTGAAAACAGTGATCTATCCGGGGACCTTCAATCCGATCACCAACGGTCACACCGACCTCGTGAATCGGGCGCTGAGTTTGTTCGATAAGGTCATCCTTGCGATCGGTACGTCGGCCCAAAAGGCCGGATCGGAGCAACTGCTCGACCGCATCCGCCTGTGCGAGCGGGTTCTCGCCCCGTTTGGAAAACGCGTGCAGGTCGAGCGCTTCCACGGACTGCTGGTCGACTATGCGAACACCATGGGCACGCGCTTCATCCTGCGCGGACTGCGCACGATGGCCGACTTCGAGTACGAGTTTCAGATGGCCGAAATGAATACCGAACTCGAACCGTCGATCGAGTACGTGTTCCTGCTGCCGTCGAAGAGTTGCTCTTTCATCTCCTCGACGCTGGTCCGCGAGATCGCGTCACTCGGCGGCGATGTAACGAAGTTCGTCGATCCGATCGTCGCCGAGGCGCTGCGGGTCAACCGTGCGAACAGCCAGGCGACCAATCAGCCCTGAGGTGCCGCCTACTGGGCAACCTCGTTCGGATCGACGTAACGACCCGAGGTACTGCAACCGAGGCAGCGTACGAACGTCTCCTTGGCAGGGCCGATGACCAGTGTATCGGCCGCCTGCTTGACGTTGCCGCCCAGCGCGGTGAAGGGCAGGCTCACGACGAAGAGCGCGCTTCCGACGAGGGTCAGCACCATCCCAAACGGCCGCGCAACGAGGACGTCGCCCGCCATCGCCCAGTCGTTGGGTGACTCTTCCGAAGCCGCAAATGCGGGCAGACTGATCGCCGCAACGATCAACGCAGTCAGTGCGCGGCTCTTGATGAATTTCTGCATGACGAAACGTCTCAATCTCATTGGGCCGCCAAACTCTAACACCAGCGCCGATGCCATTTCGCGTCATCGTTGGCAGTTCGGGCAGTACACGGTGGCCCTTTGGCCGATGCGCAGACCCTTCAAAACGGCGCCGCACTGGTAACACGGCAGGTCTTCGCGACCGTATACGTTCAACGAGTGGCTGAAGTAGCCGCGCCGTCCTGACTCATCCACGAAGTCGCGCAGAGTCGTTCCGCCCTCACGGATCGCCTGAGCCAGAACGTCGCGCACCGATTGCGCGAGCAACGAGTAGCGCTCGCGACTGATCCGGCTCACCGCGACTCTCGGGCGAATGCCCGCACGAAACAGCGACTCGTTCGCATAGATGTTCCCGACGCCGACGACCACCCGCGCATCCATCAACATCTGCTTGATGGCCACTCTGCGTTTGCGCGCGGCGCGATGCAGGAAGGCCCCATCGAATTCGTTGTCGAACGGCTCGATGCCGAGGTCTTTGATGAGCCAGTGTTCGCGCCAGTCGCCCTCGTGGAAGTGAATGCTTCCAAACCGGCGAGGGTCCGTAAGACGTAGCACGCGACCGCCTTCGAGTTCGAAATCGACGTGGTCGTGCGGCCCCGGAGCGACCTCGGCCGAAGTGAGTCGCAGGCTGCCCGACA
>Ga0068863_100002721_pt1 | contig 17465 bp, 14 predicted proteins | sample KBSSwiS62_FD_66596 | JGI IMG/M metagenome (GOLD analysis project Ga0068863, IMG submission 66596) | Switchgrass rhizosphere microbial communities from Kellogg Biological Station, Michigan, USA - KBS Switchgrass S6-2 | ecosystem: Host-associated > Plants > Roots > Rhizosphere > Soil ...
TCGGCGATCATGATGGTCGGGGCGTTAGTGTTGCCCCCTGGTACGGTCGGCATCACGGAAGCATCGACCACACGCAGCCCCTCCACCCCACGCACTTTCAGTTCCGGATCGACGACGCTGCGTCCCGCTTCGCCCATGGCGCAGGTGCCGACCGGGTGCTGCGCCGTAATGGCGGTATCGCGAATATACTGGTCCAGTTCTGCATCCGACTGCACGTCGATACCCGGCGCGAGTTCGACGCCAGTCAATTCGCCTTGCGCGCCGGTTCGATAAATCCGGCGGGCCGCACGCAGGCCGCGACGTAGCGTATCATAATCGCGCATGTCGGTAAGGAGGTTGGTCTGCACCCGCGGCAGGTCCTGTGGATCAGCCGAGCGCAACGTGACGAAGCCGCGGCTATAGGGATGCAGGCCAACCAGACCGGCCCAGAATACGTGCTTTTGCCGTTTCCCAATGCCGGGGAACCACGGACGCGATTCAAAACGGATCGGGTTCGACATGAACTGCACGTCAGGACGATCCAGCGATGGGTTGGTCCGGATGACGATGTTGCAGCTGTTTATCTGACTGGCGAGCGGCCCTTTGCCGCGGACGTACCAATTCAGGGCCGACACGGCCAACCGATCCCAGCGCAGTTGGCTCAGGAAGGTGATCGGCTTAAGCGCTTCGAACTCTATCGAAACGTTATTGTGATCGGACATATTCTGGCCGACGTGCGGATTGTCGTGCAGCACATCGATCCCATGCTCGGCCAGAACTGCCCCTGGGCCAATACCCGAAAGCATCAAGAGGTGTGGACTGTTGAAGGCGCCTCCACAAAGGATGACTTCACTGCGTGCGGCGGCAACATGCAGATTTCCGGCTGTGCTGTACTCGATACCGGTGGCCCGGCGTCCCTCGAACTTGACACGATGGACAAGAGCACCAGTACGCACCGCCAGATTGGGCCGGTGCAACGCTGGCTTGAGATAGGCGGTCGCGGCGCTGGCCCTTCGCCCGCGCGGATCGATCGTGACTTCACCGACCGCAAAGCCCTCGGGGACGGGACCGCTCAAATCGTCGCTACGGCTGAAGCCTGCTGCCTCGGCAACACTCATCAGCGGCTCGTGCACCAGTCGTTCGACGGCGATCCGGCTGACATGGAGCGGGCCATCGCCGCCGTGATACGGCCCAGCGCCGCGCCAGCTTGTCTCCATGCGTTTGAAATAGGGAAGGACGTCCCCATAGCTCCACCCGCGCGCGCCCATTTGCGCCCATTCCTCAAAATCGAGGGGGTGCCCGCGCATATAGAACATGCCATTGATCGACGAGCTGCCGCCGATCACCTTGCCGCGCGGTAGCCAAAGGCGGCGGCCGCCGAGCCCGGGTTCGGGTTCGCTCTCATATCCCCAGCTGAAGCGCGGGTTGAACATCGCCTGGAGGAAGGCGACAGGCATGCGGAGATGCACGTGATCATCCTTGCCGCCCGCTTCAAGCAACAGGACGCGCTTTGCCGGATCTTCGGACAGACGCCCGGCGATTACGGATCCGGCCGAACCGGCGCCGATGACGATGTAATCGAACTCATCCATGATATATTCTCATTCTGTGACGCGCAACCACGGGGGAGACGTCCGATAAGATCGCTGCGACGATCGGCACCGCCGCTACTGCCTGACCACCTGGCAGCTTGCGCAGCGCCGAGAAGGTTGGGTACGCAAGCTGTCGCTCGAACATTGCCGACCTACACGCGCCGGTCAGGCCGCGACGCGCGCGCGCACGAGATCCTGCCGACGATTGTCCTGTTTGATGGGTGCCGGATGAACCGTCACGCCAATGCGTTTCTGCGCTTTGCCGGGCTCGCCCCAGATCAGCGTCAGCCTGGTGCCTGGGACCGCCTTCTCGGGGACGATGTAAGCCAGCGACAATACGCGTCGGAAATGCAGCGAGTATCCCGGAATGGAGGAAATTCCGGCGAATGCACCGCCGTCGTCCTCGACTCGATCAGACCAGGCGATCCAGCGCGGCGAATGTGGAATGTCGAGGAAGGTGAAAGGCTCTCCGTCGCGAAACAGCGACGCATAGACATCAACGATATCATCGACATCAAACTCGAGGGTCACGCGATGGAGCCTGGGTGCCTCAATTTCGTGCTGCAACGCCTCGCGGCCGGGAAAATCGTGGTCGAAACGGATGCTCTTGGCCCAGCCAAGCTCGATGGGACTGCGGCAATAGTAGGCGATATCCTCCGCTTCGTAGCTGCCGCGAATGGCTGGAACCAAGGTGCCGATATCGAAATATTTGAGCGTGTGTTCGTAAAAGCCCTCACATTCGGGCGAAAACATATCGGGCATGTAATGCCAAAGCCCGGTCGGAAAGGCGGCCTCGAGATGGTTGATCATCGCGGTGCGATGCCCGAGCCGACGAATTCCGAACGGCTGGCCGGCTTCGAGAACCGCGGAGTGGACGGTAGGTGCATCAGCCAGATCACCATGAAGCTCGAAGCCGATCTCGCCCGCCATGCCCTGCCGAAGCGCATACACCTCGACGCCGGCGATCTTCACCTTCCGAAAACGCAGGAAGCCCAGGTCGGACAGGCTTTCGCCGCATGCTGCCTCGCAAGTCTGCAGCGCGGTCGGTCCCTGGACCTGGAACTGAAAGGTGTTGATCGGCTTCCAGGCCGCGCGCCAATTTTCCTTTTCGAGCAGGAAGCTCGACCACATGGCGGTGGTCGACTGCGTACGGAAAGCATCTTCGGCAATGCGCATCAAAATGCCCTCGCCGACGACTTTGCCCCGTTCGGTGCACTGGACAAGATGCTTGGCTTGCCCGATGTCGAACCTGGCAAAGCCATTGATGCCCGTGTCCTGGAAGAATTTGAGGGCGTCTTCGCCCGTCACCTCGACATCCATCAGAAACGACCAGTCGCCGATGTAGCAGGTGCGCTTCCACGACATCTGCTCGTCCTGCCATGACGTATATTCCGGCCCGCCCCAGCCGGGATGATAACCCGGAGTGGTATTGCGCATCATAAAGATGATTTCTTGGGACATTGTTCGTCCTGAGTTAAAGAATGTCGATTGGGATCGGACGCGCACGATCGAGTTCGGCGCGGGGAACCCAACAGCCATGGACCTGCTCGCGCGTCACGAACGGCATCAGGATGCGAGCCACAGGCCCAGCTTCCAGATCGTCGGCAGCCCAAATCCATACTTCTTGTTCATACCGGTCATCGGCGATTTCACGATCGACCGCGGCCATCAACCATCCGCCATGACCAGTCGCCGCGGCCGGAATATGAACCGGCTCGTTCACGGCCAGCTTCTCGCCAATATGATATTGGCTGATTTCGCCCGTTGCCGGACTAGCGCGGATAATGAGGTTGGCGGCCATTCCGACGGGGCCGTTATGAAGCGGTTTGCTGAGAGTCGGATCGATCGAGAGATACCAGCCACGGTCATAAGCGAGGCCGCGGTCCGCATCCGCGATGACCGGCAGCTCGCCGAAGGGGCCGATTTCCCTGACCACGACGCGCTTTTCAACGTCGTCGAGATCCATCGTCCACCGGACCAGGCCACCCTCCAGCTCGATCTCCAGCCCGGAATCCTCTAGGATGAACGGCAGCATGTTCGTGTTGGCGATGCACATGTCGAGATGGACCTGACGCCCCTCTGTGAAGGCATTCATGACGTGATAGGCATGGGCACCGGCAGGCCCCTTGAACCACACCATCTCGTTGACCGAGCCATAGCGCGGCATGATGCCGATCCAGCTGTCCCAGTCCTGTTCGTGCCGCCAGTGCGGCTTGCCGGCCTTCAGACGCTCGATATCCGACGTCGTCGGGAAAACCGGGAAAAGAGCATGCTCCGCAGTGACCGCGAAGTCGTGCATAAACGAACAATAAGGCACGCTGAACCATTGCTCGGATCGCAATGTGCCGTCGGGATCGACGATGCCGTAGGCAACCGTGCGGGAGCATAGTTCGTCGGCTTCATATCCGAAGATGAACATCTCGCGCGTCCGCGGATCGATCACTGGATGCGCCGTATGCGTCAGACTGCGGAGCGCGCCGTCATAGGTGTAGAGGCCGACGGTATCGAGATTGTTAGGATCAATCTGATAAGGCCGCCCGTCTTCTTTTGTCATCAGCAGCCGACCAGCGTGCCAGATCGGCGAGGTATTGACGACTTCGCGGCCGATACCGGCAACGCTGGGATCGTCTGTGAACGGGTTGCGATAACGACCGAACAGGCTGCGCCCCGCCTTCTGCTCGGCCAAAAACCGCGCCGTGCGGACATATTTCAGATCGTAACGAACGCGCCCGTCGCGGAATTCGATCTTGTTAATCGCGCCATCGGCCGAGAGAATATTGTCATCCGCGAGCATCGGCGGAAACGCAGGGTCGGGTACAGACCGGAAGAATGCGCCTTCCACTTCGGACGGGATCGTGCCGATGACATTCAGATCGTGCGCGGAGCCCTCGATGTGTCGCGGCGTGTTCAACCCGAGATAATGGACCGTGTTCGGGTATTGCGTCATAGACCGGCAGCCTTCTCTGAAATCGGACGTCCCCCGCTTTGCTGCTCGACATGTTTCAGGTAGGTGCTGAAGTCTTCGGTGGGACCAATCGCGTCGCTGGCAGCGCGCCATCCGGCCGCTGTCGAAAGCATGACTGGCGCATCCACTTCGAGCGCCGCTGCGAGCGAAGCTGCGGTTGCGACATCCTTGGTCATGAGGCCGAGTTGAAACCCGACCTTGAACGAGCGCGGTAGCATCTGTGACTTGAAGATGGTTTCCGAGACGCCGCTGCGGCCCGTCGAACTATTAATGACGTCGAGCAGGACGTGAGGGTCGACGCCAAACCGTTCGCCGACGACGAATCCCTCGGACGTGGCGGCGATGATCGTCGCCGCTATCGCATTGTTGATCGCCTTTACGGCATGACCGCTTCCCGCAGATCCTACCCGAACGATACGGCCGCCCAGTCGCTCCAGGATCGGCATCACCCGGTCAATTGCGGACGGCTGATCGGCACCAACCATGATCGTGAGCTTGCCTTCGGCTGCAGCGCCCATGCCACCGGAAACCGGCGCATCGACCAGGGCATGGCCTCGCGCCGCAAGCTCGCCCGCAAGCTCGCGGGTGCCGAGCGGGTCCGACGAACTCATGTCGAGAATGACCGCGTCTTGCGCCACATGGTCGAGCGCGGAGCCCGAGCCCAACAGCACGTCGCGTACGATCTTGCCCGTCGGGAGCATCGTGACAACCACGTCTGCGTCGCGCGCCGCTTCGGCGCCGCTCTCCGCGCCGCGCTCGCCAAAATCTGCGAGGATGTGCGGGCTCGAGTCATAGACGGTGACGTCAAACCCGGCATCGATGAGCCGCCGGGACATCGGACCGCCCATCTGGCCGAGGCCGATAAAGGCAACCTTCATAGCGACTCCCCTGCTGCGGCGAGCGCCTCTTCGGCGGCGCGCATGCCCCCGAGCGCGGCCGGAATGCCGCAATAGGGAATGGCATGGAGGATCAGTTCCTGAATTTCGCTTGGCTTCACTCCATTTGCGAGCGCGCCACGAACATGAATTTTGATCTCCTGCTCCCGGTTGAGCGCTATGAGCATGGCAAGCGTGAGCATGCTGCGGTCGCGCCGGCCGAGACCATCACGCATCCAGAACTCACCGAAGCAATAGCGCGACAAAATCTCGTGAAACGGCGCGGCGAAGTTGGACGCGTTGCGGACCGCATCATCCGACCCCGGGGGACCGAACATCTCACGTCGAACTGCCAGCCCCCGTTCGCGCACATCGTCAAAATCACCCATGTTTTTTTCTTTCGCTAGATGCTGGTCAGGCCAGACGGATGCTGACCGACTTGAGTTCAGTGAAGGCCTCGACGCCTTCGCGACCGTTTTCCCGACCGAGGCCGGACTGTTTGAATCCGCCGAACGGCAACGAAAATTGCATCGGCGCGCCGCCGTTGATCTCGATGAGACCGGCATCGATGCGCCGAGCCAAGCGGTGTGCGGTAGAGAGATCGCGTGTGAAGATACTGGCCGCGAGGCCATAGCTCGTGTCGTTTGCGGCTGAAGCGACAGCATCCAGATCGCCGCGCTTGAAAGGCACAGCGACCACCACCGGGCCAAAGATTTCCTCACGCGCAAGGGGCGAATCCAAATCAAGGCCCGTGAACAACGTAGGCTCGATGAAGTACCCGCGATCACCAATCCGCCGACCGCCGGCCGCTGGCGCTGCGCCACCGGAGATGTAGCTTTCGATGCGTTCGAGCTGCGCGCGGCTGATGACAGGCCCCAACATCGAGCCAGGCTCCAGTCCGTCGCCGACCTTAAGATTTCGGATGAAGCCGGCAACGCCCTCTACGACTTCGTCGTAGACTGTTTCCTCGACGAACAGGCGAGAACGCGCCACACAGATCTGTCCCGTGTTGAAGAATACGCCCATTGCCGCTGCTTCGATCGCCGGGCCCAGATCGGCATCACCAAAGACAACGGCGGGCGACTTTCCGCCAAGTTCCAACGTCACTCGCTTCAAATCGTTCGCCGAGGCCCGCAGGAGCGCCTTGCCGACCGCGGTCGAGCCGGTGAAAGTGATCTTGCGCACCAGCGGATGATCGACGAGTGCTTGACCTGCGACGCTTCCCAGCCCGGGCAAAATATTGATAACGCCCTTGGGGAAGCCGACCTGTTGGACGATGCGCGCGAGACGCACGGCACTTAGCGGCGCCTGCTCGGCAGGCTTGAGCACGATCGTGCAACCCGCTGCCAACGCCGGCGCAAGCTTCCCGCAAGCCATCGACAATGGGAAGTTCCATGCCGCGATCGCGGCGACGACCCCAACTGGCTGTCGCAATGTGTAACTGAACCACTCGCCAGGCGCTCCGCTCGGCAGCGTTTCTCCGCCAAGCTTCGTCGCCCACCCGCTATTGTATCGCAAGGCATCGACCGCCATCGGCACAGCGGCCATCAACGCCTGTGCATAGGGCATGCCGTTATCAAGCGTTTCGATCAGCGCGAAATCGTGAGCGTCTGCCTCGATCGCATCGGCCAGACGCCAGAGCAGCGCCGCTCGCTCGGTGGCGGGCATGGTAGCCCAAGGGCCGTCGTGCAACGCCCGATGCGCAGCGCGAACCGCGGCGTCCACGTCGGCCACGCCGGCGCTCGCCACCTGCGCCAGATGCTCGCCCGACGCGGGATTTTCGACATCGAGCGTCGCGCCATCCGAGGCGGCAACGAACTCGCCATCAATGAACAGATGGTCCTCGCTTGCGGCAAGCTCTTGCTTTGCAGCTGCAATATGGTCTGCGGAGGGAAAAGCGAAGGATGGGGCGTTCATGCGCGAGAGATCCGACGCGACCGGGCATTCAAGCAACGCCTGCCCGGCCTGAGCTGGCGGGTGACGAGACAGGCCGATGCGTTACTGCCCGCTGGCTCCAGCATGGCCCTCTCCAATTATTGTTTCTAAGCCGAGGCTACAACAGCCACCTGCTGCCGAGAATGAAGCGCCGCCATAAGCAACGATAAGGTCAGACTTATTGCTTGACCGCATGTTCGGTGATAGTGCGCAGGGCGTTGGCAGCGCACCGAACTTGCCGCGTTGCCAATGCGGCCATGTGCCGCCATGTGCGGCAAGCGGGATATCGCTATGTTAACAAGGCATAACAAAGCTTGGACCCCAGTGGTGACGCCAGTATCGAACACTGCCGCATCCGACTCGCTGGTGGAGTGGTCGTGGACCCGCATTTACGGTCATAGGCCGTGATACCGATCACCCTGCGACAGCTGGAGATATTGGTTCAGATCGTCGAAGCGGGAAACTTCAGGCGATGCGCTGAAAGGATCGGTGTAAGTCAGGTCGCAATCAGCGAGCATGTCCGTGCGCTGGAAGGCGCTGTGGGGGGCAAGCTGTTCATACGCGAGCCAGGGCTACCGGCGAGACTGACGCCGCTCGGTGCCCGCGTCTGCGAAAGGGCGCGTGAGATCCTCGACTCGATCAGCATGATCCTCACCGAAAATTTCGAACATCACGGGAGTGGCGAACGCAGCACTCTGAAAGTTAATGCACCGTCTTACATTATCGGTCGCATTCATCCGCTCATCGCAGAGCTTCAATGTGACTTTCCCGATTTCCAGATCGACTTTGTACCGAAGAGGTTTCCGATTGCCGATACGGACCATAATTTAGCGACCGGAATAGCGGACGTCCATTATGGCTTTCGAGCCGCAGATATGCGGGTTGAAGGCGGGCATCGTGTGTTTGAGGAAAAGCTGGCTTTCTTTGTGCGGGTCGGGCATCCGTTACTTGACGTTCCCGATGTGTCTCTGAGCATGCTGGGCCAATACGACACCTTCCATCTCGCTCCCGACAATCCGCTGCGTGATCTGGTGGATCGGACGTGGGCGCACGCGGGGCTGCAGCCGAAGTCGATCCTGCTGGAATCAGATGACTGGAGTATGCTGATGGCGAGCGCGGCGCAATGCGATGCGTTCGTGTGTATGTTCGGGAGCGCCGGCGAGACGGTTCCTGGATCTTTCGGGCTGCGAAAACTCAACGTCAAGGCTGATCTCCTGAAGCCGATCGCGATATATCGTTTCTTGTCGCAGCGAGCGGCTGGCAACGCCTCCGTGCGTCGCATCGTGTCGAGACTTGACGAAAGATTGCGCGAAATGCGCCCGGCCTTCGAGGGGTGACGCCGCGTCCTGTCCGTGGTGTAAGACGCGAGGTGATGTCCATCAAATGACCGTGCTAGCGGAAGATCTGCGAACGACGCCGTTCAGGGAGCGGTATAAGAGCTTCGCGGGCGGAAATTTCCGTGATGTCGTCCTTCGCGCCGCGACGTCTCCAAGAGGATCTCGCCTGCTTGAAGCGCTCTCTTCAGTTGACCGCACGCCCTTGATTACGTTGCTGCGCCGTACCAGGTCGAACGAACGGTTCGCGGATTGAGCGATGGCGTATGCCCCTCCTCGCTGTGGCGTATAGCGAGGAGAGGCTTTTGTGGTTCGCGCTACGACCAGAATAGCGGGAAGCATGACCGCGGCGCCGAAGCGGCACCATCCTAGCAGGAAAATCGCGCCTGCGCCATTTCGCTTCTTCACGCGATATCCCGCCGCCTCAGTTCATCGGGCGTATCATATACCTTCAACGCCTGATCGAGAACTGCACCGCAACGGTCCTCGGCGGATCGGTCAGCGCATAGGTCGCGCCAGGGAAGAACGCGCTGGAGCGAAAGCTCGCCGTGGTCCTATCGGTGAGGTTTCGGCCGATTATCGCAAATTCCCAACGTCGATCCGCCGGGCCGATCGCCAACGTGGCATCGAACTTGATGGTGCCCGACTGTTCAAGCAGCGGATCGGCGGTCGGCGCGACAAAATATTTGCTCGTAAAATAGGCGAGAGGGCTAAATCGCAGTTCGGCATTTGCGAGCGGAATAGCCGCCGTCGCCCCAAAACTTCCCGACCATTGGGGTGCGAACGCGCGGCGCTTGCCGGCCATGTTTTGTACGCACGCGGTCCCGCTTGGTGTCGCAAGCTGCTGTCCGATGGTACAACTGGCATTGGGGTAAGAGCGATACCGTGCATCGAGATAGGCAGCGTCAAGGTTAAACGTCAGCGCTGGGCTGACACGGTATGACAAGCCGCCTTCTACACCCTTGGCGCGCGCAGCCGCCGCGTTGTTGATTACGGTGAGGATCTGACCGTTCACGAACAACGTGTTCGATTCCTGGAGATTGTCGTAGTCGCTCAGGAACAGCGCCAGGTTGACGTTCAGTCGCCGATCCAGAAACGATCCCTTCGCGCCGATTTCATAGGCATTCACCGTTTCGGGATCGAAGATGTCCGGGCGGGTGCTAAATCCGTAGCCGCCAGCCTTGAAGCCCTTCGTATAGCTCGCATAGACCATCACATCCTTTTGGATGTCATATTGCAAGCCGATCGACGGCATGAATTTCTTGTCGGTCCGGCTGGGGCGCGCGAAAGGTAGCGAGTTCGAGCCCGTGATCGCCGTATAGAATGCGGTAGCGGCTGGCGGTCCGGCGACGAAGTTGGTCGACGGGTCGGCACCAGCCGTTCCAAAGACAACCGAACGTGCCGCGCTTTTGTCGACCGCGGTATAGCGAGCACCTAGATTGACGCGCAGACCAGGCGTCGGACGAACTGTGACGGACGCAAACCCAGACTTCGTCTCTTCTTTCTGAGAGGTCATCAAATTAACGGTGATCGGCGACGCGGCATTATATGCCGCAGGAAAAAGCTGCCCGAACTGAAGCAAGCCGAACGGCGTCCTGACGGGGAAACGGAAGCCGGTATAGAGGTTGGTGCCGAGATCGCCGTGGAAATAATACCCCCCGATCATCCACTCGAACACACCGCCGGCACGTGATTGCAGCCGAATCTCCTGGCTATAGGATTTATACGTCTCCGCCGTGTAGACCGGCAGCAGGCCGCCGCCGCCAACGCCGAGCACGGGTGCCGGAATTTGCTGGGTCAGCTGGCTGAAGTCATGGTCGAAATAGCCGGTAATGGCGTTGATCGAGACATCGCCGAGGTCGAGCGAGTTCGTCCACGCTACCTCTTTGAAATCGTAATTGCTGTAAGTCGGCGGCGAAGCCGTCCGCTTGTCCAGCTGGTCGTCGAAGCCCGGGACCAGCGCGCCGCCAAAGACGCCGCATGCCCCCTGCGGGCAATTGAGCAACTGCGCATTATATGTTTCGAGGTTCCGATTGCGACCGCGATCGAAGCGCAGCGTGGAACTGAAATTGTCGGTCGGCTCCCAAACAACGGCAACGCGGCCGATCAACTCCCGAGTGTGCGGTCCGCTGAGGCCTGTGAAACTATTGCTCACATATCCATTCGAGCCGTTGTACCGGCCGGCGACGCGAACGGCGAGCGTGTCGGTAAGTGGCACCGACACACCGCCTTGCAGCTGGAACTCGCCGTACAGGCCGCCGAGTGCCGAGAAATTGTAGTCGAATTCCCGATCGGGCTTGCGCGTGGTGATGTTAAGCGCGCCGGCAATCGCGTTGTTGCCGAAGAACGTGGTCTGTGGACCTTTGAGAATTTCCACCCGGTCGACGTCGAACAGCGCTGCCCGCGTGGCGCGGGATCGACCGCGATAATCGCCATCGACGAACGTCGCAACCGATTGCTCGAAACCGGGATTTTGGCCGGAACCAACGCCACGGACGTTGATGAAATCGGAATTGCCGCCGGAGGTTATCTTCACGTTCGGCAAACGCTGCGAGAGGTCGCCGATATTCGTGATATACCCGGATCACGTCATGATCCGAAAATCCTTCGGCGATATGACTCGGAAATTATCGGATACGGCGTCGCAGAACTGCGCCCAGTTTCGCGGCACCCTTTCGCGCAGGAATTCGAGCGCGGCGTCGCAAAACTGGTTGTGGGTGCCGTAACATCGATTGTGGGTGATGTTCTTGTGCATGAGGCCCCATAACCTCTCGATCGGGTTGAGATGGGGGCAATAGGCGGGGACGAAATGAAGCCTGATGCGGCATTCCGACCGGGCGAGCCACTCCTTGACGAGCGTGGCATGATGATAGCGGGCGTTGTCGAGAAAGACATGGATCAACGCCATCATCGGATAAAGCGACTGGATCGCCTCGAGCAGGCTGATGGTTGAGGCGGCATCGACTGTGTGCACCTCGATCATCCGCGTCTGGCCGGTTTCAAGATCGATCGCACCATGGATGTTGATGCGCTGACGGCCGCTGCTCTGCTCGATCGCGAGCGTGGCCTGCGTCGGCGCCCAGCACCCGGCGGGCCTTGCGGCGTGGGTTGGATGCACGGCATCGGCGAACAGCACGGTCTCGTTGCCGGGCAAGTCCTTCAACAGCTTGGCATAGTTCTCGATGAACGCCTTCTGTCTGGCGTCGTCGAGCTTGCGCGGGATGACCTTGGGCTTGTGCCACGTCATGCCCAGCCGGTTCAGCATCATGATCAGCCCCGAGCGGCTCTCATAGACGATGTCGAACTGCGCCTCGATCCAGGCACCAATTTCGCGCGTCGTGCGCGGCAGCGTCGCTGCGACCCAGTCCTTGAGCAGCGTCTCCTGTTCCGCGCTCAACAGGCTCACGCTGCCGCCGACGTCGAACCGCCTGAGCGCTTCAAGCCCGCCTTCGACGTACAGCTTGTACCAGTCGCGGACCGTGTCGTCGTCGAGCAAAAACGCCTCGGCGACCTGCTGAGCGCTCCAGCCCTTGTCCAAAAGCACCAGCGCGTTCGCCCGACGCGTTACCCGACACGTCAACGTCCCGCTGCGTGCCAGCGAAGTGAGCACTCTCCGCGCTTCTGGGGTCAAAAAGCCGCTTCGGATCATGCCCCGAGTCGAATCGCAAAACGATCAAAGCGCAACCGATTTCTCGCCTCGTCGATGAATCGCGGTATACCGACCTTTTGCAGAGCATCGCCCGAAACGACGGATACCGAGACAGGCACATCCTGCAGCCGCTGGGCTCGACGCTGCGCCGTGACGACGATGTCGTCGGCACTGCTCGGCGCAGCGTCCGCTTCCGCAGTCGCGGTGGGCGCGGCGGGTGCAGCCGGACCGGTCTGAGCCGACGCCGCAACAGGCGCCAATATGGCCAGGACGCTGGTTGAAAAGAATAACGGAATCCGCATTGATTTCCTCCCCAAAAATATCTCGCCCGAATAGCCCGGGTCGTTTCATCGCCACACTTAACAATACTCGACAGATCTAAATCAAGACATTGCAATGCAACTTACAATTTAAAGTACAGGCTGAAAATAGAATTTACTTAATATCCTATCGTCATATCACGACAAATACTATATTCGCAGTTCGATGATGCTTATATTTATATTGGTAGCCGATCGCGACATTGATTGATTGCGATGCGCAGGATTCTGTTTGGGTCATCTTCAGGCATCAGCCGTGATGCTGGCGGTCAGCACCTGATCGTTCCGGCCCTCAGTCAAATAAGGGAACCGCTCGACTGTCGCGCGAACGTCTTTGATGCGACCGCCATGGTCGCCCCACTGAACGGTGACCGGCGTACCAATCTCCGCATGCTCGCGGTCGATCACGGCCATCGACATGTTCTGGCGGTAATAATAGCTGTAGATCGTTCCCGACGAATAACCGACCTCTCGGCCATCCTTCAGGATGTGATCGGCATGCGCGAGCACGCCCTCTACCCAGGTCGGCGATGTCGGCAAATCCAGCGTCTTGTATTCCTGCCCCTGCTGAAACAACGACGCATGGATGTCGATCACGTCCTCCGCATTCCAGACGAGCGTCGCGACTGTTCGCTTCGGATCGGCGGCTTCGCGCTCAAGCGCGGCGCGGCCAATAAAATCATGGTCGAATTTGACTGCATTCGACCACGCTAACTCGAATGGCGTGCGATAGCGGGCGCGCATATTTGCCGGCTCGACACTACCCGAAACGTTGCACGCTCTCCGGAACGGCGGCACGAAATCGAAGAAGCCGGGGTCCTTGAGTCCGGCGCTCTGAAAGGTCCAGTTTTGCTGCGGAAATCCGCCTTCGACGTGATTGACGAGATAGGTACGCCAGCCCAGACGCTGAATCCCCAGATCGTGTCCGGCGCGATAGATGGCATCGTAGACGGTCGACCCCTCCGCCAGCGGGCCGCGCACTTCGTACGCGAGGTTACCCGACATGCCGACGCGGCCGATCTCCACATCATGCCCGCCGATACGGCTTTTGCGGGTCCGCAAAAACTTGATGTCGTCCAGAGGTTCGCCGGTCACGCGCTCGAGCACGGTGAGCGAGGTGGGACCCGCCACCTGGAACAGATAGGTGCGAACCGGCTCCGCCTTGACGTCGAGCTTGGACTGCAACGCGTGATACAGTGGCCATGGACCGCCTGCGAAGAAGCTCACGTCCATATCGTCGTTTCGCTGAAGAATGCCATGCATCGCGATCAAGCCTTCGCTTGTGCACATCACCGCATGTTTCATGGCGCCGATCGAGAACTTGGCAAAACTGTTGGTGCAGATACTTTCGAAGAACGACAGGACGTCCTTGCCGGTAAATCGTATCTCGGTGTCGGAAAGCCCGGCATGGATGTAACAGCCTGTCTTCCACGACATGCTTTCCTTCTTCCAGCCGTCAAATTCCCATGCCGTCGGTTTGCCACCGAGCACCAGATAGCTGATGGGTTCATCATAATAGGGAAGACCGCGAAGGTCGGAAAAAGGGCTGTCGGTCATCCTCGGTCCATTTCTTGATTAGTTAAGTGCAGCTTGTTATGCGCTGAGTCGGGCCCCGGCTGCGCCACAATGACACCTCGCCAACTCCAGACGGCGGTTTTCTGGTCGGAGGCGAACCGTCTGGGCACTCCGAAAAAACGAGGTTAGTGTCGGCTCTGCGCTTACCCGGTCAAGCGGGAGGCAGCGCGGCAAATTGCTACGCAGGAAGCCGTTCGGCGCACACCGACCCATAGCCGCCATGCTGCGCGGCAGGGGCGTGAAATCATCGTAGCCGCCGAAGCCAATGAATTGCGCATGATTGCGCGGCCGCTCAATGCGCTCGCAGCCCATCGATCCTCCCCAACTCTGTTATCAATGCGAGTTTACGGATGAGCCGGGCTGCCGTGAATTAAGCGACAACCTTCAGAGTGATAAGGTGCAACCTCACACAAACGGTCTCAGCCTGCGGTTCCGCAAGGCTCTGTCAGAGCGTTGTATGAGCAGATGCATATCTTGTTAGCAGGCCGTAATTACCGAGAGCGGATGGCACGCTCGCGTAAGCTTCGCTACCCATTCCGCTAGTTCAACCCTTCACCGTGGTCATCCGTTTGGTCGCGCGGATATACAGCGGATTCCGCTGTCGCTTCGGAAGGTTGAGAACCTACTGTTCGAGCGCGTGATCGACGTCTGTTGCGAAAACCGTGCGCATGCTCGCGGAACGCGGGCTCGACATCAGCTATGAGACGGTGCGACGCTGGGTTGGTAAGTTCGGCGGTGCCTACGCCCGAGAACTCCGCCGCGGCCGCGGCAGGCCCTCACCTCGCTGGCACCTCGACGAGATGGTGGTGCGGATCGGCGGCGAGCATTTGTACCTGTGGCGCGCTGTTGACGACGAAGGCGAGGTGCTCGACCTGCTGGTCCAGCGTCGTCGCGACAGGAAGGCCGCGATGCGGCTGATGCGCAAGCTACTGAGGAAAACCGCCGTCACTCCCGAGCTTCTGGTGACCGACAAGCTGCGTTCTTACGGTGCGGCGTTTCGCGAGATCGGCCTGACAGCACGCCACGAGCAGGGGCTGCGCAAGAACAACAGGGCCGAGAATTCGCACCAGCCGGTCCGACGACGCGAGCGCAAGATACAGCGTTTCAAGTCCGCCGCATCCGCCCAGCGCTTCCTTTCAACCCATGCCGCCGTCTACAACCACTTCAACGCCCAGCGTCATCTCGTCTCACGCCGCACCTTCCGGACCTATCGCGCTCAGGCCATGGCTACATGGCAAATCATAACCGCGGCTGCCTGAGAGAAGAATGTCTCCCATCTCTCTCGCCTCGCGTCGGATAACGTGACAACGCCCGTCAGGCAGCATCTGCCCTGGCGCATTCTTCCTCTTTGATGAGCCGCTCCACCAAGCGGTTGAACAGGGTCACGCCGCGATCGTGCGCCGTGGGCATGATCACCGGGTTCGCCGTGTTTTCGATCACCCGCTGCTGGGCCTCGATCATCACCTTGTCCTCGGCGAAAGCCTGGCCGGCGATGCCCATCAGCACGTCACGATGGGCTTCATCTCCATGTGCGCGATGCGGGCCCCACGAGAAGAAATAGCGCGAGGTCCTGGCGGTCAGCGGCGTCACTGCCTGGCTGGTGAAGGTCACTCCGCCATCCGCTTCGGCAAGGTCCGGAATCCCATGACCGCAGGCTTGTGCCGTTCCCGGCGAAAATACTCCGCCGGTCATCAACAGCACCCCGGGAATTAGGAAATCGTAAGACATGTACCGGTCGACCAACTCGTCCGACTTGAGCGAGGCGGGACCCGTAGAGTTCTCGGTCCAGCGTTCGTAGCGGATGCCCCGCTCCAGAGGCGTGATGCGGCCGGGGATGGCAGCAAATTCGGGTCCTGCCTGAAAACTCTGCAAATGAACGAAAGTCAGATGACTGAAGTCGAGGAGGTTATCGTTGATAAGGCGCGCCTCGGCAGCGTAGTCGAGATGGCCGTGGCCCAGAATATAGTCCGGGTGGTCCAGCCCGACTGCCGGCGGGATCAGCGCTTCGTCGGCACGTTGCGCCGACCCCATCCAGATCCATATCCAGCTGTGCCGCTCGACAGCCGGGTAACTCCTGACCCGCGCCTGGGGCGGAATTTTATCCTGGCCCGGAATCTCGACCACCGAGCCGTCGGGGTCGAATAATAGTCCATGATACATGCAGCGCAGGCGATCGCCTTCACATCGGCCGAGCGACAATGGTGCCAGCCGATGGACACAGCGATCCTCCAGCGCTGCCAGCCGCCCGCTCGCACCTCGATAGATGACGATCGGCTCACCAAGGATGGTTACGGCGTAGGGCATCCCGGTCGCCAACTCGTGCGACCACCCCGCCACGTACCAGGCTTCACGAACGTAGTTCATGCAGACTCACCAATCCTGTGCATCTCTCTCGTTGGCGAATTGACTTAACGGCATTAAATTGTCAATAGGCAGGTGTGGGACGAAGTTCGCAAAAGCCGCTGGATCGCGAAACACTGCTTCGCGAAGCCTTGAACTTGCTGGATGAGAAAGGTCTGCAGGGCTTGAGCTTGCGCGCCTTGGCCGAACGGCTGAACGTGCAGGCACCGGCATTCTACTGGCACTTCCGCAGCAAGGACGAGCTGCTGGGCCACATGTCGGCGGCGATATACCGCGAAGCCCGCGAAACGGTGCCGCAGTGCAATCACTGGAGCGACTGGCTGTTGTTCTATGGCAGCGCCTTGCGGCTGCGACTTGCGCGGCAACGCGGTGCCGCCCGCCTTTGCGCTACGGTCCAGCCACAGGGTCACGACGTGTCGCTGTCCCCGGCTGTGATTGCGAGCCCTCTGACTTCACTGGGTTTGAACGAAAGACAGGGCCTAAATGCCGTTGCCGCTGTTACGTCATTATGTATCGGGTGGGGCAGTTACGATGAAGACGGCTCAATGCACCGCTTCCTCGAAGGGATCATCGATTTCGATGAAAGTTTCAACGTGGCGCTTGAAGCGCTCGTCGCCGGTTTGGCGTCCAGGTTGAAATAACCCGCCCACCTGTGCGGGGAATGGAATGCAATGAGGACAAAGACTAGATCGAAATAAGCAAACGCGAACCACACACCCACACCTCGTTCGAAGACACCGACGCGGTGCAAAAGTGAGGCGCCCGCGCCGCATCGAACCGAGTGCGCCGGTTTGGTGGAGCGCGCTACCCGCCCTAGGGCTTTGCTTTGCCCCAAGAGGCCAATCGGCCTCACCGGCGTTGTCACGTTATCCGACGCGAG
>Ga0068863_100002724_pt1 | contig 17464 bp, 12 predicted proteins | sample KBSSwiS62_FD_66596 | JGI IMG/M metagenome (GOLD analysis project Ga0068863, IMG submission 66596) | Switchgrass rhizosphere microbial communities from Kellogg Biological Station, Michigan, USA - KBS Switchgrass S6-2 | ecosystem: Host-associated > Plants > Roots > Rhizosphere > Soil ...
GTTCGGCTCGAAGGGGATCACCGAGCCCAAGCTGTGGGGACCGACGCGCAACCCGTGGAATCTGGCGCACACCCCGGGCGGGTCGTCCGGCGGGTCCGCGGCGGCGGTCGCCGCCGGGATCGTGCCGGTCGCCGGCGCGAACGACGGCGGCGGGTCGATCCGCATCCCCGCAGCCTGCTGCGGGCTAGTTGGGCTGAAGGCCGGCCGGGGGGTGATCCCGCATGGCCCGGCCGAGGGCGAGGGCGGCGGCGGGCTCTCGACGCACGGCGTGGTCTCCCGGTCCGTGCGGGACACCGCTGCGATGCTCGACGTGCTCGCCAGCGCCGATCCGTACGCCCCCTACCTGCCGGCGACGCGGCCCCCCGGCCACTATCTCGCCGAGGCCGGTCGGGAGCCTGGCCGGCTGCGCATCGGGGTGCGCGCGACCTCCGCGCTCAACGAGCGCCCGTCGCCGGAGGCACGCGCCGCGCTGGACGACGCGACCTCGCTGCTGCGCGAGCTGGGCCATGAGGTCACCGACGTCGAGCAGATCGTCGACGAGAAGGCGATGGCCACCGACTTCCTCACCGCCTGGTATGTGAAGACGGCGCAGCTGGTCGCCGAGGCACGCGCCGCCGGCGGCGACGGCTTCGAGACGGACACGCTGATCATCGCGGAGCTCGGCCGGGTCACCGACGCGCTGTCCGTCGAGACCACCCGGTCCCGGTGGCACGGCTACACCCGGGCGCTCGTCGACTTCCACCGGTCCTACGACCTGCTGCTCACGCCGACGCTGGCCCGCGAACCGCTGAGGATCGCCGAGGTCGCCACGTCCGCGTTCGAGACGGCCGCGGGCATGGCGCTGGTCCGGCTGCGAGCGGGGAAGCTCCTGCGCCGGGTGGGGCTGATCGAGGCGGCCGTGCTGGCGAACCTGGGCTGGGTGCCGTTCACCCAGCTGGCGAACCTGACCGGCCGGCCGGCGATCAGCGTCCCGCTGTACTGGACGGACGGCGAGCTGCCGCTCGGCGTCCAGTTCGTCGCGCCGCTGGGCGGCGAGGGCACCCTGCTGCGGCTCGCTGCCCAGCTGGAGACCGCCCGGCCCTGGTTCGACCGGCTGCCAGCCCTGGACTGACCGCTTCAAGATCGTCAACGCCACGCCGGGGCTCGTCAACGGCGTAGACAACAGCGTCTCACGTGAAAAATGAGATGCGGATAGTTATGACGCCGGGCGATCCTGGTGGGCATGCGCAACGAGATCGACAGCCCCGAGCAGCGGGGCCCCTGGCGAAAACGGGCAAGAGCCCGCGACCGCCGGGCCCGAAGGCGCGGCCCGGCGATGTTGTCCGGTCTCGCCGGCGCCGCGGACGCGCCCCCGGCTGGCCGGCCGGTCGACCCGCCGGCCAGCCGGGACGCCCGGCGGGCCGGGGACGCCCAGCCGACGACCGAGGGACTGGCCGAGGCAGCGAACCGGGCCGAGGCACGGAAGCCGGGCGCCGAGGGTGCCGGGCAGCCCGCGCGCCCGAGCGGGCACGCGGGCCTGCGGTCCTACCTGCGGTTCATCTGGACCTTCCGGCGGCCGGTCTGCGCGGTCGTCGCCATGTTCGCCCTCGCGGCGGGGGCCCTCGCGGCGGTCCCACTGTTCGTCGGCCGGTTCGTGGCCGCGCTCGCCAGCTCCCCGCACGGCCACGTGACCGCCTACGCGGTGGCGCTGATCGCCTGCAGCGTCGGCCACGACCTGTGCTGGCGGGGCGCCGAGCTGATGTACATGAAGTGGCTCAACCCGCGCAGCTTCACCTACCAGAACCTGCTCTTCGGCCGGGTCATCGACCAGGAGTACCCGTACTTCGCCGGCCGGGCGACCGGCAAGGTCAGCGGCTACGTCCGCACACTCGGCCAGGAGTTCCGCGACTTCCTGGACAACCTGTGCTTCAACTACGTCGAGCTGGTCGTCAAGCTGCCGTCGATCGTGCTGATCATGTTCACGGTGAACCTGCCGACAGGACTGCTGTTCAGCGCCGGCCTCCTGGTGATGCTCATCATCGGCCGCCGGACCGCCGCCCGCTCCGTGCGGGAGGAGAAGCGCTCGACGGACGTCAACGCGGAGATGGAGAGCTACACGATCGACATCGTCGCGAACTTCGTCAGCGTGAAGTCGTTCCGGCGGGAGAAGATCGAGCAGGAGCTGGTCGTCGAACGCCGCCGCGAGGTTGCGAAGGCGTCCAACCGATCGATGTTCTGGGCGATCGTGTTCTGGGGCTCGCTGAGCCTGCTGGTGCGTGACGTGCTGTGGCCGGCCGCGATCCTGATCAACCTTGTCCTGTTCCTGCGTGGCGAGGTGACGATCGGCGAGCTGACCACCTTCCTGTCAGCGCTGGTGATCTTCTCCGACTTCATCTGGGCGGCGATCTGGGAGATCTCCCAGCTGAACCTGCGGCTGGCCCGGGTGGAGGAGGCCTACAGCTACCTGTTCGGCGACCGTGACGTCCTCGACGACGCCGCGTTCCCGGACCCGGACGCGCCGAGCCCGGACGAGATTCCCGCCCAGCCGACCGTGGTCACCGCCAGGGCGCTGGCCAGCGTGGCCGAGCCCGGCCGCGGCGACGGCCCGGGGGCTCGCCCGCGTGACGGGGCGCTGGGCGAGCTGGCGCTGCGCGAGGTCACGTTCGCCTACCCGGACAACCCGGAGGTCCGGGTACTGGACGGGGTGACGCTGACGATCGCGCCGCGCGAGAAGGTCGGGATCGTCGGCCGGTCGGGCAGCGGCAAGACGACGCTGCTGAAGCTGCTGCTGGGCTACTACCGGCTGCCGCTGGGCATGGTGGCGCTCGACGGCCAGCCGATCCCGAACCGCCGGCTCGCGGCCGCTATCTCCTACGTGCCCCAGGACATCTCGCTGTTCCACCGGTCCATCCGGGACAACATCACCTACGGGGCGCCGGCGGGCCTCGACGACGCCGACGTCGAGGAGGCGGCCCGGCGGGCGCACGCGCACGACTTCATCGTCCGCGCCGCGGCGGGCTACGGCACGCTGGTCGGTGAGCGGGGCATCAAGCTGTCGACCGGGCAGCGGCAGCGGATCGCGATCGCCCGCGCGCTGCTCGACCGCAAGCCGCTGCTGGTCCTCGACGAGGCGACCAGCGCCCTGGACAGCGAGAGCGAACGCCTCGTGCAGCACGCGCTGGAGGACCTCTGGCAGGAGCGGACCGTCATCGCGGTCGCGCACCGGCTGTCCACCCTGCTGCGGATGGACCGCATCGTCGTCCTGGAGAACGGCCGCATCGCCGAGGAGGGCAGCCACCAGCAGCTCCTCGACGCCGAAGGCCACTACCACCGCCTCTGGCAGCAGCAGTCCGGCGAAATGCTCGTCCACGACTGATTCCTTATCGTCGTTCTTGACCGGGTCCGAGCTGCCGAAGACTCAGTGAGAGGGAAAGGCTCGTTGAGTGACCACGCCGCCGCTGGATTCCGTCCGCGGCGTAGCCATCAGACGGGTCGCGGCCGGCTGATCAGTGGCCGCGGTCGAGCCAGGCCTGGCGGTCGGGCGCCTCTCGGAAGATCGCGGTGGTCGGACCGTGGCCGGTGCGGACCGTGGTCTCGGGCGGCAGCGTCAGCAGCCGCGTCGTGATCGAGTCGATGATCGTGGGGAAGTCGGAGAACGACCGGCCGGTGGCGCCGGGGCCGCCCTGGAACAGGGTGTCGCCCGTGAAGACCGTGCCCAGCGCGGGAGCGTGGAAGGACACGCTGCCCCAGGTGTGGCCCGGCGTGTGCAGGGCGGTCAGGGTCACCGGGTCGGCGCCGGAGCCGACCCGGAACTCGTCGCCCGCCGCGATCTGCCGGTCGGGGGCGCGGCCCGGGTGGGTGCGGTCCCACAGCTCCCGGTCGGCTGGGTGCAGCCAGATCGGCGCGCCGGTCGCGGTCGCGACGGTGAGCGCCGCGTCGACGTGGTCGTCGTGGGCGTGGGTGCACAGGATCGCGGTCAGCTGCCGGTCGCCGACGGCGGCGAGGATCGCCGGCGCGTCGTGCGGCGCGTCCAGCAGGACGCACTCCTCGTCGTCGCCGACGATCCACACGTTGTTCTCGACGTGCCAGCGGCCGCCGTCGAGCGAGAAGATCCCGGACGTGACCAGGTGGTCGATCGCGACCCGGCCCGCGAGGTACGCCGGCCGGGTCGCGCCCTCGCGGACGGCGCCGACCCGGCCCGCCGGTGGCCCGGCCGCCGGGCCGCCCGGCTCCGCGGCCGCGGGGAGACCGCCGCCGCTTCCCGTCGCGCACATCAGAGCATCACGACCGAGCGCAGGACGTCGCCGCGTTTCATCGCGTCGAACGCCGCCTCGATGTCGGTCAGCGCGATCTTCTCGGTGACGAACGTGTCCAGGGGCAGCCGGCCCTGCAGGTAGAGGTCGATGAGCATCGGGAAGTCGCGTTCGGGCAGGCAGTCGCCGTACCAGGAGGACTTCAGCCGCCCGCCGCGGCCGAACACGTCCAGCAGCGGGATCTCCAGGTGCATGTCCGGGGTGGGGACGCCGACGAGGACGACGGTGCCGGCGAGGTCGCGGGCGTAGAACGCCTGCTTCCAGGTCTCCGGGCGCCCGACCGCGTCGATGACGACGTCGGCGCCGAACCCGCCGGTCAGCTTCTGGATCGCCTCGACGGGGTCGCCGCCGCCGGCGTTGACCGTGTGGGTGGCGCCGAGCGTCCTGGCCAGCTCCAGCTTCCGGTCGTCGACGTCCACCGCGATGATCGTAGCCGCGCCGGCGAGCCGGGAGCCGGCGATCGCGGCGCTGCCGACGCCGCCGCAGCCGATCACCGCGACGCTGTCGCCCCGGCCGACCTCGCCGGTGTTCATCGCCGCGCCGAGGCCCGCCATCACCCCGCAGCCGAGCAGCCCGGCGACCTCGGGCGGCGCGGCCGGGTCGACCTTGGTGCACTGGCCCGCGGCGACCAGCGTCGTCTCGAGGAACGCGCCGATACCGAGCGCCGGTGACAGGGCGGTGCCGTCCTCGAGGGTCATCTTCTGGGTGGCGTTCGCGGTGTCGAAGCAGTACCAGGGACGGCCGCGGCGGCAGGCCCGGCACTGGCCGCAGACCGCCCGCCAGTTGAGCACGACGTAGTCACCGGGCGCGACGTGCGTGACACCCGGGCCGACCTCGGCGACGACGCCCGCGGCCTCGTGGCCGAGCAGGAACGGATAGTCGTCGGAGATACCGCCCTCCCGGTAGTGGAAGTCGGTATGGCAGACCCCACAGGCCCTGATGTCGACGGTCACCTCGCCAGGCCCCGGGTCCGGAACGATGATGGTGCGCAGCTCGACCGGGGCGCCCTTCCGCATCGACACGACACCCTTGACCTGACGGCTCACAGCTCGCCCTCTCGTTCGCGTCCACCGGCGAGGACATTCTCACCGGGCCCCTCGCCATCGTTACCTCCGCGCCACCTCAAGGCAACGTCCGGGTAGCCCCGGTAGGCGGCATCCAGCCGGTGGTCCGCCCGCCCCCGTTCGGCGGGACCACAGCCGACCACGACCCGAAGGTCCGATGTGCGAACAGGGGCCCACCAGGCGGGCTACGGTCGGCGGGACGCGGCGTGGCCCGGTCGGGTTGCCGCCGCCGCGCCGTTCCCGGGGGGCTACGTGACCGCTGCGCTGCTGCCCGAAGCGCGTTCCTGGTGGGCGGTCGCGGCGGCAAGCGCGCGGGCCCAGGTCGCCTACCGCGCGACCGTCGCGGCCTCCGTGCTGTCGAACGTCACCCTGACCGTGCTGCGTGGCTATCTCGCGCTGGCGGTGTGGACGGCGCGGCCGGGGCTCGCCGGCTACGACTCGGCCCGCGCGGTGACCTTCGTCGTGCTCGGTCAGGCCCTGACCACGACCTTCGCCGTCTTCGGCGGCATGATCGACGTACCGTGGCGGGTGGAGAGCGGCGCGATCGTCGTGGACCTGGCCCGGCCGTTCGGGTTCCTGCGCTGGTGGCTCGCCCGGGAGATCGGCCGGGCCGCGGTGTTCGGAGTCAGCAGGGCGGTGCCGGCCGGGCTCGTCGGGGCCGCCCTGTTCGGGGTTCGGCCGCCGGGGTCCGCAGCGGCGGCCCTCGGTTTCGCCGCGAGCCTTCCGCTCGCGCTGCTCGCCGGGTTCGGTATTCGCTACCTGGTCGCCCTCACCGCGTTCTGGATCACCGATGTGCGCGGCGCGCTCGCCGTCTCGTCGCTGGCGCTGATGTTCTTCTCGGGCGCCGTGCTGCCGCTGACCATCTTTCCGGGGACCTTCGGCGCCGTCGCGCGGGCGCTGCCGTTCGCGGCGGTCGTGCAGGTGCCGATGGACATCTACCTGCGCCCCCGCGGCGGGGCCGGGATCGGGATCCAGCTGGCCTTCCAGGCGGCCTGGGTCGCCGTGCTGATGGCCGCGAGCCACCTGGCCACCAGCCGCGCGCTGCGCCGCCTCGTCGTGCAGGGAGGCTGAGGTGCGCGGCGACCCGGGGCCGGGCCTGGCTGACCGTCGGCCCGACGCGACACCGCGGCCCGGCGCGGCCCGCCGGCCCGGCGCGATCCGCCGGCTCGCCGGGCTCGGCGGTCTCCTGGCGGCCGAGTGGCGGGCTTACCGGCTGCTGGTCCGGGTCGCGTTCCGGGAAGCGGCGCAGTACCGGACGTCGCTGGCGCTGCGGTCGCTGACGGAGGCGGTGGCGACCGTGCTCGACCTCGCCACGATCGGGATCCTGTTCGCCCATCTTCCGGCGCTCGCGGGCTTCTCGCTCGCCGAGGTCGCCTTCTTGTACGGAACGTCCGCGCTCGCCTTTGCGGTGGCGGAGGCGTTCGTCGGCCCCGTCGACCGGCTGGGCTGGCACATTCGCGACGGCCGGTTCGACGTCGTCCTGATCCGGCCGGTCGGTGTGCTGGTGCAGACCGCGACGATGGCCTTCGCGCCGCAGCGGGTCGCCCGGGTCGCGCAGCCGGCCGTGGTCGTCGTCGTGAGCGCCGTCGCGCTGCCCGTCCAGTGGGGCCTCGACCGGATCGCGCTCGCCAGCGGGATGATCGTGTGTGGGGCGCTCATCGCGGCGAGCGCGTTCGTCGCGACGGCGGCGGTGCTGTTCGTCGCGCCGGACGCGACCGTGGCGGTCTCCGCGAGCACCCAGGGCTCGGCGCTCGCCGCCCGCTATCCGATGACCGTCTACGGCCACCACCTGGCACTGCTGCTCACGATCGTCCTGCCGATCGGGTTCGTCAGCTGGCTGCCGGCGCTGTACATCCTCGGCCGGCCAGACCCGCTCGGCCTGCCGACGTTCCTGCGCTTCGCCTCCCCCGCCGTCGCGCTCCTGACGGCCGGGGCGGCGGCATTCGCCTGGCGGGCCGGAGTCCGCCGCTACCGCGGCACGGGGAGCTGAGATCCGCCATGACCGACACCGACGAGAACGGCCTGCACCCGGTCGCCATCGAGGTCGATGGCGCGTCGAAGACCTTCGTGCAGCGCCGGCGGGCGCACGGGCGCGGGCTGCGACGTGAACGTCTGGACGTCCACGCGGTGCGCGACGTGTCGTTCACCGTGCGGGCCGGGGAGATCGTCGGCTATCTCGGCCCGAACGGCGCGGGCAAGAGCACCACGATCAAGATGCTGATCGGCATCCTCACCCCGACGGCGGGCCGGCTGCGGGTCGCCGGCCTCGACCCCGCGCGCCAGCGGCTCGCGCTCGCCCGCCGGATCGGCGTCGTGTTCGGGCAGCGTTCGACGTTGTGGTGGGACCTGCCGCTGCGCGACAGCTTTGAGCTGCACCGCCACCTCTACCGGGTGCCGGACGGCCAGTTCCGCGCCAACCTCGCCCGCTTCGTCGAGATGCTCGACCTCGGCCCGTTCCTGGACACCCCGGTGCGCCAGCTCTCGCTCGGCCAACGGATGCGCGGCGACCTGACGGCCGCCTTCCTGCACGACCCGGCCATCGTCTACCTCGACGAGCCGACCATCGGCCTGGACGTCGTCTCCAAGGCGGCGGTACGCGCCTTCCTGGCCGAGAAGAACCGCGAACAGGCGACCACGATCATGCTGACGACGCACGACACCGCCGACATTGAACAGCTTTGCCAGCGCGTCCTCGTCATCGACCACGGCCGCCTCGGCTTCGACGGCGACCTCGCCACCCTGCGTGACCGCCTCGGCGCCGAACGCACCCTCATCGTCGACCTGGCCGACCCGCGGCCGCCGCTCACCGTCACGACCCCCGGAGCCCGCGTCGTCCGCGTCGACGGCCCCCGCCAGTGGCTCACCTTCCCGGCCAGGGCCAGCGCCGCCCCGCTCATCGCCGAGATCGCCGCCCGCTACCCCCTCGCCGACCTCTCGCTGCGCGAGCCGCCCATCGAGGACGTCATCACCCGCCTCTACACGAGGGGCACCACGCCCAAGCCCGCGGCGGAGGCCGCGGCGACCTGACGGCTCGGCCAGGATCGACGGACCGTGCCTACGGCATCGTGCGCCGGGTGACCGCCGCCGAAGGTGGTCGCGAGCCTGCTCGCCTCCCAGCGGACCGACGACCCGGTCCGGGTGAACGCCGCCGTGCGACAGCTGCGGGAACCCGGCGCGCCAAGCGGGTCCGGACGACGGCCTGCTCGCGAGTCAGGAAAGCGTGACCTGGGGCGGTTGCCCGGCCGCCGCGCCGGAGGGCGCGCACGGCGGTCGGGCATCGCGACGGCGCATCAGCTCTCCGGTGGGCCGATGCGGACGTCGACGCCCGGCGAGTAGTGCACCAGCGGGTCGCCGGCCGGTGCGGACAGACCGGCGGCGGCTAACAGCGTGTCGTCGAGGTCGAGCAGGTCGGCGCGGTGCAGTGGCCAGGGCTGGTGCCAGGCGCGGGCGGTCCGCGGCGCGCCCGCGTGGACCGGGCTGAACAGGCGGAACCGCGCGGTGAGGAAATGTTCGCGGGCGTCCAGGTCGGCGGGGGCGATGCGCTCCCCTGGCCGGACCACCACGCGGCTCGTCGCGGCCGGGTGGCCGGCGCCGCCGCCCGGCGCGGGCCAGCGCCGCCGGCAGGTGTAGGTCGTCGTGCCCGCCGCCGGGTCCTCGTCGAGCCGCATCGACGACCAGAAGTACGGCAGCCGGTAGGTCGTCCTGGCCGTGGCAACCGCCCCGAACCGGGCCGCGTCCAGCGAGAAGAACCAGATCCCCGGCCGGCCCCGGTCGTCGCGCACATAGGTCCGGACGTTGGTCTCCGGGAAGTGCGAGGCCCACGGCACACCCACGCCGCGCCGCCCGCTCGTCACCCGCATGAAGAACGGCACCAGGCTCACCCAGGCGGCGCCGTCCTGCGTCTCGACGAGCAGCCCGGGCGGCAGCAGCGCCTGCACCGCCGACGCCTCGAAGGCCCAGTGCAGGAACGTCAGCCGCTCCCACCGCTGGCGCATGACGGCCCGTTCAAGCGTGAACGGGCACGCGCCAGGCGATGGCCCGGTCGCCTCGCTCGGCGCCGCGGGCACGTTGTCGAGGGCCATGTCGCTATCCTGCGCGCACTGACTCGCCGAGCGCGCTGGGGCTGCTCACCCAGGTGTTTCCCGACGGGCCGGGACGGGTGCGGGCGCTGAGCACCTGGCAGGCCGCGACGGCGGCGGGCGCGACGACGGGTGTGGTCGCCGGCGGGATTCTGACCCAGACGGCCGGCTGGCGCGGGGTGTTCCTCGTCAATGTGCCGCTGATCGTGGCGCTGCTCGCCTTCGTCGCCGCCCGGGTGCCGCGCGGCGAGACCGGCGCCGCCGCCCCACTTCCCGTCGTGCCGTCGCTGATGACGACAGCGCTGGTGGCCGCGTTCATCTACACGCTCAGCCGGTTCGAGGGCCGCAGCCTGGCTGGCCCGGGCACGGAGCTCGCGCTGGCGGTGACCGTCGTCCTCGCGGCGGCCGCGCTGATGATCCAGCGCATCGCGGCGACACCACTGCTGCCTCGTGGCTTCTTCGCCGACCGCGGCCGGCGCGGCGCGCTGCTCACGATGCTGCTGATGGGCGGCGTCATCGCCGCCTACGTGTACTTCGTGTCGCAGTACCTCCAGCTCGTCCTCGGGTTCTCGCCGCTGGAGGCGGGGCTCGAGCTCGCGCCGGCGACCCTGACCGTCGTGCTCAGCTCGACGTTCGGCTCCCGGGCCGCGATCGGCCGCTACGGGACCCGTACGACGCTGCTGACCGGGCTGACCAGCGTCACGGCCGGCCAGCTGTGGCTGAGCTTCCTGTCGGCGGCGGGCAGCTACTGGGCGAACGTGCTGCCGGCGCTGCTGCTGACCGCCGCCGGCATGGGCCTCGTCTTCCCGTCGATCTCCGTGTCGGCTACCGCGAACACCACGGCCGCCGAGCGCGGCACCGCGGCAAGCCTGCTGGTCACCGCCCAGCAGCTCGGCGGCGCGACCGGCCTCGCCGTGCTCTCGACCGTCGCCACGGCCGGTCTGCCGGCCCACGCGACCGCGTCGGCCCGGCAGCTGACCGACGGCTTCCGGCTGTCCTACCTCACCGCGAGCGGCATCGTCGTGCTGGCGGCCGCCGTCGCCGGGCTTGTCATGCCGAGCCGCTCGCCGCGCCCGGGCGGAGGGCTCCCCGGCCCCGGCGGGCGGGCGGATGCCCGGGCTCTGCCGTCCGCCCCGGAGACCTGATAGGTGCGCTGCGGACCGCCGCCGGCGCACGGCGGGACGACGCCGGCCGTCAGGCGGCGGCGACGCGCCGAGGCCCGGGCTGGGCCGGGGGCGGGGCGGACATCGGGCGGTAGCCGGCCGGCGGGTCACCGACCGTGAGGAAGATCGGGTTGGTGAGGCACTCCATGTCGCCCTCGGAGGCCAGCGGCTGGCCGGGGTAGGTGTGGCCGTCGCCGCGGACCTCGACGCGCACGAAACCGCCGGCCGTGGGGACAGGGACCGTCGCTTCCAGGGTCTGGTCGTCGGCGGTGAGCCGGGCCGTGGACAGCGTCCCCGCCTGGGTCAGGATGATCGCCCGCATCCCGCCGCCGCGGCGGATCCGGAGCCGGACGTCGACCGGGTCGCCCGCGCCGCCGTAGACGTCGCCGCCGACGATCGCGGCCTGCCCGGGGCGGGTGGCCGTCAGGTAGCACTCGACGCCGTCGGGCCGGCGGGTGACGAACGCCCGCCCGGCGCGCAGCGCGCCGATCACCCCCGTCGTCGAGAGGGCGTCGGCGTAGACGACGGTTGTCGGTGTGCCGGCGCGGAAGCCCAGCTTCGCGCCGCTGTCCACGCCGTGCAGGTCGCTCCCGCCGTTCGCCCAGATCCGCCAGCCCTTGCGCAGCATGGCGTCCCAGGCCTGGACGGACTGCTCGTCGTCGGGGCCGTACGAGCCGGTCCACAGCTCGTAGCCGGTGGTGCGGCCGGCCGGGCGCGCCATCTCGGCGCCGAACTGCCATTTCAGGCCAGGGAACGACGGGTGCGCGGCTGCGACGTAGGCACCCATCTCGTGGGCGGCCGCGATGAAGCGGTCGATGCGGGCGCCGTTTTCGGGCAGCGCCAGCCCATCGGGGCTCTGGCGGAAGTCAAGCCAGGCGCCGACGTCGATGCCGGAGACGGTCGCGTGCCCGAAGAACCAGTTCGTCATCTCCTCGCCCGGCATGAGCAGGACGTCCCAGCCCGCGTCCCGAGCCAGGAACAGGTTCTGCGAGACGACGTTGTGGTCGGTCATCGCGGCGAAGTCGAGCCCGAGCTGCCGGCAGGTGCGCGCCCACGCGGCCGGGGTCAACGCGGTCCGCTGGTGCCAGGCGTCGGACGACTCCGGGGTGTGGCAGTGCAGGTCGCCGCGGTACCAGCCGGGCTTGTCGAGCACCGTACCGACGGCCGCGCCGGGGGTGAACGCCTTCGCGGGCGCCGGGCCGCCCGTCAGGGTGACGGTCGCGGTGACCTGGGACGGGGTGGGCAGGGCGAAGACCGGGACGATCACCGTCCAGCGGCCGGGCTCGATCGGCCCGGGCAGGAAGCTCTGCGAGGCGCTGTCCGCGCCGACGTAGAACGACGACCGCTCGTCGCCGTAGATTCCGCGGAAGCCGGGCGACCCGTAGGCCGGGCCACGATGGTCGAACAGCCCGACGCCGAGCTTCGCGGCCGGGTCGGCCTTGGCGAGCGACACCTCGACACGGTTCACGCCGGGGCCGACGTCGAACGGCAGGTAGACGTAGTCGCCGGCCTTGGTGACCGTCGCGGTGAGGCGCAGCGTCCGGCGCGGCGGGAAGCTGGTCACCGTCGCCTTCGGCGCTCCCCCGGCGCTGGCCCCCGTCGAGCAGGCCGCGAGTGCCGCCGCGCCGCCGACGGCGAGCACCCCGCCACCGAGGCCGGCGACGGTGAGCACTCGGCGCCGGCTCGGCCCGGCGGCCGGCGACGGGCCAGGCCGCCCCGCCGCCTCGGCGCCGGCGACGGCCCCGTCCGTGTCGGCTGCCGCGCCCGCGTCCGGGTAGCGGTCGGTGAGGTACTGGGCGTCCACGCTGCGGTCCGCGCCCGGTCGGCGGTCCTGGCAGGGTTCGCCGTTGCCATGGTGCGAACACATGACGAGAAGTGTGCGCCACGCCACGATCCGGCGTCGGGCGGGGTGACGGTGGTCGCCGTCTGGTCGCCGGCTGTTCGCCGGGTCTGGGCCGGCCCGCCTGACGGGCGGGTTCCGGGGGATCTCGACCGGTGAGCCCCTCGCCATCCACGCCAGCCGCCGACGGACACCGACCGCCGGGTGCTCTACGCGCTCGCCTGGCGCCGGCCCAGTGACCGCACGGCATTCCCGGAAAGCGACCGCCGGCGCGGTTCGGCCACCTATTGGCCGCTCGCGCATCCTCGGCCGGCCACCGATTGGCCCGCAACCGTTCTTTCTTCTACAACGCGATGGAATTTCTTCTCGCCCCCTGTATGAATATGGGCGGGTATGGCAGGACCAGCCGACGCCCGGAGATCTCGCTCCGAGGCGCGCCCGTTGTGCGTCCACGCAGCGCGACGCACCGGACGCGCGGCCGTCCGGCCTCCCGACTTTCCGCACGGCGGGCCGACTGTCGGTAGCCGACAGGTCATACAGCAATGACGCGTGACGGATTAGGCCTTCTCACGTTCGCCACGGCGCGCGGCGAGCGCCTAATGTTCGATACCGGCGCATTGGCAGCGTGGTGGAGGGTTTGTCGTGCGATGGGTAGCGGAAGAAGTGGCTGCGCCGTGAACAACGGACGGAGATTCCGACGGTGCCTACGCCCGCGCCGACGAGAAATCGAGCCCACGCTCGGCCTTGTCCGGGCCGCCGATGGTCGCCGTGCGCCTACCACCGCGGACGACTCCGGCACGTTGGTGACCACCCGGCCAGACAGCGCCGACGACGGCACCCCCACACCGGTCGCCATCCCGGGCCCCGGCCGGGTCATCGTGGTCACGGGCAGCGTCGGCGCCGGCCACGACGGCGCCGCGCGGGAGTGGGCCCGGCTGCTGCGCGCCCACGGCTACCAGGTCGAGATCGACGACTTCCTGGACATCCTCGGCAGGATCCTCGGCGCCGGGATGCGCGACGCCTACGAGGCAATGCTGTTCCGTGCGCCCTGGCTGTACTCGCTGATCTTCTGGGTCGCCTCGGTCCCGAGCGGGGTCGCCGTACTGAGCCGGACCGTCCTCGCGCCGTTCCGCTCCCGGCTGCTCGCCCGAATGCCCCCGGACACCGTCGCCGTGCTGACCACCTACCCGCTGGCTGGCCAGCTGATCGGCCGGCTGCGCCGCAAGGGCCAGCTGCCGGTGCCGGCGTTCACCTTCCTCACCGACTTCTCGGTGCACCGGCTGCTCGTCGCCCCGGGCATCGACGCCCACTACGTCCTGCACGAGGTCAGCGCGGAGGCGGCCCGCGCGCTGGGCGCGGCCGGCGTCGTGGTGACCGGCCCGGTCGTGTCGGAACGGTTCGGGCCGGCGACGGCGGCCGAGCGCGCCGCCGCCCGCGAACGCTTCGGCCTGCCCGCCGGCGGCCGGCTCGCCCTGCTGGTTGCCGGCTCCTGGGGCGTCGGCGACGTCGAGCGCACGGCCACGGAGATCGCGGCCACCGGGACGGCCACCCCGGTGATCGTCTGTGGACGTAACGAAGCACTGCGGGAACGGTTGGCGAGCGCCGGCCTCGGCCACCCGCTGGGCTGGGTGGACGACATGCCCGGCCTCATGCGCGCCGTCGACGTGCTCGTCGAGAACGCCGGCGGGCTGACCTCGCTGGAGGCGATCGCCAGCGGTCTCCCCGTCGCGAGCTACCGGCCGATCCCGGGCCATGGCCGGGCGAACGCCGCCGCGCTGCACGCGGCCGGCGTCTCGACCTGGATCCAGACGCCGGACGACCTGCGCGGCACGCTCGCCGAGCTCGTCGACGGACCGCGCGGGCGCCGGCAGCGCGCCGCCGGGCTCGCCTTGTTCCAGGACGACGCCGCCGCGGTGCTCGACGGCGCCCTGCGGGACGCGGCCGCACGCCAGCCGGCCTCCCTCGCCCGGGCCGCGGCGGCCAGGCAGGCGCGGGACAGGACTCGGCGACGCTGGCCACGGCGCGCGGCGATAGCCGCGGCGACCGCCGGCTTTCTCGGCTGGAACGCCACGTTCGGCACCTCCATCGCCGTCGCGCACGGCCTTGACTCGGCCCGCCCGGCACGACCGACGGCCATCTACATCGTGGTCGCCCCGAACCAGAGCACCGAGCTCACCCCGGAGACGCTGGCACTGCTGCATGGCGCGCATGCCGCCGTCGCGATCGACACCCGGCTCATCCGGCAGGCCCCTGACGACACCCGGCAGCTCGTCACGTCCGGGCTGCAGGTCGTGAACGCCGGCGGCGGGCGGCCCTACCGGACCGGGATCGTCGGCGGCCGCTCGGCGATCGCGCACACGGCGTTCGAGATCCGCCGTTTCGGCGGCCCGGCACCGGTCTCGTATCTGAGCAACGGGGACCTGGACGCCGTCGACCTCGCCACCGTGTCCTACCTCGACGAGACAATCGTGGTGCCCAGCGCACACGTCCGCGGCGGGTCGCCGATCCCGCCGCTTCGCCCAGGGGGAGTCGTGCTCATCGAATGCGGAACCGCGCCGGACTGCGGCCTCCCGGTCACCCTTGCCCAGCGCGACGGGCTGATCGTTGGCCAGACCCTGCACGCCGGCGTGTTGAGCAGGCACAAGTGAGCGCAGGAGTGAGCGAGCGGAGTGGTCGTCCGAGGAACGAGGACGGCCGCGCAGCGAGCGCGGCGACGGAGCGAACCCGAGATACTGTGAGCCAGCCCGCCCGCGCCGCCGAGCCGGTCAAGCCGCGCTCCCCCGCCCGCAGACGGGCCGCTGCCGGAGGCGTCGCCGCGACGGCGCTCCTGGCCGCGGCCGGCTACGCGGGCCCCGCGATCACCTCGTGGCCCCGGCTGCGGGCCCGGCTGCTGCCCGGGCTCGCCGGCATCGGCCGGCCCGACCACATCGCGCTGACCTTCGACGACGGGCCCGACCCCGCGTCCACGCCGGCCTTCCTGGAGACGCTGGCCGCCTCCGGGACCAGGGCGACGTTCTTCCTGCTCGGCTCCATGCTCGTGAAGGCCCCCGAGCTCGGCCGGGAGCTGGTCGCGGCGGGGCACGAGGTCGCGGTGCACGGCTGGGAGCATCGCTACACCACGTTCCGCGCGCCCGGCGCGCTCTACGACGACGTGGCGCGCACCCGTGACCTGATCGGCGACGTGACCGGGCGGCAGCCGGTGTTCTTCCGCCCGCCGTACGGCGTGCTGAGCGCCGGCTCGCTCTCGGTAGCCAGACGTCTCGGGCTGCGTACCGTGCTCTGGACGGCGTGGGGCCGGGACTGGGAGGAGCGCGCGACCCCGCGGTCGGTGCTCGCGACGGTCACCAGGGACCTCGCGGGCGGCGGGACGGTGCTGCTGCACGACTCGGACTGCACCTCGGCCCCACGGGCGTGGCACTCGGCGCTGGGCGCGCTGCCGATGCTGCTGGACGGGTGCGCCAGCCGGGGGCTGCGGGTGGGACCGCTCGCCGAGCACTTCGCTGCGGCCGGGCCGGGCGGGAGCAGCCGGTGAGCTGGCCCGCGGTCCTGTTCGCGCTGCTGGCGGCGGCCACCTACGGCGCCACGTCGGCGCTGCAGCACCACGCCGCCAGCCAGGAGGAGCGCCACCAGGCCCTGGACCCCCGCCTGGTCGTGCGGCTGGCCCGCCGGCCGATCTGGCTGGCCGGGGTGATCTGCGACGGCGGCGCGGTGGTGCTCCAGACGCTCGCGCTGGCGCTGGGCCCGCTGTCGCTCGTCGAGCCCCTGTTGACCGGGGGTCTGTTCCTCGCCGTCCCCATCGAGGCGGCCCTCGACCGCCGCCAACCCCATCCCCAGGACCTTGCCGCGGCCGGGCTCGCGACCGTCGGGCTGGCCGGCTTCCTGCTGGCCGCGACCCCGCACGGTGGCGCGTTCACCGCGTCCGCCCGGGCCTGGGTCCCGTCGGCGGCGGTCGTCGGTGCGCTCACCGTCGCGGCGCTGCTGGCCGCCCGCGGGGCGTCGCCGACCCGCCGGGCGACCTGCCTGGGCGTGGCGAACGGCCTGATCTTCGGGATGACCGCGGGACTGCTGAAGGCCTGCACGGACCTGCTGGCCAGTCATCCGCTCCGGCTGCTGACCAGCTGGCCGCTCTACGCCCTGGCCGCGCTGGGCGCGGTCGGGTTCGTCCTGAGCCAGGCGTCGTTCCAGGACACGCTGACCGCGCCGCTGATCGCCATGACACTCACGGAACCGATCGTCGGCCTGGCCCTGGGCATCCGGGTCTTCCACGAGCATCTCGCCGCGACCGGCGCCCGCGCCATCGTCATGACCGGGGCGGGCGTCGTCATGGCGGCGGGTACCGGGCTCGCCGTCACCTCGCCCGCGCGCGCGGCCGCGCCGGGCCGCCCGGCCGAGCCGGCCAGCGCCGGCGAGGCCGGCGGGAGCCGGCCCGGCGGCGCCCAGGCGACGCTGCGCGGCTAGAGAGCCAAAGGGCATGCAAAAATGATCTTTCTTCGCATGCCCGGCGGCCGCCGTCCCCGGGATCATTGACGGGACACCATCCGACCCGGGACGGCCGAGCGCGGACGGCCCCGGTCCCAGGGCAGGGGCCCGGCGACGAGGCCGGCGCGGGCGGCCGCGCCGAGCGGGCCGGGCGGCAGCCGGGTCAGGCGGCGGCGCGTTCCAGGATGTGGACGCCGCAGGCGTTGCCCCCGGCACGGCCATGAACACCCTTGATCCACTCACCGGACGGTCGTCGCGGGCCAAGCCATGACCGCCCGTGGCGGGGGCCGCGCGAGGCCCGAGGCTCAGTGACCTCGGCAGGCGGCGGCGAGGGTGACGAGGGCAGGGGCGGCCTCAGGGATGGGAAACAGCGGGTAGCCGTGCGGCAGCGGGCCAGGCTCGTGGTAGTCGATCTCCACCCCGGCGGCGGCCGCGCGGGCGGCGAGGCGGCGGCTGTCGGGCAGCAGCAGGTCATGGGTGCCGCACAGCACGGTGAGCCCGGCGAGGCCGGCCAGGTCGCCGAACAGCGGGCTCGCGCGCGGGTCGG
>Ga0068863_100002727_pt1 | contig 17453 bp, 15 predicted proteins | sample KBSSwiS62_FD_66596 | JGI IMG/M metagenome (GOLD analysis project Ga0068863, IMG submission 66596) | Switchgrass rhizosphere microbial communities from Kellogg Biological Station, Michigan, USA - KBS Switchgrass S6-2 | ecosystem: Host-associated > Plants > Roots > Rhizosphere > Soil ...
TGCTCGATTTCCTCGCTTCCGAAGACGGCGTCGACGAGGTGAACGCGGAGCTCCGATTCGCCCAGGAGCTGGGAATCTCGAGCGTGCCGACGTTCGTGTTCGCGAACAAATACGCGATGTCCGGCGCTGCCGACCCGGCCAACCTGCTCGAGGTGATGCGCGAGGTGCAGCGCCGCGAGGCCGCCTCGGAGCCGGCGGGATCGCGGTAGCGGCGGCACGGCCGCGTTTCATCCCAGCCGCGCTTATAGGGGCCGCGCAGATCCCTGCGCGCTTATAGGGGCCGCGCTTAAGAAGCGCGGGCCAACCCCTCGACCACTTGCGCGTTCGGCAGCGTCTTCAGGGCGCCGCCGGGCAGCGCAATCTTGCTGTGTCGCACGCCCGACCCGATGATCACGTTGGCGGTGGCGTCCACCGCCGCGTCGATGAAGATCGGCCAATCGGCGGGGAGCCCGATCGGGGTGATCCCGCCATATTCCATTCCGGTTTCACTGACCGCCAGGTCCATCGGCGCGAAGCTCGCCTTGCGCACATCCAGCAGCTTGCGGACGATCCCGTTGACGTCCGCGCGGGTCGTCGCCAAGACCAAGCACGCTGCGAAGCGGGTCGCTCCCTCGCGCTTGCCGGCGACGACGACACAGTTGGCGCTCACTTCAAGCCCCACCTGGTACGCCTCGCAGAACGCGGCGGTGTCGGCAAGATCGGGGTCGATCGGCGCCACCAGGATCTGCTCGACACGATCCGAAGACATGGATTCGAGCGCGTCGTAAACGGGTGCGGCGAGGAGGTCTTTGCGCGTACGCGCCGGGACTGTTTGCAGGGTTCCCATCACGAGACTCATCATGCACCCGCCTGGCCGCGGAGGTATTGCGGCGACCAGTAGGCGTCGGCCCCGAGTTCGGAGGCGGCTCGCTGCGGCCACGACGGCTCACGCAGCAGCACCCGTGCCAGAAGCACGGCATCAGCGTCGCCACCAGCGATGATCTTCTCGGCCTGGGCAGGCTCGGTGATCAAGCCGACGGTCCCGACCGGCAGCCCGCTGGCCGCTCGCACCTGACGAGCAAACGGCACCTGATAGCCGGGCCCCAGCGCAATCTTCTGGTCCGGCGAGTTGCCGCCACTGGACACGTCGATGAAGTCGACGCCATGCTGCTTGAGCTTCGCCGCGACCTCGGAAACCTCGTCGACCGTCAAACCGCCGTCGACCCAGTCGCTCGCGGATACGCGTACCAGCAATGGTTTGCCGTCCGGCCAGACCGCGCGAACCGCGTCGATCACCTCGAACAGCAACCGGCCGCGGCCGGCCAGGTCGCCGCCGTATTGATCGACCCGGTGGTTGGAGAGCGGCGAAAGGAACTCGTGCAGCAGATAGCCGTGGGCCGCGTGGATCTCCACCACTTCATATCCGGCGGCGAGTGCGCGCTCGGCGGCCGCACGCCACGCCGTCACGATCTCGGCGATCTCCGCGACCGTCAGCTCCTTGGGCAGTGCGTAGCGACCGAACGCGATCGGGGACGGCGCCACCGTCGGCCAGCCACCGTCGTCATAGCCCACCGAACCCGAGCCCTTCCACGGCACCTGCGTCGAGGCCTTGCGGCCGGCGTGTGCGAGCTGGATGCCGGGCACCGCGCCCTGGGATCGAACGAACGCGTTGATCCGCTGGTAGTCGACGGCTTGACCGTCGTTCCAGATGCCCGCGTCGGAGGGCGAGATCCGGCCATCCGGTGTCACCGCCGTCGCCTCCGCGATCACCAGGCCAGCGCCGCCGCGCGCCAGACCACCCAGGTGGACGAGATGCCAGTCGGTCGGGTGCCCGTCGATCGATGAGTACTGGCACATCGGCGACACCCAGATGCGATTGCGGACGGTCACACCGCGCAGGGTGATGGGTTCGAAGAGTCGGCTCACGTGGCTGGTCAACGCGGTTCGGTGGTCAGATCTTCCGGCGATGCCAGCCAGACCATTGCCTGGGCCACGATCACCCGCTCCTGGTCGTAGGTCACGGCCGGGCCTCCATGCAGCTGATAGCCGAGGTCCAGCGCTTCGCTCACTCGATAGCAGAACGCGGCGTCATCGGCGCCGGTCAGGACGCGGTATCGCGGCAGCCCTTGAGGAGGTTCATTGGTCATGCAGCCACCATGCCAGGTCACGTGGCAGCGCGGCGCAACCCCTAGGGAGGCGCACCGGATGTGGCTCGGGTCGTCGCTGTCCTAGCGTCGAGCGGTGACTCGATCTCGTGCGGCGTGGGCCGCGATTCTCGCCGTAGCGATGACACTCGTTCTCGCCATCGTCGGACAGGTGGATCCCGATCCGGGGATGAGCCACGTGAACCTGACCGTCAGCGACTTTGCGGTCGCCGATCGCGGTGGAGCCACCGACTGGTCGATGCTCACGTTCGCGCTCGCCGGGTTGCTGTTTCTCGGTTCGTTGCGGCCGATTGGTTCCGTCCGCACGTTCGTGGCACGCGCCGCGCTGGTGCTGTTCTCGGGCGGCATGGTGACGGCGGCGATCGCTCCGACCGATCCCGGGCTCACGCTGACTGCCACTGGATACGTGCACCGATGGGCCTCGATCGCGGCATTCGTGGCCCTCCCGGCCGCGGCCCTGGGCCTGATCCGCGTGCTGCCGCCCGCGGTGCACCGGATGATCCGGTGGCTGGTGCTGATCGCGGTCGTCTTCATGATCGCCATGGCAGTCAGCTCAAGTTTCGCCGGCCGTGCCGACATCGGCGTGATCGAACGCGTCCTCCTCGGCGATGAGACTGTCCTGCTCGCTGCCCTCGCATTCGGATCATGGCGGGCCGGCGGCGGCTCGGTTCGGGATGTGATCACGATCATGGTCCGGCGTTTGTCCCACTTTCGATCGATATCGGCTCGACGTGGTTCGGCACACTAGAAGGTGATCTAGATTCGGCCTCGCGGCATAGAGCTCCTTACATCGGGTAGGAGTCCAGTGTCGGCGCAGATCGAGCCGCGACCCGCGCAACCAGGCTAATGAGGACTCACCCATGATTTACCGCGCTTCAACCAACGCCCGTCCCTCCCGCCCGGTCGTCGCGGCCGCTAATCACACTCCGACCAAACCCATGTCCGGCGGTCCCGTGATCGAGACGAAATACGAGATGCAGTCGCTGGATTCGCTGATGGAGCCGGATGCCACCGTGGTCTTTGAGGCCGTACCCAGCCAGTCGGACCGACGGATCCGGATAACCGCGTTCGCGACCATGGCTGGCGTTGCGGTGGTCACCTTCGTGGTGGCCGCGATTCTCGTCTTCGTCACGGTGCATAGCGTCTACAGCTACTTCGCGTAAGTCGCTGGTTCTCGGGGGTTGTACGTCGCCCGCGCGGTCACGGTCTTGACCCTCCGGCGACCTGAGCCATGATGCTCGAGGTCATGGATGACAAACCGCTCTTGAATATCGGAGCGTTCGCGATCGCCACCGGCCTGTCGACCGTGGCGCTCCGGCACTATAGCGAGATCGAGCTGTTCCGGCCGGTCCGGGTCGATCCAGATACCGGGTATCGGCAGTATGCGGCGGATCAGATCGAGGACGCGCGCCTGATCTGCGGACTGCGGGCGGTGAACCTGCCGCTCGACGAGATCCGGACCCTGCTCGCCGGCCACCGGGCCCGGGTCCGGGCAGCGCTCGACAACCACCGGGAACGCCTGCTGGTGCAGTCCCGCGAGATCGCGCAGTAACTGGGTCGACCTCTCCCGGGCCGGACCGATCGAGGTTCTACCGCCTGGTCGTCGCCGTTGCTCGATCCAGCCCGATTCGCAGGTTGGGGCCATCAGAGCTACAAACCGTCTCGCCCTCGGTGTCGGGAAGTCCCGGCAGGTCGGCGAGTCGGAGATCATCCGAAGTGATCGCCAGTGGAGCCGGCTGAACGGTGTCGTAACCCGCCGGGCCGGCGATCGCCGCGCCGATCTGGCCACCGATCGTCGACGGAAGCGCACCCCCGAAGACGTATGTGAGGCTCAATGATCCGGCACGCACGTTGAGGGCCTGCTGGGCTGTCGGATCCAAGGTCGGCCCGGTGAGCAGAAGCGGAGCATCGAGCGCACCGAGAAGCGCACTCCCAGCGAGTGCGTCGGGCCAGTTCAAGCCGGTCGTGACACCAGCAGTGCGCGCGCCGGCGTAGAACTCGTTAGCGACCTTGCGGGCGGTGTCATAGCGGCTCGATCCAGCCAGCGACCCGTAACCGCGCCAGCCCTCCGCCGACAGCGCCTGCGTAGCCTGCATACCGATGGCAAACAGGCTCGCGTCAAGGGTGTCACCACTCAGGAAGCTCTCGAGATAGGCCTCAGTGGAAGCCGGCATCGTGGTGTCGTTGGTCAGGACGACCACAGCCGACGCGGTGCCGGCCGCGTCGTACTTGCCGGCGACAGCGCCTGCGCTCAACGCATCCGGGAAGTTCATTCCCGTCGCCGTCATAATGACGTCAGGTTTCGCGCTGATCTCCTTGGCAATCGCGATGGACGTGGCGAACCGGTTGGTGCCCTGAAGCCGCTTGACGTGATAGCCCATCGCGGCGATCGCATTCTCAGTCGTGGCAGAGATGGCGCCGGTGCCGCCCAGTAAATAGACCGTTGCCGAGGTGTTGGTGCCGAGGACGCGTGCAATCTCCGCCTTGGTGTCGGCGTTGAAGTTGGTCGGTGGTGTCAACAGCAGGGGGCCGTGCCGGTCCGCCGCGAGCGCACTGCCGGAGACGGCGTCGGCGAACGTGTCGGAGCGGGAGAGCACGACCGACTGCGCCGTTTCCCGCGAGTCGCCGGCCGCACCCGCGGTCGCCCAGTGCGACTTGGAGATCGCAATGGCAGTCCCGAAACGGTTGGACCCGGCGAGCGTGACGACGTGGTCCTTGCTGCCGTAAGGCTGGTACGACGGAATCCCGTACCGCAATGCCGAATGCACCGTCGGCGAGGCGACCTGCGTGCCATCGGCGGCTGCCGTCAGCACTGCGATTGTGTGTTGCGGATCGCCCTTGTCGCCCTGGAACGCGATCGTCGTGCCATCCGGTGACCAGGTCGGATATTGGTCATACGTACCCGAACTGATCTGCACAAGATCGCCGCCGGTGAGGTTTGACACCCAGATCTGGAAGCCTGTCGTGCTCGGACCGGTGCTGAACATCCGCGCGAATGCCACCCGGCTGCCGTCCGGTGACACGGCCGGTTGAATGGCATCACCGATGATGGGTGCAGCGACTCCGGTCGAAGTGTTGATGGACACGATCTCGGGCGTGCCAGTGCCGTCGCGCCTGGACCGTCGGGCCACGAGGATTCCATCTGGCCCAGAGTCGGGCTCAACATAGCTGTATTCGTCAACGGGAGTGATGCGCGTGGCCGGCCAGTCGCGAGCACTCGGTGTCCGCATGATCCAGCCGTCGTGCCCGTCGCTCTCCTCGTAGTAGATCTGTGTGCCGTCCGGCGACCAACTCGGGCTGAGGGTGTAGTTGTCGCGGCTGCAGACGATCTCGCTGCCATTTCCGCCGGTTCTCGGGGAGGCGATAAGCGTGCTGCTGGTGTTCGCCGTAAGCACCACGCTGCCGTCCGGCGACCAGACGATCGGTTCGATGCCGTTTGACAGAATGTTGATCTTAGATCCGTCGTCGAAAAGGACCTGACTACAACACGTGTCGGCCGTCAGCATGCCGCCGGGGCCGGAGGGGCCGGCATACACAGCCGGGGTCGATGCCCCAAAAGTCAGCGCCGCGACCAGCCCGAATGCGACCGCCGCGTCCGACGACGCGCGGGATCTCTTCATCACGAACTCCCCATAAGGTCACCACGCGCGCGATCGGACATCCCGGCCGAGCGAACCACCGCCCACAGCCGACGCAAAGGCACCACGACTGTAAGTCGCTGTGATCACCCGAGCCGTCCGCCGTTCGGTGGAAGTCGCATCGAAGGTTCGGCTGATTGTTAGCTCGGTGAACGAGATGGTCACTCTTCGCGATCATGGTCCCGGCGTGGAACTCTCTCGCTTAGCGTCGATACATGACGCCAAGTGACTCAGATGCTCGATTTGCGGCCGCGCTCGACAATGCCGAGCGTCTGCTCGGCTTCCGGTTGGAGCAGTTCCTCAGCACCGATCCGAGCGAACCCGCCAATGGCGCCGACTTCAAGAAGATCGCGACCGTACATGCCTTCGGTGATGTCTGGCCGCGTACGGACCACCTGGACACGGTGTCCCGATCGTTGGTGTCGGTGGCGATCGCCGCCACTCTCGGCGTGCTGGAGCCGCTCCGCGGCCAGTTGCGCATTGCTCTCAACGTCGGCGCCACCAAAGAGGCGATCGCCGAGGTGTTCCTACAGGTGGCGGTGTACGCCGGCGTCGCCCGAGCGTTCGAGGGCTATCAGATCGCGACTGAGGTCTTCGAGGAGCGTCCGGCCGGCTAGCTCGAAATGAGTCTGCGGCACCAGCCGGTGCCCAATGGATCTTATGGTCGCGAGTCGAAGTTACGCATTTGAGCCCTCGCTACCTGCGGCTCCGCGGTCATCGCACGCGTGAGTAAACTCGCCACAACCGCGTATCTCCGAGGTGCGCATGTCAACGACTAGCCGGTTGTTGACCGGCTATTTGGGCCTGATGGTCTTGGCGTCGACGGCCTACTTTCTGTGGCCGTCCACGCGAGTCTTGTCTATTTGCGCTCTCGGCGTTGGCAGCGCTGGCGCGATCCTCACCGGTCTCCGCCATCGTCGACCCGAACGCCCTGTTCCGTGGCTGCTGATCGCGGTCGCGCTCGTCGTGGCGGCGGCGACTCGGTTGATCGATCTGCGGGCATCGAGCACGTTCGGGTCGTCATCCACGGCCGCGTGGATTGTCGGCTTCCTCGATCTTGGCGTCGTCATCCTGCTCGTAGTGGCCGCCGGGGCCATGGCAACATCGCATATGCCCCGAGCTCCAGCCGTCATTGACGCGACCATCGTCATCTTGGGCCTGTGGCTCCTCAATCTTGTGGTCGCGACCCCGCCGGCCGACGCCTGGCCCGCGACGCGGTTCGCGTACTTCGCTCGTGATGTTCTGGTTGTCGCCATCGCGCTGCAATTGGCCACCTCGTTCCGCCGCTACTTGTCGGCGCGGCTGTTGGCTCTGGGTCTGATCGGGCTGTTGGCGTTCGACATCCTGGGCGGGCTGCAGCGGGTGGACGACGTGGCGGTCTCGTCGTCGACGATCGATCTGAACGCGGTGATCTTCTTCGTCGCGGTCGGTGCCGCCGGACTGGTGCCGTCAATGGCCACGCTGGGGACCGGCCGTACATCGATCGGAACAGACCTCAGCGTGTGGCGGCTGTGGCTGATCGGCGCAGCCGCGTTGGCGCCGTTCGTCGCGGTTCTGAGTGGCTCCACCGACCTGACTCGCACGGACCGGATGATTGCCGCTGCTACCGCGGGCGCGATCTTGGTTCTTGTGCTCGCGCGGATGGTGGGCATCGCAACGAGACTTCGGCGGCAACTCGACGCGGAACGAATCCTCCGGGAGGCGACTGCCGACCTTGCCGAAGCCGACAGCCGCGACTCGGTCACCACCGCGGCCAACCGGGCCCTACAACGCTTCGGCCCGAGCCTCGGCTATCGGCTTCAGTTGGGTGAAGCGCCACAGCGTTCCGCGATCAGACCCGGCGCCAGTGATCCGCGCCGCCGGTGGTTTGACCGCGAACCGTGGACGTCGGACGAGCTTCGGCCAATGCTTGACGTGCTGACGAACCAGGTCGAGCTCGCGATCAACCGGATCGACATGAACGCCGCGCTTGTGGAGCACGCACGGCAGTCGTATTTCCGCTCGCTCGTCCAGAACAGCGGTGATGTGATCCTCATCCTCGGAGACGGCGACCGAATTCGGTTCGCCAGCCCATCGGCCGCGACCGTGTTCGGCGCCAAGGCACTTCCCGGCGTCGCTCTGATGGACCTGGTCGTTCCGGACGACCGCCGTGGCGCCGAAGACCTGCTCGCTCGGGCCCGCACCAGTGACTCGGCAGTGCCGCTCTACGCTGACTGGACCGTGCTGAGCACATCGCCGACGTGCATGCGGGTCGCCTGCCGGGACTTGAGCTCAGATCCAGCCATCGATGGCGTCGTCGTGACGATGCGCGACGTGACCGAAGAACGCCGACTCGAGCGCGAGCTGACTCACCGCGCATTCCACGACCCTCTGACCGGTCTCGGCAATCGGCGCCTGTTCACCGATCACCTGCGTTCGGAGATGCTCTCAAGCGCCACCGACGGCCGGCTCCTGGCCCTCTTTATGGTCGACATCGATGACCTCAAACTGATCAACGACGGGTACGGGCACCACGCCGGCGACGTGCTTCTGAACCTGCTCAGCGAGCGGCTTCGATCATTCATCGCCGGTCGTTCCGACCACACCGAGCAAGACTTGGCCGCGCGTCTGGGTGGTGACGAGTTTGCGGTGCTGCTCACTCGTGTCGCGGATCCGCTTGCCGCCGATGGTCTGGCAACTCAACTCGCCGGCGAGATCGGCAAACCGGTGCGCGCCGACGGTCACGAGATCACCTGTGTCGCGAGCATCGGCGTCGCCACCACCGCGGACGACGAACGATCGAAGACCGAGCTGTTCCGGCATGCAGATCTCGCCTTGCACGCCGCGAAGCGTGCCGGCACCGGCCAGTGGCGACACTACGAGCCAGCCCTGCGCGGAGCGATGGCCCATCGGATTGAGCTTCGCGACGCTCTGCAACACGCCATCAAGGACGATGCGCTCTTCCTTGAATACCAACCGATCGTCAAACTCGCGACCGGCGAACCCGTCGGGCTCGAAGCTCTGCTTCGCTGGCAACACCCGACGCGTGGACGGATCGGGCCGGACCGATTCATCGACATCGCGGAGGAATCCGGACTGATAGTGCCGATCGGCGAGTGGGTGCTGCTCTCCGCCGTCGCCGCGGTGCGGCGATGGAGTTCGGCGATCCCCAGCCCGCCCTACGTCGGGGTCAACGTGTCGGCGTCGCAATTCCGCAGACCTGGCTTCACCGCGATGGTCGAGCAGGTGATCAGCCAGTCCGGCCTAGATGCCCAGCGGCTCCTGCTGGAGATCACCGAAAGCTTGCTGTTGCGCGACGACGACGACGTGTGGCGGGATCTGCAGCGACTGCGCGACATTGGCGTACGCATCGCCATCGACGACTTCGGCACCGGCTATTCGGCTCTGAGCTATCTCTGTCAGGTGCCGCTCGACGTGGTCAAACTGGATCGCCTGTTCATCCAGACCGCGACTAGATCGGCTCCGCAGCGGCGCCTGATTGACGGCATCGTCGGCCTTACCGACGCGCTCGGCATGCAGATCATTGCTGAGGGCATCGAGACCGAGCGAGAGCGTGCGCTCGCCACCCGGTCCGGCTGTGCTTTCGGCCAGGGATATCTGTTCAGCAGCCCGCTGCCTGACGATCGGGTGTGCGACTGGCTTACGACACACCGCATCATCACGGCGTAGGGTCCTGGTCAGTGGTCTTCCGATCATGCGACGGCGGCCGCACCTCGTGGTGCGGCCGCCGTCGCGTTTCGCCGCCTGATTCGGCGCCGGGCTCATGCTGTCTCAGCGGCCGCCGGGGAAGCCTCCCGGGGCGAACCCGCTGAATCCGCCGAAGCCCGTCCGGCCGTTGGTCGTGGAGGTCGTGCTGGACGGCAGATCCTCGGTCACGTCTGCGACCACCACCTGGTCGCCGACGGCCAGGCCGGTCTTGACCTCGGTGACGTCCGGACCGGCAACGCCGAGCGTCACGGTCTTCGTGCTCGTCACACCGTTCTTGAGCACCGTCACCGTGTAGGTGCCGCGCGGTCCGGCGTGCACCGCCGAGTTCGCCACGGTCACCACGTTCTCGGCCGTACCGGTCGTGATCACAACATCCGCGCCGGTTCCGTCGTAGAGGCTCGGCTGTTCGTCGTCGAGAGTCACGGTGACCGGGAAGGTCGTGGTCGACCCGGTCGTGGTGCTGAGCATGCCGATTGAAGTGACCGTGCCGTGCAAGGTCGTCGCGACTCCGTCGGCGGCAACCGTCACGGCCTGCCCCGTCCTGACCAGGTCGATATGCGACAGCGGCACCGTGGTGCTGACCTTTTGGATACCGGCTCCGACGATCGTGATCGACGCACCGCTGGAGCTCGCGCCGGCAGTGAGGCCGACGGCCGCCACCGTTCCGGAGATCGGGCTGGTCAGAGTCGCCGCGGCGAGGTTCTGCTCGGCCTCCGTGACAGCGGCATCGGCCGAGTCGATCGCGGCCTGGTCCGCGGCGAGCTGCGCGGCGCTGGCCGGCTGAGCCGAGGCCGTCGCACCTCCGCCGGACTCGGTCGAGCCCGGTGCGGCGCCGGACTGGCCGGAACCGCCAGTGCCACTTTGTCCCGTTCCGCTCCCGCCGGCGCCACTGCCGCCGGTGCCGCTACCACCGCTGGCGCCGCTGGCATTGCTTGCCAGCAGTTTCGTGATCGCGGCATCCAGCGAGGCGATCGAGCTGTCCAGCGCGGCGACAAACTTGTCCTGCGCCGCGATTGCGCTATCCAGCGCGCTCATGTCGGTGGCGAGCCGGTGTGCCGACGCCTCGTAGTTGGCCTGCGCCTCGGTGCACGCAACGCTGGATCCATCCGCTCCGTCGGATCGCTTGGACGACGTCGAGCACGCCGCCTTCTGCGTATCGCTGAGGTTCAGGTTCTGCTTGATGTCATCGTCGACCGGCTTCTGCGCCGCATCGACGGCAGCCTGGCCGCCGTCGACTGCCTTCTGCGCCGCGATCACCGCATCCTGGGCCGCCTGGACCTCCTGCACCGCGGAGCCATTGGTGGTCGCCGCGGCCAGCACGGTGGTCCCGCTGCTGGTCGCGACGGCGGCGGTCACGGTCGCGGAGCTTCCGGTGTACGCCGACGGGGAGACCGCGGTGCCGCCGTCACTGGTCTGGCCGGTCTTGTCGGCTTCCAGTTTCTGCGCGGCGTTGGCCAGGGTCGACTTCGCTGAGTCGATGTCGGACTGCAGCGACGTTGTGTCCAGTTTCGCCAGCACGTCGCCCTTCGAGACATTCTGACCAACCTTGACGGCGACCGACTTAACCGTCCCGGAGACCGAGAACGACGGCGCCGCCTTGTTGGCAGCGCTGACGGTGCCGGACGACTCGATCGTCTGAGTCACCGAACCGGTCGTCACCCGGCTCAGCTGCCAGCGTGGCTCGGCGCCGTTGACAGCCGCCGCGGTGGCGATGCTGGCCCCGGTGACAACCACCAGTCCTGCGGCGGCTATCGCGGTACGACGACGGCGCGTCTTCCGCCGGCGGGCGCGCGCATCATCCGTTGCCATTACGGCCTCCGAACCCGCCGGTGCACTGACCGTTGCTGGCATCGGTGATGCTCACCGAGGTCGCCGTCACCGTGCCCTCGCTGTCCGCCGCGCCCTGGACGGTCGCGCATTTCCCGGCCACCACCGATTTCGATGTGGTGGAAGCCTGCGTCGAAACCGTGGTGTCGGTACCGATGGTGATGGTCTTCTTGGTCGTTGTCGGCGCCGCCGATCCGCCGTTCAGATCGAAGGCCTCAGCGTCGATGACCACCGACGAGCCGGACACCGAAACCACCTTGCCGGTGGCGATGCCGCCGAAGCCCAGGGCTCCGCCGCCGGTGCCGCCCGGCCCGCCGGACGGGAACCCGGTCGGCGCTCCGGATGGGCGAACGCCACTTGCTCCACCCGAACCGTTTCCACCGCCCGGACCACCGAAGCCGCGGCCGCACTCACCGTTGGTCGCGGCGCTGACCGTCACCGTGGTCGCGGTAAAGGAAGTCGCGGCCTGGTCGGTTCCGGTCGGAGCGATCGCCGTTACGCAGGAGCCAGCTTTGATAGCCGAGATCGTCACGGTCACGCTGTGACTGAACTTTGTCGAATCGCTCCAGGTCACCGCGGTCTGGCCAGCCTGCTGGCTTTGCACCTGCATGGTGGTTCCGTCCACGGCGGCGATCAACCCGGATGCAGCCGGACGTTGCCCGCCAAACGACCCGGACGGGGATGGAGCCGTAGCCTGCGGTGTGGACCCGCTGTCCGTGGATCCGCCGGCGGAACCGCTGCCGCACGCGGCCAGCGTTAGAGCCGCGAGGGATCCCATGACGGCGACGGGAATCAGACGCGTTGTCCGCGACTTCTGGTTCGGGCGAGTAGGCATGGAGAAGTCCTTCGTGCTTGTTTATGGATTGGTCATTCGCTGCGGAGTGCGTCGATGGGTGACAGTCGCGCGGCCCGGGCCGCCGGGTAAACACCGAAGCCGATACCGATCACGATCGCGGTCGCGATGGCAATCAGGATCCAGGGCACCGAAATGGCGATCGGGCTGCTAATTAAGTGCGGCAATATCAGCGCGGCGCCGACTCCCAGGACGACACCGAGAAGTCCACCGCTCAGGCCCAACATCGAAGCCTCGGCAAGGAACTGCTTGCGGATGGTCGCCGGAGTCCCGCCGACCGCCTTGCGCAGGCCGATTTCGCGGGTCCGTTCCTTAACCGAGACCAGCATGATGTTCATGACGCCGATGCCGCCGACTATGAGCGACAACGCCGCGATGCCGATCAGCAGATTGGTTAGCGTGCTGTCCACCGACGACGTCGTGTTGATCACCGACTGCTGGGTGGTGATCGTGAAGTCGGCCGATGACGTTGAGCTGATTCCGTGCCGATAGCTCAGGATCGAGTTCGCTTCCTGATACGCAGCGCTAAGCCGATCGTCCGTCGTCGCCTTGACGTAAATGTTCTGCACCGAGGTGCGGTTCGATCCGCCGACGACCCGCTGCTGTGCCGTGCTGAGCGGAACGATCGCCTGGTCGTCCAGATTCTGCGAGGAGTCCGATCCGGTCGCGGTAAGAACGCCGACAACCTGGAACGGAACTCCGTTGATGGTCACGTTCTGGCCGACCGGGTTCAGTGGACCGAACAGTTCGCTTGCCGTGTCGGCCGCCAGCACCGTCACCGCGGCCGCTTTGCTTTCGTCGTCGGTGGATATGAAACGGCCGGATGACAGCGAGCGCCCGCGTACGGTCAGCCACGACGGATCGGTGCCGACCACCGTGGTGGTCCAGTTGGTCGACCCGTTGACCAGCGACTGCGAGTTGCTCTGGAGGACCGGAGCCACGCTGCCGATGTCCGGCGCGGCGGTACGCGACGAGAGAGCGGTCGCGTCCGCCGAGGTGAGCGTCTGTGCCGAGCCGAAGCCGCCGCGTACGCCGTTGCTGGTGGAACTGCCTGGCGAGATGATCAGCAGATTTCCGCCCAACGCGGACAGCTGCTTGGAGACCTGCTGCCGAGCGCCCTGCCCAAAGCCGACGGTCAGCACGACCGCCGCGATGCCGATCAGGATGCCGAGCGCGGTCAGCATCGACCGAAGTTTGTGCGTACGGATGGCGTCCCAGCCGTTGCCGAGGATGTCCGACCAGATCACCGCAGACCTCCCGGTGAGTTGACGTCGTCGGCCACGATGTGCCCGTCGCGTACGCGGATCGTCCTGGCGGCCCGTTCAGCCACCTCGGCCTCGTGAGTGATCACGACGACCGTGCGCCCTTGCTGGTGCAGTTCATCGAATAGACCGAGCACTTCCTCACTCGCCGTGGAGTCGAGATTTCCGGTCGGCTCATCGGCGAGCAGCAGTTGCGGATCACTGGCCAGTGCCCTGGCCACCGCCACGCGTTGCTGTTGACCACCGGACATCTCGCCCGGGCGGTGGTGCATCCGCTCGGCCAGACCGACTCGGGCCAGCGCCTCCTGCGCCAGTTCCCGCCGGCGCATGCGGGGCACTGCCGCGTAGGTAAGGGGCAGCTCGACATTGCGCACCGCCGTTAGCGACGGCAGCAGGTTGAACTGCTGGAAGACGAAGCCGATTTGCCGGTTTCGCACCTCGGCCAGGTCGATCTCGTCCATGCCGCCGACGTCCTCGCCACCGAGCAGGTAGGTCCCCGATGTGGGTACGTCCAGGCAGCCGAGGATGTGCATCAGCGTTGACTTTCCGGACCCGGACGGTCCCATGATCGCGACATACTCGCCCTGCTCGATCGTCAGCGAGACGCCTCGCAGCGCCTCCACCTCAAGCGAGCCGGTCCGATAGACCTTGCGGATGTCGTGCAGTTGGATGACGGGAGACGACTGCGGATCCGCCGTAATCGGCTCGAAAGCCGTCTGCGTGCTAACCACCGAAGCCACCTCCACCGGGGAAGCCGCCGCCGGTGCCGCCGCCCGGGAACCCGCCGGGGAAGTTGCCGCCGCCGGGGAAGCCCTCGTTGCCGGCGTTGCCGGTGCCGCCGCGACTGGTCGAGGACACGTTCGGACGCTGAACCTGCGTCACGATGACCTTGTCACCGGCCGCGAGACCAGAGGTGATCTGGACCTGATTGCCGGACACGATGCCGACCTTGACCGCAGTGCGAACGGCCTTGCCGTTGACCTGCTTCTCGACGTACTGACCGCTGGCGTCCTGATGCAGCGCCGCGGCGGAGATCACGACCACGTCGCTCAGCTGCTTGTAGATCAATGAGGCCGTGACGCTGGCACCGTCGTGGAGACCGGTCGGCGATCCGGTTACGTCGACGACGACGGGGTAGCTGGCGGTGCCGGAACTCGACGACGACACCAGGCCGACCGACGCGATCGTGCCGTAGACCGTCGAATCGGATCCGCTGACCGTCAACTGCGCTTGGTTCCCGGTCTTGATCAGACCGACCGAGGTGGCGTCGACCGTCGCGTTCGCGATCCACGCGTTGGTGCTGATCACCAGAATCTGCGCCGTCGAGGACGACGATGACGAACTGTTGGCGGTCGGGCTGCCGGTGCTCCCACTGCCGCTGTTGGCGCCCGACGAGCCGCCGGACAGCGAATCACCGGTTGCGATGTTCACCTCGGCGACCGCTCCGTCAATTGGCGACTTCATGATGGCCGCGGCGAGCTGCGCCTTTGCCGAGGCGAGCTGGTTCTTCGCAGCCTTGAGGGCAGCCTTGTCCGCGGCCAACTGGGTGGAGCTGGCGCTGTCGTCGGCGTCAACACGGGCCTGGTCCGACGCGACCGTTGCCCTCGCTTGGGCCACCGCGGATGCCAGCGACGCCGACTCGATCGTGGCCAGCGTCTGACCCTTCTTCACGGTGTCGCCGACCTTCACCTTGACCGACGTGACCTGTCCGGAGGTGGAGAAGCTCAGGCTCTCCTCGTGCGCCGGAGCGAGAGTGCCGGTGGCCGACACGCTCTGCTTGATCGTGCCGGTGCTGACCGTCTGCACGGTGGTCGTGGTGGTCGCCGTGGTGGTGCTGGTTCCGCGCGTACCGAAATAGATGCCAACCCCGGCGCCCGCGAGGACCACAACAATGACCCCGCCGGTGATCCACGGGTGGGCCCGCAGTTGGGCGAGGCGCTCGCCGGCGATGCTCCGCCGGCGTCGGCCTATCGACGTCGGTGTCTGCAGCGTCTGCAACGCCTCCGGCGTCTCTGGCGTCTCGGGCAGATCGGACCGCACCGTGGCGCCGTTGACTCGGTAGACGCCGCCGTCGAGTGTCGCGCTCTGCGCCAACCCGCTGCCGGCCGCGTCGTGCATGGGATTTCCGGGCATAGAACGTGGCTCCTTCCGTGGTGGCGCAAGCACACGTCACCCACCTGCCAGAACCGTCCGTCCCACCTGTGCTTCAGCTATGTGTGTTTCGTCGTCGACCACGAACATCCGCAGGATGGTGAATCATGCCCAGCTCAGTCCCGATTTATGGATCTTTGGGGCGCGCAGGAGTCTTCGGCCTCAACCCTCCGCTGGCGAACGCCGCCCGCAGTGGATCGGCCACCGCGGCCGCGGGGCGGGGCCGTCGACTCGAACATCAACGATTGGTTGTTACGTGCCGGCGGTAACGAAATCGACGAGGTCACGCGCGACCCATTCCGGCCGCTGCCACAGCACAAAGTGGCCGGTCCGTTCGTAACTGACGAGACGACTACCCGGAATGGCTGCGGCGAGTTCAGCAGCTTGGGTTGGATCGATCAACTCGTCGTCGGCGCCGCTGAGCAAAAGCGTAGGGGTGACGATCCGGCCGGATTCGGTGGGCGGAGTCGCCTGCACTAAGCCTCGGTAGCCAGCGAGCCAGACATGGCGCGGGATCGTCAGAGCAGCAGCATCCTGGACGGCGAGGAAGTCGGCGGGAATGGTGTCCGGCAGCGCGAAACGCTGGTTGAGCGCGGCCAGGTCCGCTGCGGTCACTGGATCATGGAAACGTTCTAGGACTGCCCCGAATGGGTCGGTGCCGAAGAGGCTTCGAGGGGCGCCGACCAGCACGAGGCCAAGCAGCCGGTCCGAGTGCGACGCCGCGACCTGCTGTGCGACGTAGCCTCCGCTCGAGCTGCCCACCACCCAGGCCGCTGGGAGATCGAGCGCGTCCAACAGGCCGGCCACGTCGGCAGCGGCATCCTGGAGTCGGTATCCCTGGCTCGGCTTATCGCTCTCGCCCACCCCTCGTTGGTCCGGTGCGATTACGCGTAGACCATCGGGCAAACGCTCGACCAGGCGATCAAAGGTCCGGTGGGTCTCACCCCACGCATGCAACAACAGGACCGGAGCGCCGGCGCCGTGATCTCGAACGACCAAGCGGACGCCGTCCGCCAGCATGACCGCCCTCACTCGCCCACGGTACGACCATCCGCCGGCCGTGTGCTGCGCGACGACGGGTAGCGGGGGTCGTGACAGCCGAGTTGTTGCGATCTAGTGGGACCGGCGGATTTGCCCATACAAGGTGGCCGCGGGCCGGTAGCCGAGCCAATCGTTGACTGCGAGCATCGGCGCGTTGACGCCGGCATTGCAGGTGTACGCGGCCTCGTAGCCAGCGTCGACCGCTCGGCGCATCGAGACCGACTTGACGAGCTTGGCCAGACCCCGACCCCGGTGGCGGGGCAGCGTGCCAGTCCCGTCGGACCAGACCCGGCTGGTGCTCGGGTCGGCGATCACCTTGGTGTGCGCGGCCGGTACTCCGTCGGCCAGTGCTACGACTGCGAGGTCCCAGTCGTGGTCGGGCGAGTCCCAGTTGTCGGCCCGCCACTCGTCGTATGGGATGGCGTCCATCGGCACGTGGTGTGGTTCGTCAGCGATCGCGACCGTATCGATGCGGTAGAGGTCTTCGGGACCGATCTCGGTACCGGACACCAATGTCACACCATCTGGCACCGACGGCATGTCCGGCAACCGGGCCAGATCCAGCCGCGTGTAGCGCAACTCAAGAGTCGTCTCGAACCCCCGACGGGTCGCAAATGCCCGGCTGGCCGGATCCCCGTCAGAGAATCCCTGAATGGTGTCGACAGGTTCAAGGTGCGCCTCGATCGGCTCCCACAGCGCATGGCCGATACCACGACCGCGATGGTCCGGGTGCACGATCACGGTAGCCTCGGCGACCGATCCCTGCGTGGTCCAGGTTTGGAAGCTCGCGAACGCCCACCCCACTACGTCGCCGCTGTCCGTAGCGACC
>Ga0068863_100002731_pt1 | contig 17445 bp, 14 predicted proteins | sample KBSSwiS62_FD_66596 | JGI IMG/M metagenome (GOLD analysis project Ga0068863, IMG submission 66596) | Switchgrass rhizosphere microbial communities from Kellogg Biological Station, Michigan, USA - KBS Switchgrass S6-2 | ecosystem: Host-associated > Plants > Roots > Rhizosphere > Soil ...
GGAGTAGCTTCTTCATAACAATTCCCCTGTCCGATATTGACCAAGTTCCAAGTCACCGCTCACGCATTCCCCGCAGCAACTCGAACCCTGTACGCCAGCGCTCGGTAACGCCATCCGCGTACTCGCCTGATCCTTAGCCCAGACCCTCGGCATATGCTGTGACCTATCCGCCACAGCGGAAGGTAAAGCACCCCCTAAAGGCATCATGGTAGGTCATCCGAGCAAAGCAACGAGGCATTCGGCCTCGCGCGGTCGGCGGACTACGTCCGCAAGACATCGGCCAAGGTCTTCCCCAGACGCGCCGGAGAGGGTGAAACCTTGATGCCGGCGGCTTCCATGGCCGCAATCTTGGATTCCGCGTCGCCCTTGCCGCCGGAGATGATGGCCCCGGCATGGCCCATCCGCCGGCCCGGAGGCGCGGTGCGGCCGGCAATGAATCCGACCATGGGCTTCCTGCGCCCGCGCTTGGCCTCATCGGTGATGAATTGGGCGGCATCTTCCTCAGCCGAGCCGCCGATCTCGCCGATCATGACGATCGCCTGGGTGGCCTTGTCGGCCAGGAACATTTCCAACACCTCGATGAACTCGGTGCCCTTCACCGGATCACCGCCGATGCCGACGGCGGTGGTCTGGCCAAGGCCCTCGCGCGTGGTCTGGAATACCGCCTCGTAAGTGAGCGTGCCGGAACGCGACACGATCCCTACCTTGCCGGGTTTGAAGATGTTGCCCGGCATGATGCCGATCTTGCATTCACCCGCCGTCATCACGCCGGGGCAGTTCGGGCCGATCAGCCGCGATTTTCCGCCGGCGAGCGCGCGCTTGACCTTGACCATGTCGAGCACGGGTATGCCTTCGGTGATGCAGACGATGAGCGGGATCTCGGCCTGGACCGCCTCGCAGATCGCATCGGCGGCGCCCGCCGGCGGAACATAGATCACGCTCGCGTCGCAGCCGGTCTTCTGCTTCGCCTCGGCCACGGTGTCGAACACCGGCAGACTGAGATGCGTGCTGCCGCCTTTGCCCGGCGAGGTGCCGCCGACCATCCTGGTGCCGTAGGCGATGGCCTGCTCGGAATGGAAGGTGCCGTTCTTGCCGGTGAAGCCCTGGCAGATGACCTTGGTGTTCTTGTCGATAAGGATGGACATCGGCGCCTCAGGCTACACGTTCATGTCGCGTATCGGACCACTTCTTCAGCATCAGTGTTGAAAGGACCGGCGCGACGCCTACAACATAAGGAACTAAGGACGTCACCCCTTTACCGCCTTGACGATTTTTTGCGCGGCGTCGTCGAGGTCGTCGGCGGAGGTGACGTTAAGATTCGACTTGCGGATGATCTCCTTGCCGAGATCCACATTGGTGCCTTCGAGCCGCACCACCAGCGGCACCGGCAGCCCTACCTCCTTGACCGCCGCGACCACGCCTTCGGCGATGACGTCGCATTTCATGATGCCGCCGAAAATATTGACCAGAATGCCCTTCACCTTGGGATCGGCAGTGATGATCTTGAAGGCGGCCGCAACCTTCTCCTTGCTGGCACTGCCGCCGACGTCGAGAAAGTTGGCCGGCGCCTCGCCGTAGAGCCTGATGATATCCATCGTCGCCATGGCCAACCCGGCGCCATTGACCATGCAACCGATGGCGCCGTCCAGCGCGACGTAGTTGAGCTCGTATTTGGACGCCTCGATCTCCTTCTCATCCTCTTCGCTGAGGTCACGCAAGGCCACGATGTCGGGATGGCGGAAGAGCGCGTTGTCGTCGAAGCCGATCTTGGCATCGAGGCAGATGAGCTCGTTGCCCTTGGTGACGACGAGCGGGTTGATCTCGAGCAGGCTCATATCCTTGGCGACGAACGCGGCGTAGAGCTTCGTCACCACTGCCGCCGCCTGCTTGGCGAGATCGTCCCGCAGCCCCAGCGTCTGGGCCAGCAGGCGCCCGTGATGGGGCATGATCCCCGTGGCGGGATCGACAGAGAAAGTCATGATCTGCTCGGGATGGGTGCGCGCGACCTCCTCGATGTCCATGCCGCCCGCGGTCGAAGCAACGAAGGCGATGCGCGACGTTTCGCGGTCGACCAGCGCCGAGAGATAGAACTCGCGGTCGATCGCGGAGCCTTCCTCGATATAGAGGCGGTTGACCTGCTTCCCGTGCGGGCCGGTCTGATGGGTCACGAGGATGGAGCCGATCAGACGCTCGGCCTCGTTGCGTACGTCCTCGGTCGACTTCACGACCTTCACGCCGCCGGCCTTGCCGCGCCCACCGGCATGGATCTGCGCCTTGACGACGACGACAGGCGCGCCGAGATCCTTTGCCGCCTTGACCGCCTCCTCGACCGAGAAAGCGGCATGACCGCGCGGCACCGGCACGCCGAACTCCCGCAGCACCGCCTTGGCTTGATATTCGTGGATGTTCATCGCTGCTCTCTTACCTGTCCCGGATACGATGCAGCGTGAAGCGCATCAGCGCGCGACGGTGCACCGCTGATCCGGGACCGCCACGGACGGAGCGGTCATCATGTGCCGAGATTCGGCGCAATCCTCATGCAGGCTTCGACCAGGCTGGACACCGATTCTACCGACTTCTCGAACATGACTCGTTCTGCGCCGTTCAACTGGATCTCGACGATGCGTTCGACACCCTTCGACCCGATGACGACCGGCACGCCGACATAGAGGTTCTTGACCCCATATTCGCCGTTGAGATAGGCGGCGCAGGGGATCACGCGCTTCTTGTCCCTGAGAAAGCTTTCCGCCATCGCAATGGCGGCGGCCGCCGGCGCGTAGAAGGCCGACCCGCTCTTGAGCAGATTCACGATCTCTGCACCGCCGTCACGGGTGCGCTGGACGATCTCCTCGAGCCGCGCCTGCGTCGTCCATTTCATCTTGACGAGATCGGGCAGCGGAATGCCTGCAACGGTGGAATAGCGGACGAGCGGCACCATGCTGTCGCCGTGCCCGCCGAGCACGAACGCGGTCACATCCTCGACCGAGACGTCGAACTCGTCGGCCAGGAAGAACCGAAAGCGCGCACTGTCGAGCACGCCCGCCATCCCCACCACCATATGCTTGGGGAGGCCGCACGCCTTCTGCAACGCCCAGACCATGGCGTCGAGCGGGTTCGTGATGCAGATCACGAACGCGCCGGGCGCATATTTCTTGATGCCGGCGCCGACCTGCTCCATCACCTTGAGGTTGATGCCGAGCAGATCATCGCGGCTCATGCCGGGCTTGCGCGGCACGCCCGCGGTGACGATGCAGACATTCGCACCGTCGATGGCGTCATAGGAATTGGTGCCGATCAGATGGGCATCGAAACCATGCACCGGCGAGGACTGCACGAGATCGAGCGCCTTGCCCTGCGGGATGCCCTCGGCGACATCGAACAGCACCACATCGCCGAGTTCCTTTTGGCCAACGAGATGGGCGAGCGTGCCGCCGATCTGGCCGGCACCGATCAAAGCAATCTTGGAACGCGCCATAGGGAGAAAAACCTCGGATGAGAACAGCAGAGAAGCCCGCTGTGTGAACGCCCTTATGATGCGTCATAGACCTTTTCCGGCCTGCCGTTCAAGCCATCACCGCTGCGGCGGGCGCCATCACGCGATTCCCCGCCCCGCTGAATGTGATCTAGTATCCTCGACGCGAGGATCCGCGAGGCTGCGAGACATGTACGGCAAACGAACCTTGGCGATGCTGGCGGTCGCGTGTTGCGCGACTGTGGCCAGCGCGCAAACGTACCCGTCGAAGCCGATCAAGGTGATCGTGCCATACACGCCAGGCTCCCCGGTCGACGTGCTGGCCCGCGTCGTCACCCAGCAGGTATCGGCACGCCTGGGGCAGAGCATCGTGATCGACAACCGTCCCGGCGCCGGCACCACCATCGGCACCAAGCTGGCCGCCACCGCCGACCCCGACGGCTACACGCTGCTGATCGGCGCCACCAGTTTCGTGCTGTCATTCTCGCTCTATCCGAATCTCGATTACGATCCGGTCAAGAGCTTCGCGCCGGTGGCGATGCTGGCCTACAGCCCGCAGGTGCTGGTGATCGCACCGTCGGTGCCGGCCACCACCGTGCGGGAATTCGTGACCTACGCGAAGGCCAATCCGGGCCAGCTCAATTTCGGTTTCGGCCTGGGCACCCTGCCGCAGATTCTGGGCGAGTCATTCAAGGCGGTCACCGGTACCGACATCGCCAGCATCCCCTACAAGGGCGGTGCGCAGGCCATCACCGATATGCTCGGCGGCCGCATCCAGATGAATTTCGGGACCACGGCGACGCTGCTGCCGCTGATCCAGCAGGGCAAGGTCCGGGCGCTGGCGGTCACCACCCAGGCGCGGAGCAAGGACTTGCCCGATGTGCCGACCATGGTCGAAAGCGGCTTGCCGGAGCTCGCGCTGACCTTTTCAGCCGGCCTGCTCGCGCCCGCCGGTACACCGGCCGACATCATTCACAAGCTCAATTTCGAGACCAACGAAGCCATGAAGACGCCGGAGCTCACCGCCAGCATGGCAAAGCTCGGCTTCGAGCCGCAAATCTGGCCGACGGAGAATTATGCCGCGTTCCTCGTCGAGGAAATGCGGCGCTGGCCGCCGATCGTGAAGGCCGCCGGCGTGAAGCCGGAATAGGCGCCTCCCGCGTCTGCCTTCTCTCCGCCTCACGTCTCCACCAGGCCTTCCGCCGACCCCGAGGCAACCCCATGGCCATGACCGTGCGGCAAGGCGAGATAGGTCTGCGAGCGCATCTCGATGAGGCGCGAGGCGGTGCGGTTGAACTCGTACGCCTCGAAGCCATCACTCGCGTGATAAAGCGCGTCAGGCTCAGCCTCGGCCGAGGCGATGAGCTTGATCGCATTGTCGTAGAGCGTGTCGATCAAAATGATGAAGCGCTTGGCCTCGTCGCGACGCTCGTAGTCCATGACCGGAATATGATCGATCATGATGGTATGAAATTCATGCGCGATCTTGAGATAGTCCGCGGCGGCGAGCGGCTGCTGACATAGGTCGTGGAACGTGAATCGCGCCACTCCCATAGCTGCGCACGGCACGTGGACGGCGCGTCCCTTCACCACCAGGTCCTGCGCCTCTCCCACGTGGCCCGCGGTCAGGCGGCGCCAAGCCTCGTCGAGAGCCGCGTCGGCCGCACGATCGGCGGGAACATACCACACGGGCGTGCCGGCGAGCTTCTCAAGTCGGAAATCCGCGCGGGCGTGCAGCGGCACGATCTCCATATGCTGTTCGATCAGCGCGATGAACGGCAGAAACAGCGCGCGGTTGAGCCCGTCCTTGTAAAGCTCGCTCGGCGGCACATTCGAGGTCGCCGCCACCACCACGTCGAGCTCGAACAGGCGCTTGAACAACCGCCCGAGAATCATCGCATCGGCGATATCGGTGACGTGGAATTCGTCGAAGCACAGAAGCCAAGTCTCTTGCGCGATCGCGACGGCGGTAAGGGCGATCGGATCCTCGCCGTTGGTTTCGCCCAGCCTCGCCTTCTGCCGCAACGCGTAGATGCGCTCGTGCACATCGGTCATGAATTCGTGGAAATGCACGCGTCGCTTGCGCACGACCGGTGATGCCGCGAAGAACAGATCCATGAGCATGGTCTTGCCGCGGCCGACCTCCCCGAAGATGTAGAGGCCCTTGATATCCTCGGTCTCGCGCGCACGGGTCCCGAACAGCCACCCGAGCGACGACGACTTGCGCGCGAGACGATGCTGGGCGATGCGCTTCTCGAGCCGCGTCAGATCCGCGACGACGGCCTCCTGGGCGCTGTCGCGTTCGATCTTGCCGGCGGCGACGCGCGCCGCGTACTGCACCGAGATGGAAGCCGACATGCGTGGATGGATGGACATGGGATGGATCCGCATGTAGCGGCCCCGCGCCGCCGCTCGCAAGTCGAACTTTGGGTCAGGCCGCTCTGCAAACGCATGCCCGCTCCCACGGACGAGGCGGTGCCCTGCAACGCGCACGCCGGCGCCTATGCACGCGGTCGAAGAGCAGCGCGCGGCATTCGCGCCGCGCGTCTGCAACCCTATGGTGCATTGCGGTAGAGAAGACCGTCGATCAGACCAGGGAAAGGGCTCTCATTCGGCGGTCATACCGTTTTCCGAAGAGGAGCCATGCGCTTAGCGCGGAACCTTTTTCGCGCCGCGCCATTAAGGGTTCATATTGCGTCGCAATATATGGGGCCTGATTCGTCAACGACCAAAGGGTGCGTCCATGCATGAGCCGCTACCGCCCGGAGGGCTGATTCGCAAACTGTGGATCAGCGAAGCCGAGGCCTATCGCGACCATCTGTTGCGTCTCGATCCCGACAGTCGACGCAACCGCTTTGCGGGCGCGGTATCGGACCAGTTCGTCACCGATTACGCCAATCTGTCGTTCGGCATCGACGCCGTCATTCATGGCTTCTTCGTCGACGGGACCCTGCGCGGCGCGGCGGAGTTGCGGCCGATCGGCGCGCCGATAACACGCGAGGCCGAAGCCGCCTTCTCGATCGAGCAACCCTGGCAGAGCCATGGCGTCGGTTCTGTGCTGCTCGAGCGCACGCTGCTCGCCGCGCGCAATCGCGGTCTCAAATTCCTGCACATGGCGTGCTTGGCCGACAACAAGCGCATGCAGCAGCTCGCCCGCAAGTACGATGCCGACCTGAGCTTCGATTTCTCGAGCGTCGTGGGTGAGGTTTCCACGCCGCGGCCGACGCCGCTGTCGCTGATGCGCGAAATTCTTGCCGACGGACACGGCTTTGCCACCGCCATGCTGGAGGTGCAGTCGCGCTTGCTGAAGCCGGTGTGATCCATGGCGAAACGGACGACGGCAGCTGATCAGGAAAGTCAGGCCGCCAGCGGATAAGCCGCTTCGATCACGTAGGGCCCGCCGCCGACCGACGCGCGCGAGGAGAACAACACGAAGCGCGACACCTTGAACGGCGGCGAACGGAAGGGTGCGCGCACCGCCAGATAGTCCGCGACTTGGCGGTTCGACGATTCCCGCAGCCGCGCGAGCGACACATGGGGCGTATATTTTCGTCCCTCCGGCTCCAGCCCCACCCGCTGCATCAGCCGCTCGTGCTCGGCTTGCAGCTCCATCAGGGCCTGGGCCGGCCCCAGCGTCGCGACGATCGCACGCGGTTTGCGCCCGCCGAAGGACTTGAGATCCTCCACCCGCAGCTCGAACGGCTCACGCCGTACGCGTCCCAGCAGGGATGCGACTTCATGCGCGATCACCTCATCGACGTCGCCGATGAAGCGCAGCGTCACATGGTAGTTCTCGGGGTCGATCCAGCGCGCGCCGGGCAATCCGCCGCGCAAAATCGAGAGCGACTGCCTGACGTCGGAGGGAATTTCGAGACCGGTAAAAAGGCGCGGCATGACACGATCGGAATGCTTGAACCTGCATATAGGGCAACGCGCGGAGATTCGCACCTGCCAATGGCATTCACATGACTGCAATTCACATGAACGGAATCACATGCCCCGCTTCTCGCGCGCCCGCGCCACCAGCTCTTCCGCTTTAGGCAGGATGCGCGCCACGATCGCGTCGACGCCGGCTGCGGTCGGATGCAGGCCGTCGTGCTGATTGAGCTTGGCATCGGTGGCAACGCCATCGAGGAAGAAGGGATAGAGCAGCAGGTCGTTCCGGGCCGCGAGGTCGGAATAGATGGCCTCGAAATCGCGGGCATAGTCGGGGCCTAGATTGGGCGCCGCCCGCATGCCGGCGAGCAGCACGGCAATGCCGCGCCCGCGCAGGCGCCGCACGATCTCCTCGAGCGCCTGGCGCGTGACCTTGGGATCGATCCCACGCAGGGTGTCATTGGCGCCGAGCTCGACGATGACGGCTTCGGTTCCCTCCGGCACCGACCAGTCCAGCCGGGCTAGCCCGCCGACCGCCGTGTCGCCGGAGACGCCCGCATTGCTAATCTCGACCGCCATTCCCTTGGCCTTGAGCGCCTGTTCGAGCCTGGCCGGGAAGGCCGCGTTGGCGGGCAACCCGAGCCCGGCGGTCAGGGAATCCCCGAGCGCCACGATCCGCACCGGACCATCCGCCGCGCCGGCACCGCCGGCGAGCGGGACGGCGAGCGCCAGCGCCGCCACAACCAGGGCGAATACCTGGACCAAGGCCGGCCAACCCCCATATGACCGGGGCAGCCCGTCGCCCGCCTCAACCGCAGGCATCACAGAGCACCGGAACATGCACGACACCTCGCGGTCTGGGCGCAGCGGCCCCGCGATCGCCCTCAGCGGCGTCAATCTTTCGCTGGGGCGCGGCGCGGCGCGCGTTCATATCCTCAAAGACATCGACCTGCATATAGGGCAGGGCGAGGCCATCGGCTTGGTCGGCCCCTCCGGCTCCGGCAAGTCCACGCTGCTCATGGTCACGGCGGGGCTGGAGCGCGCCGACACCGGCTCGGTCATGGTCGCGGGCGAAGCCCTGAGCACCTTGAGCGAGGACGCGCTTGCCCGCTTCCGCGGCCGCAATGTCGGCATCGTGTTCCAGTCCTTCCATCTCATTCCCACCATGACGGCGCTGGAGAACGTCGCGGTGCCGCTGGAGCTGGCCGGCATCGATGATGCCCACGCGCGCGCAGCGCAGGAGCTGGCCGCCGTCGGCCTGGACGAACGCAGACACCATTATCCCGCCCAGCTGTCCGGCGGCGAGCAGCAACGCGTGGCGCTCGCCCGCGCGCTTGCGCCCAATCCCGCCATCCTCATCGCCGACGAGCCCACCGGCAATCTCGACGAGACGACGGGGCTGGAGATCATCGAGCTGCTGTTCGCCGGACACGAGCAACGCGGCACCACGCTCGTGCTCGTCACTCACGACGCCGCGCTGGCCGCGCGCTGCGATCGCGTGGTGCGCCTGCGCTCCGGCCGCATCGAGGATGCGCCCCGGCTCGAGGCGGTGAAGGCCTGATGACGGTGGCGCTCGACCAGAGTCGTACGCGGCGCAACCCCGCGCTGGCGCTGAGCTTCGCCGCCCGTGAGCTGCGCGGCGGGCTACGCGGTTTCTACGTCTTCATCGCCTGCATCGCGCTCGGAGTGATGGCCATCGCCGGCATCGGTTCGGTCGCGGACGGGCTCGCGGACGGGCTCGCGCGCGAAGGCCGCGTCATTCTCGGTGGCGACCTGGCGTTCTCCCTGAGCCTGCGTGAAGCAAGCGCGGAGGAGCGCGCGTTCCTTGCCGACCGCGGCCGCGTATCGCTCGCCGCCACGCTGCGCGCCATGGCGCGCGCGCATAGCGCGTCGGGAGACGCGCGTAAACGCGCTGATGGCGCGTCGGGTGACGGGCGCAGCGCGCTGGTCGAGGTGAAGGCCGTGGACGCCGCCTATCCGCTCTACGGCGAGGTCGCGCTCGATCCGCCGCAGCCGCTGGCCGCGCTGCTCGCGCAGCGCGACGGCGCGTACGGCGCCGCCGCCGATCCCGCGCTGCTGGCGCGGCTCGATCTCAGACCGGGCGCGCGCATCATGGTGGGCGCCGCCGCCATCGAGATTCGCGCCGGGCTGACGTCGGAGCCGGACAAGCTTGCCGGCAGCATCGGCTTCGGCCCGCGGCTCCTCATCAGCGAAGCGGCGTTGCGCGCGACCGGCCTGCTGCAGCCCGGCAGCGTCGTGCGCTGGCACTATCGCTTGCGCCTGCCCGACAATGACGCCACCGATACCGGCGTGCGCGCCGTGACGGCGGCGGCGCAGGCCCAACTGCCGGAAGCCGGCTGGGAGGTGCGGTCGCGCAGCAACGCTTCGCCCGCGCTCGAACGCAATGTCGAACGCTTCACGCAGTATCTGACGCTGGTCGGCCTCACCGCGCTGCTGGTCGGCGGCGTGGGAGTGGCCAACGCGGTCAAGGGCCATCTCGACCGCCGCCGCGACGCGATCGCCACGCTCAAGGCGCTGGGCGCGACCGGCTCGCGCGTGTTTCGGATCTATCTGACCCAGGTGCTGGTGCTCGCCGCGCTCGGCGCACTGCCTGGCCTCGCCGTCGGCGCCGCCTTGCCGTTTCTCATCGGCTGGGGCTTCGGCGCCGCGCTGCCATTGCCGATCGCGCCGGCGGTGCATCCGGGTCAGCTTGCGCTGGCGCTGCTCTACGGGCTCCTGACCGCCGCGGCCTTCGCGTTATGGCCGCTCGGCCGCGCCCATGACGTGCCGGTCTCGGCGCTGTTCCGCGACGAGGTCGCCAGCGAGCGGCACTGGCCGCGCCGGCCCTACATCGTCGCAACGGCGCTGGTCGGCTGCGCACTCGCGGGCATCGCCATCGCGCTCGCCTATGACCGGCGCATCGCTGCGATCTTCGTCGGCGCCGCGCTGGCAGTGTTCGTGCTGCTGCGGCTGGTGGCGGCACTGCTGATGCTGGGCGCACGCCGGCTGCCGCGCCCCGCCTCTCCCGTGGTGCGGCTCGCGCTTGCCAATATCCACCGGCCGGGCGCGGTCACCCCGAGCGTCGTGCTGTCGCTCGGCCTCGGCGTCGCGGTCCTGGTGACCGTGATCGCGATCGACGGCAATCTGCGCCGGCAATTCCTTGCGGCGTTGCCGGACAAGGCACCGTCATTCTACTTCGTCGACATCCCGGCCGCGGAGTCCGACAGGTTCGACGCCTTCGTTCATGCGCACGCACCGCGCGCCGCGCTCGAGCGCGTGCCCATGCTGCGCGGGCGGATCGTGGCCGCGAAGGGCGTCGCGGCCGAGGACCTCAAGCCGTCGCCCGACACCACCTGGGCGCTGCAGAGCGATCGCGGCATCACCTATGGCGACGAGGTCCCGGCTGGCTCGCGCCTGATCGCCGGACAGTGGTGGACGCCGGACTACCAGGGACCACCGTTGGTGTCGTTGGAGAAGCGCATCGCGGACGGGCTGGGCCTCACGTTCGGCGACCAGGTCACGGTGAACGTGCTCGGCCGCAACCTGACCGCAACCGTCGCGAATCTGCGCACGGTCGATTGGCAGAGCCTCGGCATCAACTTTGTCATGGTGTTCTCGCCCGCCACCTTCCGCGCCGCCCCGCACACCCACATCGCCACGCTGACGTATCCCGGCGGCGGCACGAGCGAGGAGGAAGCGGGGCTGCTGAAAGCGATGGCGGATGCCTTTCCGGCGATCACCACCGTGCGCGTACGGGAGGCACTGGATTCCATCGGCCATATCGTGACGAACCTCACGCTCGCGATCCGCGGCGCAAGCGTGCTCACCCTGGTCGTGGCGGTGCTGGTGCTGGGCGGAGCGCTCGCAGCCGGACACCGGCACCGGGTCTACGACGCCGTCATCCTGAAGACCGTCGGTGCGACCCGGATACGGCTGCTTTCGGCCTATGCGCTCGAATATCTCGCGCTCGGCGTCGCCACCGCGCTGTTCGGCGTGGCGGCGGGCTCGGCTGCCGCCGCCTTGATCATCACCAAGGTCATGAACCTGTCTTTCGTCTGGCTGCCGGGCCCCTTGCTGGCGGCGGCCGCCGGCGCCATCGCCGCAACAGTGCTGCTCGGGCTGGTCGGCACCTTCACCGCACTCGGCCAGAAGCCGGCGTCCGTACTCCGCAACCTGTAATCTCCGGGGAGCGTCGGTTCGGGCCCGCGCGCAAGCGACAACACGCCGCGCCTCGCCGCCAACATGCCGTCGCCGATAGGTTGCTAGAATGTAACCTGCCGGGGCGATGCCGGGCGGCAGCTTGTCGCCAACAAATCCCGTCGGTGGCATCTGGCGCCGGAACCCGTCCCGCACTAGATTCCGCGCATCGGACGCCTGCCGCTTGCCGGTACGGCGCCCATATGAGCCGGCCCTCGGGCCGGAATTAGAGAGAGGGAAACTTCCATGTCGGATTTCGACCGGAACTACGCGGCTGCCAGACGCAGCGTCGGTGCGGACCGGGCAGTTGCGATCGATCAGGGCCTGCGGGCCTACATGATCCGCATTTACAACTACATGGCCATGGGCGTGGCGCTCACCGGCGTCGTCTCCTGGTTCACGTACCAGGCCGCGGTCGTCACCAACGCCAATGGCGCCATCGTCGGGCTGACGTCCTTCGGTCAGGCGATCTTCAGCGGACCGGCGGTGCTGGTTCTGTTTCTCGGGACGCTCGGCCTCGTCTTCCTGATCAGCTGGCGCATCAACTCGCTGGCGCCTTCGACGGCGTTCGCGCTGTTCATGGTGTACGCGGCTCTGCTGGGGCTGATGCTGTCGTCGGTGTTCCTTACCTATACCGGCGCATCGATCGCGCGCGTGTTCTTCATCTCGGCGGCGTCGTTCGGTGCACTCAGTCTTTACGGCTACACGACGCAACGCGATCTGTCCGCCATGGGATCGTTCCTGGTCATGGGTCTGATCGGGCTGATGATCGCCATGCTGGTCAACCTGTTCCTCAAGAGCACCGGGCTCGACTTCGTGATCTCCGCCGCCGGCGTGCTGATCTTCGCAGGCCTCACCGCCTGGGACACCCAGAAGATCAAGGAGATGTACGATCCGATGGAGGACGGCACCGTCGTCGGCCGCAAGGCCGTGATGGGCGCCCTGACGCTCTATCTCGACTTCATCAACCTGTTCCTGTTCATGCTGCGCTTCCTCGGCGATCGCCGCTGACGCTCAGAAGACAGGATCTGGACTGCAACGCCCCGGCTCATCGCCGGGGCGTTTTTCTTTTGCACCGGTGCGGCCGGCGGCGCGCGCACGACCGGGCTATTTATTTCCGCGCGGCATTGTCTGTATTCTGTGCGCAATCGGTTCCGTCCTCGGTCTGCGCCGTCCCAGCAATGCTCATCCGCGCCGCCCTGCCGCACGATCTCGCTGTCATCACCGGAATCTACGACCACGCCGTGCGCCACGGCACGGCATCCTTCGAGCTCCAACCGCCGGACCAGAAGGAAATGACGCGCCGCTATGAGGCACTGTTGGCCGGCGGCTATCCCTACCTGGTGGCGGAGATCGAAGGCGAGATCGCGGGTTACGCCTATGCCGGGCCCTATCGCGCGCGCCCGGCCTATCACTGGAGCGTCGAGGATTCGATCTATGTCGCGCCGCAGTCGCAGCGCAGGGGCGTGGGCCGCGCCCTGATCGAACGCCTGATCGCGGACGCGGAGGCGGCCGGCTTCCGGCAGATGATCGCAGTGATCGGGGATTCCGCCAACGCTGGCTCGATCGAGCTTCACCACTGCGCCGGCTTCCGCATGGTGGGTACGTTCGACAATGTCGGCTTCAAGTTCGGACGCTGGCTCGACAGCGTCCTGATGCAGCGCCCGCTAGGTGCCGGTGCGACGACCGCTCCCTAGCGCGCGCTCAGCAAAAGCCTGAAAAGCGCGCGATCGTCGTGTCCGGGGGCGCTATCCCGCGACCACGCTCAGCGAGGTGTCGATGGAGTGCAGCACGCGATCGAGCTCGTGGCCGCGCCGCACGATCAGGCCGGTTGCGGAGATCACGCTGTAGGCGCCCTGTCGGCGCGCAAGCTTCGGATTTTTCTCGATGCGATAGATCGGGACCTCCGAGGCGCGGCGGAACACGGAGAACACCGCGCGGTCCTTGAGGAAGTCGATGGCGTAATCCCGCCATTCACCGGCCGCCACCTTGCGGCCGTACAGACTGAAAATTCGGTTGAGCTCGCGCCGGTCGAACGTCACGCGGCTCGGGGGGGCGAAGGGCGAAGGGCCCGCGGGGGCGCCCCCGTGAAACTCGCTCGGCTCAGTATCGCCGTAGCTCATGCGGCGCCTCCTTTCAGTGTGACGTGCCGATGACGATGATTGCGCCGGACGCAAGCGTCGGCAAGAGGAAATGGTTCGCGATCGCGTCACGTACACGGCGCTGCGACCTAGTGACCGCCGCACCTCACGGATTCGTCAATGGAATCATAATACTGCCCAATTCCGGCCAACCACGGGCCAAGCTGGAATGCGAGTTTTCGATCGTTGCCTCAGGGCCCGGTCTGTCTCTGACACCGGACATCTCAGCCCCCCAGCCCCCCGGAGTTCGGGGCGGATCGGGCCCGCTAGCTGAACGTCACTTATTGAACGTCACAGCGTAAAGTGCGTTAGACCGAAGCTAGAGTTCCGCGTACGGTTTAAGCCAGACACTTCGGGCCGGCTCGCAGCCGGCCCGTTTTTCGTCTGATGCGCATCCACGAGGACCGAAGCTCGCAGAGCTTCGCTTCCGGCGTCGTCGCCGTCCGCTTTAATGAATCGTCTGCTTTAGTGAATCGCCGTCAGCGTGCCGCCAAGAATGGCCTTGGGCTTTTCCGCCGTGCCGCCCTGTACCAAGACGGCGGCTTCGTCGATGCCGTCACCCTTGAGCTTCTGCACCGGAACGCTCCAGGCGTTGGCCTTGCCGCTCCAATCGCCGAGCTTGATCCAGCGCCGCACCACGTTGTGATAGGTGACGGTGCGCCCCTTGTTCTCGCCGCGCCCGATCACGATCGTCGCAGCCTTGACCAATCCGAACAGCCAGACCTCGCCACCGGTCTCGCCGCCCGCAACGTCGGGAACGGTGACATTCAGCTTGCCGTCGGTGAGCGTCAGCGTCACCGGCGGCAGCGACATGGCGCCATTCTTGCGGGTCTTGAGGATGGCCTGCTCGATTGCGGACTTGTCGCTGCCCAGGGCGTGCACGCTGCCGTTCACCACCACTTGCGGCGTGTAGACCTGTCCGTCGCCGCGCACATGCGCGTAGGATTTTTGCCGGGCGGTGTTGCGAGGATCCGCAAGCGTATCCTTCCAGCCGAGATAATCCCAATAGTCGATGGGGACGCTGATCGGCACGAGCGACGGATCGGCCGCGAGCTCCCCCAGGAGCTTGTCAGCCGCCGGGCACGATGAGCAACCCTGGCTGGTGAACAATTCGATGACGGCACGCGGCTCGGCCTGCGCGGATGCGTGCGATGCAACGGAGGAGCAAATGACCACTGCCGCATAAGCGAGACAACGCCGTACCATTACGATCCCTTCCCGACTTAGATAGACCGGGGCCGTTTCGTCGATCCGCCGCCATTATTCATAGTCAGCCATACGATCACCCGCCACTCAATTCGAGGTGAGCCGGAATGGAGGCTCGAGGTGAGCCGGAATGGCGGGGCTAGGACGCCACCAGCTGGCGCAGCACGTACTGCAGGATCCCGCCGTGCTTGAAATAGTCGAGCTCGTCGAGGGTGTCGATGCGGCACAGGAGCGGAATCCGCTTGAGCCTGCCATCGGAGGCGACGATTTCCGCCATCATCCGCTGGCGCGGCTTGATCTCGCCGTGCAGCCCGCGGATGGTCACCTGCTCGTCGCCCTTGAGGCCGAGCGTCTGCCACGACGTGCCCTCCTCGAAGCACAACGGCAGCACGCCCATGCCGATGAGATTCGACCGATGGATGCGTTCGAACGATTGGGTAATGACGGCGCGCACGCCCAGCAGGCTCGGACCCTTGGCCGCCCAGTCGCGCGAGGATCCGCTGCCGTATTCCTTGCCGGCAAAGATCACGAGCGGGATCTTGTCGTTCTTGTAGCGCATGGCGGCGTCGTAGATCGACATCCGCTGGCGTGACGGAAAGTGAACGGTTACGCCGCCTTCGACGCCCGGCACCATCTGGTTCTTGAGCCGGATATTGGCGAAGGTGCCGCGCATCATCACTTCGTGGTTGCCGCGGCGCGTGCCGTACTGGTTGAAGTCGCCCGGCTTCACCTTGTGCTCGGTCAGATACTTGCCCGCGGGCGAGTCCAGCTTGATCGAGCCCGCCGGCGAGATGTGGTCGGTGGTGATCGAGTCCAGCAGCAGGCAGAGCACGCGCGCATCGACGATGTCGGTGAGCGGAGCCGGATGGCGCCCCATGCCGACGAAATACGGCGGGTTCTGCACGTAGGTCGACTTCTTGTCCCAGCCGTAGGTCAACCCGCCCTTCACCTGGATGCTGCGCCAATTCGTGTCGCCCTTGAACACATCGGCGTATTTCTTGGCGAACATCTGCTTGTTGATGGTCTTGCGCACGACGCCGCTGATCTCGCGGCTCGAGGGCCAGATGTCCTTGAGGAAGACCTTCTTGCCCTGCTTGTCGAGGCCGAGCGGCTGCTTGAGGAGATCGGAATACATCGACCCCGCGAGCGCATAGGCGACGACCAGCGGCGGCGAGGCCAGATAGTTCGCGCGCACGTCGGCGTTGACGCGGCCTTCGAAATTGCGATTGCCGGACAGCACCGCCGCGGCGACGAGATCCTTGTCGTTGATCGTCTTCGAGATCTCGGGCGCGAGCGGACCGGAATTGCCGATGCATGTGGTGCAGCCGAAGCCGACCAGGTTGTAGCCAAGCTTGTCCAGGTCCTTCTGCAACCCGGATTTGTCGAGATATTCGGCGACCACCTGCGAACCCGGTGCAAGCGAGGTCTTGACCCACGGCTTGACGGTCAGGCCCTTGGCCACCGCCTTGCGCGCCAGCAGCCCGGCGCCGATCATCACGTTCGGGTTCGAGGTATTGGTGCAGGAGGTGATCGCGGCGATCACGACGTCGCCGTGGCCGAGATCGTGCTCGCGGCCCTCGACCGGGACCCGTTTCGAGCCTCCGGCCTTGCCGAAGTTCTTGTCCACCGAGGTGGCGAGCGCCGGATGCAGATCGAAGGTGTCCTTGCCGCCGTCGCCGCCCTTGTTGAACTCTTTCTCCATCGCCATCGTGAACCCGGCCTTCACGTCCCGGAGCGCGACGCGGTCTTGCGGACGCTTGGGCCCGGCGAGCGAGGGCTCGACCTGCGACAGTTCGAGCTTGAGGATGTCGGTGAAGACCGGGTCCGGCGTCGACTTGGTGCGGTAGAGGCCCTGCGCCTTGCAATAGGCGGCGACCAGCGCAACCTGCGCGGCGGCCCGGCTGGTATCCGTGAGGTACCGCACCGTATCGTCGTCGACCGGGAAAAAGCCGCAGGTCGCGCCGTATTCGGGCGACATGTTGCCGATGGTGGCGCGATCGGCGATCGAGAGATTGGCGAGGCCCGGGCCGAAATATTCCACGAACTTGCCGACCACGCCGCGCTTGCGCAGCATCTGCGTGACCGTGAGCACGAGATCGGTGGCCGTCACCCCTTCCTTGAGCTTGCCGGTGAACTTCACGCCGATGACTTCCGGCAGCAGCATCGAATAGGCCTGCCCGAGCATGGCCGCCTCCGCCTCGATGCCGCCGACGCCCCAGCCGAGCACGGCGAGGCCGTTGACCATGGTGGTGTGGGAATCGGTGCCGACCAGCGTGTCCGGATAAGCGACGTCGATCGCGGTCACCTTGCCGTCGACCTTGACCTTGTCCTTCTTGCTCCACACCGTCTGCGACAGATATTCCAGGTTGACCTGATGGCAGATGCCGGTGCCCGGCGGCACCACGCGGAAATTGTCGAACGACTTCTGCGACCACTTGAGGAATTCGTAGCGTTCCCGGTTCTGCCGGTATTCTTCCTCGACGTTCTTCTTGACCGCGTTGTTGGTGCCGAAGAACGTCACCGCGACCGAGTGATCGCAGACGAGGTCGACGG
>Ga0068863_100002736_pt1 | contig 17433 bp, 12 predicted proteins | sample KBSSwiS62_FD_66596 | JGI IMG/M metagenome (GOLD analysis project Ga0068863, IMG submission 66596) | Switchgrass rhizosphere microbial communities from Kellogg Biological Station, Michigan, USA - KBS Switchgrass S6-2 | ecosystem: Host-associated > Plants > Roots > Rhizosphere > Soil ...
CAACTCGCTCTATGCCGCCACCAAGCGGGCGGACGAACTGATGAGCGAAACCTACGCCCATCTCTATCGCCTCCCGCTCACCGGCCTCAGGTTCTTCACCGTCTATGGCCCGTGTGGCCGGCCCGACATGATGCTCTGGATCTTCACGAAGAAGCTCTACGCGGGTGAGAGCCTGCCGGTCTTCAACCACGGTGACATGTACCGCGACTTCACCTACATCGTCGACATCATCGCCGGCGTGACGGCAAGCCTCGACAACCCCCCGCCCGACGACGGCGCGGTCAAGGCCGGCGGTTCCACCAAGCCCCACCGCCTCTACAACATCGGCAACCACCGCTCCGAACACCTGATGAAAGTCGTCGAAATCCTGGAATCGGAATGCGGCAGGAAAGCCGAGATCGACTTCCAGCCCATGCAACCCGGCGACGTCCGCCAGTCCTTCGCCGACATCGACGCGATCTCACGCGATCTCGGCTACGCCCCGACGACCAGCATCGACGTCGGCGTGCCCAACTTCGTCCGCTGGTACAAGGATTACCACGGCCTCTGAGACCCTCCCGCCAGCGGGAAGGGGGGGTGAAGTGGGCAGGCAACCGAACACAACGCCCGCCTCCTCCACATCGTCACCCCATTCGACGTCCCCAACCATTCGCCATTCCCGCCCCTTCGCCATTCTCTCCCCCCTTCGTCAGTCCCGCCCCCCCTTCGTCATTCCCGCGAAGGCGGGAATCCAGCCAGCGCAACCTCTCGCCCAGGCAGATCGAGAAGGAAGAGAGCCTCCGGCGGCCAAAGGGCAAACCCTTTGCAAACCCGGAACCGGCAGCGCAGGGCGCGCATCGAACCTCAGCCGGTCAACGCGGGTTGGTGCGGTAATACGCGTAGCGCTTGACGCGACCTTCAATCAGGAATTTCCCCAGTTCGTCGCGAACACGATCGGCATCTTCGATCACCACGCAAACCAGATGCGTGCCACCCGAAGGCAGTGTTTCGATAGCGCTGACCCGGATATTCTTCTGGTCGCAATGCTGGCGGACTTTCGCCTCGGGGAGTGAAAGGTTCATGGCGCGGCTCATGCGGCAGCACTCTGCCAACCCGCCGCCGCAGAGGCGCCATTGCGTTGCTGGTGAACCGCGATCCGCAGTGCCGCGACGCGCGCTTTCGCAAGATGCGACGCGCGGTGAGTGGCGCAGCCGCTGGCGTGGGCATGCATCAGCGAACGCTGGTGCTGGGCATAAAGGAGATTGAGGTCCATGCGTGGCTCCTGCCTGTAAGCGGGAGCACGCAGGTCTCTCAGCCAATGGTGCCTACGGTCTGGAGCCCATCGATGCCTGCAATATGGGCGCCGGGAGCCGGAATTACAAGCGCCCCGGCAGGCCTGCCCAGGGGCAGCCCGCGGCGAAAACGCCGTTCCGGAATTGATCGCCGGGTTATCCTGTCCGGGTCGGCCTCCATATCGTCCGGACCAGAAGCGGACACCACAACCTTATTGACATTTATCGGGTATTATATACATGACAAAGCAGAATCAGGAAGATGAGGATGCAGCCGACAGGCCGGCAATCGAAGTTGGAATCACGCCAGAAATGATCGAGGCTGGGGCGTTAGCGATGCTAAACCAACGACCGGATGTGAATATCAGCTTTTCGGGGCTCTGTGATGAGCTGGGAACAGCCTTTTGTGTAGCGCTTCGGGTAGGCGGTTTTCACGTGAATATGCATAAAGCTCAACCGCAACGGCACGGATGAGGTCCAGTTCTGATTCCAATTTCTCTAGGGTGATTTTTTCTGCTGAGCTTGGACGATTATGATCCGATGAGAAAGGTTCGATATATATTGGGTCTTTATCGCCCACATAAGACGCGTGTACATATTTATTTCTTATTCGGTTTGCCTCTTTAAACCTACCTTTGAAATATGTTGCAATTTGACGTTCAAGAGATTCGGGATCGCGTCCCTTTATTAATTCCTCCAAGACATCAAGCCGATTACTGAATGCGCGAAAAACACTTACGATTGTGAAAGCGTCACTAACATCCATCCCAGTTAGCTTCGCCACTACCCAAGGCATGTCGCGCTCCACCAAAGCGAATACAGCGATCATCGCACCCAATTTCGCCGCAAATTCTGGGTGGGCCTCAATCGCTGAGTGGGCTCTCGCCTTTCCGCTCAATACCCCGTAAATTGCCTCGGCCATGACCGACGATTTCCTGCCAAGCGAAAACGACGTGCTCCGCCGCTTGCTGAGCACCCCACCTAAACCGCACAAAACGGCGCAAGAGTCGAATCCTCAAGGTAAAAAGCGGCGAAAGAAGCCTATCGCCTAGAGCGCCATCGTTGAGACTTCGGCGGCTTCGCGGGTTCCGCCTCAGGCGTGGAGGCCGTCAATCCGCCGATAGGTAACGCGACGGCCCGCGATGCCCTTGAGCGCGCGGTCTGCACGCTGGTCATCCTCAATGCCGTTGGCGCTGCGATTGGTGTAGCGGAAATCAAATTCGGCCAGATAACGGTGCAGGTGCTGCTCTCCGCAGTGCTGATAGACCCCGCGCATGCCGCGCTTGAAGATGCTGAAATAGCCTTCGACGGTGTTGGTGTGGATCGTGGCATCACCCTTTCGAACATACTCAAAACCAGCATGGAGGCCGCGGTTATGCTCCGAAAAGTCCTTGCCGATATTCCAGTATAGGCGGGCTTCGTCCGTCATCAGGCGCGCTTCTTTGGCGATGTTGGCCATCATGATCGGATGGATTTGCTTGACCGTCAGTTTCGGGTCGGTGAAGGAACGGACCTTCCCGGTCTCACGGTCAACCAGGGCGAGCACCTTCATCTTGTGGCCACCGCCCTTGCGCACCGGCTCGCCCTTGCGGCGACCGATGTAGGTTTCGTCCGCTTCAACCATGGTGCCGTTGCCACCCATGGGGGTTGGGTCATTGGTGCGCATCGCCTCGCGGATGCGGTGGAACATGAACCACGCCGACTTGTAGGTAATGCCTAGCATACGGTGCAGCTGGTGGGCGCTCATTCCCTTCTTGCTGGCGCATAGCAAGTGATTGGCGAGCAGCCACTTGTGGAGCGGAATCTTGCTGCTCTCGAACACCGTGCCGACCGTGACGCTGTATTGCTTGCGGCAGTCGTTGCACTGCACGACGCCGTTACGGATCGCGCCTTCGGGATGCGCCATTGTGGGACGGCCACGCTGCGCAGGCAGCCGTTTGGCATTTACCGAGCCACAGTGCGGGCAGAACGGGCCATCGGGCCAGCGCAGGGCCTCAAGATGCTCGCGGGCCTTTTCCTCGTCGGTGAAGTGCGGGGCTGTAAGGTTTGTCATACCCTCACCGATGCGTCGGGGACGACTGCTTTGTCAAGTATATAATCGCCCACTTATCTCCATATAGGTTGGGTCCAGCGCCACCACGAGAAGCACCGCCACGAATTGCGGTGAATGCGGGAGCAGGGGCCTGTCGCGTTCCCGATGTGACGTTAGGCGGTTTGCAACGGCACCCGGATCGCCGATCCTGCCCGTCCATGCGAGCCCATTGAACGATGTTTGGAGCCGAACCCGAAAAAGTGATTCATTACCTCTGCGGTAAACACCGCGCGTCGACACTCCGGGAACGGCAAGCGGGCATCCATCGACCTTTCGGGAACGAACCCTCGGACTTTCGGGAACGCGTCGTCGTCACTTCAGGAACGAGTCGTCGGACTTTCGGGAACAGGGCGGGTGTCGCGACTCGCCAGTTTCCGGGGCGAACCGGCGCAGATCGGAGCCCTTAACCTTTCAAACCTGATTCTAACCCATCTAACCGGGTGGAAGTCTCTTTTAGGGGAGAGGATCAAAGGAAGAGGGCCTGCCGCCCCCTGCCGCCTCAACGCGGGCACAGGGGCGGGCCATGGCTTTGAACTTTGCCACCCCCGTGCAATCATCTGTCACCAATGTCCGGCACACCGTCCGGATCTGACGCAACCAGGCTGCAAGGCGCGAGCATGCCCGATCCCGATGACCGCAGCCTGTTCCTCCCCGGCGTACCCGCAGATCTTGTCCAAGTCGCGCTTGCCCAGGCCGGCGGCAACGAGCTTGGCTCGGGCAAATTCGCCAGCCCGGAGAGCAGCGCGGCGCTGGCGGCCAATGGCTTCGGGTGGTTCATGGCTGCGAACCGCGCCGCATGTCTGCCCCGGTTCCCGTGCCTTTCCGACCTCGATTGGCCGGTGCAATCGGTCCAGATCGAACGCCAGATGCGTTTCCCGTGGAGCGGCGGGCGTCATCCGTGGCTCGATGCCGCGCTGGAAACGCCAAGCGCCCTGATCGGCGTGGAATCGAAGCGCTACGAACCGTTCCGCGCCGCAAAGCCGGCAACACTGTCCGAGGCCTATGACCGCGATTGCTGGGGTGAGGGGATGGCCCCATGGTGCGCCATGCGCGATCGCCTGCGGGCAGAGCCCAGACGCTACCGCCACCTCGATGCCGCGCAACTGGTGAAACACGCCCTTGGCCTGGCCACCGAGGCGGGCAAGGCCGGCAAGCAGCCGGTCTTGCTCTATCTGTTCGCCGAACCGTCGCGCATCGCCGCTGCCGCCCTTGCCCGTCACCGTGCCGAGATCGCAGACTTTTCAGCCCGGATCTCAGGAGCTCGGGTTCGCTTTGCAGCCTGCTCCTGGCGCGAGTGGCTGGCAGGATGGGACGGCCAGGCCGCCGAACATTCCGCGCAGATCATCGATCGTTTCCAGCCTTGAGCGCCCGATCAATGTGTCCGTTTCTGTCGCATGCAGCCGCAACATCGCGTCCATGACCCAGACTAGCTCACGCTCCCGCCGTTTTGGCCTCTCCAAGTCACGCATCACCGCTTTCGAGCAGTGTCCGCGGCGGCTGTGGCTGGCCATTCACAATTCCGGCGCCGCCATGGTGGACGAAAATGCCGAGGCCCGCTTTGCCACGGGACACAGCGTCGGAGGCCTGGCCTGCGCGCTTCACCCTGGTGGCGTGATGATCGAGGCGGAGCTCAGCCTCCAGGCGGCGCTCGCCCGCACGGCGGAGCTGATCGAGGCGCGACACCCGGGGCCGCTGTTCGAGGCGACCTTCCAGCATGATGGCGTGCTTGTCCGGGTCGATATCATGTCGCGTGCCGGCCGCAGGGCCTGGCATGTGGCCGAGGTCAAGAGCGCGACCGGGCCGAAGGATTACCACCTCGGCGATCTTGCCACCCAGGTCTGGGTGATGGAGGAGGCCGGCGTCGCGCTCGCCGGTGCGGCCATCCGGCACATCGACATCGGCTTCGTGCTTGAGAGGGAAGGGGACTACACCGGCCTTTTCGCCGATGCCGAGCTGCTGGGCGAGGCGCGCGATATCGCGCGGCACCGGCCGGGCGTGGTGGCCGCTGCCCGGCGAGTGCTCGCCGGCGAAGAGCCGGTGCGCGACATGGGCGACCATTGCTCCACGCCGTTCGCCTGCGAATTCGCGGAATGGTGCGGCAAGGGGCTGCCTGCGGGCCCGGAATGGCCGGTCGCGATTCTTCCGAACGGGGGCTGGAAGAAGTGGGCGGCCAAGGGCGTCACCGATCTTCTGGAGCTTGAGGAGACGGCGCTGTCGCCCCGGCACGCCCGCATCCTTACCGCCACTCGCGACGGTGCGCCCTGGCATGATGTGGCCGGCGCCCGCGCCGCCATGGCCGCATGGTCCCTCCCGCGCGCCTTCCTCGATTTCGAGACGATCAACCCGGCGATTCCGCGCTGGATCGGCACCCGGCCTTACCAGCAGGTCCCGTTCCAGTTCTCGCTGCACCTTGAACCGGGGGAGGGCCAACCCATGACCCACCACGAGTTCCTCCGTGCTGACGGCTCCGATCCCCGCCGCGCCTGCGCGGAAGCCCTGATCGCCGTGATCCCGCCTGACGCGACCGTCATCGCCTACAACGCCGGCTTCGAGAAGCGCGTCCTGCGCGAACTGGCCCGCGATGTGCCGGACCTGGCCGAAGCGCTGCTGGCGATGGAGGCCCGCACGGTCGACCTGCTGCCCATCGCCCGCGAACACTGGTACCACCGCGACCAGCGCGGCTCCTGGTCGATCAAGGCGGTGCTGCCGACGCTTTCCGAGCTCGGTTACGATGGCCTGGAAGTGAAGGACGGCGGCAATGCCCAGGAAGCCTGGCTCGAAGCCGCCGACCCCGCCTGTTCGCCGGATCGCCGCTGGGCGCTGGAAGAGGCACTGAAGGCCTACTGCGCGCGCGACACCTGGGCGATGGTCGTCGTCATGCGGGCGCTGGCGGGGCAGGGGTGATCCTGCCCGGCCCATGGCCTGTACTATCGGGTACTGGCCAGCGTCTCGATCGCGGCGAGCACCGGCATCACTTCCACGTTGTCGCGGGCAAGGTAGGTTTCGGTGCCGGGATAGACGACAAGCCGGCGTTCCGCCTCGACGTCGCTGGCGCCAATGTAGAACCCGTGTTCGATTTTCGGCGCGGTAGATCGCTTGATCTCGATGGCAAATGTAACGCGCCCGGCCCGTTCGATGATCAGGTCGATCTCGGCCCCGTCGGCGGTGCGGTAGAAGCTGGGCGTGGCATGTGGCCCGGCCGCGTCGATCAGCGCTTCGATGACGAAACCTTCCCAGCTGGCGCCGGCGACCGGATGGCCAAGAAGCTGATCGATGCTGGCGATATCGAGCAACCCGTGCACGAGACCGCAATCGCGGACAAAGATCTTGGGCGAGCGGACCAGGCGCTTGCCCAGATTGCCGCTCCACGGCTGCAACCGGCGGACGAGCAGTAGGTCGACCAGCAGGTCGATATAGCGCCCCACCATCGGCGCGGTGACCGCCAGGGCCTGTGCCAGGCGCGAGGCATTGAGGAGGCTGCCCTGGCCATGGGCGAGCATGGTCCAGAGCCGGCCAATGGTCGCGGCGGGCATGCGGGGCGCGAACATCGGAACGTCGCGCTCGAGATAGGACCGCGTGAAATTCTTGCGCCACCGCAGGCTGGATGCATCGTCCCGGGCGAGCAGGCTGTCCGGAAATCCGCCGCGCAACCACAGGGCATCCATCGCAATGCCGGCAGTGGCGACGTCCTGTGGCCCGATGGGAGGCAGTTCCAGGTAGGTCACGCGGCCGGCCAGGGTTTCCGCGCTCTTCTGCACGAGGTCGAGCGATGCCGAGCCGAGGAGGAGGAATTCGCCGGTCCGCTGCCCCGCGCGCCTGCGCTCGTCGATCAGGCTGCGCAGCTGTGCAAACAGGTGAGGCGCCCTGTGGACTTCGTCGATCACCGTCAGCCGCCCTGCGGTGGTTCGCAGATAGGCGCTGGCGTCCTCGAGCTTGCGAACGTCGGGGTCGCTCTCCAGATCGAGATAGACGCTGTCCGGCCGTTCTGCGGCGACTGCGTGGGCAAGGGTGGTCTTGCCGATCTGGCGAGGGCCGAGCAGGACGGTCGCCGCGTTGTCGTCCAATGCCTCTCGCAAGGCGGCCATGGCTGATTCGCGGGGGAATATCATCCCGTAAATCCATATTCATAATTTCAAATTGTGGCAAGTTTTATGGGCTCGCCCGGCCAACGGGATCAAGCCCACGGCCCTTGCAGGGTTGAAGGATGGATGATCCCGGCCTATATTAAGTCCATAAAAGGACCATTCTCCATGAACCTTGCTTCCCGCGTCAAGCCGATCTCCTATCTCAAGGCCCACAGCGCCGATGTGATCCGCGAGCTGGGGGAGGGGGCGCCGCCGCTCGTCATCACGCAAAACGGCGAGGCGAAGGCCGTGCTTCAGGACGTCGGCAGCTGGGAGGCGACGCAGGAGGCGCTGGCACTGCTCAAGCTGCTCGCGCTCGGGCGGGACGAGATCGAAGCGGGCAGGACTGCTCCGGTTGTCGGGCTTGCCGCACGCATTCGCGGTGCCTGAACCGTGGTGGGGCAGGGGAGGGCGCAGGTCCGCCTCACTGCAGGTGCAGAACACGACCTGCGCGGCATCTGGCGCCGCCGCCTGGCCCAGCGCGGCGGCGATGGCGAAGACGGCGCCGATGCCCTGCTTGACCGCCTGGTCGGGGCAATCGAGAGCCTGGCCGACTATACCGAGCGGGGGCCGGTGCCGCCGGAGCTCGAAGCCCTCGGCATCCGCAGCTATCGCCAGCTTTCGCTGCCGCCTTGCCGGGTGATCTACCTGCCCGAGCCGGGGCTCGTCACCGTGATGGTCGTCGCAGACAGCCGTCGCGATTTCCGCACCCTGCTGGAGGAGCGGCTGCTGCGGGGTTGAACCTCGCGCTGCTCAAGCCAGCAGTGACCGATGAACGCCGGGCGGTCCGGCTCGGGGCTGACGCCGAGGCCCGCCTCGCGACAGGTGATCGCCGGCAGCCCACCATCGGGTGCGGATTTCCGGTTGCTTATCCGCCCACCACCTCAACGCTGCTCGTCCCCCGTCCGGTCGGCATGACCTCGATCTTGACCGGGATGCGTTCCTTCAGCTCCTCGACGTGGCTGATCACCCCGACCCGGCGGCCGGTGGCGTGGAGCGTTTCGAGCAGGGCTACGGCATGGCCGAGGCTGGCCGGGTCGAGCGCGCCGAAGCCTTCATCGATGAACAGGCTCTCGATCCGCACCCCGCCACCGCTCGACATTTCGGCAAGCCCGAGCGCGAGGGCGAGGCTGACGAGGAAGCGCTCGCCGCCCGAGAGGTTGTGCAGGCCGCGCACCTCACCGGCCATGTCATTGTCGATCACCTGGATCAGCATGTCGCCGCCGAGCCCGCGCTCCAGCGTGTAGCGCGGCTTGAGTTCGGCAAGGCGGGCATTGGCGTGGTCAAGCAGGCGTTCGAGCGTCAGGCCCTGGGCAAAGCGGCGGAACCTGGCTCCGGTGGCATCGCCGATGGCCTTGTCGAGCCGCAGCCAGACATCGGCCCGCGCGCTCGCCCCCTCCAGCTCGGCCCGCAGCGTGGCGGTGGCCTGGCGCACCGCGTCGTCCTGGCGGAGCACGGCATCGGCGGCGGCGCGGCGATCGCGGGCGGCGGCCAGTGCCGCTGTGGCGGCGGAATGGGCGGCGGCAAGCTCTGGCCCGGTGAGGGCAGGGGGGGCCTTGGCAAGATGGGCGGCAAGGTCACCGTGCCGCTGCTGTTCGAGGGCGCGGGCGGTGGCGAGTTCGCGGTCGAGTTCGGCGAGCGCGGCCGCTTCCGCCTCCAGCGCGCCGGGCGGCAGGGCCGCGACCCGCGCGACTTCGGCGGCGTCGAAGCCGGCAGCAGCCAGCGCTGCGGCCAGGGCAGCATCGCGTGCCGCCTTGCGCTCGGCAGCCTCCTCGGCTTGGCTACGGGAGCTCAGCAGGGTCGTCTCGGCGGCAGTCCTGCCGGTGGCGGTGTCCTGTCGCCGCTGGGCGGCATCGCGCCGGGCGGTGTCGGCATGGTCCCGTTCGGCCGCGAGCCGCTGTTCGAATGCTGCGGTGGCTTCTCCGCCGAGCAGGGCCGCCCGGCTCTCGACCAGCGCAGCATGGGCGTCGCCAGCGCGGTCGGCGGTTGTGGCGGCGTCTTCGGCCTGCCGGGCACCGGCCTCCAGCGTGCTCGCCGTTGCCGCAGCCCTTGCACCCAGCATGGGAAGTGTAGCGTCGAGTTCCCCGCGCGCGCGCTCATGCCCGCGCCAGCTGTCCGCCGCGTCAGCCAGTCGGCCCCTTGCATCGGGCAGGGCGCGCCAGTCGCCGAGCGGGGCCAGCCAGCGGTCGAGTTCGGTGGCAAGCCTGTTCTGTTCCCCACGGGCCGTTGTTATCTCGCGCTCGGCTTCGTCCAGGGCGAGGCTGTGGGCAACGAGGCTGTCCTTCGCCTTCTGGTGCACCTCTGCCGCAATGTCCCGCGCCTTCCGGGCGTCCGCCTCCGCATGCCGCGCCTGTAGCGCGGCATCGCGCCGTCGGGTGAGTTCGGCCAGTTCCGTGGTCACCCGGTCACGGTGAGCGGCAAGGGCGGCGGGGAGGCCGTCCGGGTCGGCAGGCAGGCCTTGCGCCGTGGCGGCGGCGGCCAGCGCTTCGCCAGCAGCCTTGGCGGCATCGCTGGCGCGGGCAAGGGCGCACACCTGCTCGTCCTGCTCGCGGGCCAGGTATTCGGCGGTGCGGGCGAGCGCGCCGAGTTCGGAGGAGGCAATGCGAACCTGCTCCGCCGCTTCATCATGTTCGCGTTGCCGCTCGGCGAGTTCGGCGCGCAGCGGCTCCAGCTGCTCGTCCAGCGTGCGGTCGATCCGCGCCAGGTGGTGTTCGTCCGCGCCGCAGACCGGGCAGGGATCGCCCTCGCGCAACACCGCGCGCAGGGCCACCGCCGCATCGCCGAGCGTGGCGGTGAGCAGGGCGAGCTTCGCACGGGTGGCCTCGCGGGCTTCGTCCAGAGCCGGCAGGCGCGCTTCCTGCCCGGCCTTGCGCGCGGCCTCCCGTTCCCGTGCTGCCGCGTTCCCGGCGAATTTGGCCCGGGTGCCTGCCAGCACCGTATCAGCCGTCTCCAGTGCCTCGCGCGCGGTCCTGGCGGCCTGCGCGAGCATTTCAATCCCCGCAAGCCGCTCGCGCAGGTCCGAGAGTTCGCCGAAGCGGCTTTCGGGCGGCAAGGTGGCTTCGGCCTCGGCCAAGGCCCCAGTGGCGCGCTCATGGGCCTCCAGCGCCTCCTGGAGGTCATTCTCCGCCCGATGGAGCGCGGGCAGTGCCTTTTGCTGGCCTGCTTCCAGAAGTCCGCGCCCGGCCTCCCTCCGCGCCAGCTGCTGCGCAATGTCTGCATGCTGGTCCAGCGTGCGGGCAAGATCGGCCTCGCGGCGGGCCAGTTCTTCGCTCGCGGCATGGGCGGCAAGCCATGCCACTTCCGCCGCGTGACGTTCGCGGGCCTTGGCGAGTTCAGCAGCGGCGCGGTCGCGTTCCGTCGCGGCCGTGTCGGCCTCTGCCCGGCGTTCCCTGGCTTCGCGCTGCGCCTTGGCCAGTTGTTGTCCGGAGTCCACGACCCGCACGTCCAGCTCGCGCGCCCTGGCAAGCTCCGGGGCCAGTTCGGTGGCCCGTGCCACCACGGCGGCGAGCGCGGCATCGGCCGCCGCCAGGGCGGCGATGGCCCGTTCCTCGGCGGCCACTGCTGCGGCGAGCGTGCGTTTCTCCCCGGCGATCCGTTCGGCCAGCGTGGCAAGATCGTGCGTGGCTTCCGTGGCGGCGCTCCAGGCCGGCACGATGGCGGCGGCAGCGCGGTCACGGTCCAGCGTTGCGCGGCGCGGGGCCGCAGCCTCGCAGGCCGTATGGGCGGTGGTGACGGCGTTGCGCGCTTTTTCCAGCCCACTTTCGCACTCGGCCTTGCGCTGTTCCCAGCGGAGCGCGTCCGCCAGCAGGCCGAGCGCGGCGGTGGCTTCGTCCTCACCGGCGCGGGCGGTGGTGCACTCGGCCTCTGCTCCGGCCCGTTCCTCGTCGGTAAGCCCTTTCTGGTCGGCGATCCGCTGGCGAATGATGTCGAGCCGTTCGCGCAGGACCTTCGCCTTCTCCGCCGCCGCCTGGCCAAGCCGGGTGTAGATTCCCGAGCCGGTCAGCCGTTCCAGCAGGATCGCGCGGTCATTGGCGTCGGCGCGGATGAAGGCCTCGAAATCACCCTGGGCCAGCAGCACGGCGCGGCCGAACTGTTCGGCGGAAAGGCCGATCATGCGGTGGATCTCGGCCAGGGTCTCGGTCCGGGTGCCGCCGAGCCGTTCGGGCTGGTCGAGCCGCTCGAAGGCGTGATCGGCGTTCTGGAGCCGGCCATCGGCCTTGCCGCGCGCGCGCTTGACCGACCAGCGGGCGCGGTAAGTGGCGCCGCCGGGAATGGCAAAATCCACTTCGGCAAAGCCCTCGCCGGTGCCGTGCCTCAGGATCGAGCGGACATCGCCCGCACCGATTGCATCGTCGCCGCCGATCCTGGCGCGTGTCGGCGCGGCCCGCAGCCGGGGAATGTCGCCATAGAGCGCCAGGCAGACGGCATCGAGCAGGGTCGATTTGCCCGCCCCGGTTGGCCCGGTGATCGCGAAGATGCCCGAGGAGGCGAGCGGTTCGGCGGCGAAATCGATCGCGAAATCGCCCGCGAGGCTGGCGAGGTTGCGGCCGCGAATGGCGAGGATGCGCATGTCAGTCCTCCTCGCGTCCGGTTTCGACGGCGATCAGCAGTTCGGCAAACGCGCGGGCGAGGTCCTCGGCCGGCTCGCCGCCGAACTGGTCGGCGTGGAAGCGGGCGAAGACCTGTGCAGGGTCGAGCTCGGCCAGGGCGGCGCCCGGGGCCGGGCGGGACAGGGCGTCCCCCGGTTTCAACGCGCGGACGATCCGGGTCAGGCGGACCGGCTTGCCATCGAGCGCGGCATGGATGCGGGCCTGGAGGTGCGGTTCCGGCCCATCGACCTCAACGCTGACTTCGAGGAATGGCTGGAGCCCGCGCGGCAGCGTGTCGTCGAGCGCGAGCGCCTCGATTTCCGCCACGACCGCGTCGAGCGGCTGTGCGCCGGTTTTCGGCACGGTGAGGAACGGCACGGGGCGGAGGATCGGCACCTCGCGGACAGCGGTGGGTTTAGCTGCGTTGAACTCGCCTTCGGCTCGTTTCCCGGGGGAAACCTCGACCACGGTGATCGAGTGGCGATAACTGCGCTCGGTCGCCGAGAGCGGAAAGGGCGAGCCGGCATAGCGGATCGGCAGGCCTGCCGGCACATCCTGAGGCCGGTGCAGGTGGCCGAGCGCGACATAGGCGGCGCGCGGATCGAACAGGTCGGCCGCCTGCGCCTCCTCCCCGCCCACCACGATGCGCCGCTCGGACAGCTCGGAAATCGCGCCGCCGGCGACGTGGAGATGCCCGGACAGCAAGACCGGCAGGCCTTCGGCGCGGGCGAACGCCGCTTCCGCCATCCGCCCGTAAAGCTGCGGCAGGGTCTCCGCGCCAAGATCGCCCGGCCGGCAGAACGGCACCGCCGCCAGCACGGCGGCAACCGTGCCGCAAGCGGCCCGCAACGGCACCAGCAACGCCTCGCAATCGGCCGTGCCGTCCTTGCGCGGGACGGCTCCGATGAAACGGACCCGGCTCTCGCCGAGCAGGTGCCCGGGCAGCTCGATCTTGCCGGCGCTGTCGTGGTTGCCGCCGAGGATTACCACCTGCAGGCCCGGCCGCCGCGCGCAGGCCTCGCGCAGGAAGGCATAAAGGCGCCGCATCGCCGAAACCGGCGGGTTGGCCACGTCATAGACATCGCCGGTGACGAGCAGGACATCGGCGGCTTGCTCGTCCAGCTGGTCGAGCAGCCAGCCCAGGAACAGATCATGCTCCGCCTCGCGCCCGTGGTCGTGCAGCTCGTGGCCGAGGTGCCAGTCGGACGTGTGGATCAGGGTGAGCGCGGGGGTCGGGGCAGGGGAGGGCATGGCGATGGTCATTGCCCGGGTTCGTGCCGGGGACAAGCGACAGTAGCGGACGCGAGCCCGGGAGTATCGCGTTTGTCCTGCATCCATGCACGCTTCGATTGCCGCGCTGGAAGGATAAAGCCGACAACACCGGTGTGCCGGGGATGGCGGAAATCTGCCATCAGGACGGGTAGCGACAACATTTCGACGGAGTTGTCGTTGCCAATTCGGTTGTCGCTGGCCGCCGACAATGCCCGCGAGGGCGCTGCTCAGGTCGGTCCCGCGTCCTTCAGGAGCTTCCTCAGGTTCTCGGCCGACCATGGCTTGCCGGTTAGGCTGCCCAGGCCTTCGGCGTTCAGCGCGGTGGCGATGGCGGGGTTCTTGGCGCCGCTTTCGCGGAGGGCCAGCGCGCGGGCGAGGGCAGCGGCGGCGCGGGCCGGCTTGTCGGCCATCCAGGCCTGGTGATCCCGGCGCCAGTCGGAGAAGTGGCCGGCGGGGTCGAACAGGGTCCCGTCAACGGGGAGGGGATCGGGGTAAACCGGTTCCATCGTCAGGCCCAACTTCCGTGCGGCGGCGTGGAGTGCATCGTTGCGGCGCCAGCCTTCGAGCACCTTGAAGTCGACGTAGAGCACGACGGCGTCCTGGGCGCGGCACAGCGGGGCGATCCTTTCGAGCGGACCCGCGATGTATTCGGTGCCGCGGTCCGGCTGCATTTCGAGGAAGGCGGTTTCGTGGATGATCTCCAGCCCATGCTTACGCGCATGGCGATGGCATGCCTCACGCTGGTAGGCGATGGTCCGGCTGCGGCGGCAGGCTTCGTCGACGCTTTTGCCGATTTCGGTGAACCCCGCCCACGGTACCGGCAGGGTCCAGTAGAAGCCGACTGCCTTGGGTTTCACGCGCCTTCCTCCATTGCCGACCCGGAAAATTCCGAGGAGTCCGCACAGCCACCCGGTGCCCCGGTAGGTCTCTGTCATTGCCGCACCAACCGGCGGCGACGCAATGACAAAGGAGACATTCCATGCGCACCAGCCTCACTCACCCTCTCGCCATCGCCGAAGTGCCGGTCGGCCCCGGCATGGGCCGGATCGGTTTGACCTTCTGCCCCGGCAAGCACCAGCCCCATGCTGCCACCGGGGCCTGGGCGCGGGATCTCGACCTCGATCTCGACGCGGTTGCCGAATGGGGGGCGGTCGCGGTCGTCACGCTGATCGAGGTCGCCGAGATGAAGGCGCTCAATGTCGCCCGGAAGGGGGAGAAGGTGGCCGAGCGGCACATGGCCTGGCACCACCTGCCGATCCCCGACGTGACCGCGCCCGGCGCCGCGTTCGAAGCCGCCTGGCGCACCGTCGGGGCCGATCTGCGCGCGCGCCTGCGCGCCGGGTTCGATGTGCTGGTGCACTGCAAGGGCGGCCTCGGGCGGGCCGGCACTGTCGCCGCCCGGCTGCTGGTGGAACTGGGCTGGGAGCCCGCAGAAGCCCTTGCCGCCGTCCGCCGGGTGCGCCCCGGCGCGGTCGAAACCATGGCCCAGGAGCGGCACGTGCACCACATCCGCCCTGTGGAGGATTTGGGCCCCGATACTGCCATCGCGGCGATGCGGCAGCGCGCACAGGGTGCTTTCCTCGGACTCGCTGTGGGCGATGCCATCGGCACCACGCTGGAGTTCACCCGGCGCGACGCGCTGCCGCGCCTCACCGATATGGTGGGCGGCGGCCCGTTCCGGCTCCAGCCCGGGGAGTGGACCGACGACACCGCGATGGCGCTGGCGTTGGGGGACAGCCTTGAAACCTGCTCCGGTCTCGACGAGGCGGACCTGATGCGCCGCTTCGTGCAGTGGCACGAGGAGGGCGACTATTCCTGCACCGGCACCTGCTTCGATATCGGGGCGACCACCGCACAGGCGCTCGCCCGGTGGCAGCGCAGCGGCAATCCTGTCGCCGGTTCCACCGATCCGCAGACGGCCGGCAATGGCAGCCTGATGCGGCTTGCCTCGGTCGTTGTCGCCAGCTTCCGGGACCGCGAGCGGATGCGCGACTGGGCCGCCCGCCAGAGCCGCACCACCCATGCCGCGCCCGAGGCGGTGGATGCCTGCGTGGCGTTCGCTGAACTCCTGGCCGATGCGATCGATGGCCGGCCCGTGCACGAGGTACTGGCCCCGCGTGACTGGCCTTATGCGGGCCGGATCGCCGGAATCATGGCCGGCTCGTGGCGCGGCAAGGCGCGGGCGGGGATCCGCGGCAGCGGCTATGTCGCCCACAGCCTGGAGGCCGCCCTGTGGTGCGTCGGCCGGTCCGGCTCATTCGCCGAAGCCGTGCTGCTGGCCGCCAACCTCGGTGAGGATGCCGATACGACCGCGGCGATCACCGGCCAGCTCGCTGGCGCGCTCTATGGCCTCGATGGCATCCCGCCTGAGTGGCGCGAACGGATTGCGCTCGGTCGTCGCATCGAGGCGATGGGCCAGCGGCTGTTCGATTGGGGTCTGGGGATCTGACATCCTAAGATTTGCACCGGTCAGGTCGTGACAGCAGTTTTTGGAGACCAAGGCGGTGTGATTCGCTCGCTCCGCCATGGCCTTTCGCTGTTGTCGGTTCAGACGGCAGGCAGCGGGAGGATGCCGGGAACTGTGGGAAAGCGATCATACCCGGAGCGCAGTCCGAAAGGTGGAAGCGCGATCGCCGCCGGAACGTCATCCGGCGCAAGTAGCCACCTTCGGTGATGCAGGCGCTGGTGCATCACCCCCTCGACCGAACCGCGGCTCCGTCAGGCAGCCTCTCGGTCATAGGGCGGACCGACCTCGGCTCCATGCCGGGGAAGGTCGTCCTTTGCCCTCCTCCCGCCCGCTTCCTCCAGGCAGACATGGGGGAGACACGATAGGGAAGAGAGTAAGCTGAGATAGAAGAGTACAGCGGGTTTATTACAGTTTACAGATTTTGAATAAACTGCCATAAGCTCGCTATGGATCGTCGCCGCAATCCCTTCGCTCCCGGGGCTGGCACCCCGCCGCCCGAACTCGCCGGCCGCGCCGCGCTGATCGAGGATGCGGCCGTGGCGCTGCATCGCATCCGCCATGGCCGGGCGGCGCGCAGCCTGATCTTCTATGGCCTGCGCGGGGTTGGCAAGACCGTGCTGCTCACCACCATCCGCAACCAGGCCGAGGCTGACGGCATCGTCGTCGTGGCCATGGAGGCGCCGGAAAACCGGTCGCTGCCGTCCATGCTTGTTCCAGCCCTGCGCGCCACCCTGCTCAAGCTGGACCGGATGACGCAGGCCGGTGACGCAATCCGCCGGGCGCTGCGGGCGCTGGCGGGGTTCGTCAAGCCGCGGGTGAACTATGAAGGCCTGGAGGTCGCGCTCGATTTCGAGGTCGAGCCGGGGCTGGCCGACAGTGGCGATCTCGAGTCGGACCTGGCGGACCTCGTCCGCACCGTGGGTGAGGCAGCGAAGGAGCACGGGACGGCCATCGTGCTGGCCATTGACGAGCTGCAGTATGTGCCGGAAGAGGAACTGGCGGCGCTGATTTCGGCGCTGCACCGGGCCAACCAGCTGCAGCTGCCGGTCACCCTCGTGGGCGCCGGCCTGCCCCAGCTGCTCGGCCAGATGGGCCGCGCCAAGTCCTATGCCGAGCGGTTGTTCGCCTTCGTCCCGCTCGGCCCGCTGGACCGCGCCGCCGCCGACGATGCGATCCGCATCCCGCTGGAGGCAGAAGATGCCGCGATTACCGACGGCGCGCTGGCGGCGATCTTCGCGGCGACCTCCGGCTACCCCTATTTCCTCCAGGAATGGGGCAAGCACAGCTGGGACCTGGCCGAGGCATCGCCCATCGAGGTTGCCGACGTCGAGGACGCGACCGTGGCGGCCCTGGCCGAGCTCGACGCCAGCTTCTTCCGCGTCCGCTTCGACCGCCTGACCCCGGCCGAAAAGCGCTACATGCGCGCCATGGCCGAACTCGGCCCCGGCCCGCACCGCTCGGGCGATATAGCCGAGGCGCTCGGGGTGCGGGTGCAGACCGTCGCCCCGACCCGCAACAGTCTGATCCGCAAGGGCATGCTCTACAGCCCCGCCCACGGCGACACCGCCTTCACCGTGCCGCTGTTCGATGCCTTCATGCGCCGCATCATGCCGGCGCC
>Ga0068863_100002741_pt1 | contig 17425 bp, 15 predicted proteins | sample KBSSwiS62_FD_66596 | JGI IMG/M metagenome (GOLD analysis project Ga0068863, IMG submission 66596) | Switchgrass rhizosphere microbial communities from Kellogg Biological Station, Michigan, USA - KBS Switchgrass S6-2 | ecosystem: Host-associated > Plants > Roots > Rhizosphere > Soil ...
GTAGTCGGCCAGCCGCTTGGCCACGTCGTCGACGGTGACCCCGGACTCCCGCGTGATCCCCCGCAGGTCGAGGATGCACTCGTGCGCCACCGCGCCGTCCCGCCCGGCGTAGAGCACCGGATAGTGCTCGCGCAGGCGCGCGGCGACGTAGTTCGCGGCCGCGACCGCGGTCAGGGTCGCCCGCCGCAGCCCCGGCACGCCCATCATCCGGATGTAGGCCCAGGAGATCGGCAGCACGCCCGGGCTCCCGTACGGCGCCGCGGACACCGCGCCGACCGCACCCCGCCCCGGCAGGAAGGCCGCCAGGTGCGGGGCCACCGCGACCGGGCCGACGCCGGGCCCACCCCCGCCGTGCGGGATGCAGAAGGTCTTGTGCAGGTTGAGGTGGCTGACGTCCCCGCCGAAGGCGCCCGGCCGCGCGAGCCCGACCAGCGCGTTCAGGTTCGCGCCGTCCACGTAGACCTGGCCGCCCGCCTCGTGCACGGCCTCGCACACCGCGCGGACGTCCACCTCGTACACCCCGTGCGTCGACGGATAGGTGATCATGAGCGCGGCCAGCGCGTCCCGGTGCTCGGCGATCTTCGCGCGCAGGTCGTCCAGGTCGACGTTGCCCAGCGCGTCCGTCCCCACCACGACGACGCGCATCCCGGCCATCACCGCGGAGGCCGCGTTGGTCCCGTGGGCACTCGACGGGATCAGGCACACGTCCCGCGCCTCGCCGCGCGAGCGGTGGTAGGCGGCGATGGCCAGCAGCCCGGCGAGCTCACCCTGGCTGCCGGCGTTGGGCTGCACGGAGACCGCCGCGTAGCCGGTCAGCTCGGCGAGCCAGCGCTCCAGCTGCGCGATCAGCTCCCGGGTGCCCGCGGTGTCCGACGGCCGCGCGAAGGGGTGCAGGTCCGCGAACTCCGGCCAGCTGATCGGCTCCATCTCGGCGGTCGCGTTGAGCTTCATGGTGCACGAGCCCAGCGGGATCATCGTGCGGTCGAGTGCCAGGTCGGCGTCCGCGAGGCGGCGCAGCCAGCGCATGAGGGCGGTCTCGGAGCGGTGTTCGTGGAAGGTCGGGTGGGTGAGGAAGTCCGACTCGCGCCGCAGTGGACGCGGAAGCGCGTCCGCGGTCGAGGCGTCGAGGTCGGCCACGGACGCGGTCACCCCGAAGACCGCGAACAGGGTCTCCAGGTGCGCGACCGTGGTCAGCTCCGAGCAGGCGAGGCCCAGCTCGTCGGGCGAGATCTCGCGCACGGAGATCCCGGCGGCGTGCGCGGCGTCGGCGACCCGGTGGGCGTCCGGCACCCGGACGTGCACGGTGTCGAAGAACCCGTCGTGCAGGACCTCCACGCCCCCGGCCCGCAGCCCGGCGGCCAGGATCGCGGCCATCCGGTGGGTGCGCCGCGCGATGCGGGTCAGGCCGGTGGGGCCGTGGTAGACCGCGTAGCACGCCGCGACGACGGCGAGCAGCACCTGCGCCGTGCAGATGTTCGACGTGGCCTTCTCGCGGCGGATGTGCTGCTCGCGCGTCTGCAGCGCGAGCCGAAGCGCCGGGTTGCCGTCCGCGTCCCGGGACACGCCGACCAGCCGGCCGGGGAGCTGGCGGGCGAACCGCTCCCGCACGGACAGGTAGCCGGCGTGCGGACCACCGAACCCGAGCGGCACGCCGAAGCGCTGGGTGGTGCCGACGGCGGCGTCCGCGCCGAGCTCGCCGGGCGGCGTGAGCAGGGTCAGCGCCAGCAGGTCCGCCGCGACGGCGACGAGCCCACCGCGCGCGTGCACCTCCTCGATCAGCGCTCGATGGTCCACGACCTCGCCGGACGCCCCGGGATACGCCAGCAGCGCCCCGAACAGCTCCCCCGCGGGCAGCCCGCCGCGCAGGTCCGCGACCACCAGCTCGATCCCGAGCGGCTCCGCCCGCGTGCGCAGGACGTCGACCGTCTGCGGCAGGGTGTCGGCGTCCACGACGAACCGCGGCGACCTCGCCCGGCCGGCGCGCCGCAGCAGGGTCATGGCCTCGGCGGCCGCGGTGGCCTCGTCGAGCAGGGAGGCGCCCGCGACGGGCAGCCCGGTGAGGTCCCCGACCATGGTCTGGAAGGCGAGCAGCGCCTCGAGCCTGCCCTGGCTGATCTCCGGCTGGTACGGCGTGTAGGCCGTGTACCAGGCGGGGTTCTCGAGCACGTGCCGCCGGATCACGGGCGGGGTGACCGTCCCCGAGTACCCCAGCCCGATCATCGGCACGGTGACCGTGTTCCGCGCCGCGAGCGCCCGCAGCTCGGCGAGCATCTCCGTCTCCGACGCGGCCGCCGGGATCGACGTGGGAACCTCGCCGTCTCGGATCGACGGCGGCAGGGCACGGTCCGCGAGCTCCTCCAGCGACCCCACGCCGATCGCCGCGAGCATCCGCTCCAGCTCCGCGGGCCGCGGGCCCACGTGCCGGTCCGCGAACGGGGGATCGACGAGCTCGGCGAGGGTGGGACGGTCGCTCACGAGGCCTCCGAAGGGCAGACGGGACGTGCTGCCCTCCCCCTCTGTCGATACCCCTCGCGGGGTGCCTGAGAGATTCGCCCCGGTGAGGGGCTTTCCCCGTCGGCGGACCGGCCGGTCGCTTTCCAGAGGCGTCTCGCCCGCGCGGTCTCGGGTGCCTGAGAGGTTCCGGGGAGGAGTTGCTCCTTCGGCGCCCGGCTCGACTTCGACCGGGTCTCTCCCGCGCGGGATCGGCGACTACGGCCGTCAGCGTAGCCCCGATCCGGCGGTTCCGCCGTGGACCGCGCCCGAGATCACGCCCGGGCTCCTCCTAGGAGATGGCGCGGCGGGCTCTGCGGCGGGAGAGCTCGTCCTCGGGGGCCTCGTCGACCGAGCCCCCGTCAGCTCGTTCCACGGGGAAGTCCTTGATCGAGCCGCTGATCTCCCGCATCGCACCGGAGACCGCGATACCGAAGACGCCCTGCCCGCCCTGCAGCAGGTCCACGACCTCTTCGGGGCTCGTGCACTCGTAGACGGTGGTGCCGTCCGAGAACAGCGTGATGCCCGCCAGATCCCTGATCCCGCGCCGCCGCAGGTGCTCGACGGCGACCCGGATGTTCTGCAGCGAGACCCCCGCGTCCAGCAGCCTCTTGACCACCTTCAGGACCAGCACGTCCTTGAAGGAGTACAGCCGCTGCGACCCGGAGCCCGCGGCGCCACGGATCGAGGGGACGACGAGCCCGGTGCGGGCCCAGTAGTCCAGCTGCCGGTAGGTGATCCCGACGACCTGGCACGCGGTGGGGCCGCGGAAACCGACCAGCTGGTCCGGCAGACCGTCCAGCCCCTCGCCGACCAGCGGGTCCGGGAAGAGCTCGCCCTGCGCGGGCCCGTCGGACGACGACCCGTCCACGGCACTCCTTCCCGCCGACCGGGAGCCCGATAGGCCCCGACGACCCCTCAGCCACTGACCGAACCGACGGTAAGCGGACCGGCGCCCCCGGTCAACGCGCCACGCCGCCGCACGCCCGGCTCACCCGGGCGTGTCGGCGACCGAGGGGCATCCTAGCCTGGCTGGGCGCCCCGGAAGTCCTCCGGCGAGACGGAGTCGAGGAACTCGCGGAACTTCTCGACCTCGTCCTCCTGCTCGTCCGGGATCACCAGCCCCGCCTCGGCGAGCACGCTCTCGTCCGCATGGATCGGCACGCCGATCCGCAGCGCGAGCGCCACCGAGTCACTGGGCCGCGCGGACACCGTGATCCCGCCGTCGAAGATCAGCTCGGCGTAGAAGGTGCCCTCCTGCAGGTCGGTGATCCGCACCTGCTCCAGCCGCCGCCCGAGCGCGCCGATCACGTCCTTCAGCAGGTCGTGGGTCAGCGGCCGGGCGGGCTTGACGCCCTGCTGCTCCAGCGCGATCGCCGTGGCCTCCACCGACCCGATCCAGATCGGGAGGTAGCGATCGCCCTGGGTCTCCCGCAACAGGAGGATCGGCTGGTTGGCGGGCAGTTCGACCCTCACACCCACGACACGCATCTCGCTCATGCGCCCGCCTCCTCAACTGGGGTCCGACTTGCTCGACGCTACACGCGCGGCCCGCGGATCGCGCGCCGCCGGACGGGCGTCGGCGGGTGTTTTCCCCGACCGCGCCGGCCCGTGCCGGTCAGCCCCCCACGCCGGGCTCGGTGGGCCCGGTGAGGAAGACCAGCCGGAATTTGCCGATCTGGACCTCGTCCCCGTTCGCGAGCACCGCGGTGTCCACGGGCTCCCGGTTGACGTAGGTCCCGTTCAGGCTGCCGACGTCCACGACCACGAACTCGCCGGAGTCCCGGCGGAACTCGGCGTGTCGGCGGGAGACGGTGACGTCGTCGAGGAAGATGTCGCTGTCCGGGTGCCTGCCCGCGCTCGTGGTGGGGCGGTCCAGCAGGAACCGCGAACCCGCGTTGGGGCCGCGGCGCACGACCAGCAGCGCCGAACCGGGGGGCAGCGTGTCCATGCCCGAGACGCCACCGGCCGGCTGCTCCGGAGCCGCAGGCTCGGCGTCGGCCAGGAAGTCCGCCCGGAAGACCGACGTGGTCTCCGGGGAACGCTCCGGCGGGACGCCGGGCCCGTCGTTCGTGCTCACCTCGGGGTCTCCTCCTGCGATCAGCCCCGGTGCCCGGAGGGCGACCGTGGGTGTGCGGTCTTCTCGCGCCGGCCCCGCGAACCTATCGTGCCGGGGCCGGTCGTGCGGGCCGGGACGGACGTCAGGCGCCCGCCACCAGCTCGCGGTAGGCGGCCGCGTCGAGCAGCGCGGACAGTGCGTCCGCCCCGCCCTCGACGAGCTCGATCTCGACGAGCCATCCCTCGTCGTACGCCGACGAGTTGATCAGTTCCGGTCCGGCCTCCAGGGCCGCGTTCACCTCGACCACCGTGCCGGCGACGGGCGCGTAGATGTCCGAGACGGACTTCGTCGACTCCACCTCGCCGAGCGCCTCCCCCGCCGCGAACGCGTCCCCCACGGCCGGGAGCTGGACGAACACGACGTCGCCGAGCTGTGACTGGGCGTGGTCGGTGATGCCGACCCGCACCCGGCCGGAGTCGAGCAGCCGGACCCACTCGTGGGCCTCGGTGTAGCGCAGGTCCTCGGGCGTGGCGGTCTGCTCGGCACTCACGGTGGCGAAGCCTAGCCCTCCGTCGCCGCCCCCTCCGAACGGGCCGGTCCGGCGCGCAGCGCCAACACGAACTGGGTGAAGTAGAGCAGCCCGGTCCACAGATACAGCGCCAGGCCCCAGCCCGCGAACGCGTAGCCGAACGGCCGCGCGAGGTCCCCCCAGAAGCCCTCCTGCGTGCCCAGGAGCAGGATCGGGAAGGCGTAGAGGAGCAGGAACGTGGCGGCCTTGCCCAGGTAGGTGACCGGGAACGGGCCGTAGCCCCGGCGGCGCTGCAGCGCCAGGCAGGCCCCGAGCACCAGGTCCCGCGCGACCAGCACGGTCACCACCCACCACGGCACGATCTCGCGCACGCCCAGCGCGACCAGCGCCGCGAGGATGTAGAGCCGGTCCACCGCCGGGTCCAGCAGCTCCCCCAGCCGGGAGTACTGGTCCAGCAACCGGGCGAGCTTGCCGTCCGCCCAGTCGGTGATCCCCCCGACCGCGAGCACCAGGATCGCCCAGCCGTCCGCCCGCGGGCCCAGCAGCAGCCACAGGAACAACGGCACGCCCAGCAGCCGCAGCACGCTGAGCAGGTTCGGAACGGTGAGCAGGCGCTCCGACCGCAGTACCCCTGTCACGACGGGCAGGGTACCGGTGGAGATCGCCGGTCCCGCCGGGTCACGATGACGGCATGGACGCAGACACGCTCAGGGCCGCGCAGGCCCCGCTCAAGAAGCGGTACGCCGAGGACGCGACCGCCGCCGTCGTCACGATGCGGGCGGACGGCGAGCTCGACGGCACCGGGGTCGCCTGCAAGGTCCGCACGGCGACCGCCCTGGTCGAGGCGGGCCTGCACCCGGCCTCGGGCGGCGACGGCACCCAGCTCTGCTCGGGCGAGATGCTGCTGGAGGCACTGGTGGCCTGTGCCGGGGTGACCATGCGGGCCGTCGCGACCTCACTCGGCCTGGACGTCGAGGGCTCGGTGCACGCCGAGGGGGACCTCGACTTCCGCGGCACGCTCGGGGTGGACAAGGCCGCGCCCGTCGGCTTCCGGGACATCCGGCTGTCCTTCGACCTGCGGTCGAGTGCCGACGAGGAGCAGCTCGCGCTGCTGCTGAAGCTGACCGAGCGCTACTGCGTGGTGCTCCAGACGATCACGGGGAACCCGGCGGTCTCGGTAACGTCGACGCATGGCTGAACCCCAGACCGGTGCCGGGCTGCTCCTCGGCACGCTGGCGGACGCGGGCGTCGAGACCTGCTTCGCCAACCCCGGCACGTCCGAGATGCACCTGGTGGCGGCACTCGACGGCGAGCCGCGGATGCGAGCGGTGCTGACCCTGTTCGAGGGCGTCGCGACCGGTGCCGCCGACGGCTACGCGCGGATGACCGACCGCCCCGCCGCGACCCTGCTGCACCTGGGCCCGGGGCTGGCGGACGGGCTGGCCAACCTGCACAACGCGCGCCGCGCGGGGTCGCCGGTCGTCAACGTGGTCGGGGACCACGCCCTGGGGCACAAGGGTTTCGACGCTCCCTTGGAGTCCGACCTGGACGCGGTCGCCGGGGTGGTGTCCGCGCACGTGCACCGCTCGGTGAGCGCCGCGTGGCTGGGGCGGGACACCGCTGCGGCCGTCGCGGCCGCCTGCGGCCCGCCGCCCCGAATCGCCACGTTGATCGTGCCCGCGGACGTGGCCTGGACCGTCGATCCCGCGGCGGAACGCGGTGTGCCCCAAGCGGTCTCACCTGTCGGCCGCGGGATGCTGGAGGCGGACGGGCTGGAGGCCGCGGCGAAGGCGCTGTGGTCGGACGAGCCGTGCACCCTGCTCCTCGGCGGCACCGCGCTGCGCGGACCGGGGTTGCGGGCGGCCCAGCGGATCGCCGAGGCGACCGGCGCACGGCTCGTCGCCGAGTGCTTCCCGGCCCGGATGCAGCAGGGTGCGGGCCTGCCGCGGGTGGACCGGCTGGCCTATCCCGGGGACGTCGCGGAGCGGCAGCTCGCGGGCACCCGGCACCTCGTGCTGGTCGGCGCCCGCTCCCCCGTCACCTTCTTCGCCTATCCGGGTAGGCGCGGCGACCTGGTGCCCGAGGGGTGCGCCGTGCACTCCGTCTCGACGCTCGGCGCGGCCGGCCTGACGGCGGCCGAGGCGCTCGCCGACCTCGTCGCCGGGGGTGTCGAGGCCCGCCCGCCCGCGGACGTGGAGCGCCCCGACCCGCCCACGGGTGCGCTGACCGCCCGGAAGGCGGCCGAGGTGGTCGGTGCGCTGCTGCCGGAGGGCGCGATCGTCGTCGACGAGTCCGTGACCAGCGGGTACGCCCTGCCCGGGGCGCTGGCCGGAGCGCCCCCACACGACGTGCTCACCCTCACCGGCGGCTCGATCGGCTTCGGCCCGCCCTCGGCGACCGGCGCGGCCGTGGCCCGCCCGGACCGGCCCGTCTGGAACCTGCAGGCGGACGGCAGCGCGCTCTACAGCCTCCAGGCGCTGTGGACCCAGGCCCGCGAGGGGCTCGACGTGACCACGGTCGTCTTCGACAACGGGGCCTACGCGATCCTGCGCGCCGAGCTGGCGGGTGTCGGGGCGACCCTGGCCGCGGACTCGCCGGCCCGGTCGCTGCTGGACCTCGGCGCGCCCCGGCTGGACTTCGTGGCACTCGCGACCGGGCTCGGGGTGCCCGCGACCCGCGCGGACACGGCCGAGGACCTCGCGGCGGCGCTGCGTCGGGCCGCCGCCGAACCCGGCCCGCACCTGGTCGCCGCGCAGGTCCCGCCGCTGGTCCCCTGAGGGGGACCATTCGTCCCGCCGCTCGTCGCCGTGTGCTCGCAGTTCGGCGCGTGGTCCACCGATCGCGGGACCTCGGGACCCCCCTCTGGGTCGTAGGGTGGTCACCTGATCACAGGCAGCGAACGCGGGAATGGCGGCGTGAACGTTCGATCGGCGGACGACCTGCGCGCCGGCGACCACGCGTGCGCCGTGCCGGTCAGCGACGAGGGGCTCTGGGAGCTCACCGCCCGGTTCCTCGCCTGCGGCCTCGCCCGCGGCGAGAAGGTCGTCTACTTCGACGACGGCACCGCCGAGTGGGTGCTGGACCGGCTGGTGGAGGACCGCAGCCCGGTGCGCCGCGCGCTGCGCAGCGGGCAGCTGCAGGTCGTGTCGGCGGACGTCACGCGCGGCGCCTTCCGCTCCCCGCTCTCCGACGTCCGGTCGCTGCTGCACTCCTACGCGGACGGCGCACTCGCCCAGGGCTGGAACGGGTTCCGGATGACCGGGCAGCAGAGCTACGGCGCACTGGCCCCGGCGGGCATCCCGCTGACCGCCTACGACGCCGCGCTGGACGAGGTCGTCGCCGAGCGCAGCCTCACCGCACTGTGCCTCTACGACCACACGCACTACACGGACGCCCAGATCGAGGAGCTGCGCGGCGTCCACCGGGCCGAGCTGGCCACCGCCTCCGCCTACGACGACGGGCTGCTGCGGATCACCCAGACCGGCCAGACGTCGGTGCGGCTGGCCGGGGAGGCGGACCACAGCAACCGGCCCATGATCCAGCGGATCATCGGCGAGACCCTGGACCGCTCGCTGCGCTCGGCCGAGGCGGGCTCGGACATCGAGCTCAACCTCGCCTCCCTGCGGTTCCTCGACGTCGCGGGCGCGGTGCTGCTGGTGCACGCCGCCGAGGAGTTCCCCTCCAGCCGTCGGCTGCTGCTCACCGACGTCCGTCCGGCCGTGCTGCGGGTGCTGGACCGGTGCGGCGCCCCGTTCGCGGCCCAGCTGGTGGTCCGCGAGGCACGGGTGGACCCCACCCCGGAGGAGGACGCGTGAAGGTCGAGTCCCGGGTCCCCGAGACCACCCGGCTGCGGCACGCCGTCCAGTATCACGACGGACCGGACGACCTGCGGGACCGCGCGGTCGCCTTCGCCCGGGCGACGGTCCGGATGGGCGAGCGGCTGGCTCTCGCCGTGCCCGACGACGTGGCGGAGGCCGTGTACTCGGCCGTCGGCCACGCCGGCGTCGTCGCGCTGGTCACGCCGCGCGGCCCGAGCGGCGGGTCCGGGCAGACCACCGCGGCGCTGCGTGCCAGGGAGCTGCGCTCGCTCGTGCAGAGCGACGCGGGCGTCACGGTGCTGGCGGCCCACGACCCGGCCCTCGACGGCTTCGACGGCCGCTACTGGACCGAGCTGGACGCCGCGCTGAACCTGGCCCTCGACGACCTGCCCGTGGACATGGTGTGCCTCTACCCCGGGTTCCCACTGCACCTGGAGGTGCTGGAGGGGGCGCGGGCGAACCACCCGTACGAGCTGGTGGACGGAGCGCTGCGGGAGAACCCGCGGCACCGCTGCCCCAAGGAGGTGCTGGCCGAGCGGGACCCGAGCACCCCGCAGGTGCTGGGGCCGCCGGACGTCAGCTACCGCTACAACTCCTGGCAGCTGCACGAGGTCCGGCGGATGATCGCGCGGCTGGCACCCACCCTCGGCTTCGATCCCGTCCGGGCCGAGGACCTGGTGCTGGCAGTGAACGAGGTCGCGACGAACGCCGTCGAGCACGGGTCGCCACAGGCGGAGATCCAGCTGTGGGCCATGACGGGCGGGCTGGTCTGCGAGGTCCACGACACCGGCGATCTCGGCGAGCCGCTGCCCGGTCTCGTGGCGCCGCACCCCGCCGAGGCGCGCGGTCGCGGGGTGTGGATCGCGCGCCAGCTGTGTGACCTCCTGCACGTCTGGCGGGACGCCGCCGGGACCCATGTCCGCATGCACGCGACCCCCTGACGGCGCGTCGCCGCCGGGTGGTTTACGATCTCCCCTGGTCGTCACGACCCGGTCTCACCTGCGGCTCGCCGGTTAGGTATCGTCAGACCGTAACTGTGACGAAACAGCCTCTTGGCAATCGGCGCGGACCGGGGAACACTGTTCGGCGGGCCGGGGCCCATGAGGCCGCCCACGGATCACACCAGCAGCGTTTCCACCACATTTGGGATCACCATGTCTGACGGTCACCGCCGATCCTTCGCGGAGTGTCCGGGCCACCGCATCACGGTGCTCGGCGCATTCAGCCTCACGTCCGACGGGGCGGGGGTGCCGTTGAGCGTGGACTCGCGCCGGATCGTCGCCTACCTGGCGGTGCACCGCAGGCCGCAGCCGCGGGCGGGTCTCGCCGCCGACCTCTGGCCGGGCGTGCCCGCCGAGGCGGCCGCCCGCCTGCTCACCGAGGCGGTGGACGGGATCGACGTACCCGGGCTGCTCGCCGAGGACCCCGCGGCGCTCGCGCTGGCGGACGAGGTCGAGGTCGACCTGTCGGACGCGATGCTGCTGGTCCGGGCGTTCTCCGGTGGTGGCCGGCTCGCCGAGCGCCCCGCCGTCGACCTGCTCTGCGAGGACATCCTCCCCGCGTGGACCGCGCCGTGGATCGCCGTCGAGCGGGAGCGGTTCCGCCAGCTCCGGCTCGCCTCGCTCGAGGAGATCTCGCTCAAGCTCACCGCCGCCGGCCTGCACGCGGACGCCGTCGAGGTCGCGGAGATCGCGGTCGCCGCAGGCCCCAGCCGGGAGAGCGCGCGCCGCGCCCTGATCGAGGCCCTGCTCGCGAAGGGGGACGTCGTCGAGGCGGTCGCCCAGTACGACGCGTTCCAGGAGCTGCTGCGCACCTCGGTCGGCCCGCAGAGCGCCGGCCTGGAGGGGATCTTCTCCCCCGTGGGCGGCTGGCCGATCCGGCCCACCGTCGGCGGGTACCGCCCGGTGCCCACCCGCTCCGCGGTCGTCCTGCCCGGCCTGCGCGCCGCACGTCCCGGCGGGGCGGGCGGCCCGCGCCGCCAGCTCGCCGGTGGCTCCGTCCCCGGCCGCTGACCGCCCGCAGTCGGGCGAAGCCCCCGCGCCCGTCAGGGCGCGGGGGCTTCCTCATGGCGGTGCCCGACGCCGGAGCACTCCGCGGTCAGCTCGCGGCGATCTCCAGGCACACCTCGGTGCCCTGGGCCGTCGTCGACACGACGCAGTGGTCGGCGAGGGCGCGGATCATCGGGAGTCCTCGGCCCCGGTCCGCCGCGCTGGGATCCGGCGAGCGCCAGCTCCCCCGGTCCCGGATCCGCGCGGTCACCGCCCGCCCGGCCCGCCGCCGCCGTAGCTGCAGCTCGACCTCCATCGGACCCGGCACGGCGTCCCGGTAGGCGTGGTCGACGACGTTGGCCGTGGCCTCGCCGACCGCGAGCAACAGGTCGACGAGCACGTCCGCCGGGAGATCGGCCCCCCGCCCCCAGGTGGACACCACGGCGCGCAGCCCGGCGAGCGAGTCCGCCGTGGCGATCCGCACCACCCGCAGCTCCTCGGTCAACGCGATCCGCTGGGGTAGTGGGGTCACCGTGGCGGGGCCGGTCGGCAGGCTCTGGGCGTTCACGAGCGCGCTCCCGGAGATCGACTACGGCGCCGGAACCGGCACCGAGCCTGGGGTCCCCCGCGCCGCTGCACGCCAAACCGGGCCGTCAGCCGTGGAAGCGCGGCGCCCGCTTCTCCGCGAACGCCGTCAGCCCCTCCGCACCCTCGGGACCGGCCGCGCTGGCGGAGATCGCCGCGGCCTCCGCGGCCAGGTGGGTGGCCAGGTCCCGGTCGTACGTGCCCGCCACGAGCGACTTGATCCGCCCCAGCGCCGTCGTGGGCCCCTGGGCGATCTTGTAGGCCGTGGCCGCGGCCTCGGCGGCCAGGTCGGCGTCCTCCACGAGCACGGACGCGATGCCCAGCCCGAGCATGTCCTCCGCGGAGAGCACCTGGTCGGTCAGCAGGATGTGCCGGGCGCGACCCAGCCCGACGATCCGGGGCAGCGTCCAGCTCATGCCGAGATCGGGCGAGAACCCGATGCCCGGGTAGGCCGGGCGGATCTTCGACGAGGTGCCGACGAGCAGCACGTCCGTGGCGAGCACCACACTCATCCCCGCGCCGGCCGACCAGCCCTGCGCGCCGACGACCGTGGGCACCGCGCACCCGACGTAGGCCTCGATGAACCCGTGGCAGAGGTCCGCGACACCCTTCACGAACGCGCCGCGGTCCTCCGCGCCCGCGAACGAGTGCACATCCCCACCTGTGCAGAAGTTCCCGCCCTCGTGGACGAGCTGCACCGCGCCGACGCCCTGCTCGGCGGCCTGCTCCGCCGTCGCCAGGCCCCGCAGGGCCCGCACGGCCTCGGTGATGGCCGCGGCGTCGAGCGCGTTCGCCTTCCCGGAGGCGATCCGCAGCTTCAGCACGCGGCCGTCCTGCACGACGGCGGGTCCGGTCGTCTCACTCACGTCAGCAGTGCTCCCTCGCGTCGAACGGTCTCACCGCGACACTAACAGTCAGTGCTGACCGGCGGTTCAGGCGAGCGTGCGCAGCGTCGGGAGGACGTCCTCGGCGAACTGGGTCAGGAAGCGCTCCTGGTCGTGCCCCGGACCGTGGAACACCAGGTGATTGAGCCCTGCGTCCAGGTACGGCTTGATCTGCGCGACCGCCTCGTCCGGGTCGCTCGCCACGATCCAGCGCTTGGCGACCTGCTCGATCGGCAGCTCGTCCGCCAGCCGCTCCATCTCCTGCGCCGAGTTCACCGAGTGCTTCTGCTCGGCGCTCAGCGACAGCGGCGCCCAGAACCGGGTGTTCTCCAGCGCCACCCGGGCGTCCCGGTCGTAGGACATCTTGATCTCGATGGTCCGGTCGATGGACGCCGGGTCGCGGGACTCCTTCTCCGCGCCCTCGGTCACGGCGGGCATGAGCTTCTCGGTGTAGAGGTCCATGCCCTTGCCGCTGGTGCAGATCATGCCGTCGCCCTGGCGCCCGGCGTACCGCGCCACCTGCGGCCCGCCCGCGGCGATGTAGACCGGCACGGGCTTGTCCGGCTTGTCGTAGATCGACGCGTTGACCAGCGTGTAGTACTCGCCTTCGAAGTCGACCGCGGTCTCGGTCCACAGCAGCCGCATCAGACGCACGGCCTCGCGCAGCCGGGCATAGCGCTCCTTGAACTCCGGCCACTCCCGCCCGGAGACGGCCACCTCGTTCAGGGCCTCGCCGGTGCCCGCCCCCAGGATCACCCGGTCCCCGGTCAGCAGCGCCATCGTGGCGAACGTCTGCGCCATGACGGCGGGGTTGTAGCGGAACGTCGGGGTGGTCACGCTGGTGCCGATCTGCACCCGGCTGGTCCGCTCCCCGACGGCCGCCATCCACGTGAGCGCCGACGGCGCGTGCCCGCCCTCGTGCCGCCAGGGCAGGAAGTGGTCCGACACCCAGACGCTGTCCAGGCCGACCTCCTCGGCCCGCACCGCGTACTCCACGAGGTCACGCGGCCCGAACTGCTCCGCCGAGGCCTTGTAGCCGATCTTGAGCTCCACGTCGGTCCTCCCGAGGTCGTCACCGTCGTTCCTACCATCCGACGCGACGGGGAATCGGGAGGACCGGCACCGTGGTTGACCCCCGCGGCCGCGTAAGTCGGATGCGCGACCGGGAGGCGGTTCGTACGGTGGGAGACATCATGAGCGCGCCGTCCCGCGAGGACGGGGCGACCCCCACGACGACCGCCGCGACCGGCCGAGCCCCCGTCGCGACCCTCGCCGCGCTGCGCCGCCTCGGTCCCTACACCCGCCCGCACCGCCGCGCCCTGCTGGGATCGGGGGTCGCCGCCCTGGCCGGCACCCTGGCCGCGCTGGTGATCCCGCTCGTCACGCGGCGGATCGTGGACGGCCCGATCTCGCACGGGGACCTGTCCGCGCTGCCCTGGCTGGTGGCGGGCGTGCTCGCGCTCGGCCTGGGCGAGGCGGTGCTGCTGTTCCTGCGCCGCAGGCTGGTGGCCCGGCCGACCACCCGGATCGAGGCCCGCATGCGGGCGGACCTCTACGCCCACCTGCAGCGTCTGCCGCTGTCCTTCCACGACGGCTGGCCCTCGGGTCAGCTGCTGTCCCGGGCGGTCCAGGACCTGTCGACCATCCGCCGGTTCCTCGCGTTCGCCGGGGTCTTCCTGGTGGTCAACACGATCACCGCGGTCGTCGGGATCGTCGTGCTCGGCACGCTGTCCTGGCTGCTCGGCGTCGCGCTGCTGGTGCTGGCGGTCCCGCTGGTGGCGCTCACGCTGCGGATCGAGTCGCGCTTCTCGGCGGTGGCCCGTCGCTCGCAGGACCAGGCCGGGGACCTCGCGACGGTCGTCGAGGAGGCCGCGCAGGGCATCCGCGTCCTGCGCTCGCTGGGCCGCCGCCGCGAGATCACCGCCCGGTTCCTCGCGGACGCCCGCCGACTGCGCGGCACCGAGCTGCGCATGGTCCGGCTCCGCGCCGCGCTGTGGTGCGTGCTGGTCCTGCTGCCCGAGGCCGGGGTCACGGTCATGCTCGCGCTCGGGGCGTACGGCGTGGCGTCGGGCGCCCTGACGATCGGCACCCTCGTCGCCGCGGTGACGATCATGACCTATCTCTACTGGCCGATCGCCTCGCTGGGCTGGCTGCTCACCGAGGCGGGCAACGCCGCGGCGGCCACCCGGCGGTTCTGGGAGGTCATGGACGTGCGGCCCGCCGTCGTGGACCCGGAGCGGCCGGTGGACGCGGAGGTCAGCGGGCGCCTGGAGCTCCGCGACGTGCACTTCGGCTTCGGCGGCGAGGAGGTGCTCCGCGGCGTGGACCTCGTGGTCGAGCCCGGCGAGACGATGGCCCTGGTCGGCGCCACCGGCTCCGGCAAGACCGCGCTGACCACCCTGGTCGCCCGGCTCGCGGACGTGACCGGGGGCGCCGTCCTGCTCGACGACGTCGACGTGCGGGACCGGCGGCTCGCCGACCTGCGGCGACTGGTCGCCACGGCGTTCGAGGACCCGGTGCTGATCTCGGCGAGCGTCCGGGAGAACGTCGCCCTCGGCGTACCGGACGCGACCGACGACGCGGTGTGGGAGGCCCTGGAGATCGCCCGCGCGGCGGACTTCGTCGCGGCCCTGCCGTGGGGCATCGACACCCGCATCGGCGAGCAGGGGCTGTCGCTGTCCGGCGGGCAGCGGCAGCGGCTCGCGCTGGCCCGGGCCATGATCGGCCGCCCGCCGGTGCTCGTGCTGGACGACCCGCTCTCCGCGCTGGACGTGCACACCGAGGCCGAGGTGGAGGCCGCGCTGCGCAGCGTGCTGGGCGGGGTCACCGCGCTCGTCGTGGCGCACCGCCCCTCCACGGTCCAGCTGGCGGACCGGGTCGCGCTGCTGGAGGACGGGCGGGTCACGGCCGTCGGGACGCACTCGGAGCTCTTGGCGCACAACGAGACCTACCGCGACCTGCTGAGCAGCGACCTGGTGGAGGCCCGGTGACCGACCTCTCCTGGCGGGGCGTCGGGGAGGACTCCGACGAGATCTCCCGCGCCGCGGGCCTGCGGCTGGCCCGCAGTGCCCGCGCGCTCGTCGGGTCGCTGCTGCGGCCCCGGCGCTGGGGTGTCGCGCTCAGCCTGCTGATCCTGGTGGCGGAGAACGCCGTCATGCTCGCCGGACCGCTGCTCGTCGCGTTCGCGATCGACACCGGCGTGCCCGCCGCGCTCGACGGGCGCCCGGCCGCGTTGGCCTGGTCGGTCGTCGGGTACGCGGCGTGCGGACTGTCCTCGGCCGGGCTGCGGGCGGCGTTCCTGCTGGTCTCCGGCCGGATCGGGCAGGACGTCCTGCTGGAGCTGCGGCGCCGGGTGTTCACCCACGCCCAGCGGCTGGCCCTGGACTGGCACGAGTCGTACACCTCCGGCCGGCTGATCTCCCGGCTCACCAGCGACCTCGAGTCCATCGACGACCTGCTGGACACCGGGCTGGACGGGCTGCTCGGCGCCCTGCTCACCCTGGGCGGCATCACGGTGCTGCTGGTGCTGATCGACCCGGTGCTGGCGGGCGTGGTGCTGGCCGGGTTCGTCCCGTTGGCGCTGCTCACGCGCTGGTTCCAGCGGCGTTCCCGGCAGAGCTACCGGCTCACCCGCACCTGGGTGGCGCGGGTGATCGTGCAGTTCGTCGAGTCGATGAACGCGATCCGGGCGGTCCAGGCGTACCGCCGCGAGGCGCGCAACGAGTCGATCATGGACCAGCTCAACGGCCGCTACCGGGACGCGAACGCGGACGCCCTGCTCACGCTGTCCTGGTTCGTCGCCTCGGTCCGCGCGATCGGCAACGTGACGCTCGGGCTCGTCCTGCTGATCGGCGCGTTCCGGGTGACCGGCGGGGCACTGGAGCTCGGTGCACTCACCGCGTTCCTGCTCTACCTGCGCCGTTTCTACGACCCGCTGGACCAGCTCGCCCAGTTCCTCAACGCCTACCAGTCCGCCGCGGCGGCCTTCGAGAAGCTCGCGTCCGTGCTGGAGACGCCCATCGGTGTGCCCGAGCCCGCCGAGCCCGCGGTCCTGCACGCCCGTGGCGAGCTCACGTTCGACGCCGTCGCCTTCGCCTACCCGCGCGCGCCTGAACGCACGGTGCTGCCGGAGTTCTCGCTGCGCGTCCCCGCAGGTCAGACCGTCGCGCTGGTCGGCGCGACGGGCGCGGGCAAGACCACCCTGGCCAAGCTCGCCGCCCGGTTCCACGACCCGGTGCGGGGCGCCGTGCGGCTCGACGGCGTGGATCTGCGGGACCTCTCCGACGCCGACCTGCGCCGGGCCCTGGTCATGGTGACGCAGGAGCCGTTCCTGTTCTCGGGCTCGATCGCGGAGAACGTGGCGCTGGGCAGGCCGGCGGCGACCCGGGCGGAGATCGAGGCCGCGCTGGAGACGGTCGGCGCACGGTTCGTGCAGAGCCTGCCCGACGGCGTCGACACGGACGTGCGGAAGAAGGGCGGACGGCTCTCCGCCGGGCAGCGCCAGCTGGTCTCGCTCGCCCGCGTGGTGCTCGCCGATCCCGCCGTGGTCCTGCTGGACGAGGCCACGTCGAGCCTGGACATCCCGTCCGAGCGTGCCGTGCAGGCCGCGCTGGAGACCGTCCTCGCCGACCGCACCGCGCTGATCATCGCCCACCGCCTCTCGACGGTCGCGATCGCCGACCGTGTCCTGGTCCTGGAGGCGGGCGTGGTCATCCAGGACGGCACCCCCGAGGAGCTCCTGGCCACCGACGGCGACTTCGCGGACCTCCACGCCGCCTGGCAGGACTCCCTCACCTGACACCGAGACCTGCCGGATCTCCCGAGACGTCCCGTTAAGGATCCATAACGGGAGATCAGCCTGCCCAGAATCCCGTTAAGGATCCATAACGGGAGATCAGCCTGGGCAGAATCCCGTTAAGGATCCATAAGGGGGTGTCGGGCGGTTACGATCGGACCGGTGAGCGCTCCCCCCACCTCCGCCACTCTGGACGTCCTGCACCGGGTCTTCGGCTACGACGCGTTCCGCGGGCCCCAGGCCGAGGTCGTGGAGCACGTCGTCGCGGGCGGGGACG
>Ga0068863_100002744_pt1 | contig 17419 bp, 19 predicted proteins | sample KBSSwiS62_FD_66596 | JGI IMG/M metagenome (GOLD analysis project Ga0068863, IMG submission 66596) | Switchgrass rhizosphere microbial communities from Kellogg Biological Station, Michigan, USA - KBS Switchgrass S6-2 | ecosystem: Host-associated > Plants > Roots > Rhizosphere > Soil ...
ACCTCGCGCAGCACCCCAGAACCCCAGCGCGCCGTCGCCGACGGCCAGCTCGGCGCCCTCATGCCACGCCGCCCGCAGTCGCGTAGCAGGTCCGCCCACGACCCGGTGGACTCGCGGTAGCCGTCAGTGATCGCGGCGAGTTCCTTGCGGCCGTCGAGGCGCACCCCGATGAGCACGAGCAGGCACAGTCTGTCCTCGTCCAGGCGGACGTGGACATGGATCCCGTCGGCCCACACGTAGACGTAGTCCACGCCCGACAGGTCCCGGTCGGTGAACGCCCGGTAGTCGTCCTGCCAGGTCGAACTCAGCCGGGTGACCGTCGCCGCCGACAGCCCGGCCCCCGAGCCGAGGACTGCTCCAACGCCGAGACGAAGTCCCCGCCGGACAGGCCATGCAGGCACAGCAGCGGCAACACGTCGGCGATCCCACGGGAAATCCCCTCAAAATCTTCCGCTGTCACGCCGCGCCGCGCACAAGCCTCCGCATCAAGTCACACCTTTCTACTAGAATCCGATCTGTGACCGAATTCATACGTGGCGCACTGACCAGTTGAGGCCAAGCCCATGACCGGGTCGATGCGCTTGTCGTTGACCCGCGGCGCGACCACCTGCACCGCCCCGGCGCTGGTCATCACCGCCCGCGGCTTGGCGTGGCCGTTACGCACGACCAGCCGCCGACCGGCCTCGTCCCGCTCGCCGGCCAACTCGGGCAGATAGGCATCCACCTTCGCCTCCAACGCCGCGGCCAGCATCCGCCGCGCCCCATCACGCACGATCTCATCGATCAACGACCCCGCCGGGTCGCTCTCCCGTGGACCACCGCTCTCGACTACGGTGAGCACCGGCGTGCCTTCCCGACCGACGCGCCAACGTCGGCCTGCTTGAGGACCTCACTCGATCACCGGAAGGTACGCGCCTCACCTTCCCCGCCATCCACAGGCTCTGGTCATCCCTCCGCTACACTTCGCAAACTGCCAGATAAGATGGACATCGCGGGTCGGCTGCCCATCGTCGGCCGGAAAGGTTGGGCGTCTTGTCCAAGTTCGAGAGCCGCCGGCAAGAGATCGTGGACATCGCCGCGCGGCTGTTCGCCCTGCAGGGATACGAAGCGACCAGCATCAGCCATCTCAGCGACGCGGTCGGTCTGGGCCGAGGCGCGCTCTACCACTACATCGGGTCTAAAGAGGCGCTGCTCAGCGAGATCGGGGATCGATTCATGATCCCACTGCTCGAACGCGGTCGAGAGATCGAATCACTCGACCTCTCCGGAGCCGAGAAGCTTGTCCGCCTCTCTGAAGTGATGCTCGACATCCAGTATCAACTCCACGACCACTCGGTCGTTGTGCTTACGGAATACCGCGAGCTGGTCGGCCCGGAATTCGAAGGGTTCAACAAACGGCAAGAGGACTTTGAGCGCATCGTGGGCGACACCCTGCAACTTGGGCTTCGCGACGGTTCATTGATGTTTGAAGATGCCCTGTCCGCGCGCCGAGCGTTTCTCGGGATCCATACGTCCACCGTTTCCTGGCTGGACCCAGCTGGTCGCCTCTCAGCGCGCGAACTGTCAAGGCTCTACTGCGACATGTTTCTTCACGGCATCGCAAACAGATCCGCCCCCAGATAATGCGTTCTGATCTCGCTCAGCCTGACTGGGGCCACCACCACGCTGAGGGCGAGCGCGGTGCCGGCGGGCAACCCGGTGGAGACCACGTCGGACAGCTCCGGGCTGGGACCGCTGAGCAGGCCGCGCACCATGTTGCGCGCGGTCTGCTGACCGCGGGGGAGGTAGACCCGCGTCGGGACCAGCACGGTGCCGGTCGGGTCGAAGAAGTACAGGTCGAAGGGCACGAACAGCCCATGATCTATTTGGCGATTGGACCGATCGTCCGATACCTTGGCCAAGAGAACTTTGGCGACATGGCTGGCTGGACCATCCACAGCGAGGCTTGATAGACCAGACGTTACGCCCTGGATCGTGGCTTGAAGGGGGGCCCGACGCCACAGGGTTAGAGCGGCCATCCGTCGAATGCGCTACAACCCGAGGGCCACGAAATGCGGGTATTCGTCGCTCCCGCAACACGAAGGATCGGACGGGCCGAGTCACACTATGGACCTTGAGACGGTGCGCGTCGAGCGGCGCGATGGAATCGCCATCGTGAGCCTCGCACGCCCCGATGAACACAACGCGCTCACTCCCGTGATGAATAGCGAACTGACCTTCGTCGCTCACTCACTCGCCAGTGACCCCTCTGTCGGCGCAGCAGTGCTACGGGGAGACGGTAGCGACTTCTCTGTCGGCGCAGACCTCAATGCCTGCCTGCCCGTGATATTGGACGGAACCAACGACGAGCGGCGCTCGATGCTGCAGCAAGCCTACGACTGGGTATTCGCGTTCGCCTCATTCCCCAAGCCTCTCGTCACGGCGGTTCGCGGGATCGTTGCTGGCTCTGGAGTTAGCATGACGGCGTTGGGCCACTTCAGACTCGCCGCCTCGGACACGATCTTCTATCCCGCATTCACCCAGTTGGGGCTCGTCGGAGACTGTGGTTTCATGCACCTTTTGCCGCCGCTAATAGGGACACCCAGGACCCGAGAACTGCTCTCGTTCAGGAAGTCGCTCGATGTTGACACGGCCTACGCGTGGGGATTCGTAAGCAGCATCGTCGGGGCAGCGGACCTAGACGATTCGGCAATTCGTGCAGCACGAACAGCAGCGAGCGTCCCCGCGGCAACTTGGGCCGCATGCGAGGAACTCCTGGCAAGAGCCGACCCCGGTACTCTGCAGGCGGACCTGGAGCGGGAGCTGACGAGTCAACTAGTGCTGCTTGCGTCGCCACAATTCGCGCAGCGACTAAACGAGCTCAGAGACCGGCGATAGCCACTCTCGCAAACGCCTCTGGCAAGGCAACCTTAGCCTCGATCCTTCGTGCGGTGGCTGGGCTGGTCTTGTCGGGTGACCCCGCCCCGTTTTTGATGTCGAGTTGTGGCCGTCGAGTGTGACGGTGTGGCCCGGTGTCGCGCGGGTTGGGCGCCGGTCCACGGCCGGCGGTGGCTTGCGGCTTGTCGGGGCAGGTCAAGGGTTCATGGCGCTATCCGGGGGCGGGCAGCGCGCGCAGGCGGTTGTTCGCTTTGAGAGCGAGGGCGGTCCTGGGGTGGCCGGCGGCCAGGCGGATCACGGTGGTGCGGGCGTGGTGGGTGATCCGCCCGGCGATGCGGTGTCACTCTCCGTACACCACCTCAGTGGGCGCGACCGGCCGAAGCGTCGAACTGTCCTCTGAGGAAGGTGCCCGCGTCCATCAGCGCCTCTGACGCCTCGGGAACCCGTCCCGCGAACGCGTGCCAAACGTGCAGAAGGTCTGGCCACGATCGCTGCCTGACCTCGACGCCATCTCGAGCACCGGCGGCTGCGAGCCGGATCGCATCCGGATAGGTGCGGTCCGTCGGGCTGGTATGGATCAGTAGCGGGGGCAGGCCCTCAAGCCCGTGTCGCAACGGATCAACCGCGTGCGGATCGGAATCGCTGAGGTAAGCCATGCCACACATCGTGAGGATCTCCGTGGTCACGACAGGATCACCGCAAGAGGCGCCGTAGGCGGGATCGGTGCACAGATAATCGAACCAAGGACACAGCGCGACTAGCGCCTTGAGGTTGGTATCGCCTCGCCGGGCAAGCTCAGCCCCCACGGCAACGGCGAGGCCGGCGCCAGCCGAGTCCCCGGCGATCGCAACGCCGTCGCGGCCGTACTCGACAGATCCGCTCAGCACCTCATAGACACTCAAGGCGTCGTCGAGCGCCGCTGGGTAAGGGTTCTCCGGCGCCAGCCGGTAATCAAGCAGGCAAACCCTCGAGCCTGACGCGCGGGCAATATCGCCAGCCAGCTTGCGATGCGTGTCCAAGGATCCGGCCACCATCGCTCCCCCGTGCAGGTACAGAATCGTGCCTGCCTGAGCTTCTGGCCCCGTCAGCACTTCGCATTGGAGTCCCGCTAGTTCGACACGTTCGGAGGCGATCTCGTCATCAAGGGGCAGGAGCCGTGAGCCCATCTGCCGGCGCAGGTCCGCGACCGACGCTACTGCCATCTCAGTGTGCTTCTTGGCATAGCCGGTGAACACCCTCGCCATCGCCTGCGAGTGTCGAGGAGGAGCGGGGCACGCTCCCCGCGCTCCCTCGATACCCGGGGCCGACTCATCAAGTGCCCGTGAGGTCATGAGCCGCATGAACTGCATCTCTTCGAATCGACGATGGCGGGCCGCCTCGCCACGCGCCTGCGCGAGTGCGGTCTTGGTGGCGATGAGCGACTCACGACCCGCTGAGGCAATCCCAGCCGCATAACGCACCGCGTGCTCCAGCGCATCGGAGACGACGTCAAGGACGAAGCCGTTAGCCTTCGCCTCCTCGACGGACAGCCAACGCCCGCTTAGGAACAGGTCGGTAGCTAACTGCCACCCAAGACGTCGCGGCAACAGCCAAGAACTTCCTGCCTCAGGACTTAAGCCCATCTGGACGAATGACGCGCGGAACCTGGCCGAGGATGCCGCAATGACGATGTCCGCATGGCCCAGCAGGGTAAATCCCAGTCCGACCGCGGCTCCGTTGACTGCTGCAACGAGGGGCTTGGGGAAGCTCTGCAGCTCATCAAGGAACAGGTCGTAATCCTTAGGGCCCAGGCCCACCGGACGACCCGAGTACGCCGCGAGGTCCATCCCTGAACTGAATACATGCCCGGTTCCTGTCAACACCACGCAACGGACGCTGTCATCCAAAGCTGCACGCCTCAGCTCTTCGGCGCCCTCCCGGAATAGAGCTTGGTCAAATGCGTTCTTGGTCTCCGGGCGGTTCAGCCGAAGGATCCGGACGGTGCCCTCGTCGTATACGACCAGCGGTCGTTCTACCCACAAAGCCTGCTGCGTCCGCTCCACTTCCATACCTCCTAATTAGCCAATCTGGCGCATGTCCTGCAACGACCCGGCAAGGCGTCATTGCGTTACGTAATCCAAGCGGGTCGATCGCGAGAACGGTGTTTCCGGCGGTCTCCATCAGGGCTGGTGGCGGCCTGATCGGCGGTGGCGAAGTCGGCATAGTCAGAGCGCTTCGAGGAAGGCGAGCAGGGAGTCGGGGGGGTTGTAGCGTCCGGGCTGCACGTCCGGTGGGGTGGTTCTGGCCAGGGCTTTTTCTTTGAGGACGAGGTCGGCGTGCAGGTAGATCTGGGTGGTGTCGGCCTGCTCGTGGCCGAGCCAGAGCGCGATCATTGAGGTGTCGACGCCGGCGTGGAGCAGGCGCATGGCGGCGGTGTGGCGCAGCGTGTGTGCGGTGACGGTCTTGGTCGCCAGCGAGGGGCAGGCGCTGGCGGCGGTGGCGACGTGGAGGGTGAGGCGTTTCTCTACGGCGTCGCGGCTGAGTCGACCTCCGCTGCGGCTGGGGAACAGCGGTTGGGCTGGATCATCGTGGCGTTCGGCGAGCCAGGCGCGCAGCACGGCGGTGACGGGCCTGGCGAGCGGGGTGATCCGCTGTTTGCGTCCTTTGCCGTTGCAGGAGACGTGCGGTCCGGTGCCGAGGTGAACGTCGGTGCAGGTCAGCTCGGTCAGTTCGGAGATTCGTAGCCCAGTCTGGGCGGTCAGGGCGAACATCGTGTGGTCGCGCCGGCCGGCCCAGGTGGTGGTGTCGGGGGCGGCGAGCAGGGCGTCGAGTTCAGGTTCGGACAGCCAGGTGACCAGGGCCTTGTCGAACCTGGTGGGTGGGATGGCCAGCACACGGGCGATGGACTCGGCGTGCTCGGGATGGTGCAGCGCGGCGTAGTTGAACAGGGAGTGGATCGCGGCCAGCCGGGCGTTGCGGGTCCGAGGGCTGTTTCGCCGGTGGTGTTCGAGATGCTGGAGGAAGTCGGCGATCAGCGGCGCGTCCAGGTCGGTGATGTCGAGTTGGCCGGGTAGGCGGCCGGTCCGGCCGGCGGCGAAGGTGAGCAGGAGCCGCCAGGCGTCGCGGTAGGCGGCGATGGTCTGCGGGCTGGCGTGGCGCTGGCGGATGAGCCGGTCGGTGAAGAACGCCTGCAGGGTCGGGGCGAGCGTGGTCACGACTGTTCCAGCCAGGCGTCGAGTCGCTGCCCGGCGGCGGCCATCAGCTCCGGGGATGCCGTCAGGTACCAGTAGGTGGCGGCCGGGTCGACGTGGCCGAGGTAGGTCGCCAGCCACGTCAGCCCAGCAGCGACCCCAGCGCGGTCACGGTCAGCTTCGCCGTGCCCCGGCCCAGGCCCGGGCAGGTCGCCACGACGAACGCCGTCACCTCCGCTGCGGTCAGATCGGCCAGACCCAGCCCACCCGACCGCGCCCGGCCAGCCGGCCACGAACGGCCGGACCCGGCCGGCATACCCCCGGGCCGTCACCGCGGTCAGGCCACGCCCCGTGACCAGAGAGCGGAAGTACCTGCCCGGAAGCGCCTCCGCCGGCGACGCCGGCACCGGCGGCGGCGCCGGCGGCACGGCCCCCAACCGGCGCAGATACCCGAGCAGCGGAGCCAGCCCCGTCAACGACAAATACAGGCGACACCCGGCCCTCCGGCGGGCAGCCAGGAACCGGTCCGTCACCTGCGGCGTCAGCCCGCAGGCATCCAGCCCCTGCGCGGCAAGCCAGCGGCTAACATGCCCCCTCACGAACATCTGGCCGCTCGCCGAGTTCGGCGTATACCCCAGCCGGGCCAGCTCCGCCACGAAGCCCGGCGCCTACTGCTCCAACGGGCCCCAAACCCGGGCCCCGAGGGATCCCTCATGATCGCCCTTCCTCGCGGACAGTCCCATCCAATCGAGCGAGGCTTGTGGTCTGAACCCGGATCTTGTAGTCTCGCCTCGATGAGAGTGTACCGACTGATCGGTACCTGCGGGGTCATATTCCGGATGGAGGCTGAGCCCTGTGGTGGATGCTCGCAACCTGGGCCAGTTGTTACGCTGGTGGGAGTGGATCAAACCCGACGATGTCGCAGTGGCAGACGAACGCGTCACGCTGACCTGGCAGGAGTTTGCGGCTCGAACGGGCGGAATCGCCGACGCGATGTCAGCACATGGAGTGCGGAAGGGCGACCGTGTTGCCATCCTCGCCTCCAACCGGGTCGAGTGGTGTGAAACCCTCATAGCTGCGTTGCGTATCGGTGCCGTCGCGCTGCCCTTAAATACTCGACTCGCCCCCTCCGAGTTGCGTGCGATTGTCTCCAAGGCTGCACCGAAGTTGGCGTTCGTAGAAAGCGCGACCGCAAAGTCGCTCGCGGATGCGCTCGCCGAGGTCGTTCCGGATCACATCGTGAACTTCGACTCCACTGCGTGGGTCGAGTTCTTCGAGCACGGTGAGTTCTCAGAACCCGAGGTCGACGGCGAAGACACTGCGATCCTTGCCTTCACCTCAGGGACTACTGGCGTCGCGAAGGGCATCGAACTCTCACACCGCGCCGTGATCGGCGTCGTGGACACCCACATTCTCTCCGAGCCCCGCTTCCCTGTGGACCACCGGCAGCTCCAGTTGATGCCCCTCTACTTCTTCGGCGGCTTGGTGCCCAGTTACCTCGCATCTCTTGCGGTCGGCGGGTCGGTGTTCCTTAGGTCTTCCTTCCAGCCTGCCGATGCGCTGAAAACCCTGGTCAACGAGCGGATTTCGTGCCTCACGATCGTCCCGACCATGATGCTTGAGATCGCTGAACTTCCCGAGTTTGCCGACGCGGATCTTTCATCGCTTGTCTATGGCAGCACAGGTGCGACTCCGGTCCCCCCTGCTGTGATGCGGCTTTGGCATCGCAAGGGCGTGGTATTTCGACAGGGCTATGGCATGACCGAGGCGGGGCTCATCGCCGAACAGACCGCGGATCGCGCCATCGAACACCCCGAGCGAGTGGGTCGGCCAATAGGACACACCAGAGTTCGCATCGTCAATGCCGAAAATGGGGAGTGTCCAACAGGGGTGCCTGGCGAGATTCTCGTGAAGGGCCCCAGTCTTCTGACTCGGTATTTCGGCGCCGAGACCTCCCCGTTTGAAGAGGGCGGGTGGTTCAGAACCGGCGATATCGGAGTCTTCCACGATGACGGGACCATGAGTGTCATTGACCGAGTCAAGGATCTGATCATCTCGGGCGGTATCAACGTCTACCCGGCCGAGATCGAGAAGGTGATCACGGAGCTAGAAGGTGTCATCGAGGTCGCAGTCGTCGGCGTTCCGCATCCTCGTTGGCAAGAGGTCCCTCACGCCGTCGTGTGGGCGACCCCTGACGTGACGGTCGACGACATCCTCAACACCTGCCGCGCGAATCTCGCCAAGTACAAAGTTCCTCACTCCGTGCAATTCGTCAACGAGAGCCTCCCACGAACCGCCAGCGGCAAGGTGCTCAAGCGACTCATCGCCGAGGAAGCAAGACACTCCGTCCAGCAGTGACACCACGCACTTTACACAAAGGAAGGCAGTCTGACGTGCCGTTCTTGACATATGAAGTGAACGATCATCTGGCCACCATCACCTTCCGCGCACCCGAGAGGTTGAATGCCATTTCGGCAGAAGGCCTTGAGGAACTCCGGTCGGCGACGGTCCAGTTCCGTGAGGACGACGACGCGCGAGTCCTTCTCATCCGTGGTGACGGACGGGCCTTCTGCGCCGGCCGCGACCTCAAGGCTCACGCGACGTCTGGCCAAAGCCCAGAGGTTCGATACGACGACCAGACCAATATCTTCTGCCTGGCGGAGACGAGTAAGCCCGTCATCACCGCAATTCAGGGATACGCGATCGGTGCGGGGTGGTACTTCGTAGCAGGAAGTGACATCAGGATCGCCGCCGAGGGAACCAAGTTCTCGATGGCTGAGGTGCCGACCGGGCTGTTGGGGCCGTATTGGTTGAGCGCTGCAGAGTCACTTCCCTGGTGCCTGGGGTTCGAGTACGCCATTGTCGGCACGACCGTTGACGCCGGGCGCATGCTGGAGCTCGGCCTACTGAACGAGGTCGTGCCTGCGGAAGAACTCGATGCTGCCGCAGGGCGATGGGCACGAAAGCTGTTGGCCCTACCCCCCGAGCACATCAAGGAGACGAAGCTCCTCATGAGTTCCATGAGGACTACACCCGATGAGGACCTTCTCGCCAGGGAGCTCGAGGCCAGGAAGCGACTCGACTCGCTCGATGACACCTTGGAGGCAGTAAACGCCTTCATAGAGAAGCGGACTCCCGTCTACACGGGACGCAAGCGCTAGGGGAAGCACCCGAACCCGACCTTTCGACCGGGACCGAAGGCATGGGGCGAGCGTCCCGGAATGGCACCGCGAGCGAAGGGTGCCTCAGCCTCGCCGCAGTTCGTCATCGCTGCAAGTGTCCGGCGCGCACCCTGAGCTCTGCGGCACCAGCGTTGCCTCCGCAGCTCAGACTAGTCACCTCGGCTACGCCCATGAACCGAGTGGTACTGCACCACAGGGGTGAATGGCGCCCCATCTTATGATCCAAATAAATACTCTCGCGGCGCGTCTTCGTGGCGTTTTCCGTCCGAATTCGGCGCATGCGGTGGACTCGGTGCCAGCGAGTTGGGCCGCCGAGTTGACGACGACCACGTTGCCTTGGATGTCGCGCGTCTTCGGCTGTATGCGCGGGCCGGTGTCGTCGGGCCGGATTGGGATGTGCGCTGGGAGGCCATGCTGGATTACGCACACGCCAAAGGTTGGCTCCTCGACCAAGGCCAAAGCGTGCGCGCTCACATCGCGAAAGCGGCCTCGGCCGACAGCGCCCTGGCTCAACCGTAGACAACTGCGCAAAGCCCACAGCTGGCCCGTCGTAGACCGCAAATCCTGGAGCTCACCATCATGTCAAATCCGCCGGCCGCCTTTGACGCGGCGCACTTTCGAGCAGTCCTTAGCCAATATCCGACTGGCGTCTGCCTTGTGACAGCAACCGGCATCGATGGCGGCCAGATCGCGATGGTGGTGGGTTCCTTCACCTCGGTCTCGCTCGAGCCCCCGCTCGTGGCCTTCTTCACCGACAAGGGTTCGACGAGCTGGCCCAAAATTCGCGAGGCTGAGTCGTTCTGTGTCAACGTGTTGGCCTCTGATCAGGAGGACGTCTGCCGCAGCTTTTCATCCAAGGCATCCGATCGTTTCGAGAGGTACGGATTTCGGATTGCTGGATCCGGATCTCCGATCCTTAGGGACGCGGTGGCCTGGATTGACTGCGACATCGCTGAGGTCTCAGAGGCCGGTGATCACTACTTCATCCTGGGCGCGGTCCGAGACCTGCGAGTCCAACGTCCACACATCCCCCTTCTCTTCTTCCGCGGCGGCTACGGTGGGTTCAGTGCCCAAACCATGGCCGCCGGCGACGGTGCTGGATTGATCACTGACCAGCTGCGGCAGGTCGATCGCATTCGGGAGGAGATGCAGCGGCTCGCCGCGCAACTTGACTGCAGCGTCTCCGCGACGGCGCAGATCCAGGACTCGGTTGTGGTCGTGGCGAGCGTCACCGCACCTACCATGCCGCGTGACGGGGCAACCCTGGTAGGTCAGCGTCTGCCTTTCGTGCCACCGGGCAGTGCGATTTTCGCCGCCTGGCGCTCCCCTGCCGACGTCGAGACCTGGTTGAACAGCAGCCGCCCGTGGCTGAAGGGTCCTGGTGATGACAAGCGCACGCTCGCGCGTTATCGCAGCGCCCTGGAGCTGGTGCGTTCGCGCGGATATTCGGTCGGGCTCATCAGCCCTGGACAACGAGGTTTGGCGGCCGCTCTTGAGGCAGCCGCACGGACAGATGAGACGTCCTACCCCCCTGACGCTCACGCCTTCCTCCAGAACCTCACATACGATCCCGAAGAATTGACTGGCGAGACACGGAAACTCATCCGGCTGATTACCGCTCCGGTCTTTGATCGCTCAGGAGCCGTCACGCTCGCGCTGGGCGCGCATGGATACAAGCGGCCGCAGCCCGGGATCGAGGAGCATATCAAGCGGGTGCGCAACAGCGCACAAGTCGCGACAGAACTCATAGGCGGAAAGGCACCGCGATGAGGCCGCGCTACGAGGACTTTGAGGGGGTCCCCTCTCAGCTGAGCACCGTGGTCACGTCCGAGATGATCGACGCAAATGGTCACGTCGGTGTCCCGCAGTACCTACACCACGCCGGCCGCGGACTCGAGATCTACCTTGCCGGGTGCGGCGTAGATGCCGACTACCGGGCATCCAGGGGACTGACAGTTGTCACCGTCGAACACCATCTCAGCTACTGGCATGAGATGCACCTCGGCCACAGGTTTTCTGCCCACGCCATGTGGCTCGACCGCTCCGAACGCACCGGCCATGTGATCGCGTTCCTCGTCAACCACACCGTTCGCCAGCCCGCGTTTGCGCTGGAGGGACTTCTGGTCCACATGGACCTCACCAGTCGGCGAGCAACGCCCTACCCGGAAGATCTCGCCATCACCATCGACCGGGAGATCGCTCAGGCCCAGTCGCAGTCGTGGCCGATAGCTGCTGGAGGCGCGGTGAGCGTCCGGCGCTAGGACCGACCGCTCACCGCAACCTCGGTTTAGGAAGTACCTACTACTTACTCAGGGACGACCTGTACGCGAGTACGAGACATCAACTGCCTCGATGACACCGGTCGATTCCCCAGCAACAAACTTCTCCAGGTTCGTGTCGTTGGAAAGCAAGAACAGAGTGGTTCCCGACTCGCCACCGAGCATCGGCGCGACCGTCCACACTCCTGGCCGAGCCAGCCGATGCGTGACCTCGCCACCTGCGGTGACGCGCAGGAACTCGCCGGTGAATGCGCTTCCGAACCAGACGCCACCCTCTGAGTCAAGGCACAGCCCGTCGGGAGAACGACCTGGCAGTGCCGCCCATGTCCTCTTTTCGACCAGGCTTCCAGAACCATCGATTGTGAAGGCGAAGATCGCCTCCTCACCCGTCGCCGAGGCCAGCAGCGTCGATCCGTCCGCGGTAATACCCAGCCCGTTCGGAGCCACCAGATCTACCGCAGCGACAGTCCACGAGCCGTCAGGTCGAACGGAGATGATCTCACCGTCTGGGACGGGCTTTCCAACGAGGTAACGGCCAACGAAGACGGTCCCGTCGCTTGCCACGACGAGATCGTTCAGCATCGCAATGTCCGGACCATCATTCAGGTCCACCCATGGTTCCAAGGCATCCACAGGACCGCGGTAAAGCACTTTCTCCGACATCGACGCGATGACCATGCTGCCGTCAGGCAGGAACCCGAAGCCCGAGGGGCCAGGTAACTCCACCACGGTCTCCACACCCCGCGGGGTCAATCGGCAAACGCGGTTATCAAACACGTCGGAAAACCACAGCTCTCCGTCATGCCAGCGAGGACTCTCGCCATATTTGATTCCGTCGGCAAGCACAGCCGCACCGGACAAATCTTGGACTGACATTTCACGCCTCCGACTAGAACCGCGCGGCATGCACCCGACTCAACGGGCCAGGCTCGGAAATTATATGGATCGTTCGATACTATACTTCGACGTGGTGCAGTCCACAAGGAGCGGTGGTCAACGAACACGGATTCTCCGGGATCGGTGGACTCGTCGAGAGTTGAGTGCGGGCTGGGCCGGTGATTGCGACGGGTCGACGTGCTGAGAGCACGCCAACCCGTCGCGGCCAATGCTGTGGCCTCCGGCCTCCTCCGCATTTCGGGCCCACCAGGAGGCCGCTGCGGTGCGGACGACATGAACGAAAGGGCGTCCGTCTGACTGCGAACTGATCCTCAGAACTTTCGAGTGCCTCGTCGGTAGGAGTCGGGAATGAGGCCCTTGAGGTCGGCCTGGATGAGCATCGCGGTTCGTGGAGCATTCTGCCGGACTTGCAGAATGCCACCGCCCATCATCCATAGGTTCCGTTGAGCGGTCTGTCCATAAAGGTTGGCCCACTCCCCGTCGCCGTCGGCCTCGAACACCGCGATGTCTCCGACACGGTCGGCAACATCGGTACCGAAGTGACGGGCGATGTCGTGTCGTCGGTTGTGGTAGCCAGTTGCCATCACCACAAGATCCGCTTCGAGGACGGAACCGTCGTCAAGGCGAACACCCGACGGGACGAAACGGTCGATCCGCGAGTTCTGCAGGACCTTGATACCTCCATCGATGATGGCTTGAGATGCACCGACGTTGATGTAGTAGCCGCCGCCGCGCCGGAAGTAGAGATCGAACCATCCGAGGTGATCGACTCCATCGCCGATGACCATTCCAGCGCGCTCCAGGCCCTCGATCAGATCGGCATCGAGCTGTCGCTGCAATGTGTTGTAGGCAGCGCATGCAGCCACGCGGATCGGATCGATGGCGGCGATACAGAACCTCAGGTCTGTCACGTCCGGAGGGGTGACGCCGTCCTTGTACCCGGCATAGGCCAGATTCGCAGTGTCAAGGTCCACGGCCACCACGGGACCTCGCTGAACCAAAGTGACATCCACACCGCGGGAGTGCAGGTCCAGTGCAATGTCGTGGCCGCTGGAGCCGAGGCCGAGAACAAGAGCAGACCGCACGTCGAAATCGGCAGCTGCGGAGAACTTGGAGGAATGGAGCGCAGTTCCCCCGAAGTCCTCGATGCCGGGCAGATCGGGGATGAATGGCGAGGACCCTGCGCTGCCGGTCGACATGACGATGTGGCGAGGGCGCAGTGTCCGTCGCGTTCCATCGGCGGTGACGACCTGGGCGTTCCACACATTGGCCTGCTCGTCGAACTCTGCGCTCTCAAACGCGGTCGAAAGCCACACGTTCAGGCCGAAATACCTGCCGTAGATCTCATGCCAATCAGCCATGTGATCCTTCGACATGTACTCGGGATAATGGCTAGGGAAGTCCAGCCGCAGGAAGTGGTTCATGATGGTGGGGTTGTGCAGCGCCAGTGAGTTGTAGCGCAATCGCCAGTTGTCGCCCAGGCGAGCGTTCTTGTCCACCACCACGTAGTCGATACCAAGCCGATCGAGTTCCGCAGCGATCATCAATCCGCTCTGACCCGCGCCCGCCACAAGAACCTCAGGCTCACGATCGGAGAAGGACATGCGGTGCGCCTGGTGCTCTGCCCAGGTTTCTCCCATGCGAGTCGGCTCATAGCCGACCCCCTCGGGGAATCGGACCGGGTCTTCGGTGCCGACGACGCGTTCGAGGCGCGTAAAGAGCGCTCGGGCGCGGAAACCGTGCGGCGCGTCGGCGTCCTCCTCACCCTGAACGATGGCAAGTGCAGACCCGAAGGTGGTGTCGAATTCGAAGTACGCCTCGACGACGTCCGCCACCCCGAGGTTCACCAAGCTTGGCTCGGGCCACCCCTCAGCGAGGCGGAAATTTGTGGGCTTGGCGTCGGCCTTCACCCCGAAGAGAACTCGACAGACTTCATCTCGCCCGTGGAACTGGCGGTAGTCGAAGGTCAGTGCGCCGTTGTCTCGAAGGTAAGAAGGATCTAAGAACAGGCCCTCCATCAGCACCACATCTTCAGTCGCCCACGCGTTATCGAAGACGGCCAGCCAGGCCTCGAACCGAGCGGGCAGATCACTTGTAGTCACTTGTGTCCTCTCCGTTGGGGAGAGTCGCTATGCGTGTGCTCTCCAACCGGTCTCATCGACTATAGGGCCGACTGATCGGTACAACAATAGGGGATGGGTCAGGAAGAAGGTGTAACTGGGGCGAATCGGGCTAGTTGCGGCCGGCGGTGAGTCGGCCGTCGAAGGCGATGTCGAAGGCGTTGAGGGTGCCCTTCCAGCGGGTGACCCAGCGTTTGCGGCCGGCTCCGGTGGGGTCGAGGCTCATGACGGCCAGGTAGATGCACTCAGCGCGGCGGTCTCGTTGGGGAAGTGGCCGGGGGCGCGGACCGCGCGGCGGATGCGGGCGTTGACGGAGTCGATGGCGTTGGTGGAGCAGAGGACCCGGCGGATCTCCGGGTCGAAGGCCAGGAACGGGGTGAACTCGGCCCAGGCGTTCTCGCACAGTCGGATGATCGCCGGGTACTTGGCGCCCCAGGCGTCGGCGAACTCGAGGAACCGTTCGGTGGCCGCCGATTCCGTCGGGGCGGTGTACGGCTTGAGTGCCTTCGCGATCTGCTCCCAGTCGTGGCGGGCGGCGTACCGGAAGCTGTTGCGCAGCAGGTGAACATTATGCCGACGTCGGCATAAGAACCATTACGCCGACCTGGGAGTTATGCCGACCCCGTGGCCGGAGCGGCTGGTGGCCGGCCTGATCTGTGGCTGGAAGGTCGGCATAATCCGGTCTTGTGATCGACACTCGCCTCGTTGGTTTCGACGAGGAGGGTGGGAAAAGATTCGCCGCGGGCCTGTGCCACGGACCCGCTTGAGCCGTATGCGGCAGGGTTCGCCGCGGAGCTGTCCCGGCTGGGGCATGCCAGCTGGTCGGCATACGCGCACCGGCTGCGCCACTCGGCAGCCACCGGGATGCTGTGGGCCGGGGCGTCTCTGCCCGAGGTCGGCCAGGTGCTGCGGCACCGGCGGCTTCTCGTCGGTACCGTCATGGTTGACCTGGCCGCAGCTCGACGAAGAGTGCGGACGCCTCGGCCGTCAAGGCGTCCCCGTCGTACAGGGCCCCGCGCAGGAACCGTTTGCGTCCGTCGACCTGATCCACGGTGGCGACGACGGACAACGGGCGAGCGACAGGTGTGACACGACGATAGTCGACGGTGAGGGACGCCGTCCGGGTCATCCCCCGACCGACGTTGGCGAGCCGGCCGAGGATTTCGTCGAACAGCAGCGGTATCGCGCCACCGTGCACGGCACCGTTCCCGCCGATGTAGCGAATCCCGAAGGTGACTTCGCCTCGCAGTTCGGAGTCGGACATCGTCATCGACGTGAGCTCCGGCGCGAGGAACCGTGTCGGGGCGGTGCGCGCGAGGTCGTCCCAGCTGGGCGGCTCCAGCCCGGTGATACGGAACGGGTCGAGCGCTGCCGATGCCCGTTCGAGCTGCTCCGCGACCGCGGTGACCGTGTCCGGCGGGGCCTGCGTGCCGATGACCCGGTCCTGCAGATCACGGATGGCGCGCACGAGCCGGGCCAGCTCCGGGGACGAGTCGGTCGAGCTGTCGGCAGAGACCGGGAACCTCCCCGCTGCCGCGGGGGGCGTCGCCGAACTGGTCGCGTCGGAGACGGTCACATCAGAGTCCTTCCGCTACATGGATCGCGACCGGGTGAGCTGGGCGCGTACCGCGGCGACGCGATGCGACGAGCACGGCGGGCGCCCCACCGGCCTGCAGCGCCCGCCTGCCGACTGGTTGACACCGTATATCTAAGAGTCTTTAGTCCTTACAGAGGGATTCTCGAGAAATGAGGCGCCCATGACCTCGGTCACGCTCGGCCCGCTGCACCCGCGGCACGGAGTCCACGCGCCATCCTCTGGTACACCCGCCCGGGCGCCTGGTTCCGTGCGCCGGACGGCGACGACGGACATGCTGCGTCCCGAGGGTCTGTCCGGTCCCCTGATCCTGCTCGGTCGGGCCAGGGACCTGGTCACAGACCGGGACGCATGGCCGCACGTGGCCGGCGAGGCGACGACGCGGGTGCGGATCGATTACACCGGCGGCCGCGCGGTCGAGCAGTTGACGACCACCCCGGACCGACCAGCTCTGCAGGCCGTGCTCGGCCGGCCCGCCGCGGCGAACTTCCGGCGCGCCGTGCTGGCCGCCGATCCCGCGGTGCCCGAGGAGGAGGGGCTGCTGAACCTGCTGCTCGACGACATCCCGGTGGCAACCCTCGTCTCGGGGCACGCGTTCGCCGTCGGCGGCGTGGCTCGCACGTCGCAGGCGCTGACTGTCACCACCTTGATCCCCGACCAGTGCGCGGGCTTCGCCTCGGGCGCCACGATCATGGCCGAGACCGCGCGCAGCGGGCATCCGCCGCTCGTCACCGGCCCCGCCGCCCCGGCACTGGCGAACGGCGACCCGTTGGCCTGGCACGACCTCGAGCCACTGCCCGCGCACGCTATGCGTCGCGCACGCCGGATCGACGTCCACCCCGGGACACCGACGACGATCGACGTCCTGTTCCGCGACTCCTACGTCCGCCCGGACGGGCTCGAGACCGTCATCCACGAGTACACGGTCCTCATGACCGTCGACGCCGAAGCCGGGATCGTCGTGTCCTGCGAGGCAACGCCTCGCGTCCTGCCCTGGGTGGAGTGCCCAGCTGCCGCGGCGTCGGCCCGCCGGCTGGCCGGGCAGCCGCTGGCCGGGCTACGGGCGCACGTGCGGCAGACGTTCGCGGGGACGTCCACCTGCACGCATCTCAACGACACGCTGCGCGCATTGGAGGACGTCCCCGCACTGCTCTCGCTACTCGCCGACTGATGCGATCACGCGGCGCTGCTCGTCAGCGCACGCTGAAGCCGGCATCCACGGGCAGCTGTACCCCGGTGATGTAACGGGCCTCGTCGGAGACCAGCCACGCGACGGCGTTCGCGATGTCCTCCGGCTGCA
>Ga0068863_100002745_pt1 | contig 17418 bp, 15 predicted proteins | sample KBSSwiS62_FD_66596 | JGI IMG/M metagenome (GOLD analysis project Ga0068863, IMG submission 66596) | Switchgrass rhizosphere microbial communities from Kellogg Biological Station, Michigan, USA - KBS Switchgrass S6-2 | ecosystem: Host-associated > Plants > Roots > Rhizosphere > Soil ...
GCCCTGCCGCGATGCCGAGCGCCCAGCGATGCAACGCCAGGATCGCGAGCAATGCTCGAAGCATCGGCTGTGGGCGGCTCGCCAATTCTTGTTCCCCGGACGATCGGTTGGAAGGCGATGGCCGATCATACTCGCCTGCCTCCGGACCGACAGCTGCCCGCGCTTCGTCTATCGCCGCCTGCACCGATATGCTATCGGGACGTCAGTCACATCGCCCCGGAGCGCTCATGCCCAGCCGTCTGTTCGAGCCGATCGCAATCGGCGCTGTCGAGTTGCCGAATCGCCTCGTCGTTGCGCCGATGTGTCAGTACAGCGCGAGTGACGGCTCCGCGACCGACTGGCACCTGCAGCACCTCTCGCAGCTCGCATATTCCGGTGCAGGGCTCGTCGTGGTCGAAGCCACGGCCGTGGAACGGCGTGGTCGTATCACGCACGCGTGTCTTGGGTTGTACAGCGATGACAATGAGGCGACGCTCGAGCGCGCGCTGCACGCCGCCCGACGTCTTGGCGGTCCGACGCGATTCGGCATCCAGCTTGCTCACGCCGGGCGCAAAGCTTCGACGCATCGACCCTGGCAAGGCGGTGCGCCGCTGGGCCCCTCCGAGGATCCCTGGCAGACCGTATCGTCGAGCGCGACTGCGTTCGGCGAAGGTTGGCACGTGCCGCATGCGCTGACTTCCGGCGAGATCGACGAAGTGGTCGGGGCATTCGTCCGAGCTGCGCAACGCGCGGTACGCATCGGATTCGACGTGATCGAAGTGCATAGCGCGCACGGCTATCTGCTGCACGAGTTTCTGTCACCGCTGGCGAACACGCGCACTGACGACTACGGCGGGTCGCTTGCCAATCGTCTGCGATTCCCGCTCAAGGTGATTCGCGCCGTGCGAGCGGCCGTGCCGGGCAATGTCGCGGTCGGGCTGCGGATCTCGGGAACGGATTGGGTCGAGGGCGGCTGGGATGTGGCGCAGTCGATTGCGTACGTGCGGGCTGCACAGGAGCTCGGCATCGCCTACGTCTGCGTGTCGAGTGGGGGTATTCGGGCGAAGGTGCAGATTCCTGCCGGTCCGGGTTATCAGGTTCCGCTCGCACATGAGATCCGGCAGGCGACTGGCGCTGTAACGCGCGCGGTCGGCTTGATCACCGATCCGCAGCAGGCAGAGCAGATTCTGGCGGCAGGCTCGGCCGATATGATCGCGCTCGCGCGTGCTTTTCTGGACGATCCGCGTTGGGGTTGGCGTGCCGCCGATGCGCTGGGCGCGAAGGCGCACTTCCCGCTGCCCTATCACCTCGCGCGAACCGAGGGCTGGCGTCGTATCCGCGATCAGATCGCTGCGGGGACTTAGCAGCTAGCCGGCTTCTTCGGTCGCGCCCGCGAGTGACTCACGTCGCGCTCGCGGTGCGCGTCTGCGCAGATACATCAACCAGCCGGTCACCGTGAACAGCGGCATCATCAGGCTGGCGATCAGGAAGACGATCACGCCGACGACACCGAAATAGCTGCCGGAGTGCAGCGGGAAGATGCTCGACACGAGGCGCGCGGCGAGTTTCTTGTCCTGGTAACGCTCCGACTTCGACACCTGGCCTTCCTTGTCGATCGCGAGCGTGTTGAAGGCGCGTTCGTGGCTCGTTTGTGCGTCGAGGTAGCGAAACTCCAGCGGGCGGTCCGGAGCGGCGGCCAGATTGACGTTGACCGCTGTGAATCCTGGCACCTCGCGGGAGAAGGTCTCCCACGCGCGGGTGAAGCTCGGGATATCCGCTTTGCCGCGCGCTTCGCGCGGTCCGCCTTCACCGCCGGCCGGTCGCTCGACGCCAGCAATGCTGTAGAGACCGTCGCGGTACCACTCGTACGACCACTGCAGTCCTGTCAGCGCGATGACGAGATAGACCGGCAGCACCCAGGTGCCGATCACCGAGTGCAGATTCCACAGGAACGCGCGGCCCTTCAATCTGAAGTCAGGGACGAACCACGTCCTGAGGCGGCGCGCGGCGCGACCGCGCGGCCAACGCAGATAGAGTCCTGTGAGCGCCATGAAGATGAGCAGCAGCGTGCTCGCGCCGACGATCTGACGGCCGATGTCGCGATCGCCCAGTTCGCCAAGCATCAACCAGCGATGCAGCTGACGCACGTTGCGAAAGAAAGTCTCAGCGCCGCCCGACGCAGCCGGCAGCAGCGAGCCCGTGTAGGGATCGACGTAACGCTGCTCACGCGGCGCAAATGTCACACGAACCGTTGCGCCCGGCTCGCGAGCGATGTTCAAGCCGGCGATGCGCTTGTCCGGTTCGTTGGCTGCAATCCGTGTTAGCAGCTCGGCAGGCGCGAGCGGTGTTCGACCGTTCGCCTCGACTTGTCGGCTATCGCGCGCGAGCGATGCGACGATCTGCTGCTCGAACGACAGCAGCGCGCCAGTCGCGCCTACGATCGCCAGCACGATGCCGACGGTGATGCCGAAGATCCAGTGCAGCTGGAACAGAACTTTGCGCGGCGACATCAGACTTCGGCCCAGCTCCGCAGAAGGTTGTGATAGACGCCCGTCAGTTGGACGACCGACGCATGCGCTGGATGATCCGCGCCGAGACGGCGGATCGCGTTGTCGAGATCGAACAGCAGCGCGCGTTGTCCGTCGTCGCGCACCATGCTCTGGATCCAGAAGAACGACGCGACGCGTTTGCCGCGGGAGATCGACTTGACGTGATGCAGGCTGCTCGCCGGGTACAGCACCATGCTGCCGGCGGGCAACTTCACGTTGTGAACGCCGTAGGTGTCTTCGACGACGAGCTCACCGCCGTCGTAGTCCGCCGGCTCCGACAGAAACAGCGTCGCCGAAACATCCGTGCGCACGCGCGCACCATTGGCACCGACGACGCGGATCGCATTGTCGACGTGCGTGCCGAAGCCGTCGCCGACTTCGTAGCAGTTGAACAGCGGCGGGAAGATGCGGTTCGGCAGCGCCGCGGAGATGAACAGCGGATTGCGAGATATCGCGGCCACGACAACCTTGCCCAGCTCGCGCGCGGCTTCCGAGTCCTCCGCCAGCTGACGATTGTGCTTGACCTGCGCCGACTGATGGCCGGCTGTGACGCGTCCGTCGATCCACTCGGCGCTCGCGAGCAGCCGCTGGCAATGCGCCAGTTCCTGCGCCGTGAGCACACCGGGGATTTGCAGCAGCAAGCAGCGCCTCGTGCGCTTAGAACGCGAAGTCCGCGCTCAGCAGGAACGAGCGTTCCGCGCCGGGGTTGTAGCGTCCGCCGTTGTTGTTGAGGGCGAGCGCATAGACCTCGTCGGTAACGTTGTTGACGTTGAATCGCAGCGTCACTTTCTCGCTGGCCTGCCAGGCGGCGGTCGCGGTGTAAACCCAGTAGTCCGGCAACGACGGTGCGGCGCCGTTCGGTATGGTCAGCGAGCTGCGCGCAACCGTGTCCATGTAGCGCACGCCGCCGCCGATCTGGAAACCGTACGGCAGAGCGTACGTGGTCCACAGGTTGCCGGAGTTCTTCGGCGTCCATTGCAGCGTCGCGTCGGTCTGGTTCGTCACAGCCGAGCGCGTGAATTCGCTATCGAGATAGGCGTAGCCGGCGAACACCTGCCACTGCGGCGTGATCAGGCCGCTCACAGTCACTTCGATGCCGTCGACTTGCTGTTCGCTGTCGAAGCTCGCAGCGACCACCGTGCCGCCGATCGTCTCGCTCGTGACGACATTGGTGTTGACGGTGTGAAACACGGCCGCCGTGGTCGCGAGGCGTCCTTCGAGCAGATCCCACTTCGTGCCGATCTCGTAGTTCGTGGATTTCTGCGGCTCGAGCGTCGGGTTGTTTGCGTTGCTGGCCACGGAAGACAACGTGAAATTCAGGCCACCCGGCGGCGTCTGCGTCGTCGCTGCGGCGAGATAGATGCTGCCGTTGTCAGCAGGCTTGAACACCAGGCCGGTGTTCCAGCTCGTGAGCGTGTCCGAAGTGTTGAGCTTGATGTCGGCGATGCCCGATCCCGGAATCGCAACGCTGAGGAAGTCGGTGTCGTAACGTTCCACGCGCATGCCTGCCGAGAACTGCCATTGCCGGCTCAGCTCGATCGTGTCGAAGCCGTAGCCTGCGACGGTTGTGGTCTCGCCATCCGTGAACGCACCCGTACGCGCCGGCGCAAAACCAGTCACCGGGTCGTGGGGATTCGGGTGGTAGATGTCGGCTGCCGGCGCGGTGCCCGCACCCGTGCGCCCTGGGCTGATCTGCTTCTCCTTCGCATACTCGACGCCGGTGCTCATCGAATGCGACAGCGAGCCGGTCATGAACTCGAAATTGAGATTCGTCTGGTTGGTGAGATTGCGGTTGATACGCTCATTGATCTGCCGCGCGCGCGTCACGAGTCCGGTGACCGGATCGAACGCCGCGGGATTCTGGATCACCGTGACGACCGCGAAACGATGGTTGTCGCTGTAGCGCGTGAGATTGCGCAACGTGACGCCGGGCGCGAAGTCGTGCTCGACGCGTGCGGTGTAGCTGTCGGAGTCGATGTCGTCGAAATCGACGCCGGAAATGCCGTAGAAGTTCGTCTGATCGACGTGGCCGACCGGCGGCGTCGTCTCTGTGAGGCCGGGCAACGCTGCAGACGGCAGGCCATAGTCCGGCGTGTTCTCCTGACGCAGGATCTGCGCAGCGATCGAAAAGCGCGTATCGGTGCCGAGTCCCAATGCGAACGACGGAGCGATGCCCCACGCGTCGCGCTGTACTTCATCGCGACCGGCCACGCCGCCGTCCTGCCACATTGCATTCAGGCGCACGGCACTGCCGCCGAGGAAGTCTTCCGGCAGCGGCTGATTGAAGTCAGCCGTCGAGCGCACGCTATCGTTGCTGCCGTAGGTGAGTCCGATGGCGCGCAGCGGCTGCTGAGTGGGCGTCTTCGTGACGAGATTCACCGAGCCCGAAGCGTTGCCGCGCCCGGTGTACGAGCCGGACGGGCCTTTCGACACTTCCACCTGGTCGAGATTGAAGACGTCGCGGCTGTACGCGCCCTGGTCCCGCACGCCGTCGATGAAGATGCTGTTGGTGGCGTCGAAGCCGCGCATGAAGAAGCTGTCGCCGGAGGTGTTGGAGGCACCGCCGCCCTCGCCCGCCAGCATCGTGATGCCCGGCGTGTTGCGCAGTACATCGGAGAGCGTAACGGCGGCCTGCTCGCGAAACACGTCCTTCGGAATCACGACGACCGTCTGCGGCACGTCGACCAGTTCAGCCGTGTACTTCGGCGAGGAGACTTCGCTGCGATACTTCTGGCCCTCGACAGTGATCTCTTCGAGAGTCTGGCCACGACGCCGATTCTGCCGAGACGCCCCGCTCGGCTGTGGGTCTGCGGCTGCAGTCAGCACCGCCGACTCGCCATCGCTGGTGGCTTCCTGCGCATGCAGCACTGCGGGGCTTGCAGCGCCGAGCACGAGACTGATCGCGGCGGCGACTGGGCTTTTGGACGGCGTCATCGCAGAGCTCCCTGTTCTTCATTTTTGAAGCGGGAGTGACTGTAATGCGAATCATTCCTATTTGCAAACGCATCTTGATGAGCACAGCCAAGCCTGCAGAGCAGTTAAAAGAAGAGGGCCGCCAGACAGTTGGCGGCCCTTCTTGCAGATCCTCTGCTCTTTCGTGGCGTCTAGTTCTGCTGATCCTGCGCGACCCGCGTCCCGCCCTGATCCACGAACTTGTACGTCACCGCGCCGAAGAACATCTCGTCCCAGCTCTGCTGGCCCCACGGCACTTTGCGCGCCGGATCGGGGTTCGCTTTGTTCTGCGTCGAGTTGTCGAACGCTGCGACCGCCGTGACCTTGGTGCCGGCCGGCATGAACTTCGGCTCCGCCAATTCGTAGTCGAGCTGCCAGTTGTAGTTGTACCTCGCGATGTTCAACAGCTCTTCCTTGCGGCCGTCCGGGTACTCTGCATAGAAGCGCATGCGCTTACCGCGGAAATGCATGTGCGGCAGCATGCTGTACAGGTTCGCGTCCTTCTTGATCGTGATCGTCTGCCGCATCTCGTGATCCGGGTCGTATGGCGGGATCGGATCCCAGCCCTGCGTGAAGATGCAGGCGCAGTCAGGAATCATGCGCTCAGCCGGGACCTCGTTGTCCTTGTAGAACCACAGGCCGATCTCGCCCGCATCGACGGTCGCTTTGCCGTTCGTCGTGTAGTGCAGCTGCAAGGCCAGCGTCGAGCCCTTCTTCAGCAAGCCACCGGTGTTCGGCGGTTCCAGCTGCGGCTGTGCACCCGGGATGTACGCGGTGATGCGTGCCGCATCCGGATCCACGCGTCCGAAATCCACGCGCAGATCTTTCGGCGGATTCGGCGGGATCAGCTGATTCAACGTGTGATGCAGCACCGTGCGATCGCCCGCGATGTACTGGCTCGCGCGCACCCAGCGGTCACGATCCATGCCTTCGATCGGCACTTTGATGTAGCGATAGTCGAGCACGCCGGTCGCCGGCACTTCCTGCGCGGGAATCTTGATGACCAGGTCCGGCTCGCCGTACGCCCACTTCGTTGCCGGCCAGGTCAGCTGAGTCAGCGGATCCACAGCGTCGTCCTTCACGGCGCCCGCTTCGATCCAGTGGATCAGCGTCTGCTGCTCGCGCGGCGACAGCGTGAACGTTTCCTTGAAGTGGCCGATGTGCGGATCGATCTGGCCCGGCGGCATGCGCTTGGTCAGCACGACCTCGCGAATCATCGGCGAGAACCCTTTGACGATCGCGTGGCTGTTCATCGCGAACGGCGCGATGCCGCCTTCGCGGTGACAACGTGCGCAGTTCTCCGCCAGGATCGGCGCGACGTCCTTCGAATACACGATCGTGGAATTGCGATGCTTCGTGTCCGAGGCTGCGACGTACTTGATCGACGCGCCGCGTGCCCACGCCTTCGACTTCTTGACCTCACGACCGGCGAGCACGTCGTCGATCGCGTTCACGAAGTACTTGTTGGCGGGGCCGCGATACAACACGTCGGTCGTGCCCGGGTTGATCAGGAACACTTCGCCGACCTTGCTCACGCCGAGGCCTTCCGCGACGAGTTGCGTCTCGTCCATCAGCACCGGGATGTCGAGGCTGTGCTTGTCGAGCTCCTTCTGCACCGACTCGCGCGTTTCGTCCGCGACCGGATCGAGCATGAAGAACTTGATCTTGTCCTGGTACTTCGTGCGCGCTTCGTTGAAGGCCGCGAGGTCTTTGTCGCTGACCGGGCGAGCGCTGCTCTGGACCAGCAGTGCGATCGCCTTGTGGTCGTCGTAGTAGCTCATCTGGTGAAAGTAGCCCCGCTGGTCCAGCAGGGAAAAGTCGCCGACACGTTTTGCATCGGTGGCCGCACTCGCGGCCCAATAGAAAGTATTGGCGACGCCGAGCAGCGCCAGCGCAAGAAACGCTCTCTTCACGATGATCTCCCCCACTGAATTGCAGAACGATAGTCTACGCCGCGGAAGACTGCTGCGGATGCGCGCGAGGGGAAAGATTGGGTCGGCGAGCCGCCGGCCGACACCGGCGAACGCGGAATTGCAGATCAGTGTTCTGTGCCCGCGGCCTGGCGTTTCTCTTGTTCGCGTGCGCCGGCCAGGATTCCGGGCAGCGCGTAGTTGCCTTCGTGGCAGGCGTACTCGAAGACGCGATCGCGCGTGGCGTTGAACGTCATTTCGGCACGCCACGGACGGGCGTAAACGCCAGGATCGTCGACCGTGAACTCGTAGAGAATTTCGCTGGGCGAAACACGCGTGAGCCGTTCGGTCACTTTGCCGCGCTCGGTCAGCGGCACGACGCCGCTGGCGTGCAGCGGGTGGAAGTGAACCGTCTCGATGACGAGCGTGTCGCCATCCCAGTGGCCGATCGAGTCGCCGTGCAGCGGGCGAATCGCGGCCGACGGATGATGGCCGCCGATGCGTACGATGCGCGCGTAGTTGTTCATCTCGGCGCGCATCACCAGCGCGTCGCCGGTCTGCATGAACTCGTAATTGTTGTTGTACAAGTAGTTCAGCATCGGCGGACCGGCGCTGTTGCTGTTCACGATGCAACGCTCGCCGAGCGGCCGTGCTTCGGGGCCGTCGAAGTTGGCACGACTCTCATCCAGCCGTTCGCGCACGCCCGGCAGATACGGGATCTGGCCGTCGGCGGGATCGACGATCCACGAAGTGCGGTACTCGCCTTTCACTCGCGCGAACTTCGTGCCCGGATCGATCCAGAACGCGTTGTAGCCGCGACCGGATCGCAGATCCGAGCCGTTCAGCGGCTTGCTTTCGTCCTGCTCATCGTCAGTGCGCTGACGCACGACCTGCGGATGCGCTGCCGTCTGGGCCTCGACCTCGCCAGGTGGAATGACCAACGCCGTGTAGCGCGGCGGCCTTTGCAAAGAAGTGATGGTGGAGTTGGTCCAGTTGCCCTCGAAGCTTGGGTGACCGTCCAACGTTCGCGGCGGTCGATAGCTTGCGGCGCTCTGATCGCCGCTTGCAGGTGCCGAGATGCAGATCGCCCCGAACAGCGCGATGAAACTACTTGCGCGCAGCATCGGATTTACGAGCCGAAGGTGTCATGGATCGCCGCCCCACCGCGCGACGCCGCGTAGCTTTGCGACGGCAGCTTGCAAGCCACTCGATGCGACTGCTCGCAGCTTTCTCCGCGGCCTCTTCGATCTCGCGATAGGCCTTTACGATCTCGCGACCCAGGTCGGTCAGCCGTGCGCCGCCGCCCCCGCTGCCTCCGACGCTGGCAGTCGTCGCCGGGTCGCTGAACATGCCATTGATGTCGTCGAGCAGCAGCCAGGCCCGCCGGTAACTCATACCGAGCTCGCGCGCGGCCTTCGATAGCGAGCCGGTGGACTCGATGTGCTCGAGCAACGAGATCTTGCCGGGCCCGAGCGCACTCTCCGGGCTCAAGTCGATCCGCAGCCGGATCGTGGGGGTTTCCCGTTTGGCCATGGCGCGATAGTACTGCAAAACATCGCGATCGCTTGCAGCGCAGTCCGGTGCCCCGTATCGTTATGTTCGCTCCGATATAACGAACGAAGGGGACTTCATGCTCGGCATCGCACTTCGCAAGCTGTTCGGCGCACTCGTTCTCTTCTGCCTGCTGTCCATTCCGGCGCACGCCGCCGATGAACCGAAGCAGGAGCTGCTGGTATTCGCGGCTGCGTCTGTAACCAATGTGCTCGACGAGATCGGCACTGCGTACACGCAGCAGACCAAGCAGCCGGTGAAGTTCTCGTACGCGGCCAGCTCCGCGCTCGCCCGCCAGCTCGAAGCTGGCGCGCGCGCGGACGTGTTCTTCTCGGCCGACCTCGAATGGATGGACTACGTGCAGGCGCGCAATCTCATCGACAAGAGCACGCGCCGCAACCTGCTGGGCAACCGATTGGTCCTGGTCGCACCGGCCGATAGCAAGATCGAGTTGAAGATCGCGCCGGGATTCTCGTTGGCTGCGGCGCTTGGCAAAGATGGCCGGCTCGCGACCGGCGACCCCGAGTCCGTGCCTGTCGGTAAATACGCGCGCTCGGCGCTGACTTCGCTTGGCGTTTGGAACGAGATCGCTGATCGGCTCGTGCGTGCTGACAACGTGCGCGCGGCGCTCGCCTTCATCGCACGCGGCGAGACGCCGCTAGGTATCGTCTACGAGACGGACGCCAAGGTGGAAAAGCGCGTGCGGGTCGTCGACTTTTTCCCCGCCGATTCGCATCCGCCGATCGTCTACCCGGTCGCGGTAACAGCCCAGGCGCGCCCGGCCGCCCGACAGTTCGTCGAGTTCCTGCAGAGCGCTACAGCGCAAGAATCTTTCAAGAAATACGGGTTCTCGGAACCTCGGAAACGCTGAGGAGCGCGCCATGACCGATGCCAACTTCCGCATGTCCTGTGCGGCGCTCGTCGCTGCGTTTGTCTCGTCGCCCGCCTTCGCTGCTGGCGATCCCGCTGCCATCGAGCAGCAGCTGAATGCCTTGCAGCAGGCGCTGGCCAAGCAGCAGGAACAGATCGCTCAGCAACAACAGGAGATCGAGCGCCTCCGGCAGCAACTCGCAGCGTCGCCCGCCGGCGGCGCGACCGTCGAGAAGATCGCCGACGACGTGCAGCAGGCAAAGCTCGCGGCACAAGATGCGCCGCGTGTGAGCATGAACAATGCGCGACCAACGATCACCAGCGCCGATGGGCGTTCGTCGCTCTCGGTGCGCAGCGTCGTGCAGCTCGATGCTGCACATCACGACCAGGATCCTGATCGCGGCACTGCCGCCGACTTTCGACGCGGCTCGGTCGGAGCAGCTCCCAATCGCGAGACCGCTGCGGCACGCGACCTCTCCGACGGCGCGTACTTTCGGCGTGCACGCGTCGGCTTCGAGGGCAACGTGGCGCGAGACTTCACCTACCGTCTGGTGGCGGAGTTCGGCGGCTCAGGCACGGAAGGTCCGGCACGCATCAACGATTTCTACCTGGGCTACACCGGCTTCGCGCCGTTCACCATTCAGGTCGGCGCCTTCTCGCCGCCCGCCAACATGGACGACAGCATCGGGGTCGAAAGCTCGCTGTTCATCGAACGCGCATCGCCGTCCGAGTTGTCCCGCACGTTCGGCGGTGCAGACGGACGCATCGGTCTCGGCGTGCGTGGCAGCGGCGCTCGTTGGATGAGCGCGTTGACACTGACGACGCGAACCGTGAACGACGCAGAAGTGTTCGATTCGCAGCTCGCTGCCGTGGGCCGCTTCGGCACGCTGCTCGCGACCTCGCCCGACTACAACGTCCACGTCGGACTGAACGGCACCTACGTGTTCCAACCGCCCGACCAGGGATCGGCGGCCGCTGCCGGTCAACGTCACGTCATGCGGTTGCGTGACCGGCCGGAGATCCGCGTCGACAGCACGCGGCTCGTCGACACCGGTTCGATCGACACCGACTCGGCATATGTCTACGGCCTCGAAGCCGGAGCGAACTGGCAGAACTTCTATCTCCAGGGCGAAGCCTTCCAGTGGGGATTCGAGCGCACGGCCGCCACTGCAGGGTTGGCCGATCCCTCCTTCGATGGCTACTACGTCCAGGGCAGCTGGATTTTGACTGGCGAAACTCGCCGCTACGACATGGCGAGCGCTGCGTTCCAGGGACCTCGCCCGTTCGTGCCGTTCTCCTCTGCAGGCGGCTTCGGCGCCTGGGAGCTGGCGCTGCGTTACTCGCACCTCAACCTGGATTTTCACTCCGGTCTCGCCGGCACTGCCGCGACTGCCGACGCAGTCCGCGGCGGCGAGCAGAGCATCCTGACCTTTGGCGTCAACTGGTACGTCAACGCCAACGTGAAGGCGATGCTCAACTGGCTGCACGTCGACGTCGATCGCTTGAACCCGGCAGGCGTCGGCAATCTCACGCCGTTCGGTCCTGCGCCGGCGACGCCGCCGATCGGTGTGCAGATCGGTCAGGACCTCGACATCTACGGGTTGCGGACGCAGTATAGTTTCTGAGTCCTGCGCCATCGTCGTGATGAACGTAGTGCTCGGGGGAACTGCGCCATGACGTATGCACGAGGTCGCACCTATTACGACGCCGACAGCCACATCATGGAGCTGCCGGATTTCCTCGCGGAGTACGCCGATGCGGAGATGCGCGAGCGTCTCCCGCGTATCAAGGTGCCGCGCGTCGGCCGTCTCGCAACGCTCGTCGAAGAAGCGGAGCGCACTCGCAAGCACAGCGCAACCGAAGTCGCGGAGCTGCTCGCACTCGGCGACAAGCTGATCGGCGGTCCGAAGGGTTACATGGCGCTCGGCGCCTTCAACGCTGCCGAGCGTGCACAAGCACTCGACTTGCTTGGCTTCGCGCGCCAACTCGTCTTCGCTACGTTCTCCGAGAGCCTCGCCTTCTCGCTCGAACGCGCGATCGAAGAACGCTATGCGGCTGCGCGCGCCCACAACCGTGCGATGGCGGACTTCTGCGGCAAGGATCCGCGGCTGATGGGCGTCGCGCTGCTGCCGCTCGATGATCCGCAGACGTCAGTCAAGGAGCTCGAAGGCATCCTGCAGCTCGGCCTCAAGGCGGTGTGGATTCCGCATCGTCCGTGCGGCGGCCGCTCACCAGGTCACAACGATCTCGATCCGATCTGGGCACGACTCGCCGAGGCAGGCGTGCCGTTCGTATTGCACGTCGCGGGCGTGCCGTTGCAGATCGACGCGGCCTGGATGAACACCGGTCGGCCCGTGCCGACCGATTGGCTCGGTACCGGCGAAAACGTGCGCGGCAAGGACATGACGTCGCTGCATCAGCCTGCTGAGACCTTCGTCGGCGCGATGGTGCTCGACGGCGTGTTCGACCGACATCGCGCGCTGCGCGGTGGCGTGATCGAACTGGGTGCCGGCTGGGTGCCGCAGATGGTCAAGCGTCTCGACTGGATTGCGGAGATCTGGAGCAAGTCCGATCCGAACCTGAAGGCGCTGACGCGCAAGCCGTCGCAGCAGATCATCGAGCACATGGCGTTCACGCCGTACGTATACGAGGACGTCGGCGATCTGATTCGTCAGTCCGACAGCCGCCTGTACTTGTTCTCGAGCGACTACCCGCATGCCGAAGGCGGGCGCGCGCCGCTCGAGCGCTTCGGCGCTTCGCTCGCGGGCTGCGACGCAGCTGCGCAGTCGCGCTTCTACTCGGAAAATTTTGCGCGGATGTTCGGCATCGTCTAGTCCATTCCTGCTCGCCGCGAGCACATCGCGTCTGCCCGATCGGATTCATCCCGGCCGATGCGGCTGATGCAACCTGTTGCGTCCGAAAGTGGCGAGTAGCGCTCGGGTCGCGGCAGTACATGTCTTTCCCGGACCATTCTTCCGGGGAGAACTGCTATGAACATTTCGATCGCGCGGTGCGCGTTGCTTGCCGCCGCAACGCTGACTGTGGGCACGGCTGCCGGCGATGGCAGCGACAACTTCCGTCACCAGCGTCCCGCGCTTCGCGTCGTCAATCTCGCTGCGCTCGGCGGCAGCGAGAACGCGGGCAACAGCATCAACGACCAGAGCCTCATCGCCGGATTCGCGAACCTCGCGGACAACAACAGCCGCCATGCGATGCTGTGGTTGTACGGATTCCGCTTCGATCTCGGCACGCTCGGCGGACCGAACAGCAACGTCGCCTGGCCGGTGAAGAACACCAGCGGCTTGATCGCTGGCATCGCGCAGACGACCACGCCGCAGCCGCGCGGCGAGACGTGGAGCTGCCGCAGCTTCTTCGCGTTCCCGACTCGCGCAGTAGCGACGTGCCTCGGTGTCGTATGGGAAGAAGGCAGGATCCGCGCGCTGCCCACGCTCGGTGGCGACAACGGTTTCGCGACCGGCGCCAACAATCATCGACAAGTGGTCGGCTGGGCCGAGAACACGGTCGAGGATTCGTCGTGCGTGCTACCGCAGAAGCTGCAGTTCCACGCGACGCTGTGGGGGCCGGATCTCGACCAGGTTCGCGAGCTGCCGCCGCTGCCCGGCGATAGCACGAGCGCTGCTACTGGCATCAACGACAAAGGCCAGGTGATCGGCATCTCCGGCGCGTGCGGCACCGCTGTCGGTGGCGTCTCCGCGCGGCACGCGGTGATGTGGGAGAAAGGCAAGCCCATCCATCTCGGCAATCTCGGCGGCATCGCCTGGAATACACCGATGGCGCTCAACGAACGCGGCGACGTCGTCGGCTTCTCCAATTTTTCGCAGGAAGACGGCGCGGTCTTCAACGCGCGCGCTTTCCTCTGGACGCGCGGTCGCGGCATCCAGGATCTCGGCACGTTGCCCGGCGACTCGATCAGTCAGGCGCTCGGCATCAACGAGCAGCGCCAGGTCGTGGGCATCTCCTGCACCGCCGGCTTCGCGAGTTGCCGCGGATTCCTATGGGAGCGTGGCGTGATGATGGATGTCAACGATCTCGTCGCGGGCGACTACGCCGATCACGTCTTCACGGCGAACGACATCAACAACCTCGGTCAGATTACCGGCTTCTCACTGAAGGCCGGCACCGAGGATGCGGTACCGATCTGGGCGTTGCCCGCAGCCGGCGACTCGCGTGAGGCGAGCAACGTTGCGCGACGAGTCCTGTTGCCGCCGCAAGTACGCCAGCAGGTTCTGGCGCGCGCGTTCGCGACGGAGGCGCAGCTGGGCCGGTAATTTCCGGACACGCCGCCGCGGTTGGAACCCGCGGCGGCGCTGGTCGCTTGTGATCCTTAGAGGAGTCAGGAAGAAGCGAACTGTGTGATGGTCGTATTGATCGTCGAAGATGAAGCAATCATCGCCTGCTGTTCGGCGGCGATACTCGAAGACGCAGGATTTGCCGTACTCGGGCCGGCGCACACGTCGGGCGAAGCGCTCGAGCTGTCTCGAGGTCAGCGACCGGATGTCGCGCTCGTAGATATCGACCTCGAAGCTCACAGCGCAGGAATCGGCGTCGCGCAGCAGCTCCGCGCTCAGTACGGAACTGCGATCGTCTTCACGACCGGCCGGCTCGATCAGGCAACGAGCAATCACGATCTCGCTGTTGCAGTGCTGGCGAAACCCTACGATCCCGCCGAGCTGCCTGGAATCGTCAAGTACGCCGTTTCACGACTGCGTGCCGAACGGCCGCGATCGAGCTCGCGTTACTTCGACCAGTTGACGATGCCGTCGAGAGACGCGGGCGCTGCGGTTCCGGGCAGAGCCGTCGTACCGAGATAGAGAAACGCGACGATGTGATCCTGCGGCGTCAGGCCGAGTTCCGTCTTGGCCTGGGCATCGTAAGCCGCTGCACCGGTCTTCCACATCGCGCCATAACCCAGCGCCTGTGCCACCAGCACCATGTTTTCCACGCCCGCGGCAACCGCGGCGATCTGCTCGATTTCGGGAATCTTGCCAGGTGTGATGTGTGCTGCGACCACGATGATCGTCGGCGCACGCAGCACCTTGCGGCGCTCGCCTTCGAGCTGTTCCGCCGTGGACTGCGGGAACTTCACCAGCGACAGCCGCGCCATTGCTGCGCCGAGTTTGTCGCGAGCCGCACCTTCGAGCACGACGAATCGCCACGGCCGCAGCCGGCCGTGATCCGGCGCCCGCACGGCGGCGCGCATGATCTGTTCGAGATGCGGCTGCGTCGGTCCGGGCTCCATCAGCTTGAGCGCACTGGCGCGTGAGTCGATGGCATTGAGCAAGTCGACCAAGGTTGCGCTCACAGCGGCTTCACCTGCATCGCAAGGTGCAAACGATCGCCGCGCATCGTGCACATCGCGATTTCTACCGTGCTGCTCGAATTCCACGTGCGTGACAGCGCCTGCGACGGAATGTAGACCGGCAGCTTGAACTGCGTATCGACCTGCATGCTGCCCCTCGGCAAGTGCGGAGTAGCCGCTGCGAGACAGCGGCCGAGCGACCACATGCCGTGCGCCACCGCCTGCTTGAACCCAAACATCTGCGCGGTTCTCGCCGTGAGATGAATCGGATTGAAATCTCCCGACACGCGTGCGTAGCGCCAGCCAGTGTTGTCGAGCACATCGAGCGTCTCAGTCGACACGCCGCTCGCCGGTGCATTCGCACGCTCGATCGCCGGGCGCTTGCTGCCTTCTTTGGGTGCTGTGTTACCGCGCGCGAACATCGTGCTGACTTCCTCCCAGACGACAATACCGTTCTGTTCGTAACGCGTAGTGAAGTCGTACTCCTGACCGAAATCGGTCAGCCGCATCGTGTCGAAGTGCACCGTCAATCGCAGCGGCGCACGCTGCTCGACCGGATGCAGCACGCGAATCGTGTTGCGCAGGTGGATCAGGCCGAGCACCTTGACCGGAAAGTTTTTGACGACGAACAGCTGCATGTGCATCGGCATCGCGACGAGATGCAGATAAGCCGGCGGCATCTCCGTGCCGGCCGGCACCGAGCACACGTCGCGATAGCGTTGCAGATGCGCAGCCGACAGCGTCACGCGACGTGCTTCGAGCTCGACGGGTTCGATGACGGTTCCGGGCGGCGCTGTGTACGGCTTCTTACCGAGCAGCACTCGCGCGTAGGCCGGCACCATCGAGGGCAGGCCGCCAAAGGAGATCTTCGCGGTCACGGCACGGCGCGGTCGATCGTGATGTTCAAGGTACTGCCGCCTGCACCTGAGTTCTTCGAAAAATCGTACTCGGCCTCGCCATAGTAATCGCCGCTCTGCGCCTGCGGTGTGCCGGATCGCGACAGACGAGCGACCACTTGCACCCTCGGCACGGTCGCAATTGTACGCGTTGCGATCATCGCGTCGCGCTCGCTCAACTCGATGGTGAGCGGCAGGTCCGCAGAGCTATGGCGCTGCACCGCCAGCGGCGGTCCGCCGGCCGACGGGTCGCGGGCGAGAACGAACAGCGGCAACGGTCCGCCTTTGAGCTGATCACGCACGCTCGGCGCGATCGTAACGGCGACACGGATCGAGCGGTGCGCTGCAGGAGCACCCTCGGCGCCGGCCGTGACAGCGGGCGTACCCTGCCCCGCTTCGTTGAGCTGTTGATTGAGATCCTGGATCTGCCGTTCGAGCATGCTGCGCAGCTCCGGCGGCGGATTTTGCGCAAGTAGCACCTGCAACCGATCGCGACCTTTGCGCAGGTCGCCGGCCTGCAGTGCTGCGATGCTGCCGTACCAGAGCGCCTTGGGATGATTGGGAGCGCGTTCGAGCGCAGCATCGAACAGCTGGCCTGCTCTGCCGCCCAACGATGCTTCGTCGGTCATCGCGAGCGCTTCGCCGAGACCGATCATCGCTTCGACGTTCTCACCGCCAGACTTGTCGTATGCGTTCTGGAAGGCGTCGACGGCGAGCGCATATTTTTGCAGCGAGCTGTACGAACGGCCCAGCAGCAGCCAGCCGTTCACGTCGTTCGGATTTTCGGCGAGCTTCGCTTTGAGCTTGTCGAGCAACTCGTCCATCTGCTGCTCTTGGGCGACGCTGGCCTCCGCTGCCTTCCAGTTCCACTTGCTCAGCGTCATGTACAGCCCGGCCGCCAGCGCCGGTACGAACAGCGCGATTGCGATGGCGGAGATGCGCCGCTCTTTCACCGACACGCCGGCATCCGGCTCTCGGCTCCGCAACAGCGGCAGCAGGATCCACAGCAGAGCCGCCGCGATCATGGCGGCGCAGGCGATGATGAAACCGGTCACGAGGCACCCAAGCCGGGATCGGCCGGATCCGTGTCCGGCAGGTGCGACTTGCGGGCAATCACGAACGCGGCGATCGCCCCACCGCCGAGCAGCAGCAGGATCGGCGCGCCCCACAGCACCAGCGTGCGTGCCACCAGCGGTGGCTTGTACAGGACGTAGTCGCCGTAGCGATCCACCATGTGCTGGAAGATCTCCTGATCGCTCTTGCCCGCGGCCATCATCTCGCGCACCTGCCGACGCAAGTCGGCCGCGAGCGTCGCATTCGAATCGGCGATCGTCTCGCTGCGACACTGCAAGCACCGCAGCTCACGGATCACACGCTCGTAGCGCGCTTGT
>Ga0068863_100002749_pt1 | contig 17410 bp, 17 predicted proteins | sample KBSSwiS62_FD_66596 | JGI IMG/M metagenome (GOLD analysis project Ga0068863, IMG submission 66596) | Switchgrass rhizosphere microbial communities from Kellogg Biological Station, Michigan, USA - KBS Switchgrass S6-2 | ecosystem: Host-associated > Plants > Roots > Rhizosphere > Soil ...
GCCCCTCGCGGCGTTGCCCCCGCACCCCGGTACGCCCGGTACAGGCGGTGCGGGGGCGCCTTGCGAGGAACCACCCGGATCCCGCGATCACCCGGCGAACGTTCCTGGTCACCGCACTAGTGTGCCCGCGACCGGGTCGAGGCCATCCCGCTGCCGGACCCCGAGGCCGGGTGGTCCGCGACCCGGATCGTGGGGAGCGCGGTCTCAGAGGTCCGCAGCACCCGGCGCAGCAGTGCGTCGTCGTCGGCCCGCCACGCCAGGTGGACCGCGAGCGGCGGCAGGGGATCGGCGATCTCACGGATCGCCACGCCCGCCAGGGGCAGGTACGACACGGCCTGCCGGGTCGTGAGGTGCGCGCCGACGCCGGCCGCGACCAGCGCCATCGCCGTCGACGAGTCCGGGGTGCTCTGCACGAAGCGCGGGGTGAACCCGGCCTCCTGGCACCGCGCGACCAGCGTGGCCCGCACCACGGAGCCGTAGGACTCGGGGAAGGCGATCAGCGGCTCGTCGCGCAGGTCGGCGATCGAGACCCGGGTCGAGGCGCCGAGCCGGTGCGAGTCCGGGAGGGCGAGCACGAACCGGTCCTGCGCGACGGGGCGGCTCCCCACGCGGGTGGGCGGGGCGGAGAAGCGGGCGAGGGCCAGGTCGAGCTCGCCGCGGACCAGCTCGGCGACCGCCGTCGAGCCGTAGCGGCCGGGCAGTAGCTCGAGGTCGACGAGCGGGTGGGCCTCGCGGACCGCGCGGGCGAGGGTGCCGAGGGTGTCGTGGGCGGACGGCCCGGAGAAGCCGACGCGCACCCGGCCGCTGCGGCCCTCGGCGGCCGCGGCCACCGCGTCGCGGGCCCGCTGGTCGGCGGCGACCAGCTCGCGGGCGTGCTCGACGAAAGTGGCGCCCGCGGCCGTCAGCTCCACCCGTCGCGTCGTCCTCCGGAAGAGGACTGCTGCTACCTGCGACTCCAGGGCGCGGATCGTGCGGGTGAGGTGCGGCTGGGCGACATGGAGGCGGCCCGCCGCGCGGCCGAAGTGCAGCTCCTCGGCGACTGCGAGGAAGGCGAGCAGCTGGGCGCGGTCCATTGATGCAGAATACGCAACAGTCGACACCGCGCCGCGTATTGGACTCAGGATCCATCGCGCGGCACGATGGACGAGCGGCGGGGTGCCGAGGCCCCGTCGGCAGGTGGTGCGAAGGAGATGTCGTGCGCGACGCGGTGATCTGTGAGCCGATCCGGACGCCCGTGGGTGGGTTCGGCGGCTCGCTGCGGGAGGTGCCGGTGACGACGCTGGCCGCCACGGTGATCAAGGCGATCATCGAGCGGACCGGGCTGCCCCCCGAGTCGGTGGACGACGTGCTGCTCGGCAACTGCTACCCCACGATGGACTCGCCTGCCCTGGGCCGGGTCGCGGCGCTCGACGCGGGTCTCCCGACCACCGTGGGCGGCTACCAGATCGACCGCCGCTGCGGGTCCGGCCTGCAGGCCGTGCTCAACGCCGCCATGCAGGTCCAGAGCGGCGTGTCCGACGTCGTCCTCGCGGGCGGCGCGGAGTCGATGTCCAACGCGGCGTTCTACTCCACGAGCATGCGGTGGGGCGCGAAGGCGGGGCCCGGCGTGATGTTGCACGACTCGCTGTCCCGGGGCCGGGTCACGGCGGGCGGCGAGCACCACCCGGTGCCCGGCGGCATGATCGAGACCGCGGAGAACCTCCGCAGGGAGTACTCGATCCCGCGCGAGGAGCAGGACGAGTTCTCCGTCCGCAGCCACCAGAAGGCGGCCGCGGCGCAGGCGGCGGGGCTGTTCGCCGACGAGATCGTCCCGGTGACCATCAAGGGCCGCAAGGGCGACACCGTGGTGTCCACCGACGAGCACATCCGCCCGGACTCCTCGGTGGCGAAGCTGTCCACGCTGCGCCCGATCATGGGTAAGCAGGACCCGGAGGCCACGGTCACGGCGGGCAACGCGTCGGGGCAGAACGACGGCGCCTCGCTCTGCGTGGTGACGACCTCGGAGAAGGCTGCCGAGTACGGGCTCCGGCCGCTGGTGCGGGTGGTGTCGTGGGCCGTCGGTGGGGTACCGCCGAGGACGATGGGCATCGGCCCGGTGCCCGCCGTGGCGAAGACCCTCGACCTGGCCGAGGTGGCGCTCAAGGACGTCGACCTGATCGAGCTGAACGAGGCCTTCGCCGCGCAGGTCCTCGCCTGCACCCGGGAGTGGGGCTTCACCCCGGGCGACTTCGACCGGTTCAACGTCCACGGCTCCGGCATCTCGCTGGGCCACCCGGTCGGCGCGACGGGCGGCCGCATCCTGGCCACCCTGACCCGCGAGATGGTCCGCCGTGACGCCCGCTACGGGCTGGAGACGATGTGCATCGGCGGTGGGCAGGGCCTCGCCGCCCTGTTCGAGCGCGTCTCGGCGTGAGCGTGGCTCCGGAGCCCGGGCTGGTCACCCGGGCGATCGCCGCCCTCGTCGAACGTGGACGTCGCGGCGACCGGCTGCCCGCGGAGCGGGAGCTCGCGAACCGGCTCGGGGTCGGACGGGCGGCGGTCCGCCGCGCCCTGTCCGAGCTCGACGCCGCCGAGCTGACCGTCACCCGTGCCCAGGCAGGCACCTTCATCCGGTGACGGGGGAGGGCGGGCACCGGCCCGCCCCCCGCTCCGTCTCCGCGGTCTGCGGGACGGGCCTGAGGTCAGTCTGCGGGATCCTTGTCGGCGACGAGGCGGCGTAGCACGGACTCGACGATGGCGAGCTCGGCGTCGTTACCCGAGCCGAAGAGGCCCTCGGCGACGGAGGACGCGATCGAGGACGCCTCGGCGAAGGCCTCTCGGCCGCGAGCGGTCAGCCGGATCTCGGCGATGCGGCGGTCCGCGGGCGACGGCCGCCTGCTGATGTAGCCGTGCGACTCCAGGTCCTCGACGGTCCGCGTCATCCCGGCCTTGTCGCTGCCGGTGGCACCGATGAGGTCCCGCTGGGTCGACACGCCGTCCCGCGAGATCTGCAGCAGGACACCGAAGTGTCTCGGGGTGAGACCGAGCGGAGCGAGCGCCTCGGACAACGTCTGCGACGCGTACCTGTGCGCCCGGCGCAACAGCACACCGAGCCGCACGCGGATGTCCGGCTCACTCACCGGTGGAACGCTAGCAGCGGCATGTTAGATTCAAGTGGATCGGATTCATCTGAATCTAGTCGGGGGAGGACACATGGTGCGAAGCGCCCCCGCCTGGCCGGGCTGGGCATTGCGGGTCACGAGCACGGTGGCGGCGGTGATGCTGTTCGACCAGGGCGTCTTCGCCGGCCAGTTCCTGGGTGGCAGCTATGACGCGCTCCTGGTCCACCGCGAGAACGCCACCTACGCCGGGATCGCCGTCGCCGTGGCCGCCCTCGCCGCGCTGCTGGTGATCCGCCCCGGGCGCGGGCCGTGGCAGCCCCTGGCGGCCTACGGGGTGGTGTTCGGGATGATCGCGCTGCAGATCTCGCTCGGGTTCAGCCGGGTGCTGACCGTGCACGTCCCGCTCGGCATCCTGACCATCGGCAGCGCGACGGCCGTCGCGGTGTGGGCGTGGCGGCACCGATGGGCGGGCTGAGCAGGAGGGCCTTCCTGGGCCTGGGGGTGGCGGCGGGCGTCGGACTCGGCGTGGGCATCCCGTTCTCGCTCGGGGTCGGCGGCTCGTCGTCCACCGGCACCCTCCTGCGCAGCACCGCCCCGCCGCCTCCGGCGTTCGTCCGGCCACTGCCCGTCCCGCGGGTGCTGCAGCCGATCGATCGCAGCACCGACACCGACTTCTACGCGATCACCCAACGCCCCGCCACGGCGTCGATCCTGCCCGGGCTCACGACACCGATCTGGGGCTACGAGGGCAGCTTTCCCGGACCGACGATCGAGAGCAGGCGCGGGCGGCGGTGCGTGGTCACCCATACCAACCGCCTGCCGGTTCCGACCGTGGTGCACCTGCACGGGGGCGAGGTCCCCGCCGAGAGCGACGGCTTCCCGCTCGACCTCGTGTACCCCGACGGCACGTCTCACCAGGCGATGCACGACATGGCGACGACCGGCGCGGTCGCCGTCGGGACCCGCGGCTACCGCTATCCGATGGACCAGCGCGCGGCCACCCTCTGGTACCACGACCACCGCATGGACTTCACCGGCCCGAGCGTGTGGCGCGGCCTCGCCGGGTTCCACCTGGTGCGCGACGAGCAGGAGGACGCCCTGGGGCTCCCCTCCGGACGACACGAGCTCCCCCTGATGCTCTGCGACCGCAGCTTCGCCGCCGACGGCTCACTGCTCTACCCGAGCATCGACCAGACGCTGACCACGATCCCCGGGGTCACCGGAGACCACGTCGGCGGCGTCCTCGGCGACGTGATGCTGGTGAACGGGGCACCCTGGCCGACCGCGACCGTCGACCGGGCCGCCTACCGGGTGCGGATCCTCAACGCGTGCAACGCACGGAGGCTCTCGCTGCGCCTGGACCCACCCCCACCGGGTGGACTGGTGCAGATCGGCTCCGACGGCGGCCTACTGGCGAGCCCGCTGCACCACGACCACGTCGAGCTCGCCCCGGCCGAACGGACCGACCTGGTCGTCGACTTCGGTGGCTACCCGGCCGGCACCGTCGTGCGCGTGGTCAACGACCTCGACGCGGGCCGGATGGCCGACGTCATGGTCTTCCGCGTCGGCCCGGACGTCGGCCCCACCTACACCACCCCCGACCGTCTCTCGGACCTCGAACCGATCGACCCCGCGCAGGCCGTGGCCGTACGCACCCTGCAGTTCCACGCCGGGCGGATCAACGGAACGCGGGGCTGGCTGATCAACGGCGCCCCGTTCGACCCCGACACGGCGACGGTCACCGTCGCGCCCGGCAGTGTCGAGGTGTGGCGACTGATCACCGACCTGCACCACCCGATCCACCTCCACCTGCAGCCCTTCCAGGTCCTCTCCAGAGGCATCACCGGTCCCGGCCCGTACGACGCAGGCCTCAAGGACACCGTCGACCTGCGCCCCGCCGAGGAGGCGGCCATCGCCATCCGGTTCGGTACCCATCCCGGCCGCTACGTCTTCCACTGCCACAATCTGGAACACGAGGACATGGCGATGATGGCCACCTTCGACGTCCGATGAAGCGGCTCGGGACGATCTCCGCCGCCGGGCGGCTGGGCATCCCGCGACGACGGAGCGAACCTCAGGACCCGTTCAGTGCGAAGCCGCCGAGGTGAGCTGCGTGACCGCGAGCCGGTTGCGCAGCGTGCCGAGCGTGGTCACGCGGGTGACGACCAGGTCGCCCTCCCCGAGGAAGATCTGCGGGACGCGTGCGTTGCCGATCCCGCTGGGTGTCCCGGTGAGCAGCACGTCGCCTGCGCGCAGCGTCATGCCGTGGCTGAGCTCGGCGACGAGCCGCTCGAACCGGAAGGCCATCTGCTTGGTCGACGCGTCCTGCAGGAGCTCGCCGTTGACCTCGCACTGGATCTGCAGCCGGTAGGGGTCGTCGACCTCGTCCGTGGTGGTGATCCACGGGCCCAGCGGCATGGTCTGGTCGATGCTCTTGCCCTTCAACCACTGCCCGCCGTGGGCGCGCTGCAGGTCACGCTGCGAGACGTCGTTGGCGACACAGAAGCCGAACACGTGCTCCCAGGCGCGCTCCTCCGGGATGGAGCGCCCGTCGCGCCCGATGACCAGCGCGATCTCGGCCTCGTAGTCCCACTTCTCCGACAGCTCCGGGTCGAACGCGATGTCGTCCGCGGGCCCGATCACCGTGTCGGGGCCCTTGGTGAAGAAGGTGGGGTGCTTGGGCCGCTCGGCGGGGTCCTGGCCCTCGCGCTTGCCTGCGGACTCCTCGTAGTGGTCCCAGTAGTTCCAGCCGGTGCACAGGATGTCGCGGTTGAACAGCCGCAGTGGCGGCCCGAGCCGGACGGCCGTCAGCGGGACGACGGGGGCGTTCGCCACGGCGCGGCGGGCGTCGCGCAGGGCGGCGGGTCCGCTGCGGACCAGCTGGTCGAGGGTGCCGAGCGCGGGTGGCAGCAGCGCGACCGCGGTGTCGTCGTCGACGATCGCGCCCAGCTTCCAGGCGTGGTCGGTGCGGACGGAGGCGAGTTTCATCGTGGGTTCCTCGGCGCGGTGAGGACGCCGATGGCGTTGATCTCGATGAGGTAGTCCTTGCTGACGAACTTGGACACCTCGACCATCGTCGAGGCCGGTGCCACACCGGTGAAGTACTGGCGGCGCACGGCGTGGATCGCGGCGAAGTCCTCCATGTTGCGGACGTAGACGTCGACGCGGGCGATGTCGTCGAGGGTGCCGCCCGCGGCCTCGATGGCCGCCTTCAGGTTCTGGCACACCTGGTGGGTCTGCGCGGTGATGTCACCGACGCCGGTGATGCCGCCCTCGGCGTTGCGCGCGGTCATGCCGGAGATGAACACCAGCCGTCCCGTGGCCTCGGCGGCGGTGGCCTGGGCGAAGTGTCCGTTCGGTACGGCGAGCTGGGGGGAGATGATCTCGGTCTTGGGCATCGTTCGTGTCCTCGTCAGCGGGCGTCGTCGGGGCTGCTGTACCACTCGGGCTGGGTGGGGTAGTGCGGCCCGTCGTAGATCTCCAGGAGCACGGTGTCCTCGTCCGCGTGGGTGGGACCGTGCAGGCTGCCCTTCGGGTTCCAGTAGAAGGAGCCCTCGGTCAGGGTCAGGCCGGTCGGCAGGTAGGTGTAGCGACCGCTCAGGCAGAACATGAACTGGTTGGACGCGTGGGAGTGCCGCGACGGGATCCCGGAGCCCTTCTCGAACCGGACCAGGGAGATCGAGGCGCCCGTCGTGTCGTTGCGCCACAGCGGCTTGTGGGAGAGCCCGGCGAGGGTCTTCTCCTGCCAGTCCAGGTCCTGCACCTGCAGGAGGATCTCCCGGAACCGGCCGAGGACCTCGCCGTCCGGCCCGGCCTCGGTGCCTTCCCGGCTGCGGTCCGGTGCTTCGCCGCCGTAGGCGGCCGGTTCGGACAGGTTCGCCGCCCACTCCGCCTCGGAGATCGCGGCGGGCCTCGGGGTCACGGGCGACATGCGATCTCCTTCAGGTACGTGAGCTCGATCAGCCGTCCGACGAAGGCGTCGGGTCCGGTGTGGGTGAGGGTCGCGGCGGCGCCGGCCGGGTGGTAGGAGACGTCGCCGTCGGGACCGTCCCCTGCCAAGGTGATCAGCAGGTACGGCGGCCGGTCCGTGGGCAGGGACACCGTGTCGCCCGGTCCGAGCTCCACCTCGTAGACCCGGATCCCGTCCTCGTCGAACACGACGGGCAGGCCGGGCACGGCGCCGACCTCGCGGGGTCCGCCGCCGGACAGGTCGCCGACGGCCTCCTCGCCGAGGTCCTTGAGCTCCACGAGCCGGTTGCGGTAGACGCGGTCGCCGTCGTTGGTGAGCATGTGGACCGGCGACGGCGGCCGGTAGACGACTCCGCCGACGGTCTCCACGATGTGGCGGGCCGGGTCCCCGTCGAGCCAGTCCATGTGACACGGCGAGGACGCGAGGCACAGCACCAGGTACGGGTTGTGGTGCAGGTGCCACGGCTGGGTCTCGCCGGGCTCCAAGGCCACCTCCCACACCCGGATCCGCTCGTTGTCGAGCAGCACGGTCTGCCCGATCTCCCCGAGAGTGATCTTCTCGCCGTGGGGGCCGATCACGATCTGTCCGGCGGTCATCGCTCCACTCCTGTGCTCTGGGCGCCCGTCAGGTGCGCGTACGCGTCGCCGATCGGGTCCTTGGTCGGGTCGGTGGGGTCGAAGGGCACGATCGCGGCGATGTGGCCGTCGGGCCGGACGAGGACGGCGCTGTCGGCGGGGACCCCGATCCGGTCGGTGGCGCGTCGGCCGGGATCGAACAGCGTGCGCGGGCGAAGGCCGGTGTCCAGCGGGGCGTCCCACCGGCTCACCAGGTACCTCCGCAGCCCGGGGACCTCGGCATCCGGGAGCTGCGGGCGACGGCGCACGTCGGTGAAGTACAGCGCGACGAACGCGTCGCGGGCCAGGTCGTGCAGCCACTGCCTGCCCTGCGGACCGAAGACGGGCACATCGGGCAACCGGTCGCCGGGGCCCGCCGGCGTCGGGGCGCTCCCGGTCGCGATCATCGACCAGTCACCGGTGCCGTCGACGTCCAGGCTCACGCCGAGCAGCGACCGGGTGACCGCGACACCCCAGCGGCCACCGTCCATCGCCGAGACCCCGGACGAGCGGCGGTCCATGTAGGCGCGCGCGGCCTCGGCCATCTCGCCGGATCCGCGGGTCGCCACCGGTGACTGCTCGCGCTCGTACCCGTCGAGCAGGGTCTCGTCGGCCCAGCCGCGCAGCACCCAGGCCAGCCGCCACGGCAGGTTCGAGGCGTCCAGCACGCCGGTGTTCAGGCCCAGCGCCCACATCGGGGTGATCAGGTGGGCCGCGTCCCCGAGCAGGAAGATCCGGCCGTCCCGCCACCGGTCGGCCACCCGGTGGTGCACCGGGTAGATGTTGGTGCCGAGCACCTGCAGCCCGTCGACGTCCCCGATGAACCGGTGGGCCTTCGCGACGAGCTCGGCGCGGTCCGGCTCGGGGCGGCCCGGATCCAGCGGGTACAGGAACCGCCAGCAGTGTGGCTGGCGCACGAGGATCATCCACTCCGCGGGATCGCCGAAGTAGGCGAGATAGGGGTAGTCGCGCGGGTTGGCCGTGTCGAGGTCGACGTCGAGGTCGACGAGCATGTAGCGCTGCTCCAGCGTGTGGCCCTCGACGGTGATGCCCAGCCGCTCGCGGATCTGGGACCGGCCGCCGTCGCAGGCCAGCAGGTAGGCGCCCGACACCGTCCGGACGCCGTCCGCCGTGGTGACCTGCACCTCGACGCGGTCGTCGTGCTGGGTGAGCCCGGTGACCCGGTGACCCATCCGCACCGCGCCGGGCGCCAGCCGCTCGAGCCGGTCGCGCAGCACGGGCTCCAGGTGGTGCTGCGGGATGTTGATCACGAAGGGGTACCGGGTGTCCCCGGCCAGCTCCGCGGTGTGCACGCTCTCGCGCGCCGTCCCGGTGGCGCGGTCCAGGTCACCGATCTCGTCGATCCGCAGCGCGGCGGCCAGCACCTCGTCGATCGCCCCGTACCGGTCGAGCACCTCCAGCGTGCGGGTGAGCACCGTGCCGGCCTTGGTGTCGAGGGAGAGCTGGTCGTCCTCCTCGTACACCACGACGTCGACGCCGTAGTGGACCAGTCCCAACGCCGTGATCAGACCGACCGGGCCCCCGCCGGCAATGATCACGGGCAAGCTGTCGTGAGTCACCGTTTCACTCCTGGTGGTAGGCGCGGTCGCGGGTCAGCGTCGAGCCGGTCATCGTGGCCGCGTCGGAGAGCAGGAACAGCAGCGGGCCGGTCACGTCGTCGGGGGTGCCGACACCGGTCGTCCGCTCCCAGTGGGCCCGTTCGGGTCCGCTCGGGTTGGCCGCCCGGAACTGCGGGGTGTCGATCACGCCGGGGAACACGGTGTTGACGCGCACCCGGTGTTCGGCGACCTCGGCGGCCAGCGACTTGGCGAACGGGATCAGCGCGCCCTTGCTCGCCGCGTAGGCGGACGCCTGCGCGCGGCCCAGGTGGGCGAGCCCGGAGGCGAACACCACGATCGACCCGCGCCGCCGTTCGATCATGTGCGGCAGCACGGCCTGGCAGCACCACACGACGCCGTCGAGGTTGATCGCGAGGGTCCGTTGCCACTGCGCCGGGTCGGTGTCGACGACGTCGACGCGGGGCTGGACGGCGGCACCGCACACCAGCGCGTCGATCCGGCCGTGCCGGGCCAGCACCGCGTCGGTGGCCGCCCGTACGGCGTCGCGATCGGAGACGTCGACCCGGTGGCTCGTGACACGCGGCACCGTCGCCAGGTCCTCGGCGGGCGCGACGTCGAACACCACGCTGTGCCCGCCTGCCCCGGCGAAGGCACGGGCCAGCGCGGCGCCGATCCCGTTGGCGCCGCCGGTCACCACCAGCACCTCGCCGGACGCGTCGAAGATCGTCTTCATCGGATCGGCTCCTGACGGCGGAGGGACGGGACACGGCGCCGCCTCGTGAGCGTCGTGGCGACGAGGTGACCGGAGCCGCCGCCGAGGCCGGGTCCCGGATGGGTCGACGCGCCGATCTGCCACAGGCCGGGCACGCCGGTCGCGTGCCTGCCGCGGGCGGGCAGGGGCCGCCACAGGAAGTTCTGGTCCAGCTCGGCCGAGCCGCCGTAGGGGTCACCGTGGACGGCGTTCGGGTTCGCCGCGGCGAGGTCGGGCGGGGTCAGCACGTCGACCGCACGGACCTTCGCATGCAGGTCCGGTGCGTGCCGGGCGATCCGGTCGAGCACCCGCCCGGCGAAGGACTCGGTGAGCTCGGGTGTCCAGCCGCCCGCGGTGCGGAGCTCGCCCGCGGCGTCTCCGACCGGCGCGAACGGCACCTCCTGCAGTTGCAGCCAGAGCGCCGCCGCTCCGTCGGGAACCCGGCTCGGGTCGAGCACGTACTGCTGCCCGACGACGACGGTCGGCCGCCGCGGCAGCAGCCCCGCCTCGGCCTCTGCACAGGCGATGCCCGTGCCTGCGGACCCGTCGGACAGGTGCAGCAGCGGGATCTCGCGCAGCCGACGATCGGACCAGCCCAGTGGTGCGGACAGCGCCACGTGCACCTGCATCGCGCCGCGGCCGTAGCGGAACCGGCCGGCCTGCGCGCGCACCTCCGTCGGCGCGGCGCCGGGCGGCAGGAGCCTGCCGTGGAGCGCCGTGGGCGTGACCGACGCCAGGACGGCCCGCCGCGCCCGGAACGTCCGCCCGCCGGCCACGACCCCCGTCGCCCGGCCCGACTCGAGCAGGATCTGCTCGACCTCGGTGCCGGTCTCGATCCGCACCCCGAGCGAGGTCAGCAGGGACGTGAAGGCGGCGACGAAGTTGCCGGCGCCGCCTGCCACCACCGGCAGGCCCGCCGCGTGCAGGCTGCCTGCCAGCAGTGGCACCATCAACCCGCCGGACGCGTGGTCGGGGGACAGGCCCGCGTGCAGGAGCCACGGCGCCCAGAGGTGGTCGACCTCGGGGCCGCGGAAGTGCTCGCGGCAGTAGCTGCGCCCGGACGTGGCCGTCGTCCGCAGCCAGCGTTCGGATCCCGCCATGCCCGCGGTGCGCAGCAGCCCGGCCAGGTGCCGGGCCGCGCCCGGTGAGCGGAGCTCGGTGCCCATCAGACCGGCGACGGGCGCCAGCACCGCGCCGAGCCGGTCGAGCATCGCCAGGTAGGCCTGCCGGTCGGCGGCATCGTCGAAGGCGGCGGCGGTGCGCTCCGGGTCCCGGTGCGCCGCGGTGACCCGCCCGTCGTCGGCGACACTCGCGGTGACCCACGCGTCGGTGTTGCGGTACTCCAGGCCGTGCTCGTGCAACGCGGGGCCGAGCCGGGCGTAGGCCGCACCGGTGACGAACAGCGGGTGCCACGACGAGAAGGTGTCGTGGCGGTAGCCGGGCAGCGTGCGCTCCTGCCCGGCGATGAACCCGCCGAGCTCGGCGTTGCGCTCCAGCAGCAGCACCGACCAGCCGGCCTGGGCCAGCTCGGCCGCCGCGACCAGGCCGTTGATGCCCGATCCGACGACGACGGCGTCCGCCGCGGTCGTCACGACCGCTCCCGTGGCAGCTCGACGCCCAGGTCGGCGGCGGTCTTCTGCAGGGCGGCCAGCACGGACGCGTCGATCCGGATGCCGTCGCGGGCGGCGGACTCGCCGCGGTCGTGCTCGATCTGCCCGGGGAGGTACACGCGCTCGGTGCCGGGTCTGGTCGGGGAGGCCTCGATCTCGCGGGCCAGCCGGTCGGCGTTGCGCGCGAACTCCGCGGCCGACCCGAACGCGGCAGGGTTGAGCGCGAGGAAGAAGTGGGCGCAGTCGTTGGGCACCGCGGTGTCGGCGTAGAGACCCTGCACGGCCGAGCCGAACCCGCCGCCGGACAGCACACCGGTCAGGACGTCGACGACCAGCGCCAGGCCGTAGCCCTTGGGCCCACCGGTGGGCAGCAGCATCCCGGCCAGCGCGGCGGCCGGATCGGTGGTGGGTTCACCGTCGGCGTTCGTCGCCCAGGTGGCGGGGATCTCCCGGCCGTCCTGAGCGGCCAGCCGGATCTTGCCCAGCGCCGCCTCGGACAGGGCCATGTCGAGCACGATCGGGGCTCGGCCGGGCAGCGGCACGGCGAAGGCCAGCGGATTGTTGCCCACGACCGGTCGCGCACCGCCGGGGGCCGGCATCAGCGGGCGGGTGTTCGCTGCGGCCAGCCCCACGTAGCCGGCGTCCGCGGCGGTGTTCGCGTAGCGGAAGGCCGCGCCGAAATGGAAGGCCCGGCGGACCGCGACCGCACCCAGCCCGAACGCGTCGGCCTTCGCGATGGCCAGGCGCATGGCCTGGTCGCCGCTGAGCTGGCCGAGCCCGTGGTGGGCGTCCAGCGTGGCCACCGCGCCGAAGTCGGCCACCACCTCGGCGCTCTCGACGCCGCTGACGGACCCGCGGCGGATCCGTTCCACGTACATCGGCACGAGGAGCACCCCGTGCGAGGCCACCCCGCGCCGGTCCGCGTCGACGAGCGAGCCGGCGACGGTCCGTGCCGCGTCGCCCGAGAAACCGAGCTCGGTGAAGATCGGCTCGACCACGCTCGTCAGCCAGGCTGCCGTCACCACGGTTGGCTCTGTCATGCCGCGAAACGCTAGGGACGCTCCGGGCGGACGCCTATCCGCGCAGCGCGGGTCCTGTGCGGTTCGCGCGTGGCGGTGCTCTCGGCGCGGTCGCCGGCGCTCAGCGCCGCAGCGTGGTGGACGGCGACTCGCCGAAGCGCTCCCGGTACTGCACGGCGAACCGGCCGGTCTGCAGGAACCCCCATTTCAGGGCGATGTCGGTGACGGTGACGGCGGTCGGGTCGGCCTCCGCGAGCTCGTTGCGCACCAGCCCGAGCCGGACCTCGCGCAGGTGCTTCATCGGTGTGGTGTCGAGGTGGCGGCGGAAGCCCTCCTGGAGTGCGCGGACGCTGAGCCCGACCGCCTCGGCGATGTCCTCGACGCCGAGCGGTTCGGCGGCGTGCGCCTCGATCAGGTCGGCGGCGTGCCGGATCGGACGGGGCGCCACTCGTGGCGGATCGCGGTGCAGCAGGTCCGTGTAGTTGTTCGGCTGGGCGAGCAGCAGCCGGCTCAGCAACAGCCGCTCGACGTCGGCCACGGCGATCGGCGAGGCCCCGATGCCGTCCTCGCAGTCGAGGTCGTCCAGCAGCAGGTCCACCACACGCCGCCAGCTCCGGGCCGTGGGGACCTGGGTCGCCACCCCGAGCTCGAAGTCGATGGGCCTGGTCAGCGGGCGGTCGATCATCGCGCTCAGATGTCCCTCCAGCTGGGCCCGGTCGATCCAGACGATCAGCTGCGGGTTGTTCTCGCCCCACCGCATGACGAGCTCGTCGTCCGGCGACGGCAGCGAGGCCAGCTCGGGGCTGGAGTGGATCTCACGGCCGCGGTTGCGGATCACGGCCTCGCCCGCGAGCGGGATCTGCAGCAGGAAGAAGCTCGTCAGCGGGCGGGGCTCGATGCGCACGCTCCTGCCGTAGTCCAGGTAGTACAGCCCGATCCGGCCGAACCGGACGGCGTGGAAGCGGGCATCCACCTGCCGGTCGGCGCTCAACGGCAGGAGCTGGTGCGGGCAGAACGCCTCGCTGACGACGGCGTGGGCCCGCTCCAGATCCGTGGTGTGCAGCTGTTCGAACCGGGCGAGCGGGGCAGGAGCGGGATGGCTTCGCACGACAGTCATCAGGGCCTCCGGTACTGCACGCAATCTGCACATCGGCCGCGTCGCGGGAATAGCTGGCAGCTTAACCCGCCCCCTACCGTCCCCGACAGCTTTCCTAACGATGTGTGACCACCGACGGAGGACGCGATGCCCGCTCTGGACGGCCGAACGGCGATCGTGACCGGCGGCGCCACGCTGATCGGCCAGGCCGTGGTCCTGGCGCTGCAGGATGCGGGCGCGAACGTCGTGGTGGCCGACATCGACGACGTCGGCGGGCAGCGGATCGCCGACGACGCCGGCAAGAACGTGCTGTTCCGGCACACCGACATCACCGCCGACGAGGCGATCGCCGCATGCGTGTCGGACGCCGTCGCCACCTTCGGCGGGGTCGACATCCTGGTCAACCTCGCCTGCTCCTACGTCGACGACGGCTTCGCCTCGACCCGCGAGCAGTGGCTGGGCGCGCTGGACGTCAACGTCGTCAGCGCGGCCCGGTTCGCCGCCGCGGTGCACCCGCACCTGGTCGCCCGAGGCGGTGGGGTGATCGTCAACTTCGCCTCGATCTCGTCGAAGGTCGCGCAGACCGGGCGCTGGCTCTACCCGGTCAGCAAGGCGGCCATCGTGCAGCTCACCCGCAGCATGGCCATGGACCTGGCCCCGGACGACATCCGGGTCAACTCGGTCAGCCCGGGGTGGACCTGGTCGAAGGTCATGGACACCCTCACGCACTCCGACCGGGGCAAGACCGATCGGGTCGCCGCGCCCTTCCACCTGCTCGGACGCGTCGGCGATCCGGCGGAGGTGGCCGCGGTCGTGCGGTTCCTGTGCTCGTCGGACGCCTCGTTCGTGACCGGGGCGGACTGGGCCGTCGACGGTGGCTACTCCGCGATGGGCCCCGAGCAGGCCGTGCCCGCCATCCCTCAGCTCGCCGACTGACCAGAAGACGGAGTCCTCCTCATGCGCAAGATCATCATCGTTGGCGCGGGCCAGGCCGGCTTGCAGCTGGGCGTCGGGCTGCTCGACGCCGGCTACGACGTGACCATCGTGTCGAACCGCACCGGTGACCAGATCCGCAACGGCAAGGTCATGTCGAGCCAGTGCATGTTCGGCGGTGCGCTCGCCCGCGAGCGCGCGCTGGGACTGAACCTCTGGGACGCCGAGTGTCCGCCGGTGGAGGGGATCTCGTTCACCGTCCCCGACGGCGAGGGCGGCAAGGCCATCTCCTGGGCGTCCCGGGTGGACGTGCCGGCGCAGTCGGTCGACCAGCGGGTCAAGATGCCCGCCTGGATCGCCGAGTTCGAACGCCGCGGCGGCAAGCTCGAGCCGGCCGACGCGGGCGTCGACGACCTGGAGACCTACACCCGCGAGGCCGACCTGGTCGTCGTGGCGGCCGGCAAGGGCGACATCGCGAAGCTGTTCACCAGGGACGCGGGCCGCTCCACCTACGACGCGCCGCAGCGGGCACTGGCACTGACCTACGTCAACGGCCTGACACCGCGTCCGGAGCACTCCGCGGTGTCGTTCAACCTCGTGCCCGGCGTCGGCGAGTACTTCGTCTTCCCCGCACTGACCACGTCCGGGCCCTGCGAGATCATGGTCTTCGAGGGCGTGCCGGGCGGCCCGTTCGACTCGTGGGGGGACGTGCGCACGCCGGCCGAGCACCTCGCCCACTCCCGGGCACTCCTGCAGCAGTACCTGCCGTGGGAGGCCGAGCGCGCCACCGACGTCACGCTGACCGACGACAACGGCATCCTGGCCGGCCGCTTCCCGCCCACCGTGCGCCACCCGGTCGGCGTCCTGCCCTCCGGGGCGGTCGTGCTCGGGCTGGCCGACGTCGTCGTGCTCAACGACCCGATCACCGGCCAGGGCTCGAACAACGCGAGCAAGTGCGCCGCCTCCTACCTCAACAGCATCCTCGAGCACCGCGACGCGCCGTTCGACGCCGCGTTCATGCAGGCCACCTTCGAGCGGTACTGGGACTACGCGCGCTACGTCGCGGAGTGGACGAACGCGCTGCTCGCGCCCCCGCCGCCGCACGTGCTCGACCTGCTGGGCGCGGCGGGCGCCAACCCGCGCATCGCCCGTCGCTTCGCCAACGGGTTCGACGACCCGCGGGACTTCCACCACTGGTTCCTGGACCCCGCCGCGGCAGCGGCCTACCTGGCCGAAGCCGCGGCCTAGCCCTGGCAGCCTCGCCGAACCGCACCGCCCACCTGGAGGAGCTCGTGCCAAGGATCGGGATCGTCGGCGCCGGACAGTCCGGCGCGCAACTCGCGCTCGGGCTGCTGGCTCGCGGCTACGACGTCACGCTGGTGTCCGACCGCTCGCCCGAGGAGATCCGCAGCGGTCGGGTCATGTCGAGCCAGTGCATGTTCGACTCCGCGCTGCAGACCGAGCGGGCGCTCGGCCTGGACGAGTGGACACAGGCGTGCCCGGAGATCACCGGGATCGGCCTCACCGTCGGGGACGAGTCGTGGCGGGCCGGGCTCGACGCCCCGGCGCAGTCGGTGGACCAGCGGGTCAAGTGCGCCGCCTGGATGGAGCGCTTCACCAAGGAGGGCGGGGACCTGCTGCTGCACCGGGCCGGGGTGGCGGACCTGGAGGAGCTGACCCGCACCCACGACCTGGTGATCGTGGCCACCGGCAAGGGCGAGCTCGGCCGCCTCTTCCAGCCCGACGAGTCGAAGTCCCGGTTCGACCGGCCGCAACGCGCGCTGGCCCTGACCTACGTCACCGGGATGGTGCGCACCGAGGAGCCGATCGTCTCCTTCACGATCGTCCCCGGCGTCGGGGAGTACTTCACGTTCCCGGCGCTGACCGTCTCCGGGCCCTGCGACATCATGGTCTTCGAGGGCGTGCCGGGTGGTCCGATGGACTGCTGGGACGACGTCGCCACGCCCGACGAGCACCTGGCCCGTTCCCTGCAGCTGCTGCGCGCGCACTTCCCCCGGGAGTACGAGCGCTGCGCCGAGGTCGCGCTCACCGACGCGGGCGGCGTGCTGCGCGGACGGATCACGCCCACCGTCCGCAAGCCCGTCGCCGTGCTGCCCTCCGGGCGCGCCGTCCTCGGCATGGGGGACGCGGTCGTGCTCAACGACCCGATCACCGGCCAGGGCTCCAACAACGCGGCCACGAGCGCGGCGCTGTACCTCGACAGCATCGTCGCCCGCGGCGAGGGCCCGTTCGACCCGGCCTGGATGCAGCGCACCTTCGACGGTTTCTGGCGCGGTTGGGCCCAGTGGGTGGTCGCGTGGACCAACTCCCTGCTCGAACCGCCGAGGCCGCACCAGACCCGCCTGCTGACCGAGGCGGCCGAGGTTCCCGGGCTCGCCGGCGCCATCGTGAACGGGTTCGACGACCCGCGCACGTTCTTCCGCTGGTGGTTCGAGGCGGACGAGGCGGAGCGGTTCCTCGCCGAGCAGCGGGCGGCCGAGCAGGCCCGGTTCGATCCGCGCGCCTACCGGGGCGCGCTGGGCCAGTACGCCACCGGCGTCACGGTGATCACCGCGCGCGCCCCGGACGGGCGCCGGATCGGCGTCACCGCGAACTCCTTCGCCTCGGTGTCGCTCGACCCGCCGCTGGTGTCGTGGTGCCCGGCGAAGAAGGCGCCCAGCCTGCCCGACCTGGAGGAGGCGACGCACTTCGCCGTCAACGTCCTCGCCGTGGACC
>Ga0068863_100002752_pt1 | contig 17408 bp, 11 predicted proteins | sample KBSSwiS62_FD_66596 | JGI IMG/M metagenome (GOLD analysis project Ga0068863, IMG submission 66596) | Switchgrass rhizosphere microbial communities from Kellogg Biological Station, Michigan, USA - KBS Switchgrass S6-2 | ecosystem: Host-associated > Plants > Roots > Rhizosphere > Soil ...
AGGTTTTGTTTCCTTCTGTTCGTCCCTTATCCAAAAACAAAAAGGGCACCCAGCCGTCGGCCGGGTGCCCTCGTGAATTGTTTTAAGGCCTTTACGCCAGCAACGGGTTCTCCGCTGCCGCCGGCGCGGGCTCTTCTTCCGCGGGCGGTTCTTCGCTGATTTCCACCAGCGGTTTCAGCCGCACCTTGCGGTGATGATCGAACCCGGTCCCGGCCGGAATAATGTGACCCATGATCACGTTTTCCTTGAACCCGCGCAGGTAATCGACCCGGGCTCGCGTGGCCGCCTCGGTCAATACCCGCGTCGTGTCCTGGAACGACGCCGCGCTGAGGAAACTTTCCGTCTCCAGCGAAGCCTTGGTGATGCCCAGCAACACCGGCTGCGCTTCCGCCGGTTTGCCGCCCATCTTCTCGACCCGCTGGTTCTCTTCTTCGAACTCCAGCTTGTCGATCTGTTCGCCCCACAGGAAGGTCGTGTCGCCCGGCTCGGTGATGCGCACCTTGCGCAGCATCTGGCGCACGATGATTTCGATGTGCTTGTCGTTAATGGTCACACCCTGCAACCGGTAAACTTCCTGCACTTCGTTCACCAGGTGCTCCTGCAACTCCTGCGGACCGCAGATGTCCAGGATTTCGTGCGGATCAATCGGCCCTTCGGTCAATTGCTGGCCTTTGCGAACGTAATCGCCCTTGAACACAATGACGTGTTTGCCAATCGGGATCAGGTGCTCTTCCTCGACGCTCGTCTGCTGGTCCTTGATCACGATGCAGCGCTTGCCGCGTACGCTCGGGCCAAAGTCCACGATGCCGTCGATCTTCGAGATCTCCGCGGCGTCCTTCGGCCGGCGCGCTTCGAACAACTCGGCCACCCGCGGCAACCCGCCGGTGATGTCCTTCGTCTTCGACGATTTCCGCGGCGTCTTCGCCATCAGCGTGCCGGCGACAATCTTGTCCTCTTCCGCCACCACGATATGCGCCCCCGACGGAATCGGGTAATTGGCCACCGGTTCGTTGCTCTCGTTCAGGATGATGATCTGCGGATGCAAATCTTCCTTGTGTTCGATCACGACCATCGCCTCCTGGCTGGTCGTTTCGTCCATCTCCTGCTTCATCGTCACCCCTTCGATGATGTCGTGGAACTTCACCTTGCCCGCTTTCTCAGAGAGAATCGGGACGTTATAGGGATCCCACTGCACGAAGGTGTCGCCTTTTTTGACCTTTTCGCCGTCAGCCACCGAAATGACCGCGCCGATCACCACGTTGTGCTGTTCCAGCTCGCGGCCGTCATCGCCCAGGATGGACACCGACCCGTTCTTGTTCAGCACGATGTTGCTGCCGTCCTCGAGCTGCACCAGCCGGAGGTCGTTATACCGGATCGTCCCTTCGAACTTGGCCTTGATCTGCGGTTGCTTGAATACGCCCTGCGCCGTTCCACCGATGTGGAACGTCCGCATCGTGAGCTGCGTGCCCGGCTCGCCGATCGATTGCGCCGCAATGATGCCGACCGCTTCGCCCAGCTTCACCAGCGCGCCGGTCGCCAGGTTGCGGCCGTAGCAGGCTTTGCAAACCCCGTGCTTGCTCTCGCAGGTCAGCACCGAGCGAATCTTCACCTTTTCCACGCCCACCACGTCGATCTGTCGCGCCTTGATTTCGTCCACTTCCTCGTTGGCGCGCACCAGCAATTCCTTCGGATTTTGCGGGTTGGCGATGTCGTCGCACGAATAGCGGCCAATCAGGCGTTCGCTCAGCTTGACCACTTCGTCTTCGCCTTCGTAAATGGCCTGCACCCAGATGCCGTTGGTGGTGCCGCAATCCTCCTCGCGGATGATTACGTCCTGCGCCACGTCGACCAGTTTGCGGGTCATGTAACCCGAATCCGCCGTCTTGAGCGCCGTATCGGCCAGCCCCTTGCGGGCGCCGTGCGTCGAGATGAAGTATTCGAGCACCGTCAATCCCTCGCGGAAATTGGACAGAATCGGCTTCTCGATGATGTCACCCGACGGCTTGGCCATCAGCCCGCGCACGCCGGCCAACTGCCGGACCTGCTGCCGATTGCCGCGCGCCCCGGAATCCACCATCAGCGAAACGGGGTTATACTCGTTCTTGCCCTGGTTATGCTTCAGGGTGTCCAACATGACGTTCGCAATCTGGTCCGTGCAATGCGTCCAGATATCGATGATCTTGTTGTAACGCTCGCCATCGGTGATGACGCCCTTGCGATACTGCTTCTCGACTTCTTTGATTTGCTTCTGGGCGGCGTCGATTTCCTGATCTTTTTCCTTCGGAATGATCATGTCGTCGATGCCGATCGAAACGCCGGCGCGGGTGGCTTCCCGGAAACCGAGCTCTTTCAACTTATCCAGCATCGTCACGGTCTTGTCATGGCCGCAAATCTTGTAGCACTTCCAGATCAGGTCCCCGAGCTCGGCCTTCTTGACCGCCTTGTTCGGGAAACCCATGTCTTCGGGCCAGATCTCGCTGAACACAACCCGGCCGACGGTGGTTTCAATCACCTTCCGCACATTGTCGCCGAACTCGGTCTTCTTGCCGAAATCGGGATTCGCCAGCCGGATGCGCTCGTGCGTCGTTACCGCCCCGTCACTGAACGCGAAGATTACCTCGGTCTTGTTGCCGAAGAGCTTGAGGTCGCGCTGGTCCGTGGGCGGGCCCGAGCGAGGCTCGGCCGTCAGGTAATAGCAGCCCAGCGTAATGTCCTGGGTCGGCGTGATAATCGGCTTGCCGCTCGACGGGCTGAAGATGTTGTTGGGCGCCATCATCAACAGGCGCGCTTCCAACTGCGCTTCCACCGACAACGGCACGTGCACCGCCATCTGGTCGCCGTCGAAATCCGCGTTGTAAGCGGTGCAGACCAGCGGATGAATCCGGATGGCCTCGCCTTCGATTAACTGCGGCTCGAACGCCTGCACCGAAAGCCGGTGCAACGTCGGCGCGCGATTCAGCAGCACCGGGTGGCCCCGGGTCACTTCCTCGAGGATATCCCACACCTCGGTGGTTTGCCGCTCGATCATTTTCTTGGCCGAACGCACGGTGTGCACGTAACCAAGCTCTTTGAGCCGGCGGATGATGAACGGTTCGAACAACACCAGCGCCATCTTCTTGGGCAGCCCGCACTGGTTGAGCTTCAATTCCGGCCCGATCACGATGACCGAACGGCCCGAATAATCGACTCGTTTGCCGAGCAGGTTCTGCCGGAACCGCCCGCTCTTGCCTTTGAGCATGTCGCTGAGCGATTTGAGCGCGCGATTGCCCGCGCCCGTAACCGCGCGGCCGTGCCGCCCGTTGTCGAACAACGCGTCGACCGCCTCCTGCAACATCCGCTTTTCGTTACGGATGATGACTTCGGGCGTCTTGAGCTGGAGCAGGTTTTTCAACCGGTTATTCCGGTTGATCACCCGGCGATACAAATCGTTCAGATCGGAGGTGGCGAACCGGCCGCCCTCCAGCGGCACCAGCGGCCGCAGGTCCGGCGGAATCACCGGCAGCACGGTCAGAATCATCCATTCCGGACGGCTCTTGGAGGATTGCAAACCCTGCAGCAGCTTGATGCGCTTGGCGATCTTCTTGCGGATCTGCTTGCTCTTGGTCTCGGTCATCGCGACCTGCAATGCTTCGATTTGCTTGCCCAGGTCGACCTTGGCCAGCGCGTCCCGCACCGCCTCGGCCCCCATCTTGGCCAGGAACGCCTCCGCGCCGTAGGTTTCACGCGCTTCCCGGTACTCGTGCTCGCTCAGCAATTGGTTTTGCTTCAGCGGCGTCGATCCCGGGTCGATCACCATGTAATCCTCGTAATAAATGACCCGCTCCAAATTGCGGGCGGTCATGTCGAGCACCAGGCCGATGCGCGAGGGCATGCATTTGAAAAACCAAATGTGGCAGACGGGCACCGCCAGTTCGATGTGCCCCATCCGCTCCCGGCGCACCCGCGCCAGCGTCACCTCGACCCCGCATCGATCGCAAACCACCCCGCGATGCTTGATCCGTTTATACTTCCCGCAGGAGCATTCCCAGTCCTTCACCGGGCCGAAAATGCGTTCGCAAAACAATCCGCCTTTTTCAGGCTTGAACGTCCGGTAATTAATCGTCTCGGGATTCTTGACCTCCCCCTTGGACCAGGACCGGATGGAGTCCGGTGACGCGACCGAAATCGCGACATACTCCACCTGGTTTACCTTTTCCAACCCCAGCAACTCTCGAGCGCTTTCTTTTGTGCTAATCATACAATTTTTTGGTCACGCAAAACTATTCAGGGGTAAACTCGTGCTTATACCGCCGTTAACGCGGTGATCGGCTCCGCGGGCTGATCCACTGGATTGGAGTAGCCCACCTTGACGTCCAGCCCAAGCGACTGCATTTCCTTGACCAGGACGTTGAACGATTCCGGGATGCCGGCTTCCAGGCTGTTGTCGCCTTTGACAATGCTCTCGTAAATCCGCGTGCGCCCCTGCACGTCGTCCGACTTCACCGTCAGCAATTCCTGCAGCGTGTAAGCCGCGCCATAGGCTTCCATGGCCCAGACTTCCATTTCCCCGAACCGTTGGCCGCCATACTGCGCCTTGCCCCCCAGCGGTTGCTGGGTGACCAGCGAGTAGGGACCTACCGCCCGGGCGTGGATCTTGTCCGCCACCAAATGGCCCAGCTTCATCATGTAGATGTAGCCGACCACGATTTCCTGGTCGAACGCCTCGCCGGTCCGTCCGTCGAACAGCCGCGTCTTGGCATTCTCCGGCAGGTTGGCCTGTTTGAGGTAGCCGCGGATCTCTTTTTCCTTGATGCCGTCGAATACCGGCGTCGCGAATTTGAGCCCCAGCAGCCGGGCCGCCCAGCCCAAATGCGTTTCCAGCACCTGGCCGACGTTCATGCGCGAAGGCACGCCCAGCGGGTTCAACACGATGTCCACCGGCGTTCCATCAGCCAGGTACGGCATGTCTTCTTCGGCCACAATCTTGGCCACCACGCCCTTGTTCCCGTGCCGCCCCGCCATCTTGTCGCCGACCGACAATTTCCGCTTGGACGCAATGTAAACTTTTACCGATTTGATCACCCCCGAGTCGACCCCTTCGCCGGACTCGGCGCGCTCGATCTCCTCGTCGTACTGCATCTGCAAATCGTCGAACTTCTTTTTGAAGCTGCCGATGATTTCGTTGATCTTGTTGCGGATCGGCGACGGATCGATCTCGATCCGATCGTAAACCTGCGCCAGCTTGCGCAACAGCGTCTTGGTAATCTTGCGGTTGGCCGGAATGATGATCTCCCCGGTCTCGCTGTTGACCACGTCGAGCGGAATTTTTTCGCCCAGCAGGATGTTGCTCAGCGCCTCGGTCAGTTGCTCGCGCAACTCGTCCGTCTTCTTCTTGTATTCCTCTTCGACTTCCTTGGCGTGGCGCCGCTCTTCCGTGGCGGTCACCTTCAATTCCCGGTCGCTGTCCTTCTTCGCCGAGACCTTCACGTCCATCACGATGCCATAGGTGCCGGAGGGCACTTTCAGCGAAGTGTCCTTCACGTCGGCCGCTTTCTCGCCGAAGATCGCCCGCAGCAACCGCTCTTCCGGCGCCAGCTCGGTCTCGCTCTTCGGAGTAATCTTGCCCACCAGGATGTCCCCCGGTTTGACTTCCGCCCCCACCCGGATCACCCCGTCCGGCCCCAGGTTCTTCAATGCCTCGTCGCCCAGGTTCGGGATGTCCCGCGTGATTTCCTCCGGCCCCAGCTTGGTGTCGCGGGCGCCCACTTCGAACTCATCGATATGGATCGACGTGAACACGTCCTCCTTCACAATGCGTTCGCTGATCAGGATCGCGTCCTCGAAGTTGTAGCCGTTCCACGGCATGAACGCGACCAGCACATTGCGCCCAAGCGCCAGCTCGCCGCCCTGCGTGCAGGGTCCGTCCGCAATCACTTGCCCCTTCTTCACCGACTCCCCTTTGCGGACCAGGATCTTCTGGTTGATGCAGGTCGCCGCGTTGGAACGCATGAATTTGCGCACCTGGTAAACGTGCACCCCCTTTTCCGGGTCGTGCTTAATCTTCTTCTTGCCTTCCGGCAGTTTGCCGTCCTCGGTGACGATGATCTGGCTGCCGGTAATCGCGGCAACTTTGCCCGGTTCTTCGGCAACAATCACCGCCCGGGAATCGCGCGCGACGCGCTCTTCCAGCCCGGTCGCCACCAGCGGCGCTTCGGTCACCAGCAGCGGCACCGCCTGCCGTTGCATGTTCGAACCCATCAACGCCCGGTTGGCGTCGTCATGCTCCAGGAACGGAATCAGGCTGGCCGCCACGGACACCAATTGCTTGGGCGAAACGTCCATGTAATCCACGTGCGCCGGCTCGACGTCAATGAAGTCGCCCCGGCCCCGGCAGACCACCCGGTCGGTTGAAAACTGCCCGCTTTCCTTGGTCTGGGAATTGGCCTGGGCGATCACGAAGGCTTCTTCGCGGTCGGCCGTCAGGTAATCGATATGCTCGCGCACTTTCCCGCTTTCCACCTTGCGATAAGGCGTTTCCAGGAACCCGAAATCATTGATCCGGGCAAACGTCGCCAGCGACGCGATCAACCCGATGTTCGGGCCTTCCGGTGTTTCCACCGGGCAAATCCGGCCGTAATGCGACGGGTGCACGTCGCGCACTTCGAACCCGGCGCGATCGCGCGACAGGCCCCCCGGCCCGAGCGCCGACAAACGCCGCTTGTGCGTCAACTCCGCCAGCGGGTTGATCTGGTCCATGAACTGCGACAACTGGCTGCGCCCGAAGAAATCCCGGATCACCGCCGAAAGCGCCTTGGGATTGATCAGCTTCTGGGGCGACATCGATTCGACCCCCTGGTCGAACAGCGTCATGCGCTCCTTCACCAGCCGTTCGGTGCGGGCCAGGCCGACCCGGCACTGGTTGGCCAGCAATTCGCCGACGGTACGGACACGGCGGCTGCCCAAATGATCGATATCGTCCAGGCTGCCTTCGCCCTTCTTGAGCCGGAGCAGGTACTTGGTGGCCGCCACCAGGTCCGCCTTGGTCAGAATCCGCGAATCGCCGCCCTTGATCCCGAGCTTTTGATTGATCTTGTAACGGCCTACCCGGCCCAAATCATAACGTTTGGCGTCGAAAAACAGCCGCTTGATCAGCGCGCGCGCGTTCGCCGCCGTCGGCGGATCGCCCGGGCGCAACCGGCGGTAAATGTCCTTCAGCGCTTCTTCCTCGTTCTTGGCGGGATCCTTCTTCATGCACTTGATGACGATCCCCTCGTCCAGCGTCGTATCGACCACTTTGATCTTGTTGATCCCCAGCTCGGCGATCTGCTTGACCACCGCTTTGGACAGCGGCTCGAACGCGCGCGCCACCACCAGGCCTTTGTCCGAATCCACGGCGTCTTCGATCAACACCTTGTTGGGCAGATCTTCCCGTTTCTCCGCTTCTTTGACGCTGAATTCTTCGATCTCGTAAAACAGCTTCAGGATCTCCTCGTCCGTGCCCCGGTTCTTGTCCTGGCTGTCTTTGCCTTTGCCTTCGGCGTCCAGAAAGCTCAACGCCCGGAAAAACGTCGTGGTCAGGAATTTCCGGCGGCGCTTCTTTCGGTCCAGGTAAACGTAGAGCAAATCGCTGGTGTCGAACTGCGCCTCGTACCAGGAGCCACGATCGGGAATGATCCGGAAAGAGTGCAGGGTCTTGCCGTTCGGATGCTGGGTGGCCTCGAAAGCCAGCCCCGGGGAACGGTGCAATTGGCTGACAATGACCCGTTCGGCGCCATTAATGACAAAGGTTCCCTGCGGCGTCATCAAGGGCAGCTCGCCCATGAACACCTTTTCCTCTTTGGTCCCCTTTTCTTCCTTCAGCAGGAAGGTGACATACAGCGGGGCCCCGAAGGTCAGGCCTTCGCGCAGGCATTCCAGCCAGTCGACTTTGGGCTCGCCAATCTCGTAGGAATGGAAGTCCAGAACGCATTTCCCGTCGTAACTCTCGATCGGAAACACCTCGGTGAAGACGGCTTGCAAGCCGAGGTTCTTCCGCCGGGACGGAGGCACTTCCGCCTGGAGGAACTCCCGGTACGAATTGGTCTGCAATTCGATCAGGTTGGGCGGAGCGATGATTTCTTTGATTTTGCCGAAGTTAATTCGTTCAGTTGCTGCTCGCGATGGCATTTGGACCTTTAATCGATGGGCTGGCGTCTACGCCAAACCGTTTGTTACTGCTAAACGACACAAGGCAAGAACGCTCCGTTCAATGAGCGAACTTGCCGATTCTGCAACCACCCGGGGTGGCTCTGCCGCTAACCTATGTTTTTGCTTTAAAATTCTTACTTTTGGTGGAGGCGGGCGCCCGGGGCCGCCGGCGAACCGGCTGCCCCGGAGAATTCGCCTCTATTTTACTTCGACCTTAGCGCCTGCTTCTTCAAGCTTCTTTTTCGCGGCATCGGAATCGGCCTTGTTGGCCCCTTCCAATACCGGCTTGGGAGCTCCTTCCACCAGGGCCTTGGCTTCGGCCAGGCCCAGCCCGGCTTTCACCTCGCGCACCGCTTTGATCACCGCGATCTTCTTGTCCGCCGGCACCGAGGCCAGGATGACATCGAACGCCGTTTTCGCTTCGGCCGCCGGAGCCGCTGCGCCAGGACCCGCGCTCGCCGCTGCCGGTGCGACCGCTGCCGCCGCGCTCACGCCCCATTTGGTTTCCAGTTCCTTGACCAGGTCGGCGATTTCAATCACCGTCGCGGTGCTCAAGTCTTCTACGATTCGTGCTTTGTCTAGAGCCATGTTGCCTTTCTTTCGTCTCGTCGTCGCCCACGGCCGTGGACGGTTTCAGTTCGCTGCCGGCAAACCGACGATTTACGCTGTTGTTTGTTTGTTCCCGCGCCTGTTGGCTTAAACAGGCGCGAAATGGTTTATTTTCTCGCGCGCTCCCCCGCTCAAGCCGCGGGGGCAGCCGCCTGTTCTTTCTCGACTCGCGCCTGCAACACCCGCGCCAATTGGCCCGCCGGCGTGTTCAGCAACCGCACCAGCGTCGTCGCCGGCGCGTTGAGCAGGCCCAGGAATTTCGATCGCAATACCTCGATCGAAGGCAGATCCGCCAGCGCCAGCAAATCCTTCTGCTCCAGCCGCTGGTTGTTCAGGTAACCAAAATCAACCTTCAACCGGTCGAACTCGGTCCCGAATTTCTTCACCACTTTCGCCGCCGTCGAAATATCCTTCTGCCCGGTCACCACCGCCAATTGCCCCGCCAGCGCGCCGTTCATCTCGCCCACCCCGGCTTCTTTGGCCGCGATTCGGAAAATCGAGTTCTTCACCACGTGGACCTCCGCGCCGGCCTTGGTCAACCGTTTGCGCAGTTCGGTCATGTGGCCCACGTTCAGGCCCTTGTAGTTCACCACGATAAAAAATGGCGAGCTGTTCAACCGGCCCAGGTACTCTTTCGTTAAATTCTGTTTCTCGGGACGCATTTGCTTTTATTCGTTAAAGGTTTTTCCCGTTAATGGACCGCGAATTCTTTCACATCCACCCGCACCGGCGGGCTCATCGTGCCCGAGAGCGTGCAACTCGCAATATAGTCCCCTTTCAGGGTGTGCGGACGCGCCTTAACCACCGCGTCGATCACCGACCGCGCGTTCTCTTCAATCTGCATCTGGTTAAACGACGCTTTGCCGATCGGCACATGCACGTTCCCGGCCTTGTCCACCTTGAACTCCACCCGGCCCGCCTTGACTTCCTTGACCGCCCGGCTGGTGTCGTCCGTAACCGTCCCGGTCTTCGGGTTGGGCATCAAACCCCGCGGCCCAAGCACTTTGCCCAGCTTCCGCACCTCGCCCATCGCCTCGGGCGTGGCAACCGCCACGTCAAAATCCGACCAGCCATCCTGGCACTTCTTGATCATGTCCTCGAAGCCCACGTATTCCGCCCCGGCCGCCCGCGCGGCGTCCGCCGAAGGGCCGCTCTTGGCAAAGACCAGCACGCGCACCGTTTTACCGCTGCCATGAGGCAAAGGCACCGTGCCGCGCACCATCTGGTCCGATTGCTTGGGGTCCACCCCCAGCCGGAACGCCAGGTCCACCGTCTCGTTGAACTTCGCTTTCGGAAACTTGGCTAAGACCTCTACCGCCGCTTTCAGCGGGTAGGCTTTCTTCTTGTCGACCAATTCGAGCGCTTTCTTGTATCGTTTGCTTGGCATTGTTTCAGTTGCGGTGCAAGCGAGCCTGGGCTCTCCCGCGGTTATTACTCTCGTCTATCTGTCAAATCGTCTTCGGCCGGCTCAGCCGACCACTTCAATCCCCATGCTCCGCGCCGTCCCGGCAACCACCCGGAAACCCGCTTCTTCCGAGCTCGAATTCAGGTCTTTGCTCTTCATTTTCACGATCTCCAGCACCTGTTTGCGCGTGACTTTGCCGACCTTTTCCTTGTTCGGCTCCTTCGACCCCGCCGTAATCCCAGCCGCTTTTTTCAGCAGCACCGAGGCGGGCGGCGATTTGGTGATGAACGTGAACGACTTATCCTGGTAAACCGTGATCACCACCGGGATCACCAGCCCAGCCTGCTCTTTGGTCGTCGCGTTGAATTCCTTGCAGAACGCCATGATATTCACGCCGTGCTGACCGAGCGCGGGACCCACCGGCGGCGCAGGGTTCGCCTGCCCGGCCGGGATCTGCAGTTTAATCTGTCCAGTAATCTTCTTTGCCATGTTCTTTTTCTCGTTTAAGGGCTCAGCGTCTGTTGAACTTTCTTCACGCTTTTAACGTTTTTAACGCTTTTAACGCCTTTAACGCTTTTAACGCTTTTAGCCTTTCTCTACCTGCCAATATTCCAATTCCACCGGCGTATTCCGCCCGAAAATGTTCACCGTGACCTTCAACTTGCCCCGCTCCGGCTCCACTTCCTCGATCACCCCGCTGAAATTGAGGAACGGCCCGTTATTGATCTTCACCGTTTCACCCACATCGAAGCTGACTTTCGGCTTCTCGTGCTCTTCCGAAGCCGAAATCTGGTTCTTGATCGACTCCACCTCGTCGGCCGGCGTCGGGGTCGGCGGTTCCCCGCCTACAAACCCAATCACCCCCTGGGTTTCTTTGATAAAATACCACGGCTTCTCAATAATGCGCTTGTTCTCGTCCAGCAGCACCATGTCGATAAACACGTATCCGGGCCAAAGTTTCCGCGTCGACACCGTTTTCTTCTGGTTGCGCACCTCAACCACTTTTTCCATCGGCACGAGCACTTCTTTGATGAAATCGCCCATCTCCTCGGATTTGATGCGTTTCTCGATGCTTTCTTTGACCTTTTGCTCCTGGCCGGACAAAGTATGGATGACAAACCACTGGCTTTGCATGGCTCTAGATTTTAAAAAGGTAAAACAACTGGACCAGGATCTGGTCGACGGCCACCGTAAAGAGGCCGAGGATCAGAATGGAAATACCGACCACGACCGTTGAGCCTTTCAGCTCGTCCCAGCTCGGCCAGGTGCATTTGCGCAACTCTTCTTTGGTCTGTTGCACGTAGAGCGTCAGCCGGGCCAGGTGCCCGGCGCGCCACGCCCAGGCGAACAGCCCCGCCGCCACGACCAGCCAGATGATGATCCAGGTTGTATCCATTTATGTTCGCTTTGGCGGAGAGGGAGGGATTCGAACCCCCGTCCCGCTTACGCGGGAAGCGGTTTTCAAGACCGCCGCAATAGACCACTCTGCCACCTCTCCGGGTCCCGCTTCGCGGGGTTTGGCAGGGCGGGAGGGACTCGAACCCCCAACCGACGGTTTTGGAGACCGCTACTCTACCAATTGAGCTACCGCCCTACTCGGAGCGCTGTTTTTTAGTTTATGTGGCCACCACCTCGGTTACCCGGCCTGCGCCAATGGTTCGACCGCCTTCGCGAATCGCGAAACGCTGGCCTCGTTCCATCGCCACCGGGGCAATGACCTTCACCTCAACCGAGACGTTGTCGCCCGGCATCACCATTTCCACCCCCGTCGGCAGGCTCACCGTGCCCGTCACGTCGGTCGTCCGGAAATAAAACTGCGGACGATAATTGGTGAAAAATGGAGTGTGCCGGCCGCCTTCCTCTTTTGAGAGGACGTATACTTCGGCCTTGAAATGCACATGCGGCGTTATGCTGCCCGGCTTGGCCAGCACCATCCCGCGCTCAACTTCTTCCTTCTTGGTCCCGCGCAGCAGCACGCCGACGTTGTCCCCGGCATTGGCTGAATCCAGCAGCTTGCGGAACATTTCAATATCGGTCGCCACCGTTTGACGGGTGTCTTTCAACCCGACGATCTCGACGTTATCCATCCGCTTGAGCACCCCGCGCTCCACCCGGCCGGTCACCACCGTGCCACGGCCTTCAATGTTGAACACGTCCTCGATGCACATCAAAAACGGCTTGTCCACTTCGCGCGTCGGCAGCGGAATGAATGAATCAATCGCGTCCAGCAACGCCTGGATCGACTTCTGCCCCTCGGGATCATTGGCCATCGCCTTCTTGGCGCTGCCACGAATCACCGGCGTCTTGTCGCCCGGAAACTGATACTTCGTCAGCAAATCACGCACTTCCATCTCGACCAGGTCCAGCAACTCCGGATCGTCCACCAGGTCCACCTTGTTCAGGAACACCACCATGGCCGGCACGCCGACCTGCCGCGCCAGCAGAATGTGCTCGCGCGTTTGCGGCATCGGGCCTTCGGAAGCATCCACGACCAGGATCGCGCCGTCCATCTGCGCCGCCCCGGTAATCATGTTCTTGACGAAATCCGCATGGCCCGGGCAGTCGATGTGCGCGTAATGGCGCTTGTCACTCTGGTATTCGACGTGCGAAACGGCGATAGTCACGGTCTTGGTTTCATCGCGAACCGTCCCACCCTTCGTAATATCGGCATACGAAATCGGCGTCGCCAGCCCCTTGCCCGCTTGAGTGTGCACCAACGCCGCCGTTAGCGTCGATTTGCCGTGATCGATATGGCCGATCGTGCCCACGTTCACGTGCGGTTTCGTTCGTTGAAATTGCTCTTTTGCCATTGCTTTCTCCTGGTGTTGTGGTTTCTACGCTGTTTTGACCTTCCGGTTACGCAGGGCTGGCTGCGCCCGGGTTTCTCTGACGTCTGTTTGTTATCTGCTCAAATTCTGGAGCCCATGATCAGGCTTGAACTGATGACCTCGTCCTTACCAAGGACGCGCTCTACCAACTGAGCTACATGGGCAACTGGGCTTCAGATGTCCTCAGGCCATTCAAATATCTCATCCTGATACCAATAAACGACAAAAAACCATTACCCCCGCTCTCTACCTTTAAAAAGCCTGGGGCTAACGATTTTCGACTTTACGGCCCAATGACTGCCAGGAAAATTACGTGCCACTTCCCGTCATGTCAACGCCTTTTAGAAGTTTTTTTGCCCGTTTCCTCCACGCCCCTCCCTTTTCTACCCGCTGCTCCCGGCTTTTTGCTCGCCTCTAAAAATCCCTCCAGCTAAACTGCTCTCCCTCCACCGATGAACCCAACCCCGGAACGAGAACTGGTTATCCTCGAAGAGGTTAGGAAGCTAGCCCCACAACAACGCCGCGCCTTCCTGCAATCCGCCTGTGCCGGCGATCCCGCCTTGCTCGCCCGTATCGAAGCCCAAATCAACGACTCACCCCCTAACTCAGCTCCCCCCAAACCCACCATCGTGGTCTCCTTTCCCAACGAAGAAAAGACCGGCGACCGCATCGGCCGCTATAAATTGCTACAAAAAATCGGTGAAGGAGGCATGGGCGCCGTCTGGATGGCCGAGCAAACCGAGCCGGTCCGCCGGCAAGTGGCCCTCAAAGTCATCAAGCAAGGCATGGATTCCGGCCAGGTGCTCGCCCGGTTCGAAGCCGAGCGGCAAGCCCTGGCCCTGATGGACCATCCCAATATCGCCCACGTGCTCGACGCCGGCGCCACTCCCGGCGGCCGCCCTTTTTTCGTCATGGAATTGGTCAAAGGCACCTCCCTAACCCGGTTCTGCGACGAACAGCGCCTCTCCATCCGTCAACGGCTCGAATTGTTCGTCCCCGTCTGCCAGGCCGTCCAACACGCCCATCAAAAAGGCATCATCCACCGTGATCTCAAACCCAGCAACATCCTCGTCGCCCTCTACGACGGCAAACCCGTCCCCAAAGTCATCGATTTCGGCGTCGCCAAAGCCGCCGGCGCCCGCCTGACTGATCGAACCCTCTTCACCGAACTCGGCGCCATCGTCGGCACCCTCGAATACATGTCTCCGGAACAGGCCGAGCTCAACCAGCTCGACATCGATACCCGTTCAGACATCTACAGCCTCGGCGTCGTCCTTTACGAATTGCTGACCGGCTCAACTCCCCTCACCCGCGACGCCTTGCGCCTGGGAGCATTCGACGAAATCCTGCGCCGCATCCGGGAGGAAGAACCCCCGCGACCCAGCACGCGACTGCTCGAAAGCAAACAGCTTCCGGACATCAGCGCCCAGCGGCAACTCCAGCCGAACCAACTCACCAGCCTCCTTCGCGGCGATCTGGATTGGATCGTCATGAAGACTTTAGAGAAGGATCGCTCCCGCCGCTACGAAACCGCCAACGGTGTCGCCATGGACCTGGCCCGGCATCTCGCCGACGAACCGGTCGCCGCCCGGCCGCCGAGCGCCGCCTACCGCATTCAAAAAACCGTCCGCCGCCACAAGCTCGCCTTTGCCGCCGCCGGGGCGGTGACCATCTCGCTGGTCATCGGTTTCGCCGTCTCCACCTGGCTTTTCCTGGCGGAGAAACGCGCGGAAAAGGTCCAGGCGCAACTTCGGCAACAGGCCGAAGCCGAGACCGCCAAAAGCCGCCAGGTCACCCAGCTCCTCAAAGACATGCTCAAAGGCGTTGGACCTTCTGTCGCGCTCGGACGCGACACCACGATGTTGCGGGAAATCTCCGGGCGCACGGTGGAACGGCTGGGGAAGGACCTGGGTACCCAGCCGCTGTTGGAGGCCGAGCTGCGCGATACCATTGGCGAAGTGTATTGGGCATTGGGCGACTTCGCGAAAGCCGAACCGATGCAACGCGAAGCCCTGGCCGTCCGCCGCCGCTTGCTCGGCGATGAACATCCCGACGTCGCCCAATCGATGAACGACCTGGGCAAGGTCCTTTGGAGCGAAGGGAAATTGGCCGACGCAGAAAAGCTGCACCGCGACGCGCTGGCCTTGCGCCAGCGCCTGGCTGCGCCCGGTCCGATCGCCGAATCTTTCAATAACCTGGCCCTCGTCCTCTACAGCCAGGGCAAGGCAGCCGAGGCCGAAACCCTCGGGCAAGAGGCGGTCCTGATCCGGCGGAAGTTACTGGGGCCAGACCATCCGGATGTGGCCGAATCGCTCGGCGGGCTGGCGGCTGCTCTCTGGAGCCAGAGCAAATTGGCGGAGGCGGAGAGCGCTTACCGCCAGGCACTGGAGATCCAGCGAAAATCCCTCGGCGCCGAGCACCCTGACATCGCGACCTCGCTGAACAACCTCGGAACCGTTCTTTGGAGCCAGGGCAAGCTCGCCGAATCCGAGGCTATCCAGCGCGAAGCGCTGGCCATGTACCGCAAGCTGGCCGGCGATGAATCGCCGGAAACGCGCGAGCGGGTCGATAAGGGGGTCCACACCGAAGTAGCCACCTCGCTGAATAACCTCGCCCTGGTGCTCTGGCGCCAGGGCAAACTCGATGAGGCCGAAACCATGTTCCGTGAATCCCTCGCCCTCAAGCGCAAGCTCAAGGTCGACCACCAGGACCTGGCCGCGGTCATCAACAACCTTGCCTTTGTGCTCTGGAAAAAAGGCCAGTTGCCCGAAGCCGAGGCCCTCAACCGCGAGGCGCTGGAAATGCGCAAAAAAGTTCTCGGCAGCGATAGCCCCGACGTCGCCGCATCGCTCGACAATCTCGGCGGCGTCCTGCGGGACGCCAATCGCCTCCCCGAAGCCGAGGCCGCGCTCCGCGAATGCCTGGCCATCCGCGAAAAAAAGCTCCCGGAGGACTGGCGAAATTTCAGCGCCCGCGGCACTCTCGGCGGCATCCTGCTCGGGGAGAAAAAATTCGCCGAAGCCGAGTCTTTGCTGATCGCCGCGTTCGAGGGAATGACCCAGCGCCAGGCCAAAATCCCCGCCGAGCACAAAGGCCGTTTGAAGGAGGCAGCCGAGCGGCTGGCTCAACTGTTCGAGGCGACCGGCCGCCCGGACCAGGCTGCCCGGTGGAAGCAGACCGCCGCCAGCCTTTAACCCGGGTTGCGCAGCGAGCATCGCTGGCAAGAAAACCGAAGTGATTCGCAAAATCTGACGCGCCGGGCGCGGAGGCGCCCATTAAGTTCCTAGGCCATGAAGCCCTCGATCATCTGCCGCGGAAATTCGCGCCGTCAGTTTGTTCGAACTTTCGCCCTCGGAACCGCCACCTCCCTGTTCGGGCCGGCCTGGATCGGCACGCTGCTGGTGAACCTGTTCGGCCCGGAACCAGCCATGGCCGCCAACGAAGGCGCCCTCAGCCTCCAATTGAATCGATTTCCCCCGTTGCTCGACAGCTCCGGCTCCGTCCGCATCAGCGTCAACCCCATCGGCGGGACCTATCCAAGCGGCGACTTTTATCCGATCATCGTCAGCCGCGGTTCGGGAAACACTTTCTACGCCGTAAGCTCTGCCTGCACCCATCGCGGTTGCATCGTCCTTCCCTATGACGGCAACCTCATCGCCTGTCCCTGCCATGGATCGGAATTCGCCATTGATGGCACCGTCACCAAGGCCCCGGCGGACGCCAATTTACAGGCGTATCCAGTGGCCTTTGATGGGGTCAACACCCTCAAGATCACCGTGCCGGGGCTGGGATATTCCATCACCAACTACACTCTCGTCGAGGGAGCCAATCCCCGAGTACTGTTGGAATTCCCCACTTTCGCCCAGGTCGATTATGAAGTCCGTTTTCGACCAACTGCCGCCGCACCTTGGAAGGTCGTCCCCTTCGCCACCACCCCAACCGGGCCCGCCGACAACCAATTCATCACCGGCGATACCCTGCCGAAAACAGTCTTTGTCGACCGGACCGCGCCGGCGGGATTTTATTGCGTCGCGATCATCGCTCGCGAGGTGTAAGGCGGGTTCGGGCGAGGAATCATCGGCGCCATTCCACCTTCGGCGGTTCCGGCAGGCCCTGAGCCCGCAATGCAGTTCGGAAGTGCATTTTGGCTACCTTGGGCAGGTTGGCGGCGCCATATTTCGCAATGAATTCCTTGGCCGCGGCATCCACTGCCGCCGAGGCGCCCTTCGGAAATTTCATCTCGAACTCTTTCTCCAGCTTGCCCAGCCGGATCACAAATTCATTGCGCGCCAGGATCGAAGCGGCCGCCACCGCCAAATCGGCTTCGGCCCGATGCTTCTGTACCAATTCGATCTCCCGGCCCATACTCATCAACGCCTTGCCGATGACGTCCTTGCTCG
>Ga0068863_100002753_pt1 | contig 17406 bp, 15 predicted proteins | sample KBSSwiS62_FD_66596 | JGI IMG/M metagenome (GOLD analysis project Ga0068863, IMG submission 66596) | Switchgrass rhizosphere microbial communities from Kellogg Biological Station, Michigan, USA - KBS Switchgrass S6-2 | ecosystem: Host-associated > Plants > Roots > Rhizosphere > Soil ...
CGCCACCGGCGCATTGCTCGGCAACCCGGTGCACTACCGCGACTCCCGCACCAACGGCGTCGCCGACCGCGTGCCGGACTTCTACGCCACCACCGGCGTGCAGGTCCTGCCGTTCAACACGATCTACCAGCTGGTGGCGGCCGCCGGGTCGCCCCAGCTGGCGGCGGCGCGGCAGCTGCTGCTCATCCCGGACCTGCTGGCCTACTGGCTCACCGGCGTCCGGGTCGCCGAGGTCACCAACGCCTCCACCACCGGGTTGCTCGACGCGCGGACCCGGGACTGGGCCAAGGGCGTGATGGCGCAGGTCGGTATCGAGCCGGGGCTGTTCCCGCGGCTGGTGGAGCCCGGCACCGTGCTCGGCACGCTCGACGGCGGGAGCTCCCTGGTCGCCGTCGGGTCGCACGACACGGCGTCGGCGGTGGTGGGCGTGCCCGCCGCCACCGACCGGTTCGCCTACATCGCCACCGGCACCTGGTCGCTGGTCGGTGTCGAGCTGGACGAGCCCGTGACGAGCGAGGACGGCCGCGCGGCGAACTTCTCCAACGAGCTCGGCGTCGACGGCACGGTCCGCTACCTGCGCAACGTCATGGGGCTCTGGCTGCTGCAGGAGTGCCTGCGCGAGTGGGGGAACCCCGAGCTCGCCCCGCTGCTGGCGGCGGCGGCCGAGCAGCCCGGGCTCGCCGCCGTCGTCGACGCAGGGGACCCGGCGTTCATCCCGCCCGGCGACATGCCGCGGCGGCTGCGGGAGGCCTGCGTGCGGACGGGGCAGCGGCCGCCCGAGTCCCGGCCGGCGATCGTCCGCTGCATCCTGGACAGCCTCGCGCTGGCCCACCGCCGGACCGTGCGGGACGCCGTGCGGCTGAGCGGGCGCGAGGTCGAGGTCGTCCACGTCGTCGGGGGAGGGGCCCGCAACGAGCTGCTCTGCCGGCTCACCGCGGACGCCTGCGGCCTGCCCGTGATCGCGGGGCCGGTCGAGGCCGCCGCCTACGGCAACGCCCTGGTGGCGGCCCGGGCCCTCGGCGCGGTGTCCGGCGGGCTCGACGGGCTGCGGGAGGTCCTGCGGTCCTCGGTCGCGCTGCGCCGCCACGACCCGTCGGGTGCCGACGCGGACTGGGCGCGCGCGGAGGACCGCCTGCGTGGGACGGTGGCATGGTGAGAGTCGGGCTGCTCGTGACCTGCCTGAACGACGTCCTCTACCCCGAGGTCGGCCGGGCGACGGTCACCCTGCTGCGCCGCCTCGGGGTGGACGTCGAGTTCCCGCAGGCCCAGACCTGCTGCGGCCAGCCGATGGTCAACACCGGTTACCTCGACGAGGCCGTGCCGCTGGTCCGCACGCACGTCGAGGCGTTCGCCGGGTGCGACGCGGTGGTGGTGCCGTCCGGCTCGTGCGCGGGCTCGGTCCGCCACCAGCATCGGCTCGTCGCGCGGCGCGCGGGCGACCCCGGGCTGGAGCGGGCCGTCGAGCAGGCCCCGCCCGCCTACGAGCTGACGGAGTTCCTGGTGGACGTGCTGGGTGTGACCGACGTCGGGGCGTACTTCCCGCACCGGGTCACCTACCACCCGACCTGCCACTCGCTGCGCATGCTCGGGGTGGGGGACCGGCCCGCGCGGCTGCTGCGGGCGGTGCGCGGGCTGCGCCTGGTCGAGCTGCCCGCCGCGGAGGAGTGCTGCGGCTTCGGCGGGACGTTCGCGGTGAAGAACGCGGAGACGTCGGTGGCGATGGGGGCGGACAAGGCCCGGCACGTCCGCGACGCCGGCGCCGAGGTGCTGGTGGCGGGGGACAGCTCGTGCCTCACCCACATCGGCGGGCTGCTCTCGCGGGAGCGCGCCGGCGTGCGAACGATGCACCTCGCGGAGATCCTGGCCGCGACCGAGCCGTCGGTTCCGCTGCCCGCGGTGGTGGCGGGATGAGCGGCACGTTCCTCGGCACCCCGGCCTTCCCGAGCGCGGCGCGCACGGCGCTGGCGGACACCCAGCTGCGGCGCAACCTCGCCCACGCCACCGGCGTCATCCGCGGCAAGCGGGCCGCCGTCGTCGGCGAGGTCGAGGAGTGGGAGCAGCTCCGGCTCGCAGGCGCGGCGCTCAAGGACCGGACCCTGCGCCACCTCGACACCTACCTCGAGCAGCTCGAGAGGTCGCTGACCGCCGCGGGCGCCACCGTGCACTGGGCGCGCGACGCCGCGGAGGCCAACCGGATCGTCGTCGACATCGCGCGGGGCCGCGGCACGGACGAGGTCGTCAAGGTCAAGTCGATGGCCACCGCCGAGATCGGGCTCAACGAGGCCCTGGAGGCCGCCGGGATCCACGCCTGGGAGACCGACCTCGCGGAGCTGATCGTGCAGCTCGGCGACGACCTGCCCAGCCACATCCTGGTGCCGGCGATCCACCGCAACCGGTCCGAGGTGCGGGAGATCTTCCTGCGCGAGATGGGGCGCCACGGCACACCTGCGCCCGCCGATCTCACGGACGTGCCTGCCGACCTGGCCGCGGCGGCGCGGGCGCATCTGCGGGAGAAGTTCCTGCGCGCCAAGGTCGCCGTGTCCGGGGCGAACTTCGCCGTCGCCGAGACCGGCACGCTGGCCGTCGTCGAGAGCGAGGGCAACGGGCGGATGTGCCTGACGCTGCCCGAGGTGCTGGTCAGCGTGGTCGGGATCGAGAAGCTGGTGCCGACCTGGGCGGACCTGGACGTGTTCCTGCAGCTGCTGCCGCGGTCGTCGACGGGGGAGCGGATGAACCCGTACACCTCGATGTGGACGGGGGTGACACCCGGCGACGGGCCGCAGGAGGTGCACGTCGTGCTGCTGGACAACGGCCGCACCGACGTGCTCGCGGACGAGGTCGGCAGGCAGGCGTTGCGGTGCATCCGCTGCTCGGCCTGTCTGAACGTGTGTCCGGTCTACGAGCGCACCGGCGGGCACAGCTACGGCTCGGTCTACCCGGGTCCGATCGGGGCGATCCTCACCCCGATGCTGCGCGGCGTCGGGCGGGACGCGCAGACCGACTCGCTCCCGTACGCGTCGAGCCTGTGCGGGGCGTGCTTCGAGGCGTGCCCGGTGCGGATCGACATCCCGGAGGTACTGGTGCACCTGCGCGCCGAGGTCGTCGACGTGCACCGGGGTCGGCCGAAGGTGCAGAACGTGGCGATGAAGGCCGCGTCCTGGGCGCTCGGCGACGCACGCAGGCTGCGGGCGGTCGAGAAGGCCACCGGTCTGGTCGGCTCGGTGCTGGGCCGCACGCGGCGCCGGGCACCCGGCGGGCGGGCGGTGCTCGGCGCGGTGCCGGGCGCGGGCGTCTGGGCGGACGCCCGGGACGTGCCGGTGCCCGCCGCGGAGTCCTTCCGGTCCTGGTGGGCGCGCACCGCGGGCGGCACCATCGAGCAGGACACCGCGGGCGAGCACGGCACCGGGAAGGGGGCCGCGGAATGAGCGCCCGGGACGAGATCCTCGGCCGGATCCGCACCGCCCTGCGTGACGTGCCGGGGGCCGAGCAGCCGGGGGACGTCGCCGTCGAGCGGCCGCCCGCCCGGGACCCGCGGCCTGCGGACGTGGACCTGTTCGTCGAGCGGGTCGAGGACTACCGCGCCACGGTGGTGCGCTGCGCCGAGTCGGAGCTGCCGGAGCGGATCGCCGAGGCCCTCCGCGGTGCGGAGCGGGTCCTGGTGCCGGCGGACCTGCCCGCCCCGCTGCGGCCGACGACGGCGGTCTCGGACCGGGCGCTGTCCGTCCCGGAGGTCGAGGCGATGGACGCGGTGCTCACCCTCGGGGCCGTCGGGATCGCCGAGACCGGCACGGTCGTGCTGGACCACGGCGCGGGGCAGGGCCGCAGGCTGGCGACCCTCCTGCCGGACCGGCACGTGTGCGTGGTGCGCGCCGACCAGGTCGTCCCGGACGTCACCGCGGCCGTCGCCCGGCTGGACCCGACCCGCCCGCAGACCTGGATCAGCGGGCCGAGCGCCACGAGCGACATCGAGCTGGACCGGGTGGAGGGGGTCCACGGACCGCGCTCGCTCACCGTGCTCGTCGTGGACTAGGTGTGTCTAGAGTCGAACCGGAGCTACTGCCGAAGGGTCACCCCGTCGTCGACCGCCAGCACCACACCGCGCACGAAGGACGACCGCGGGCTGAGCAGGAACAGGATCGGCCAGGCCACCTCCGCGGGCTCGCCCGCCCGGCCCTGCGGCATCCGGGAGACGATCGACGCGCCCAGCTCGCTGTCCCGCAGCGCCGCCGTGCGCGGCGTGGCGATCAGTCCCGGCGCCACGGCGTTGGCCCGCACCTCGGTGAAGCGGTGGGTGGCGAGGTGCCGGGTGTAGCCGGCGATCGCGGCCTTGGCGGTGGGGTACCAGTCCGGGGCCGAACCGATCGCGGTGCCGGCGATCGAGGCCACGTTGACCAGGCTGCGGCCGGGCAGGTCGGTCGCGGCGAGGAAGGCCTCGGTCACGGTGCGGAGCCCGCCGACGGCCGCGCGCAGGGCGGCGTCGAACTCGTGCGGGTCCGCGCTGGCAGGCCCGGCGTTGTTGACCAGGTGGCGCAGCGGGCCGAGCTTCGCTGCGGCCGCGGTCGCCCGCGCGATCCCGGGCCCGTCGGTGATGTCGACGACCGTGCCGACCGACCCCACCTCCCGTACCGCCGGGTCGACGTCCCACGCCGCGACGGTCAGGCCCGCCGCGAGCGCGGCCTCGGCGGTCGCCCGCCCGATCCCGCTCGCCGCGCCCGTCACGACCACGACGTCGCCCGCTGAGAAACCCAGGTCCTCCACAGTGGATCCTTCCGCTCAGGTGTGGTCCGGCATGTTGGTCCAGCCCGGGCCGTCGGCGCGGGCGAACCACCCGGACGCGGCCAGCGTTCCGCCGTCGACCGGCAGGGTGTGCCCGGTGACGAACCGGGCCGCGTCGGAGGCCAGGAACTCCACGACCGCGGCGCAGTCGTCCGGCGTGCCGAACCGGGCGAGCGGCAGCCAGGTCCGCACCAACGCCGGGTCTCGCCCGCGCAGCTTGCGCTCCTCGTCCGTCTGCAGGGTGTTGACCAGGTCGGGGGCGATGGCGTTGACCCGCACGCCCCGCCCGCCGACCTCCACCGCGAGGCTGCGGGTGAACGCGACCACGCCGGCGTTGAACGCCGAGTAGGCGGCGTGGCCGGGGATGCCGCGGAAGGCCTCCACGGTCGCGTTGTTGACGATCGCGCCGGAGCCCTGGGCGAGCATCGTCGGCAGGACCGCGCGGGTGGTCCGCAGGACGTGCAGCAGGTTGAGCTCGTACATCTGCTGCCACTGCTCCTCGCTGCTCTCGACGAACGAGGGCGCGGACGGGCGGAAGTCGCCGACGTCGTTGACCAGTACGTCGATCCGCCCCGACCCCAGCGCGAGCCCGCCCTCGACGACCGCGGCCACGGTCGCGGGGTCGCGGATGTCGCCCACGACCGTGCGGCACTCCCCGCCCGCCGCGGCGATCGCGGCGGCGGCCCGCTCGGCGGCCGCGCCGTCGACGTCGTTGAGCAGCACGCGGGTGCCCGCCGCGGCGAACCGACTGCTCACGGCCCCGCCGATCCCGCCGGCCCCGCCGGTGACCACGGCCGTGCGCCCGATCCGTTCCATGTGTGCTCCCGCCGCATCGAGGGTCCCGCGCCGTTGAGCAAGCGCTCGATCAACGGTACCGTCGGGCCGGTGAGTGTGTCATCGGCGCCGACGCCGGGCCTGAGCCTGCAGCTGGGGAACTTCGGGGCCACCGAGGTCGAGACGGTGATCGCCAACGCCGAGGCGGCCGACCGGGCAGGCGTCGACCGGGTGCTCGTGGTGGACCACGTCGTGATGGGGTCGGACACCGACGTCTACCGGTGGGGCCGGTTCCCCACGGGCCCGGACGAGCCGTGGCTCGAGCCGCTGACCCTGCTCGCGCTGCTGGCGGGCCGGACCGAGCGGGTGCGGCTGGGCACCGGGGTGCTGGTGGCCGCGCTGCGCGGCGGAGCGGTCCTGGCCAAGACCGCGGCCACGCTGGACCTCGTCTCCGGCGGGCGCCTCGACCTCGGCGTCGGCACCGGCTGGCAGGCGCGCGAGTACGAGGCCGCCGGGCTGGACCACGCCCGCCGCGGCCCCCTGCTCGACGAGACCCTGGAGACCGTCCGCCGACTCTGGGCGCAGGCCCCGGCCACGATCGACCGGCCCGGCGGGGCGGTCCCGGACGTCTGGTGCGTGCCGCGCAGCCCGCACGTCCCGATCTGGGTGTCCGGCACCTTGAGCCGCCCGGTGCTGCGCAGGCTCGTGCGCTGGGGGGACGCCTGGATCCCGATCATGGGGATCTCGACTGAACGGCTCGCGGCGGACGTGGTCCGGCTGCGCGAGGCGTTCACCGACGCCGGTCGGGACCCCGACACGCTGCGGGTGCAGGGCGCGCTGACGGTGGTGCGCGGCGACCTCGACGCGACGCTCGACGGCGCCGCGGAGCTGCTCGCCGCGGGTGCGACCGACCTGGCCTTCCCCTCGACGGCACTGAGCCGCGACCCGGAGGAGGCACGGGCCCTGCTGGCCCCGCTCGCCGCGGGCTTCCGGGAGCGCTACGTGGCCGCGGTGGTCTCGTGAGTGGTCTCGCGAGCGGTCTCGTGAGCACAGCGGACCTGCGCGCGCTCAGCGAGCACTACGCCCTCGCCGTCGACACCCTGGACCTCGACGGGGCGGCCGCGCTGTTCCTCCCGGACGGCGTCCTCGCCGTCCCGGCGAACGCGGACGGTACCGAGCTGCGGGAGTTCACCGGGACCGCGGCGATCCGCGCGGCGCTGGGGCGGGTGGAGCAGCACCTCGCGACCCAACACGCCACGCTCGGGCTCGTCGTGACCGGGGCGTCGGCGGACACGGCCACGGCGGTCGTCTCCGCGTCCGCCCGGCACGTCCGGCCCGGGGACACGGTCGAGACCTGGGTCCTGCGCTACCACGACACCTACGCCCGCACACCGCGCGGCTGGCGATACGCCCGCCGCGAGCTGCACCGACTGTGGGTCGAGCACGCCGGCGTCAGCGCGCTGCGCCACCCGTGACCGAGATCAGGCGGGCGGCGGGCTGAACCGGTGGCCCCAGAAGGCGCCCTCGGAGATCGCGTAGGACGGGCGGCCGGGCTCGACCCGGTCACCGTCGTACCCGAACTCGACGGCGTGCAGGTCCGGCGACCAGACGTAGAACGAGACCATGTGGTCGTTGGTGTGCCTGCCCAGCGACTGCATCATCGGCACCTCGAGGGTGTACGCGCGGTCCAGGGCGCGGCCCACGTCGTCGAGCGTGCGGGCCTCCACCATCAGGTGCAGCAGGCCGGGCGCCGGGGAGGGGGCGAGCCCGAGGGTGTGCTGTCGGCCGTTGCAGCCCAGGAAGTACAGCGTGCCCGAGGGGGTCTCGGTGGTGTTGCGCTCCTCGAAGCCGAGCAGGCCCACATAGAACTCGTAGGCGGCCTCCACGTCGGCCACGTTGACGATGACGTGGCCCATCCCGAGGTCGTCGGTGACGAACCCGCTGACCCCCGGGGTGTGCACCTCGGAGTGCACGAGCACCGGCCCGTGGAACAGCTCCACCGGGTTGCCCGCCGGGTCGGTGAAGGCCGCGTACCCGCTGACCCGACGCTCGGCGCAGCCCGCCTTGTCGCCCTGGGTCACCTCCACCCCGGCGGCCTCCAGCCGAGCGGTGAGCGCGGCGAGGTCGCGGGCGTCGGTCACCTGGTAGCCGGTGGCGAGCAGGCCGGGCTCGGCGGCGGGCAGCACGGCGAGTCGGTGGTGGTGGGAGTCCATCCGCAGCAGCAGGCCGGGACCGGGGTCGTCGACCTCGGCCAGGCCGAGGAATCCGGAGGTGAAGGTGCGCCAGCGGTCGAGGTCGGTGACCGCGAGCCGGACGTAGCCGAGCGAGTGGACGGGCACGGGGACTCCTCCTAGTAGGCGCCGGGTACGGCGGCGATCGCGGCGTCGCCCTCGAGGAGCCAGCGGCCGTAGATCGGCAGGGCGCCGTCGGGCAGGTTCATGGCGTGGTGCTGGCCGGTGTGCACGTCGCGCCAGCGCTGCTGGAGCCTGCTGCTCAGCGCGACCGAGCGGGGGCCGCCGTGCTGGTAGGCCTTGTCCACCGCGGACGTCGCGAGCCCGACGGCGAGCATGTGGTCGCGCTTGCCGCGCATGCGCTGGGCCAGCGTGGGCGCCCGCCCGGCCACGGCGGTCTCCCAGAGGTCGCCGAGGTTGCGCAGCAGCAGCTCCCGGCCCAGGTCGATCTCCCCGGAGGCCTCGGCGAGCCTGCTCAGCGTGAGGTCCCCGGGCAGGACCGGCGGGGTGAGCGCGGCCTTGGCGCGGTGCACGGCCAGCGCGTCGTCGAGTGCGGCGGAGGCCATGCCCAGCAGCGGCACCACGACGGAGTTGAGCAGCACCCCGAACCACGGCATGTTGTAGAGCGGCGCGCCGTTCACGGCCTTCCCGGGGACGCGGCGCTCCAGGGTCTCGGCCACGTCGAGCGAGCGGTGCGCCGGCACGAACCGCTCGGTCACGACGATGTCGTTGCTGCCGGTGCCCTCCAGCCCGGAGGCGTTCCAGACGTCGACGATCTCGTAGTCGGCGCGGGGGAGCAGGAAGTGCCGATAGGCGGGCGGGCCGCCGTCGGGGTCGGTGACCAGGCCGCCGACGAAGACCCAGTCGCAGTAGTCGCTGCCGGAGGAGAAGCTCCACCGCCCGGTGAGCAGGTGCCCGCCGTCGACCTGGGTGGCCCGGCCGGCCGGGCCGTAGGAGGAGCTGATCCAGGTGTCGGGGTCCGCGCCGAGCACCTCGTCCTGCGCGCGGGCGTCGAACAGCCCGATGTGCCAGGAGTGCACCCCCACCACGCCGGTCACCCAGCCTGCCGACGACGAGGCCCGGGAGATCAGGTACATCGCCTCGTTGAACACCCGCGGGTCGGCCTCGAAGCCGCCGAGGCGGGCCGGTTGCAGCAGCCGCATGACCCCGCTGTCGCGCAGCCGCTTCACCAGCTCGGGGGCGAGCCTGCGCAGCTGCGCCGACTCCGCCTCGAGCGCGGCGAACTCGTCCTGCTGTTCGCGGAGCGCGTCGAGGACGGGGTGGTGGACGGCCTTCGGGTCGGACACGGTCGACTCCCTGCGTCGGCGAAGGTGAACCGCCCCGGACGCTAGTCGGCCGCCGTCGGTGCTCGACACGCCCGTTCCCGCTCAACGGGATCGGGCCAGGTCCGCCGCGGCGGCCGGGCCGGCGAGGGTCGGCCGCCTGCCACCGGTCATGGAAGCGGCGCTCGGTGACCCGGTCGGTCGGCGGACCGCGCGGTGGAGCCTCCCGGTCATCGGGATGGCGGGTGTGGCAGCGGTCACCGGCCGCTCTAGCCTCGGCGCTCGTTCGTCACCTCGACGTGGAGAGTGCGCATGACGCAGCAAGAGCCGCAGGACGGCAGATCAGTACGGCCTGTCCCGGTGTCCGACGTCCGCGAGTGGTCGGGAGAGTCGGACGTCCTGGTGGTCGGGCAGGGGGCGGCAGGTGCGAGCGCCGCGATCGAGGCGGCCGCCGCGGGCGCGGAGGTGCTGGTCGTGGAGGCCGCGGGCGGTTGGGGCGGGGCGACCGCGATGGCGGGCGGCTCGCTCTACCTCGGCGGCGGGACGCCGCTGCAGAAGGCCTGCGGGATCGAGGACACCCCCGAGGCGATGTACGACTTCCTGCACGCCGCCACCGGTCCGGACCCCGACGAGGCCAAGCTGTCGGTCTACTGCGCGGACAGCCTGGAGCACTTCGACTGGCTGACCCGCTGCGGTGTGCCGTTCGAGGCGAAGCTGTGGACCGAGCCGGCCTGGGAGCTGCCCAGCGGCTACGGGCTGATGTACACCGGCGGTGAGAACGCCTACCCGTTCGCCGAGACGATCCCGCCCGCGCCGCGCGGGCACGTGCCGCACATGGCCGACAAGCGACCCGGCGAGCGGTCGGCGGGCTGGATGCTGCTGAACCACCTCGTCGCGACGTCGGCGGCGGCGGGGGTGCGTGCGGTGTACGACACCCGGGTCGACCGGCTCGTCGTGGACCGCGAGCGGGTCGTCGGGGTGGAGACGGTGACCTACGGCGAGCGCGCCTTCGTGCGGGCCCGCCGCGGGGTGGTGCTCGCCGCGGGCGGGTTCGCGGCATCGGAGGCGATGCTGGCCCAGCACTCCCCGCGGCTGCGCGGCAACTGGCTGGTCGGCACCGACCACGACGACGGCTCCGGGATCCGGATGGCCCAGGCCGTCGGCGCTGCGGTCCGGCACATGGACGCGGGGCAGACGTCGTTCCCGGCCGATCCCGCGCTGCTGGTCCGTTCCCTGCTGCTGGACCGGTTCGGGCGACGGTTCGTCAACGAGGACACCTACCCCGGCCGGGTGGGCCAGGCCGCGCTGTTCACCCAGCACCGGCAGATGTTCCTGCTCTACGACGACCGCGCCGACCAGGAGGCCCGCGCCGCGACCGGGATCCCGGTCGAGCCGACCTGGGTGTCGGAGGACCTCGACGAGCTCGGCGAGCTGATGGGGCTGGCCCCCGGCGTGCTCGCCGGCACCGTGGCGCAGTACGACGAGGCCGCCGCCCGCGGTGAGGACCCGCTGTGCCACAAGGCCGCCCGCTGGCTGCGGCCGCTCGAGCCGCCGTACGGCGTGCTGGACCTGCGCGACGCCCCGTTCGGCGTCTTCACCACCGGCGGCCTGCACACCTCCCCGCGCGGGGAGGTGCTGGCCGTCGACGGCGCACCGATCCCCGGGCTCTTCGCGGCGGGGCGCACCACCAGCGGCATCCCGGCGTGGGGCTACTGCAGCGGGACGTCGTTGGGGGACAGCACATTCTTCGGCAGGCGCGCGGGCCGCGCGGCGGCATGAGGGGCACGATCCCTGGGCGCGCCGCGCCCCGGGCCGCTTCGACAGAGGAGACAACACGATGAGCGCGACGTCGTCACAGGCGGTTCCCACGGATCCGGTGGGCACGGACGGAGGGTGGACGCCCCGGCTGGCCTTCTCCGCGATCGTGATGATCCTGATCATCGAGGGGACGACGCTGGGGTACACCCTGGTGGCCACCGCGTTGCCGCAGATCACCCAGCATTACCAGACCACCCAGGGCGGCTGGCTGATCACCGCCTACGTGCTTGCGGGCGCGGTCTGCAGCCCGCTGGTCGGCAAGCTGGCGGACATCCACGGCAAGCGCCGGATCCTGCTGGGCTGCCTGGCGGTGAGCCTGGTCGGGGCGGTCGTCTCCGCGATCGCGCCGGTGTTCTGGGTACTGATCATCGGCCGGGCCCTGCAGGGCTTGGTGATCACGACGCTGTTCCTGAGCTACTCGCTGATGCGCGACGTCTACCCGAGCCGCATCCTGCCGCTGGCCACCGCGGTCTCGATGACCGGCGTCGGGCTGTTCACGATCGGGACACCGTTCCTGATCGGCGCGGTCCTCGACTCGTTCGGCTTCCGCGGCCTGTTCGCGTTCGACGCCCTGTGGCTGGTCCTCCTGCTGCCGCTACTGTGGATCTCCACCCCCGAGAGCGCGGTCCGCAACCGGTCCCGGGTGGACTGGGGCGGGGCGGCCGCGCTCGGGATCGGGCTCGGCGTGATCCTCGTCGGGGTCAGCTTCGGGAGCAAATGGGGCTGGGCCTCGTTCACCACCATCGGGAGCTTCGTCGTCGGGCTCGTGCTGCTGGCCGTGTTCGTCCTGCGCTCGCTGCGGTTCCCGGAGCCCATCGTCGACCTGCGGATCTTCACCAGTCGCGGCATCCTGTTGGCCGCGGTGACGGCTGGTGCGGCGTACTCGTGCTCGGGCATGTTCGCGGCGATGTCCGCCCTGGTGGCGCAGACGCCGCGGGAGTACGGCGGCGACTACGGACTGGGTCTCACAGCGTTCCAGTTCGGCTACCTCACCGCCCCGCTGGCCGTGGCCATGGTGCTCTGCGGCTTCCTCGCCGGGAAGCTGATCAACCGGGTGGGTGCGGCGTCCATCATGATCGCGGGCCTGATCGGGTCGGTGGCGTCCGGGGTGGTCCTGGCCTACGCCCACGACACGTTCGGCCAGGTGATGATCGCGGCGCTGCTGAACGGCGCAGCCCAGGGGCTGAGCTACGCGGCGATCCCCGCACTGGTCATCGCCGGGTCCCCCCGTGACGAGCAGGGCTCGATCGCGGGGATGGTGCAGGTCAGCTACAGCGGCATCGCGGCGATCTTCCCGGTGGTCCTGTTCGTGATCCTGGGCGGCTACGTCACCCAGGCCTCGGCCTCCGGGGTGCTCTACCAGAGTGCCGCCTTCACCGCGGGCGGCCTGTTCTCCGCCGCCGTGGCCGCGGTCGCGGTGCTCCTCGGGCTGACCGTGCTGCGGGTGCGCCGGGAGCAGGGCATGATCCGCGAGGAGCAGGTGCGCGCCGAGATGACACGGCAGGAGGCGACGGCATGACGGGGCAGCCGCGGGGGAGCACGATCCTGGTCACCGGGGCGACCGGGGCCGTCGGGTTCGCCGTGGCCGCCGTGCTCGCGGAGCACCACGAGGTGTGGGGGTTGGCCCGGTACCGCGCCGCGGCGGACCGCGAGCGGGTCACTGCCGCAGGCATCCGGCCGGTCGCCGTCGACTTCGACACCGCCACCCCGGACACGCTCGCCGAGGTGCTGCCCGCAGTGGACGACGTCCTGCACTTCGCCGCGAACGTCAGGACGGAGCCCGACTTCGACCGGGCGTTGCGGGACAACGCCGAACCGGCCGCGCTGCTCATGGCGCACTACCGGGACACGGTGCGGTTCCTGCACTGCTCCAGCACGGGCGTCTACCACCCGGACCCGCGCCCGCGCCGGGAGTCCGACGCGCTGGGGGAGTACATGCGCCCGGTGAACCCGAGCTACAGCGTCTCCAAGATCTCGGCGGAGGCGGTGGTCCGCAGCACCGCCCGGATCACCGGCACTCCCACCACGATCGCCCGGCTCAACGTGCCCTACGGCGACGGGATCGGGCTGCCCGCGCTCCACCTGCGCTCGATCCTGGCGGGCGAGCCGGTCGCGGTGCGCGCGGACGACCCGAACCTGTTCGCCCCCTTGCACACCGACGACATCGCCCGCACCGCGCCCGCCCTGCTGGCGGTGGCCGACACCCCGCCCACGGTCGTCAACTGGGCGGGGGACGAGCCGATCGGCGTGCGGGAGTGGAGCGCCTACCTCGGCGAGCTGACCGGGCGCGAGGTCTCCCTCCTGGAGACCGACCGCATGATCGGCACGATGCTGCCCGACGTCGAGCGGTTGCGGGAGATCGTCGGGGGCCCGCTGTGTGCGGTGGGCTGGGAGGAGGGCTTCCGACGCATGGTCGCCGCGGAGGTGGGCGGCCTCGTCGCCTGACAGTTGCTTGCGGGGCCGCACCTTTCTGTCGTAGCGTTCCGCTCGGCGCTGTCGTGGGCGCCGTGCGGAGGGGAGCGACGGTGCACCTGGCCTACACCGACGAGCAGGAGAAGCTCCGGCACGAGCTGCGGGAGTACTTCGCGCGGATCATGACGCCGGAGGTCCGCTGGGAGCTCCGGCACGGGTACTCCGTGCCGGAGGCCACGGACGCCTACCGGCGGATCGTGCGCAGGCTCGGCGAGGACGGCTGGCTCGGGATCGGCTGGCCGGTCGAGATGGGCGGGCAGGGCCGGTCGATGGTCGAGCAGGCGATCTTCAACGAGGAGGTCGACCTCGCGCAGGTCCCGACCCCGCTGCTCACCATCAACAGCATCGGGCCCGCGATCGCCCGGTTCGGCACCGAGGAGCAGCGCCGCACGATCCTCTCGGGGATCCTCGCGGGCAGGTTGCACTTCGCCATCGGCTACTCGGAGCCGGAGGCGGGCACGGACCTGGCCGCGCTGCGCACCCGCGCCGTGCGCGACGGCGACGAGTACGTCATCAACGGCCAGAAGCTGTGGACCGGGATGATGGAGGCGGCGGACTACATCTGGCTGGCCGTGCGCACGGACCCGGGGGCGTCGAAGCACCGCGGGATCTCGGTGCTGCTGGTGCCCCGGCACACGCCCGGCATCTCGTCGAGCCGGCTGCGCAACCTCGGGGACAACTCCGTCGCGTCGGTGTCGTTCGACGACGTCCGGGTGCCGGTCGAGGCGCATCAACGCGAAGCTCGCCACGGCCGTGGACAACGGGACGCTGCGGGCGGCGGACGCCAGCGCGGCCAAGGTCTACGGCAGCGAGCTGATGATGCGCGCCAACCGGGTGTTGCAGGGGGTCGTCGGGCCGGACGTCGCGCTCGACGCGGACTCACCGGGCGCCGTCTCGGCGGCGGCCTGGCCAAGGGCGCCCGTTCCGGGGACGTCATGACGTTCATCGGCGGGGCCAACGAGATCCAGCGGGACCTGATCGCGCAGCTGGGCCTCGGCCTGCCGCGTGTGAAGCGCTGAGGGGAGCGGACGTGGACTTCGCGCTGGACGAGCAGGAGCGCGCCGTGCAGGATCTGGCGACCACGATCGTCGCCGACCACGCGGCGCCGGAACGGCTGACCGCCCTCGACACGTCGGGGGAGTGGTGGGACGCGCAGCTGTGGGCCCGCCTGGCCGAGGCGGGGCTGCTCGGCATCGGAGTCCCCGAGGAGGCGGGCGGGGCGGGCCTCGGCCTGGTCGGGGTGAGCCTGCTCGCCCAGGCGGTGGCCGCGGCCGCCGCGCACGTCGCGCCGGTGGACGTGCTGGTCGGCGCCGCGGACCCGCTCGCCCGGCTCGGCACCCCCGGGCAGCGCGAGCGGTGGCTGCCCCCGCTGCTGGCGGGGGAGACGCTGCTGGTCGGCGCGCCGGGCCCCGGCCTCGTGGTCGAGGTGCGGGCCGAGCGGACCGTGCTCACCGGCGGGCTTTCGCACGTGCTGCTCGCCGACCGGGCGCAGCGGCTGGTCGTCGAGGCCACCGACGCCGACGGCGTCCCAGGGCTCTACCTGCTCGACCCGGCGTCCTGCGGAGTCCGTGCGCAGTCCTCGGTGGACCGGCGGCCGCGGTTCCGGGTGGACGTCGACGCGGTGCCCGTGACCGAGGAGGACGTCCTCGTCGCCGGGGACGCCGGCCCCGTCGCACTGGTGCGGGACCGACTGCTCGCGGCCCGGTGTGTGGAACAGGCCGCCGGCTGCCGCGGCGGGATCGAGCTCGCGGCGCGCTACGTCACCGAGCGCACCCAGTTCGGCCGCCCGGTGGGCACCTTCCAGGCCGTGGCCCACCAGGTAGCGGACGCCTACATCGACACCGAGGGCGTCTCGCTCACGGCCTGGCGCGCGGTCTGGCTGACCGAGCGCGGCGAGCCGTGCGCCGAGGAGCTGGCGATCGCCGCGTGGTGGGCGGTCGACGCGGCCGTGCGGGCCATGGAGCGGGCGATGCACGTCCACGGCGGGATCTCCGTCGACATGGACTACCCCGCCCACCGGTACTACCTCGCCGTGAAGGGGGCCGCCTCGTTGATCGGGGCCCCGAGCGAGCGGCTCGCGGCGTTGGGCGACCTGCTGGCGAGCGCCTGACGGGCCTGCTGGGAGGGGGCAGGGCGACCGGCAGAGCCGTCCTGACCGGCGCGAGCTCCGCCGCATCCCCCGCCGCGCGTGGCGAGCATGCGGGGCGTCCGGACCGACATGACCCACGCCACTCCCGTTCATCGAGACGGGCGCTGCGGTGCCGGCGCTGGATGTTTAGCGTTGACATGTTTCGCCCCGGACGGGAGGACCCGACGTTGACCGACTCCTTGCGGGGGCCCCGAGGCGCCGTGCCCGAGCCGGGGCCGGGCATCCCGGTGCGGTGGCCGCGACTCGTGGTGCTGACGCTGGCCATGGCCGCGCTCGTCGCCTCGCTGACCCAGACCCTCGTCGTGCCGATCCTGCCGCTGCTGCCCGAGCGGCTGGGCGTGTCGCCGTCCGCGGCGAGCTGGGTGGTCACCGTGATCGTGGTGACCGCGGCGGTCGCCAACCCCGTCTTGGGCAGGCTCGGGGACCAGTTCGGTCTGCGCCGGGTGCTGTTCGGCACGCTGTCGGCCTACGTGGTCGGTTCGATCATCTGCGCGCTGGCCACCACCCTGCCGGTGCTGGTGGTCGGGCGGGCGCTGCAAGGCGGGGCGACGGCGTCCATCCCGCTGGGGATCAGTCTGTTGGCCGCGCTGCTGCCGGAGGGCCGCCGCGCGGTGGGGGTCGCGCTGGTCAGCGCGATGCTGGGGCTGGGCGGGTCCGCGGGGCTCACCCTCGCGGGCGCCATCGCGGAGGCCTGGGGCACCCGGGCGCTGTTCCTGGTGCCCGCCGCCGTGGGGGTGCTGGTGATCGTGTCGCTCGCGGTGGTCGTCCCGGAGCCGCCGCGCGGCGACGGGGGCACACCCCTCGACGTGCCCGGCTGCCTGGCCCTGATCACGACCCTGGTCCTGGTCCTGCTCCCGTTGAGCAGGGGCGGGAGCTGGGGCTGGTCCAGCCCGCTGACCCTCGGCCTCGCCGCGGGCGGGCTCCTGGCGGGCGCGGTGTTCGTCCTGCTGCAGTTGCGCAGGCGCGCCCCGATGGTCGACCTGCGGCTGGCCGCGACCCGGCCGGTGCTGCTCACCAACCTGACGTCGGTGCTGGTCGGGTTCGTGCTGTTCGTGAACTTCCTCGGCACCGCGGCGATGATGCAAGCACCCGTGCCCGCGGCCGGGGGCTACGGCTTCGGGCTCGGGATGCTGGAGGCCGGGCTCGCGATCCTGCCCGGCGGTGTCCTGATGGCGTGCCTGGCCCTCGTGGCCGCGCGGGTGGTCGTGCGGCACGGCGGCCGGGTGACCCTCATGCTCGGTGTCGGCCTGATGACGGTCGGCGCGCTCCCGCGGCTGGTGTTCCACGACCACCTCTGGCAGGCGATGCTCTGGTCGGCGTTGTCCGCGAGTGGCAGCACGGTGGTCTTCGCGGCCGTCCCCGCCCTGGTCCTCGCCACCACCCCGGGCACGCGGATCGCCGCCGCGAACGGGCTGAACGCCCTGGCCCGCAGCCTCGGCCTGGCGATCGCCGCGGCGGTGTTCGGAGTGCTCACCGAGCAGGCGGGCCACGGCCTCGCCGCGTACTTCACCCTCGCCGCCGCCGCAAGCGTGGTCGCCCTCTGCCTGAGCACCGCGATCCCGCGGGGGCTGCGCCGCCGCGCGCCTGCCCCCGCCGGGGTCGCGCAACAGGCCCTCCCCGAGCGGGTGCGCCGGTGACGGGGGAGCGGCCGGACAGCCCGGCGGCACGGGGCCCGCTCGCCGGGATCCGGGTGCTGGACCTGTCCAGCACGTTCTCCGGGCCGTACTGCACCGCGCAGCTGGCGGACCTCGGCGCCGAGGTGCTCAAGATCGAGTCGCCCGAGGGCGACGTGACCCGCCACCTCGGGTCGGCGCGCGAGCCGGGCATGGCGAGCGTGCACGCGGAGGTCAACCGGGACAAGGCGAGCGTGGTCCTCGACCTCAAGCGCGCGGCGGACGCCGAG
>Ga0068863_100002762_pt1 | contig 17386 bp, 14 predicted proteins | sample KBSSwiS62_FD_66596 | JGI IMG/M metagenome (GOLD analysis project Ga0068863, IMG submission 66596) | Switchgrass rhizosphere microbial communities from Kellogg Biological Station, Michigan, USA - KBS Switchgrass S6-2 | ecosystem: Host-associated > Plants > Roots > Rhizosphere > Soil ...
AAGTGGCGCCGAGTGTCTCCCCCGGGCGGCCCAAAGTCATCAGCAGAGATTTCGACAGGGAGCGGACGTTTTCCACAGGACCATGAGACCCTCGGGACCCGGACAGTTGATGTCCGTGCGCGCCCTCCCGCGCAGATCAGCGCGGACGGCGGGCGCGCAGTGCGTCGAGCATCCGCTGGTCGCCGACGACGGCGCCGGGCTTCTTGCGGCCTTCGACCGTGCCGTGGAAGTCGCTGCCGGCCGTCGTCGCGAGATCGAGCTCGCTCGCGAGCGACAGGAACCGGCGCTCTTCGTCCGGACCGTGATCCGGATGAAACACCTCGATCGCCCCGAGGCCCTCGGCGGCGAGCGCGCGGATCAACCCCTCGGCGTCCTTGTACCAGACGGCGTGCGCGACCGACGTCACGCCCCCCGCGGCCCGCACGGCGCGCACGACCTCGATGGCTTTCCACTTCTCGTACTTCACGTGCCAGGGATGGTCGGCACCGAGGAATCGGTCGAAGGCGTCGTCGTTGGACTTCGCGTATCCCGCGCGGATGAGCGCGCGGGCCAGGTGCGGCCGCCCCCAGACGCCGTCTCCGACGTCCTGCCGGATCGCGTCGAGGTCGATCGCGTAGCCGTGCTCGATCAGCTTCTGCGCCATCCGCTCGCCCCGCGTGCGCCGCTCGTCCTGGCGCAGCGCGAGCGCCGCGTTCAGGCTCTCGTTCTTCTCGTCCACGAACAGGGCGAGGATGTGGATGTCGTCCTGGCTGCCCCACTCGGCCGAGATCTCGGCCCCGCTGATGAGCTCGATCCCCCGCCGCTTCGCCTCCTCGCGGGCCTCCGGAAGCCCCTGGAGGGTGTCGTGGTCCGTCAGGGCGAAGGCGTCGAGCCCGGCGTCGGCCATCCGGCCGACCAGCGCCACCGGCGCATCGAGTCCGTCCGAAACCGTGGAGTGGCTGTGGAGGTCGATCTTCATGCGGGCCGGATCGTATCGCGGGCGCCCCTCGTATAGAATTCGCCCCCCGCGGCGCCGTGCCGCGAGATCTTCCCGAAGGAGCTCGAGAATGGCCCTCCAGCCCGGCGACATGGCCCCCGACTTCACGCTCCCCTCGACGGTGGGCGACAAGATCACCCTTTCCGACTACCGCGGCAAGAAAAGCGTCGTCCTGCTGTTCTATCCGCTCGATTTTTCGCCCGTCTGCTCGGTCGAGACCAAGCAGTGCGCCGAAATGCTGCCCAAGACCGCCTCGGGCGACGTCGAGGTCATCGGCATCTCCGTCGATTCGCTTTGGACGCACAAGGCGTTCGCCGCGGCGCAGGGCATCGCGTACCCGCTCGCGGCGGACTTCCATCCCAAGGGCGCGGTGTCCGAGAAGTACGGCGTCTACCTCGCTGACAAGGGCATCTCGGCGCGCACCGCCTTCATCATCGGCAAGGACGGCAAGATCAAGGAGATCGTCGGCGCCGACATCCCGGTCGCGCGCGACATCGCCGGAATCCTCGCCAAAGCGCGCGCCGCGTAGCCGGAACCTCGACAGACGGCGGATCCGCGAACGACCGGATGAAGAATCCCAGTCCCATGAACGACGCGCCTTCGACCGTACCGACCCTTGCGGACACCGAGCGGATCCGCGACATCGCCGCGCACTTTAGCAAGATCATCGACCTGCTCGGCCTCGACGGGACGGACCCGAATCTCGTCGAGACGCCCCAGCGGGTCGCCAAGATGTACCTCGAGCTCTTCCAGGGCCTCTCGGAGGGAGCCGAGCCGAAGGTCACGTTCTTTCCGAACGACGAGCACTATTCGGCCATGGTCATCGAGAAAGACATCCCGTTCTACTCGCTGTGCTCGCACCACTTCGTTCCGTTCTACGGCCACGCCCACGTCGCGTACATCCCGAACGAGTCGATCGTCGGTCTCTCGAAGATGGCGCGCATCGTCGAGTTCTACGCCCGCCGCCCGCAGCTGCAGGAGCGGCTGACCGAGCAGATCGCGCGCTACATGGCCGACAAGCTCGATCCGCAGGGCGTGATGGTCGTCGTCGAGGCGCGCCACCTCTGCGTCGAGATGCGGGGGATCAAGAAGCCCGGCGCCCTGACGGTCACCTCGGCGATCCGCGGCATCTTCAACACGCAGTCCGTGCGCGAAGAGTTCCTGAAGCTGCTCGACCGCCGCGGCGCCTGAGTCTCCCCCCTCAGCGCGCCGGCGCGACGTTCCGGTACACCTTGCCGTCCTTCATGACGAAGGACACCTTCTCGAGGGCTTCGACGTTGGCGAGCGGGTCGCCCGTGACCGCCACGACGTCGGCGTCCGCGCCGGCCGCCACGACCCCGAGCGTCCCCGTCATCCCGAGCATCTCCGCCGAGCGCGAGGTGGCTGACTGGATCGCGGCCATGGGAGCCATGCCTTCCTTGACCATGTAGGCGAACTCTTTCGCCAGCGGTTCGGACCACGGAAAGCTTCCCGCGTCGGTGCCGAAGGCGATCTTGACGCCCGCTTTCAGCGCCTTGCGCAGGGACGGCCCATGCACCTCCGCGCGCTTGCGGTCCTTCGCTCCCGCCGCCGTGCCCTCGGGCGCCCATTCGTAGAAGTAGGGCATCATCGTCGGCACCAGCCAGGTCCCCTGGCGCACCATCTGCGCCACGGCGTCGTCGTCGAGGTCCAGGCCGTGCTCGATCGAGTCGCAACGCCCGTCGAGCGCGCGGTGCAGGCCGACCCCGTTGTAGGCGTGGCAGGCGACCTTCCTGCCCCAGCCGTGCGCCTCGTCCACGACCGCCTTCAGCTCGGCGAGGGTCAGGGTGGGCTGGGCGGCGAGGTTGCCCTTCGCGTCGACCCAAGAGCGGTGGTTCATGTAGACCTTGATCCAGTCGGCGCCGTTGGAGAGCTGCTCGCGGGCCGCCTTGCGCGCCTCGATCGGGCCGTCGATCAGCTGGGCCCCGTGGGGGACGTCTACGTCGGGCGCGTAGCCGTCGAGGCTGTAGCCGCCCGTGGAGGAAATGGCGCGCGTGCAGACGAACATCCGCGGCCCCGCGACGTAGCCGCGCTCGATTGCCTGCTTCACGCCGACGTCGGCGTAGCCTGCCCCCTCCGTCTCGACGTCGCGGATCGTCGTGAAGCCCTGCTCGAGAAAGCGGCCGGCCAGCGCCGTGGCCCGGGCCGCCCGGAACGCGACGCTCTGCTTCAGGAGTTGCTCGTCGTAGTCCGCGCCGGCCGGATCCAGCAGGATGTGGGTGTGTGCGTCGATCATCCCGGGCAGCACGGTCGCGCCGGAGAGGTCGATCACCGTGGCGCCGGCCGAGGCGCTCGAGGCCGACCAGGCGCCGACGCTCTCGATGCGCCCGCCGCGCACCACGATCGCCTGGTCGCGGCGGGGCGCTCCGGAGGTGCCGTCGATGAGGGACCCGGCGCGGATCACGGTGACCGACTCCGCCTTCGGGGCCTGCGCGACGAGCGGCAGCGTCGCGGCGAAAAAGAACGACCCCAGAACGGCGGTACGGCGCATGGACACCTCCCGGAGCGGCATTCCACCACACGCCGGGGAAACTGTAGACTTACGACACGCTCAATGACCGTCGCCGTCGGATCCCGCCTGGGTCCCTATGAAATCCTCGGCCAGATCGGCGCCGGGGGAATGGGCGAGGTCTACCGCGCGAGGGATCCGCGGCTCGGGCGCGACGTCGCGATCAAGGTCCTCCCCGCGTCCTTCTCGAGCGACGCGGACCGCCTCCGCCGCTTCGAGCAGGAAGCCAGGGCCGCCGGCGTCCTGAATCATCCGAACATCACAGCCGTCCTGGACATCGGCACCTACGACGGAGCTCCCTACGTCGTGCAGGAGCTCCTGGAAGGCGAGACTCTGCGCTCGGCGCTCTCGGGCGGCGCCCTCCCTCCGCGCAGGGCCACCGACTACGCAACGCAGACGTCTCACGGTCTGGCGGCGGCGCACGAGAAGGGGATCGTTCACCGGGACCTGAAGCCCGAGAATCTCTTCGTCACCCGGGACGGCCGCATCAAGATTCTCGACTTCGGCCTGGCCAAGCTCACGCAGTTGGGCGACGGCTCGGGGCCGCAGACCAACCTGCCGACCGCAACCGCCGGCACGGAGCCGGGCGTCGTCATGGGCACGCTCGGCTACATGTCGCCCGAGCAGGTCCGCGGCCGGCCCGCGGACGCGCGCAGCGACATCTTCGCGTTCGGCGCGATCCTCTATGAAATGCTGTCCGGCCGCCGTGCCTTTCAAGGCGACTCGGCCGCGGACACCATGTCGGCGATCCTGAAGGAAGATCCGCCCGACCCCTCCGCGGCCAACGCAGCCATCCCGCCGGGGCTGGACCGGATCGTGCGGCACTGCCTCGAGAAGAACCCCGAGCAGCGCTTCCACGCCGCCCGGGACATCGCCTTCGCAATCGACGCGCTCTCGGGAACGTCCGGTGAGAAGGCCGCGTTCGTCGCCCCGAACGTTCGCCGCGCGCGGCCCGCGCTCGGTGCCCTTCTCGCGCTCGCGGCCCTGGCCGCGGGCCTGGCAATCGGGCGAATGACCGCGCCGGCGCTCCCCGAGCCTCCGGAGATCCGGCCGCTGACGTTTTCCGGCAACGACGCGCAGCCCGCCGCGTCGCCGGATGGGAAGACCATCGCCTTCGAATCCCGGCGCGACGGCCACAGCCGCATCTGGCTCAAACAGATTGTCTCGGGCGGCGAAGTCGCCCTGACCGAGGGCCCGGGCGATTGGAGGCCGCGCTTTTCGCCCGACGGCTCCAGCGTCCTCTTCGTGCGCGGTACGAACGAGGGCGTGTCTCTCTACCGTGTGGCCGCGGTCGGCGGCGAGGCGCGCCGCGTGCTGGCCGATGCTTACGCCGCGGACTGGTCGCCCGACGGGAGGCGAATCGGGTTCCTGCGGGGAAACGAGAAGGTCGTCCAGGTCGGGGTGGCGGGCACCGACGGCAGCGGCGCGCGGATCATCGCGGAATTCCCGGGCAACTTTCAGCTCAGGCACCCGAGCTGGACGCCGGACGGCCAGGCGATGCTCATCGACCAGGGTCCCGGCGGCGCCACGGCCGCCGGAATCCTCTTGCGCATTCCGGTGGATGGCCGCCCGCGCAGCGTCGTCGGCCCGGCGCAACTCTCCGGCTCCCTGTCGTCCGTCGCGTGGTCCGGAAACCGAATGGTCTACATGCAGGGCTCGGCGGTGACCTCCGACGCCCGCTCGACGACGGGCCGTGTCCTGCTTCAAGAACCGGGTGCGAAAGTTGCCCGGACGCTGTTGTACGTGGCCAACAGGGCGGGGACCCTCGATGTCCTCGGAACCGGCAGTCTCGTCTTCGATTCGTTCCTGCAGAGTCAAACCCTGCGGGAAGTGCGCCTGCAGACCGACGGCGCACCTCCGGTGCGCTGGTTCAGCCGCGGGAAGACGACGAATCGGCAGCCCCTCTACTCACCGGACGGCGAGCGAATCGTGTTCGCGTCCGACCGGTATGGCAACTTCGACATCTGGGACGTCAGCCTCAAGACCGGCACCGAGCGAAGGCTGACCGAGGATCCCGGCGAGGACTGGGATCCGGCGATCTCCCCGGACGGCAAGCACCTGCTCTGGAGCTCGAATCGGACCGGCCACTTCGAGGCCTGGATCGCCAATGCCGACGGCAGCGAGCCGAGGGTCCTCACCCGGGACGGCGTGGACGCGGAGAATCCGGCCATGACTCCCGACGGCCAGTGGGTCGTCTATTCCTCGGCCAATCCGGCGCGCATGGGCCTCTGGAAGATCCATCCGGACGGCACCGCCGACACCCGCATCGTGGCGGCGAACATCGTGCACCCGGAGATCTCGCCCGATGGCCGCTTCGTCCTGTATCACCTGCCCGACGAGGCCACACGCGTCGTCCGGCTCCAAGACGGCAAGATCCTCCCCTTCGTCATCGACCTCAAAGGAGGGCCGTCGATCGGACGCGCGCGCTGGATGCCGGATGGAAAACGAATCGCCTACCTGGGCGGCGACGCGAAGACCGGCACGGTGGGCGTCTACACGCAGGAGTTCTCCGAACAGATCGCGGATTCCTCCTCCAGCCGGCGGGCCCTCGCCGGCTTCGAGCCCGATCACCCGACGGAAAGCTTCGGGATCTCGCCGGACGGAACGGGGATCGTCCTTTCGGAGGATCACGGGTCGAGCGACATCCTCATCGCCACGGGTGTGCCGGGGATCAGGAAAGCCAAGTAGCCATAAGAAATAAGGAAATAGCTGTAGCTTTCCTTATTTCATTAGGTTCCGGACCGACCTCATCCCCTCGAGCGTCCGCACCCCGTGCCAGCAGTAATTGTCCCCGTCCACGAAGACGCGCCGCGTGTGGCCCCCGAAGAGCTTCTCGACGAGCGCCGCGTGCTTCTCCTCGGCGAAGGGAAACGGCTCGCTCGGGAAGATGTGCACCTCCGCCTCCCGGGCCAGCGCCTCGGACGGATGGGTCGTGGGATACCGGACAGCTTCCTTGCCGTAGACGTTCTGACCGCCGACCAGGCGGAGGAGGTCCGCAACGTAGGTGTCATCCGAGATCGTCATCCAGGGGTCCTTCCAGATCCAGTACGCGTACCGGAACGCGGGTCGCGGCGGCTCCGCAGCGAGTGCCTTCAACTCCGTCTCCACGCGTCCCGCGACCTCGTCGGCCTCGCCGCTCGTTCCGAGCAGCCGCCCCCACTGCCGGATCGCCTCGGGAACTTCGGCAACGGTCTTGGGCAGCGTGACGTCCACCGCGATTCCCGCCTCGCGCAAGGCCTCCACGTCCTCGCGCCGGTTCTCCTCCGCGTTGGCAAAGACGAGATCGGGCTTCAGGTCCAGGATGCGCGCGATGTCGGGGCTCTTGGTTCCACCCACGCGCGGCAGGCCCCAGAGCATGCCGCTCGGCCGCGTGCAATAGCGCGTGACGCCGACGAGGCCCTTCAAGCCCCCGATGGCGACGATCGTTTCGGTGATGGACGGGCAGAGGGAAACCACCCGCTTCGCAGGCACGGGAGAAGTCTATGCCGGGAATCTTTGGTTACACTCAGCGAAGTTTGGACGTATCCGCCCGGGACCTCGCCCTGCTCCTTCGGTCTCGCCACCCCCTCGTGGTGTGCGAAACCGTCGAAGAGCAACGCTTCGAAGCCCTCCTGCGCGAGGTTTCGAGCGGCCTGACCATGCCCCTCTGGACCTGGAGCGCCGCGAGCGGTCTCTGCCCCGCCCACCCGCAGGAGGCCGAGGGCACCGTCGACCTGGCCGTGGCCCTGCGCGCGATCCGCAAGACCAACGGCGAGGGGACGTTTCTCCTCAAGGACCCGATGGCGCACCTCGAGGCCCCCGCGACCCTCCGGCTCCTGCGCGAGACGGCGCAGGAGTTCGCCGGCTCCGCGCGCACGATCGTGATGGTTGGTCCGGCGATGCCCGAGAAGCCGGAGCTCGCCGACATCGCCGTTCGCTTCGACTTCGCGCTGCCCGGCGCCGACGAGCTGCGCGACCTGCTGACGCGCGTGGTGCGGCGTCTGCCCCGCGAGACGCCGTCGGTGCGCGTGGAGCTCTCGCGCTCCGACGCCGAGGGCATCGTCGCGGACCTTCAGGGGCTGACCATGTTCGAGGCGGAGCGGGCGCTCGCCCGCGCGATCGTCGAGGACAATGCGCTGACGGTCGCCGACCGGCCGCGAATCCGCGAGACGAAGAAGAACCTGGTCGAGGGCGGCGGGATGCTCGAGTTCATTCCGACGCCGGAAGGCCTCGACCAGGTGGGCGGATTGCTGAAGCTCAAGAAGTGGATCGGGACGCGCAAGGCGGGCCTGCTGCCCGCAGCCGGGGAGAAGCCGCTCGATCCGCCGAAGGGCATCCTGCTGCTCGGCGTGCAGGGCTGCGGCAAGAGCCTCGCGGCCAAGGCGATCGCATCGGCTTGGGGACTGCCGCTGCTCGCGCTCGATTCGGGCAAGCTGCTGGCGCCCTTCATCGGCGAGTCCGAGCGCAACTTGCGCGACGCCCTGCGTCGCGTCGAGCGGATGGCGCCCTGCGTCCTGTGGATCGACGAGATCGAGAAGGCCTTCGCGTCCTCGCGCTCGTCGGAATCGGACGGCGGGGTCTCCAAACGACTGATCGGGATGCTGCTCGTCTGGATGCAGGAGCGCGCGTCCCGGGTCTTCCTCGTGGCCACGGCCAACGCGGTCGACGAGCTGCCCCCCGAGATGATGCGAAAGGGCCGCGTGGACGAAGTGTTCTTCGTCGACCTGCCGGGACAGGAGGCGCGCGCCGAGATCTTCCGCCTTCACCTGGCGCGGCGCGGAGAAGACCCCGCCCGCTTCGATCTCGCAGCCCTCGCGACCTCGGCCGGCGGCTTCTCGGGCGCCGAGATCGAGCAGGCGATCGTGTCCGCGCTCTACGAGGCGAGGGCCGGCCGGTTTCCACTGGACACCAACGCGATCCTCGTGGCGGTGCGGTCGACGCGGCCGCTCTCGGTCGTGCGCGGCGAGTCCGTCACCGCCCTGCGAGCCTGGGCGGCGGGCCGCTGCGTCCTGGCGGACTGATTGTCCCTCCTCCCCGCGGTTCCGGAGGGGTCGCCAATCGTATCGCATTACGATATATTCCGTCCTGTGGAGAAGCTCGGCGACTACTCGACCGACCGGCGCGTCCTGCCGCTCGCCCTGGGCGCAGCCATCATCGGCGTCCTTGGAGCGCTCGCGGCCGCCGCCCTGCTCTGGCTGATCAACGTCATCACGAATCTCGCCTACGGGGGCCGCCTCTCGGCGGCCGCGGCGACGCCCACGGACCACGTCCTCGGACCCGCCAGCATCCTCATCCCGGTCGCCGGCGGGCTCATCATCGGCGCGATGGCCCGGTGGGGCTCCCCGAAGATCCGCGGCCACGGCATCCCGGAGGCGCTCGAGGCCATCCTCATCGGCCGCAGCCGGCTCGACGCGAAGGTGGCCGTCCTGAAGCCCGTCTCCTCCGCCGTGTCGATCGGCACCGGCGGGCCCTTCGGGGCGGAGGGACCGATCATCATGACCGGAGGAGCGCTCGGATCGCTCTTCGCTCAGCTGTTCCACCTCTCGGCGGCTGAGCGAAAGACCCTCCTCGTGGCGGGCGCGGCGGCGGGCATGGCGGCGGTGTTCGCGTCCCCGATCGCGGCGACGCTGCTCGCCGTGGAGCTTCTCCTGTTCGAGTGGAAGCCGCGCAGCTTCATCCCCGTCTCCCTCGCCGCGGTCGTGGCCGCGGCGGCGCGGGTCCCGCTGCTGGGCGCCGGGCCGGTCTTTCCGGTTCATCCCCACGGCCCTCTGCCGGCGATCGTCCTCGCCGCCGCCGCCGCCCTCGGAATCGCCGCCGGCTTCGGTTCGGGACTGCTCACGGCCCTGGTCTACGGATGCGAGGACCTCTTCCAGAAGCTTCCGATCCACTGGATGTGGTGGCCGGCCATCGGCGGCCTCTGCGTCGGCGTGGGCGGCCTCATCGATCCGCGCGTCCTCGGCGTGGGCTACGGGACGATCCACTCGCTGCTCGCGGGCGACCTGGCGCCGAAAGCCGCGGCAAGCCTCGCCGTCACGAAATCCGTGGTGTGGTCGCTCGCCCTCGGCTCGGGCACGTCGGGCGGCGTCCTCGCGCCGCTGCTCATGATGGGCGGCGCCCTCGGCTCGCTCGCGTCCGCGGTCCTGCCGCAGGGGGATGCCGGTCTCTGGGCGTGCATCGGGATGGCCGCCATGATGGGCGGCACCATGCGCTCTCCCCTGACGGCGATGTTCTTCGCCGTCGAGTTGACCCACGACTGGAACCTACTTCCCAGCCTGCTCGTCGCCTGCGTGGCGGCCTATGCCGTCACCGTCCTCCTGATGCGGCGCTCGATCCTGACCGAGAAGGTCGCCCGACGCGGGCATCACGTCTTCCGCGAGTACGGAGTGGACCCGTTCCACGTCCATCGCGTCGGCGAGGTCATGGACCGGCGGGTTCCGACCGTGCCGACGTCTATGAGCGTGCGGGAGCTCGCGCGCCGCGTCGCAGGCGCCGATCCGGAGCTGGCGCGGCGCCAGGGCACGCCGATCGTGGACTCGGCCGGCCGCCTGGTCGGCATCGTGACGCGCAGCGACCTGATGCGCGCGCTCGAACGCGAGCCGACGGGCACGACGGGTGTCCTCGACGCCGGCTCCCGGCGGCTCGTCGTGGCCTACGAAGACGAGCTGATCGCCGAAGCCGTGGAGCGGATGCTCTCCAACGACGTCGGCCGGCTTCCGGTCGTCGCCCGGGAGGATCCCACCCGCCTGATCGGCTACCTCGGGCGCGCGGGCGTCGTCGCCGCCCGCCAGCGGCTCATCGACGACGAAAGCATCCGCGAGAGGGGAACGGCCTCCGTCACTTCGTGACGCTGTAGACGAGCGCCAGCCCCTTCGGGTCCGCCTCGGCTCCGCCGAGATACCGGTGCAGCCAATCCATGACGGTGTTGTGCCAGAGGCACGAGTTGCCGGGCTTCAGTACCCAGTGCCCCTCGTCCGGGAACGTCAGCAGCTTCGACGGCACGTTCTGGATCTGGAGCGCGGTGAAGAGCTGCAGGCCCTGGCCGAACGGCACGCGGTAGTCCCGCTCGTTGGTGATCACGAGCATCGGCGTCTTGAAGTGGCCGGCGGACTCCATCGGACTCCACTTGCGGTACTGGTCCGAGTTCCAGGGCCAGCCCTTGAACTCCCAGTTGGGAAACCAGAGCTCCTCGGTCTCGAGATTTGCCGAGGCGAGGTCGAAGGTGCCGTCGTGGGACACGAGCACCTTGAAGCGCTGCGTGTGCCCGGCGATCCAGTTGACCATGTAGCCGCCGTAGGAGGCGCCCGCGGCGCCGATGCGCGTCTTGTCCACGTATGGCAGCGACTCGAGGTCGTCGGCCTGGCGCATCAGGTCGTCGTAGACCAGGCCGCCCCAGTCGCCGCTGATCGCGTCGAGGAAGTCCTGCCCGAACCCGGTCGAGCCGCGCGGGTTCGCCGCATAGACGACGTACCCGTAGGCCGCCCAGACCTCCGGGTTCCAGCGGTACGACCAGCCGTCCACCCACGCGCCCTGCGGGCCGCCATGGATGAGGAAAACCGCCGGGTATTTCTTCGCCGGATCGAAGCCGGGCGGCTTGACCAGCCAGGCCTGGAGCTTGCGGCGATCCGAAGAGTCGGTGAAGCGCTCCGACACCTCGCCGAGCGTCAGCTCGCGGAACAGAGCGTCGTTGACGTGCGTGAGCGCCGCCGGTCCTTTGCCGTCGAGGTCGACACTCCAGAGCTCCGCGGCACGCGACAGCGTGCTCGTGCCGAAGAAGACACGCCCGCCCGCAATGGCGAGGCCGGCGATCGAGCCGCCGGTCCACAGCGGCGCCGGCGCGCCGCCCGTGAACGCGACGCGGTACAGCGTCTCGCGGCCGCGCACCTGGGAGGCGAAGAGGATCGCCTTCGAGTCCGGCGTCCAGCGAAACTCGTCCACCCAGAAATCGAAGTCGTCCGTCAGACCGCGCACCGCCCCGGTCGTCCGGTCCAGGAGCATCAGGCGGAAACGGTCGGCCTCGAAGCCGGCCCGCTTCTGCGAGCGGTATGCGATCCACTTGCCGTCGGGCGAGTAGCGCGGCGAGGCGTCGTGGCCCGGATTCGCGGCGGTCACGTTCTTCGGCGACGCGCCGCCGGCCATGGACACGAGAAAGAGATCGGCGTTGGTCGAGAGGGCCTCGACCTTGTCCGGATTCGAGGCATAGACGAGCTCGCGCCCATCGGGCGAGACGTCCCAGTCCTCGCCGCCTCCGACGGAGAAGGGCGGCGCGTCGCGATCCCCCGGCGTCAGATCGACCGCGGCTCCCCCCGCGACAGGCGCCTTCCAGATGTGCGTCCGCGTCCCGTCCTTCCAGGAGTCCCAGTGGCGGAAGAGCAGCCGCTCGGCCACGCGCGCCTTGACCTTCGATTCGGCGCGGGCCTTGAGCGTCTTCTCGAGGCAGGCCGTGTCGGTGCAGTCGGGAAAGACGTCCGAGGCGAAGACGAACCACGCGCCGTCGGGCGACCAGCTGTAGCCGTTGACCTCGGTGGGAAATGCGGTCGCCTTGACGGGATCGCCGCCCGCCAGGTCCATGACCCAGATCTGCGACGAGCCGTCGCGGTTCGAAAGGAACGCGAGCCTGCGGCCGTCCGGCGAATACTTCGGATCGGAATCCCGTTTTTCGCCGGAGGTCATCCGCTGCGCCTCGCCGCCCGCGGCGGGAGCGACCCAGATGGCCGAGCGCGAGGTGTTGGCCTCGACGTCCGGAGTGGACACCGCGTAAGCGACCGCCCGGCCGTCCGGGGACGCCGAAAAGCCCCCGACCCGGCGGACCTTTGCCAGTTCCTCGAAGCGGACGGGCCGGTCCCCAGCCAGGACGCCCGGCGCGGCCAGGGCGAGGCAGACGGCCGCCAGACGAAAGAAACGCATGCAGGATCCTCCCCGGCGGGGGATTCTACCGGTGCAAACGCATCATGCCGAGGGAAACATCGCTTTGGTATCATCCCTTTCCCGCGGGTCGTCACCCGCCAAAGGAGACGCATGTCGACCGCCGTTCTCGAGGAAAAGCGCTCGGAGTCCGTGGGCCGGACACCGGTGATCAACGACTTTTCGATCCACGTCGCCACGGCCAACGGCTCGGGGAGCCAGTCTTCCAACAGCATCCTGATGCGGTCGATCTTCCAGATGGGGATCCCCGTCTCGGGCAAGAACCTGTTCCCGTCCAACATCCAGGGGCTGCCGACCTGGTTCACGATCCGCGCCTCGAAGGAGGGCTTCATCGCCCGCCGCCGCGACGTGGGCGTGCTCATCTGCATGAACCCGGAGACGGCGCACGAGGACGTTCGCTCCGTCGCGCCGGGCGCGGCCGTGATCTACGAGGAGAACCTGAAGCTCGACACGCTGCGCAACGACGTCGTCTTCTACCCGGTCCCCTTCTCGAAGCTCGTGCTCGAGCTCGTCCAGGACGGCAAGCTGCGCCGGCTGGCCATCAATATGATCTACGTCGGCGTCGCCGCGTGGCTGCTCGACGTGGACATGGGCGAGATCGAGAAGGCGGTCGCTAAACAGTTCAAGAGCAAGGCCGCGGCCGTCGAGATCAATATGACCGCCATCCGCGGCGGCCTCGACTGGGCGCAGAAGAACCTGACCAAGCGCGACCCCTTCCGCTTGGAGCGGATGAACGCGACCGCCGGCAAGATCATCATCGAGGGCAACGCCGCCGGCGCGATCGGGTGCATGATGGCCGGCGTCCAGTTCCTTGCCTGGTACCCGATCACGCCGTCGTCCTCGCTGGCGGAGTCGCTCATCGACTACGCCGGCAAGTACCGGCTCGATCCCGAGACCGGCCAGTCCACGCTCTCGGTCGTCCAGGCCGAGGATGAGCTCGCGGCCCTCGGCATGGTGCTCGGCGCGGGCTGGGCGGGCGCCCGCGCGATGACGACGACCTCGGGCCCCGGCATCTCGCTCATGTCGGAATTCACCGGCCTCGGCTACTACGCCGAGGTTCCGGCGGTGATCGTGGACGTCCAGCGCGTCGGCCCCTCGACGGGCCTGCCCACGCGCACGATGCAGGGCGACATCACTTCGACCTATTACCTCGGCCACGGCGACTCGCGCCACATCCTGCTGCTGCCGGGCTCCGTCGAGGAGTGCTACAGCATGGCCATGGACGCCTTCGACCTGGCCGAACGCTTTCAGACGCCGGTGTTCCTGATGACCGACCTCGACCTGGGGATGAACAACTGGATGGCCGAGCCCCTGCCCTACTCGGACCGGCCGCTCGATCGCGGCAAGGTCCTGCGGACGAAGGCCGAGCTCGACGCCCACATCGCCAAGTTCAAGGAGTTCGCCCGCTACCGCGACGTGGACGGCGACGGCATCCCCTGGCGCACGCTGCCGGGCTTCATGGACGCGCCGGCCGCGACGTACTTCACCCGCGGCTCCGGCCACAATGACCGCGCGCAGTACACCGAGCGGCCCGACGACTACAAGAACAACATGGACCGGCTGGCGCGCAAACTCGAAACGGCCAAGAAATACGTGCCCGGGCCCGTTCTCTCCGACGGCTCCGGCTCGCGCATCGGCATCATTGCCTACGGCTCCTCCGACTTCGCCGTCGAGGAGGCGCGTGTGATCCTCGGCCGCAAGGGGACGAAGACCGACTACCTGCGACTGCGCGCGCTCCCCTTCACGCCCGAGACGGCCGCCTTCATCGCCGCCCACGACCGCGTTTACGTCGTCGACCAGAACCGCGACGGACAGATGTACGACCTGCTCCGACTCGAGATCGGCGGCAACACGGACCGGCTGCGCTCCATCCGCCACTACGACGGTTTCCCCCTCGACGCCGAGACGGTGATCGAAGGGATCGAGGCCGGGGAGAAGAACTGATGTCCTCCACCGCCGAACCCAAGGCTCCCGAACCCAAGGCTCCTGCCGTCAACCGCGCCGGCCTGTCCGTCAAGGAATACGGCGGGTCCAAGTCGACGCTCTGTGTCGGCTGCGGCCACGACGTCATCACGCGCCAGATCACGCAGGCGCTCTACGAGATGTCGATCCCGCCCTACAAGGTCGCCAAGATGTCGGGCATCGGCTGCTCCTCCAAGACCACGGCCTACTTCGCCGACCGCGGCCACGGCTTCAACGCCGTCCATGGCCGGATGCCCGCGGTCGCCACCGGCGCCATGATGGTCAACCCCTCGCTGCTCGCCATCGGCGTCTCCGGGGACGGCGACACGGCCTCGATCGGCGCCGGCCAGTTCGTCCACCTGCTGCGCCGCAACGTCCCGATGGTCTACATCGTCGAGAACAACGGCGTGTACGGCCTGACGAAGGGACAGTTCTCGGCCACGGCCGACGCCGGCTCGAAGCTGAAGACGGGCGCCGTCAACGACCTGCCCGCGATCGACCTGTGCGCGATGGCGATCGAGCTCGGGTGCGGGTACGTCGCGCGGTCCTTCTCGGGCGACATGAAGCAGCTCGTCGGCCTGTTGAAGGGCGCCATGGCGCACCGCGGGACGGCGCTGCTCGACGTGGTTTCCCCCTGCGTGACGTTCAACAACCACGACAGCTCGACGAAGTCGTACAAGTGGGCCAAGGATCACGAGATCCCGATCCACGAGATCGGCTTCGTCCCCTACTTCGAGGACATCACGGTCGACTACGACCCGGGCACGACCCAGGACGTGGCGCTCCACGACGGCTCCCACATCCGCCTGCGCAAGCTGCGCGCCGACTACGACGCGACCGACAAGCGCAAAGCCATCGCGCTCTGCATGGAGGCCCAGGAGAAAACCGAGTTCCTGACCGGCCTGATCTACGTCGAGCCCGCCAAGAAGGATTTCCTCGCGCTGTCGGGGGTCGGCAGCCAGCCCATCGTCGAGATGCCGGAGTCGAGCCTGCGTCCGCCGAAGAAAGCGCTCGACGAGATCATGGAGTCGCTGAAATAAGCCGCCCCACTCGTTTGCTCGCCGCGGCCGTCCTCGCCGGCGCCGCGATCCTCGTCGGTGCGGCGCCCAAACCCACGGCGGCGCCCACCAACGCCTGCACGACCTGCAAGGAGCGCCGCCCGACGCTCGACCCGGCGAAGTTCCAGAAGGGCTACGAGGCCGAGGTCGCCGAGGGCTACGCCATCGCGAAGAAGTACCCCGCGACGCTCGACAAGATCCACTGCTTCTGCGAGTGCGCCGAGAGCCCCATGTTCCACCACAAGACGCTGCTGACCTGCTACACGGACCTGCATGCGGCGGGTTGCGGGATCTGCCTCTCCGAGGCGCGGCTGGCCGCGCAGTTGAAGGACAAGGGCGTCTCGGACGAGGAGATCAAGGTCACGGTGGAATCGGTGCACCGCACCGACGGCCACCCGCCAACGCGCTGACTCAGGCCCGCGCGACCCGCGCGAGCTGCAGGTAGACGACCCCGTCCAGATCCGCGGGCGCCGCCGACGCCACACGGCGGTAGACGGCAGCAAACGCCCGCACCGCCTCGTCTTCCTCCTCCGGCAGTCGCTCGCCGAGAGTCAGCGTCCAGCGCTCTCCGGGCAGGGTCAGGAAGGCCGGCCGGCACACGGCCCCCGCCGTCCGTGCGAGCCGGAATGGGCGGGGATCCAGCCGGACGCGGCCCCCGAGCAACGGCTCCTCGATGCCGGCCCGGGCCGGGAGGTCCGCCGCGGCGATCAGGCTGCCGGACCGCAGAGCCGTCCGCAGTCGATGGACGTTCGCCGCGGGGAAGAAGTGCGGGAAGGCAATGGGATGGCGCCGGTCGAACGCGCGGTCCTGCCGCTCCGCCGCCGCGCGCTCGAGGTTGAAGGGTCCGAGCAGGGTGGCCGCGGGGACGGCCCTCGCACGAAGGCAGTAACGCAGGGCCTGAAGCGACCCGATGTGCGCCGTGACGTAGACCGTCGGCTCCGCCCGCGGCGGGTCCCCGTCGAGCTCGACCGCCCAACGGCCGCTCGCGAGGCTCCGGGCGGCCAGTCGAGCCAGCCGCGCGCGGTGCTGCGCGGCGAGCCGTCCCGGATCGGGCGTCAGCTCGGGGAATCGGCCGGAGAGCTCGCGCCAGTCCTCGCTGGAGATTCCGGTCAGTCGCCGAACGCGGCGCGCGGCGAGCACCGGAGCGCGTCTAGGCCGGGAACGCCTTCTGGGCCTGGCAGGGAGCGTTCAACGGCCCCGCGCCGGGATCACGGTCCGGAAGGCGGATGCCTTCCTCGCGCAGCCGGTCGCGCTCGCCGCTGCCGTTCAGGACCGGCAGCAGCGACGCATCCGAGGGCGGCGTCGTGCCGTCGCCCGGATAGTACGGGCGGTACCCGTAGCCGTGCTTCTCCACCTCTTCCTTCGTCTCGCGGAGGCGATCGATCGAGAAGACCGCGTCCTCGCGGGTGAAGAAGGCCATCTCGTAGTTGCGCGTCATCCAGATCGCATCCTTGGGGCAGGCGTCCACGCAGAAGCCGCAGAACACGCAGCGCATCATGTCGATGTCGAATACGACCGGGTACTTCTCGTACGCGATCTTCGGGTGCTCGCCCGCGACGATGGTGATGCACTCGGCCGGGCAGGCCTGCTGGCACATGTAGCAGGCCACACACTTCATCGTGCCGTCCTCGCGGGTCTTCAGGATGTGCTTGCCGCGGAAGCGGCCGGAGTACTTGCGCCGGATCTCGGGGTACAGGATCGTCGGCATGCCCTTCATGTTGGCGAGGTTGCGCAGCAGGTGGCGCAGGGTCACCGCCATGCCTCGCACGATCTCGGGGATGTAGAGCTTCTGCAGCAGGGTCAGCCGGTTCGGAACCCGCCGGCCGACGTCGATCACGCCGCCGCTCATCGGTCGAGCTCTCCTGCGATGATGTTGAGCGTGCCGAGGGTGGCGACGGCGTCCGACACCGTGCCGCCGACGACGATCTCCTGGAACGCCGCCATGTTCGGGAAGCACGGCGG
>Ga0068863_100002764_pt1 | contig 17381 bp, 12 predicted proteins | sample KBSSwiS62_FD_66596 | JGI IMG/M metagenome (GOLD analysis project Ga0068863, IMG submission 66596) | Switchgrass rhizosphere microbial communities from Kellogg Biological Station, Michigan, USA - KBS Switchgrass S6-2 | ecosystem: Host-associated > Plants > Roots > Rhizosphere > Soil ...
GTCGAGTGGACACCGGCGCACGTCGCGTTCTATCTCGACGGCAAGCTGCTGCGATTCGGCGCAAACAAGACCACCGGCGCCCAGGCCATTCCCGAGATGGAGCCGATGCACCTGGCAATCCAGCTGGACAAGGGTTGCGACGACTGGACTCCGTGCCGGAACTCGTCGACGCCGCCAAAGGTGGTCATGCAAGTCGACTGGGTCAAGATCTACGGCTTCTGAGTCATCGTGATGACGTGTCGAGCTGGAACACCACCGCGTCCGGCCGCACGAACACCGGCGTCCAGAATGGCGACGTTGCCAACGCGGCCCTCAGATTTTCGAGCTTTCCATCCGGCAGGTAGCCGAAGTAATGGTCGTAGTTGATCATGCTCTGCGTAATGACGAGGTAGACCGGCCGACCGAACTCGTAGCAATCGTTCGTCACGTTCTCAAGCTCGTCGGGTGTAACCGTCGGCGTCTGCTGAAGTGTGTCGATCATGTCGATCGGACCGGACCCGGCGCTGACCTCCACGTAGCGCTCGTTCAGACGTCCAGGCAAGTTACCGCCGGGTGCGACGATGAGCGCGCCCTTCGGAGCATTGTCATAGACCCACTGCGTGGCGCGGACCTCGTTCATGGTGAATCTGTCGAACGACAACTGACCATGCTCACCCTGGATCCCGCCGAGTGCACACACCCAGATCGCGATAGTGCCGACGAGCACGCCCGCAATGGCTGGCAGTCGCGCCAGCCGCAAGCCAAGCCGGCAGATCAAATAGGCGGTCCAGGGAGCCGAGAACAGGAACACCCGGTAGATCACTTCACCGCCGTACGACTGCGCCAGCAACATCGGGAAGGGCGCAACGAGAAGCACGGCGGGAAGGGCGACCGTCGCCAGCCGGCGCCGAGCCACGATCACCGAAATCACGGCGATCCCCCACAGTACGAAAGTAAAGAGCTGGACCGCCGCCGCCGAGATGATCTGACCGTGGCTGCTCGCCGTGGTCGTGGGCGACACGCCCTGCGTGCTTTTGAAGAGGTTCTTGAAGATGTCGATGCCGTCGAAGATGCCGTAGGAGTCGGCGACGCGGTAGTTCGGCAACAGGTAGAGCATCGGCAAGACCACCAGGATCGGCGCGATCTGCCAGGTACGCACAAAACCGAGCACCACCAGCGCGATCGCGCTCATGGCGACGAAGTATGGCGACAGCTGATGCGACATCGCGACCACTGCGTCGATGAGGTAGAGCGAGCCGAGCGCGATCCATTCGGCACGCTTTCCGGCGTACGGAAGTGCAGCAAGGCCGTCCTGGGATCGCTGCCACAGCCGGGCCACGATCCGGGGACGGATGTTGACCGCACCGGCGGGACGCCGGAGCCAGCGCACCATCACCAGGATCGCTCCGAGACATAGCACGTAGACGAACGCTTGCGGCGACAGATAGTCCTGTGCGACCCAGTTGATGCACGTGAAAACAAAGACGGTCAAATACGGCAGCCGGCGATCTGCGGTGAGGCTGCGAATGATCGCGTAGAGCGGAAGGCAGTTGGCCGCGTCAAAGAAGACCGGACCCCATGCGCTGATCCGCAGTGCACTTCCCCCGGAGATACTCGCCAGTTGCGCCACCGCGGCGAAGAACATCGGCCATGCCTGGTAGATGTCGGTGGAATCGACAATATGGCCGGTCTTCTGAAACAGGTCGATGACGCCTACGTGCTTGTAGGTCCATGCATACTCGGGCGCCTGGATCAGGATCGGCACTGTGGCATGAAGGATCAGTACGAGGACGATCAGGTGGGCGACCAGCAGCCAGGAGCGCCGCGCCCCGCGGGCGATCTCGGCGAGAAACCCGAAGATGCAGACGGCGAGCGCGACCACAAAGGCCGGGTGCATCACCGAAAGCAAGCCGAACTCGCCGATCGTGGTGACGTCCGTCCACCTCAGGCTGAGGATCCACAAGGCGACGGCGGCGGCAAGCACGGTCGTTTGCCCGCTGACTAGAACCCCGGGACGATGCAACGCACGATAGACACCGTCGGGAATGCCCCAGGTCCGGACTCGGTGAATATCGCCGGTGTCGTCGATCTTGATGTGCTCGTCCCGAAGCTGGGCGATGTCGTCCAGGGTGCGCAGGGCCGTCTCGGATAGATCCCGAACCACCGGCAACAGATGGGTTTCGTCGCCGACCACCGGGAGCCGCCGGGCGGAGTCGACATCCCGGAGTCCGGGCAAGTGGATGACCGCGGTCTCGTCAGCGCCACGAGCCTGCGGCTCCGCCGCCAGATCGCCATCAGCCGGCAGGCGGAGCACCGCCGTCTCATCAAGCTCCGGCAGGCGGATCACAGCTGTCTCGTCAGCGCCACGAGCCTGCGGCTCCGCCGCCAAATCGCCATCAGCCCGCAGCCGGAGCACGGCCGTCTCGTCGGCCTCCGGCATACGAATGACGGCGGTCTGATCGGAATCGCCAACCGCACGAACCCCGGCTGTGCCGTCTGCTGGATCTTGGACTCTCGTACGCGGCACCGGCACATGCACCGCTGACCGATTGTGTGCCGCCGCCGCCGTCGCCGAACGCGCCGCGCCTCCGTCGCCGCTGCTCGCCGACGAACCACGGTGATCGGGATCGTCGGTACGTTCACGCGTCTCGGACACACGAGCAATGAGGGTGGTCTGCCACTCGTCGCGAATCGGCGACATGACCTGGGTGGTCGTCGCGGCGTCCAGGGCCCGGGCGGTGAGAATTGCATCGGCTTCGAGGGCGCGCCGGGTCTGTGCCCACCGACCGCCCGCGGTGCGAGCCAGGAACTGTGGCGCGAGTCCCCAGAGAGCGAAGAGCACAGTGAGCGCGTCCAGGACCGCGAATGAGACCATCGGTTGCCAGTGGCGAATCCAGATCATGACGCCAGCCGGCACAGCGAAGATCGAGAGGCTCAGTACGAACGCAAGAGCCCACGACACCGTGGCCGAGCCGAACCTGATCTTGCAGGTGACGGCCGCCCCAGGGGCGAAGCATGCGAACGCCAATACGGCCAAGATCTTGACCAGCTCCGGCAATGGCAGGACCACGATCACCGGCACGGTGATGCCGAGCGCTAAACCGGACCAGGCGAGAGACTTTCCTACTCGAGCCAGCTTCGGCGCGCCTGCCAGCCAGTCCAGAAACCCCAACCGGCCATCGCGAGAACGTCGTTTCCTGCCGGTCATGATTCGACGTCAGTGGGTGCGGCGATTGGCAACGGTTCGAGCGATCCGGCGCTATCCGGAACGGTCACGCCGTCCAGCAGATGCAACTGCGTGGGAAGGATCGGTTCGACCAGTTCGTTGGATGACTCGGTCTCGTTTATCGCGTGGTGATCAAGCAAGATGGTCTTGTCCGACGCGAGGCCGGCTGAATTGGTCAGTGACGTCGCCTCATCCCGATCGGATGTGACAATCACCCTGGTCGTCTGGTCACTGGTGGAGTCACCGACAAAGACATCGGTCGAGTAGGTCACCGTCGTCGCGTCGGCGAAATGCCGTGCCGGATTCATGGCGACGAAAAGCGGATACAGAATCTGGGTTTCGGCAGCCATCGCCTCGGCTTCTCGATCGACACGCAGGACCACGGTCGCATCGGGCGAGGCCAGGCGTTGGTATCGCCGGGCAATCCCGGGGACCGTGACCAGCGCTACGACAGCATGCGAAATGAGGAACGTGAGGCCGAGCGCCGACGCGCCGAAACGCGGCATGAGCAAGACGCCGCCGCCGATGAACAGCACCGCACCGACGATCTCGATATTCGTTATCGTCCAGGTCTGCCGCTCGATCAGGGACAGGGCGTAGTAAAGCGACGAGACTGCGATGAATGGCAGGCTCAGCGCGAACAGCTGAAGCGTGACCGCACCGCTGTCGCGATAGTTGGCACCCACAATGCCCAGGATGATGTGGGCGCCGAAGCCGAGCACTAGCGCGCTGCCGCACGTCACCAGCGCGCCCATGCCCGCGGCGCGCTTGAAAAGGTGGCTGGATCGGCCCGTGTCATGCACCGCCTCGACCACGAGTGAGAACACGATGTTCCACACCAGCGCCATGACGGCCGTAATAAACAGCCACGGAAAATAGAACACCGCGCCGGCCGACGCGCCAAGCCGGCCGACGACCAAGAGCGGGGGCAGCGTGTTGGCGATGTTCGCAACGGCGCCACTGATGACTTGCGCGGTGCCGTAGCTCATCAACTCAGAACGCGCCGGAAGCAGCCCATGATCGTCGCCGAGCAGCTGGCGAGCGGGAACCAGTTTGCGGAAAATGAACCAATTCACGGCGCCGACAGCGACGACCATGGGCGCCGCCCACGCGATCACAACATCCGTATGCCGGGCGAAAATCAGCGCCACGAGCAGCATCGCCAAGCGCGCCGCGCCAACGGCAAGATTTTCCGCCAGAACCCACGGCGCACGCCGCAGAGCGGTGAGTACCACGTCCTGAAGCGCGAAAATAGCCGCCATCATGACAATGAGCACGAATGCCAACCGCGACAACGCCGCTGGGCCCAGGAAATTGCCACCGAACCCGAAGACCACGAAGCCGCACGCCAGCACCCAGGTCACGGTCAGCGCGGTCGCGTAACCGCGGCGCACGATCATGCCGGCACGGCGCCGGGCAACCGGAAGGAACCGCGCCAGAACCCAGACGACACTGATCTGGCCGATGCTGGAAAGTAGCGTGACCGCTGCAATCGCGGCCGACGCCTGGCCCACCGCTCGAGGCGTGAACAGATGAGCAGACACCAGCCAGAACGCGAATCCGAGGGCGGCGCTTCCGACGGTCGAGAACATCAGCGAAACAGCACTCTTGACCAGCGCGCTCACCTTGCCACGCTGGCCAGTCGCTATCATCGGGACATCCTACTGTGGCCACGCAGATACGCGTACGGGCCGGTAAGCATCCCTCTCAGGTTTGCGCGAAGCAGGTCGCGCGGGAACTCATCGCTGAGTGTCGCCTCCCGCACGCCGGACTTGCCGACCACTTCTCGGACCGCGAGCGGCGCCAAACCGATCAATTGGAACAGCCTCCAGGGCTGTCGGATCAGCAGGCTGGTGTATGCCGCGGTCAGCCCGGTGCCGTAGCCCACCAACTGGTCGCGCAGCCCATCCACATCGATTCGGTGGAAGTGTCTCGTCAGCGCAGCCGGGTGGTATGCCACGGTGCCACCTCGGAGCATCACCCTCATCAGCGCTAGCGTGTCCTCGCCACCCATGGCCCGGCTTCCAGCACCGAGTGCACGGTCGAATCCGCCGATGCTCTCGATCGCGCCCGGGCGGGTCACCAGGTTTGCTCCAGCGCCAAACGGTGGCAGCGGATAGAGTGGACTCTGGTCCCGCCAGGTCGCCGGTGAAAACACCGCGGGCGTAAAGCCACGACCCTTGCTGTGGCCGCCGAACTCCTCGAACCAGACCTGTGCCTGCGTGGCTAGCTCGGCCGGAACAACCGCACCCGAGATGATTGCGGCATCCGGGTGAGCGGTCAATGCCTCAGCAACCTCTGATAGCCAGAACTCGTCGGCGACCTCATCGTCGTCGATCCACGCGATCACCTCCCCCGAGGCGACCGCGAGGGCGGCATTGCGCGCGTGCGACAAGCCGGGCCGAGGGACGGTGATCGTCTCCACGCGAGGGTCGTCAAGCTCGCGGACGTTTCGGGTCCCCTGTCCCGGCTCGCTGGAATTGTCAGAAACAACGACGCGAAACCTCGGATAATCCTGGCGCAGAATGCTGTCCAGGCATCGAGCGAGTTCCATCGGACGGTTCCGGGTGCAGACGACGACCGTCAGTGCCGGTGCCGATGCGGCGATCGCTGCACGTCGTTCGCGGAGCGCATCGGCGTCAGCGCGCCGCAGGCCGGATTCGGCCATTGACACCGGGTCCACGAGTCCACTAGCAAGCTGGACAATCCGGTCACCATGAGTCGCTAGAATCGTCGCGGCCAGATCGACCGGCGATTCGATTGCCTCTGTCGGAACGTGCACCACGCCGACTGGTGTGCGGTCAAATCGCACCAGAAGCCATAAGTGGTTTGCACGCCGATCCTGGTCATCGGATCCCGACACATCCGGCATGGCGTGCGTCAGCTCGACATCCTGTACGCGTACAGGAGCGTTCAGGGGCCTCATCGAGGCAGAGCGCCAGACGGCTCGGCAACGTCCGGGCACGAGTCGAGATCGCCTCGACTGGGGAGATCACGCGACTCTGCCTGCAGTGGCACACGGAACGAGGGGGTGGTGGTGCCGGTGTGTGTCAGCGCTAGAAATCCACCGCCGCCACCAACTGCCGGGCGAAACAGCTCAGCCGCCGCTCCGGTCGCAGCCATTCCGACGCCGAGCAGCAGAACCCCCGCTCGCGCTCCGCCAGACACTCGTCCGTACCGAACCATGTGCGAGAGCTCCCGGACCACGCCACGAGGCACTTCGGCACTCATGTAGTGCCGCTCCAGACCGAAGAATCGACGATCTCCGGTCAGTCTCGCCAGCTCCACCTTGCCGCGGCCCTCGTTATAGCAGCGCACCAGAACTGATCGTATGGTCATCCGGTCGCTCGGAATCGCGTGATCCACGACGGCACCCGGTGCGTGCACCCATCGTCCCGAGGTCGCCAGGCTCATCCTGAGGCACAGATCAGTGTCCTCCGGACGTGATCGATTGCCGTCCTTGCCAAAGCCGAGCCGGAACCCGCCAACCGCATCGAACGCGTCCCGACGCAGGGCCATGCTCGCTGACCACACATTGCGCACGGTGATGCAATCGGTCGCCGTATGCGACGTGCTCACGACGGTCCACAGCAATTCGTCCGGAAACCATGTCGGCCGCGTCGTTTCCCAGGCCGGCAAGATCGTGCTTCCGGTGCCAATCACGGTCGGATCGTCCAGCGGAGCGAGCATCGCCGCCAGCCACCCCGGCCGGGCACGCGCATCATCGTCCAGCAGTGCGATGTACGGGGTCCGGGTGTGCCGTATGCCGGTATTCCGGTTACCCGACGCACCGGCGTGCAGGTTGTTCGCCAGCACCGTCACGTCGGCCCACCGGCGCTTTACCTGGTCAAAAAGCTCCTGATTGCGATCGACGACAACCACAAGCTCGAGGGGACGAGGTCGCTGCGCCAGCACCGACTCCACCGCGGCGACGAGCTGCGGCCAACGTCGTTGCGAATGACACGGAATGACAACGCTTACGCGCTGATCCGTAGGACTATCCATCGCTGCTCAATGTCGCTTCGACATACCCGATGCCCGCCATGACGACGCCCAGCACGATGAACGTCGCCGCCGCGATACCCGCGGGTTCGCCCCTCATCGCGCGACGGAGCTCCCGAAGCACCGCTCGGGGAAGCACCGACCGGACGTACGCACGCTCGCTGTGCAACGCATCGTCGGACCCGACCAGCTTGGAGACGCGCGCCTTGGAGCGACCCTCGCCGAGACAGCGGCGCAGGAAGTAGCGCCCGCGCACCCGATCCGGAGTCACCCGATGGCGGACAGCGACCTGCGGCAAATAGGTGATGACCGCGCCGGGCCTGCGTTGCCGAAGGCGAATGCAAAGTTCGGTCTCCTCGCAGCCGGTCGGCGCCACCCCGATCCGCCCGACCACGCTGGAAAAGTTCCCGGCCAACTCGAAAACCTCGCGCCGAAACGCCATCGCAGCGCCGATGACATTACGGACCTGTGCCGTTTCGGTGGGAAGGCCCTGATATGAGCACCCGACCACCCAGTCAAATTCGGGCGGGAACCAGGTCGGCCTCCTACCGTTCGGCCATGCCGGCAATGCCGCCGTGCCCGCACCCCAGACATCCGGCTCGGCGAGAGCGGCGCCGATCTGCTCCAGCCAGTCAGCGCCAGCCACCGCATCGTCGTCGAGAAACGCGATGATCTTGCCTTTGCTCTCGGCAACTGCGGTGTTGCGGGCACCAGATAGGCCTCGCTCGCCGGCGCTCGCAATAACTCGGACTCCCTGGTGAGCCGCGAACGTCTCGGTCGCCCGAGCCAGCAACTCATCGTTGTGATCGACGACCAGAATGCACTCGTCTCCCGCGCGCAACTGGGCAACCACGGATGCAACGGCGGCCCGGATGTCCGGCCACCGCGCCATCGAGTAGGCACAAATCGCAACCGTGGCGGTGGTCGCCGCGGTGCGGTCCTGCTGGTCGATGGCCGGTTCGGCGACTGTCGTGTGCATGATCTCCATCTCAACCCGCTGGGCTGGCCGTACGCGACGACACCGCCATGTTAGAGGTGGCGCCCGCGACCCTGCTGTAATAGGGGCCCCACAACACATATCCGGTAGGCCACGCAGCGCGCCGAATCGGGTCGCAGGAATTGTCCATGACTCTGCCTGTCGATGCCACCTGCGAAAAGGCATCTCCGGATGGTCGATCCGCTGACCGCCACCTGGATCGTTCGGCGGCGGGAGTCGTCGGGCCAAACGCCGTGTGGCTGCCGTCAGCCACACGGCGGCGGAGATCAGCGCTCGGCGGGTGCCACAAGCGACGGTCTGGCGGCTTCGACCGGTGCAGGCAGCGGGCGAAGCGTCACGCGACCGGCGTTGATCGCCCGCTTGCGTCGATATTCCTGCATGATGGTGCGCAGGACGCGCCGGCCGTCGCGGATCGCATTGAGATTGCTGACGCCATGCAGGCGCGCCGCCTCGACGCTCGCGACCTCGGCGACCTTCAGCTCGAGGGCGGCAACCCGCACGTTGATCAAGGTTTCGATTTCGAACCCGTCGCCCCATCGCATGGCGCCGTTGGTCATCGCCGGCGCGTGCATGTCGGGCAGGTCGAGATAGGGCACGACCCAGCGCCAAAAGGCGTTGTAGCCGTAGCACAGGTCCGAATAAGCGGTGCCGAACAGGCGGTTCACCACGAAGTTCAGCCCATCGTTGCCGATCCGCCGAATCCGGGTGATGTCCTCGCTGTCTCCGCCTGGGGCGAATCGAGAGCCCTTGGCGAAGTCGGCGCCATCGGTAAGCGCCGCGACGAACCGGGGGATTTCCGCTGGGTCGGTCGAGCCATCGGCATCGATCATGACGATGATGTCCGAAGTGCATGCGGCAAAGCCACACACCAACGCGTTTCCTTTGCCCGTGCGCGTCTGGTGAACCACGTCGATATCAGGCATCAGCTCGCGTGCACGCTCGACAGTCCGGTCCACCGAGCCACCATCGACCAGCACCACCTGATCGACTTGCGGAAGCCGGGAGAAGACGTGTTCGAGGTTCCGCTCCTCGTTTAGGCTGGGAACAACAACGCTGACCGACGGCCGGTTGCCGTCCGGGTTGTTCGCAGTCGACGAAGCCTCCACGCATTCCCTCCACATCTATCCCCCGGTGCCCCTTGGCCCGCGGCACTTGCGAAACGCTAGCAGCCGGTGACGATTTGTCATGCTCGACCGAACGGCTAGCTCACGTTCTAGAGAGACCTTTGTCGTTAGCCCAAAGGTCACTTCCTGTTCGCCAAAACTCATGACCTGCGACTCTTAGAGCCATACGCAGGCCAAATGATCGCAGCAGTCCGATATCAGACACCGGCGATGTGCGTTGCCACGTCATCGGGTAAATGGCCGTCGACACTGGACACATCCATGCATCGACCGACACGCAACCCCGGAGCCGAGAACGCCGCATCACCGATTCGGCGTCGTTTGAACATCATTCAATAGCCATCGGCAGGCGTCGGCAGAATGAAACATCTATGTATGTAGATAGATGCGTACCCGCTGGTGGCGGCATGTTCATAGCGCACCAATATGGACGAAAGCCATATTGCACATCAGCCGTTCGGCTATCCCCAACCGAGTGGCCGAAACCCCCGATGACCAGGTCCGCGGCGGCCGGCCTCGAGACTCGAACCCGGCAGTCGGGATTGAGTGTGCGCTAAATGATCATGGTGCGGGACCAACCCGACCGAGTCCCAGCCACCGGTCATCGCGGCGTGCATCCAGGGCTGGCGATCACCGGATGAGAACATATACGGCATGCCCGAGACCAGCCCCGCCGATCTTGCCGAGGCCCTGCGCCGGGCCGGCGTGAGCGAGATCGACATCTCCACCCGGCGGCGGGCCGAATACTCCACCGACGCGTCGCTCTACCGCCTGGTGCCCCGCGTCGTGGTGTTTCCCCGGTCGGCGGAGGAGGTGCTGGCGGCGCTGGACGTGTGCCGGACGACGGGTGCTCCGCTGACCGCGCGCGGCGCTGGAACGTCGATCGCCGGCAACTCCATCGGGACCGGGGTGGTGCTGGACTTCTCCCGTCACCTCAACCGGGTGCACTCGATCGACCGGGAGACCGGCACCGCGACCATCGATCCCGGCATCGTCCTGGCCGATCTGCAGCGCGCCGCGGTGCCCCACGGCCTGCGGTTCGGCCCGGACCCGTCCACTCACAACCGCTGCACGCTGGGCGGGATGATCGGCAACAACGCGTGTGGCTCGCGCGCCCTCGGCTACGGCAAGACTTCGGACAATGTCGCAGGGCTCGACGTCGTGACCGGCACCGGCGAGCGGCTCCGGCTGGCGCCCGGCACGGCGGCCACCGGCTCCCCCGCACTGGCCGCGCTCGATGCCGTCGTCGGCGCCCACCTGGCTACCATCCGCACGGAATTCGGCCGGTTCGGCCGCCAGGTCTCCGGCTACTCGCTGGAGCACCTGCTGCCGGAGCACGGATTCAACGTGACCCGGGCACTGGTCGGCACCGAGGGCACCCTTGCCGTGGTGCTCGGCGCCACCGTCACGCTGGTGCGTACGCCCCCGGCGACGATCCTGGTCGCACTCGGCTATCCGGATATGGCCACGGCCGCCGACGCGGTGCCGGCCCTGTTGCCGTTCCATCCGGTCGCGGTCGAGGGGCTGGACAAGCGCATCGTCGACGTGGTCGTGGCGACCCGCGGGCCGAGCGCCGTGCCGGAGCTGCCCCGCGGCACCGGCTGGCTGTTCCTGGAGCTGAGCGGAGCCACTACTGCTGAGGTGATGGACGCCGCCGGCAAGGCGATCGCGGCGTCCGGGGCGCTGGACACCCGGATCGTCACCGATGCCGGCGAAGCCGCTGCGCTGTGGCGGATCCGGGAGGACGGCGCCGGGCTGGCATCCCGCCCGATGGCCGGCCGCCGGTCCTACTCCGGCTGGGAGGATGCCGCCGTCCCGGCCGACCAGCTCGGCAGCTACCTGCGCGAATTCGAAGCACTGATGACCCAGCACGGGGTGACCGGCCTGCCCTACGGGCACTTCGGCGACGGCTGCGTGCACGTCCGGATCGACTTCCCGCTCAACCGGCCGGACGGCCGTCAAGTGTTCCGCGGCTTCCTGCTGGACGCGGCCCGGCTGGTCGCCGGCTACGGCGGTTCCATGTCCGGTGAGCACGGCGACGGCCGGGCCCGCGGCGAGTTGCTCCCGCTGATGTATTCGGCCGACGCTATCGCCGCCTTCGCCGCGGTCAAGGCCGCCTTCGACCCGGACGACCTGCTCAACCCCGGCGTCATCGTGCGCCCCGCGGCGCTGGACGCCGATCTCCGCCTGCCGGCACCGAAGCTGACCCAGCGGCTCGCCTTCGGCTACGCCGATGACGGCGGGGACTTCTCGGCCGCCGTGCACCGGTGTTCCGGGGTCGGCAAGTGCCGCGCCGACTCCACCGGCTCCGGCGGCGTCATGTGCCCGTCCTACCTCGCGACTCGCGACGAGAAGGACAGCACTCGAGGCCGGGCCCGGGTGCTCCAGGAGATGGTCAACGGCTCGCTGGTCACCCGCGGATGGCGAGCGCCCGAGGTGCGCGACGCGCTCGACCTGTGCCTGGCCTGCAAGGGTTGCTCCTCGGACTGCCCGACCGGCGTCGACATGGCCACCTACAAGGCCGAGGCGCTGCACCAGGCCTACCGCGGCCGGGTCCGCCCGATCACCCACTACAGCCTGGGCTGGTTGCCGCGCTGGGCCCGGGCCGCGTCGAAGATGCCGGGCCTCGCCAACTCCATGCTCGACGGTCCCCTGGCCGGCCTGGGCAAGCGGATCGCCGGGATCGACGGCCGCCGGACACCGCCCCGATTCGCCCGCACCACCTTCCGGTCCTGGTTCGCCGGCCGCCCGCCAGCCGCCGGCGACCCGGTGATGCTCTGGGTGGACACCTTTACCGACCACTTCACCCCGCAGGTGGGCATGGCCGCGGTCCGCGTGCTGGAGCACGCCGGATTCTCGGTACGCATTCCCGAGCGCCGCCTGTGCTGCGGCCTGACCTGGATCAGCACCGGACAGCTGGACACCGCCCGAAAGATCCTGGGCCGGTCGATCACCGCCCTGCATCCGGCCGCCTCGGCCGGGATCCCGATCGTCGGTCTGGAGCCGTCCTGCACCGCGGTGTTCCGAGGCGACGCCGCACACCTGCTACGCGAGCCGGATCAGCACCAGCGCGCGGCGTCGGTCGCGGCCGCGACGCGTACGCTCGCCGAACTCCTCACCGATCGCGGCGCCGAGCTGCCCGACCTGTCCGACGTCACCGCGGTGGCCCAGCCGCACTGCCATCACCACGCGGTGATGAACTGGTCCACCGACCGAGCGCTGCTCAAGCGGGCCGGCGCCGAGGTGACAGCGGTTGGCGGCTGCTGTGGGCTGGCCGGCAACTTCGGTGTCGAGCGGGGCCATCACGACGTGTCGGTCGCGGTCGCCGAGACGGCCCTGCTGCCGGCCGTCCGGGCCGCCGGTGACGATGCCGTGGTGCTCGCCGACGGGTTCTCCTGCCGGACCCAGCTCGATCAGCTGGCCGGGCGGACCGGCGTACACCTGGCCGAGCTGCTCGCCGACCACCTGGACTGACTAGCGGCGATCAGGCCGCCGCGGGCAGGTCGTTGTAGGCGTCGGCAGGCTCCTGCCCGGACAGTTCGGCGATCGCGGCCATGATCTGATCGGTCGCCTCGCGCCGAGCTCGCGCCGCCGGCACGCCGCTCAGCGCGTCGAAGCACAGCGGCTCGCCGAACCGCACGGTGATCCGGCGGACCCGCGGCAGCCGGGCGCCCACCGGCTGAATCCGGTCGGTCCCGATCAGCGCCACCGGCACCACCGGCGCGCCCGATGTCAGCGCCAGCCACGCCACACCCGTGCGGCCGCGGTAGATCCGCCCGTCCCGGGATCGGGTGCCCTCCGGATAGATGCCGAAGACGCGGCCGTCCCGAAGCACGTCGCGGGCGGCGTCCAGGGAATCCTGCGCCGCCCGCACCGACCCGCGCTCGACCGGAATCGCGTCGATGGCGGTGAAGAACGCGCGGCTGAGCCGGCCGATGACGCTGGTGCCGGTGAAATACTCGGCCTTCGCCAGAAACGCCACTGGCCGCGGTGCCACCAGCGGAATCACGATGCTGTCGGCGAACGAGAGATGGTTCGCGGCCAGGATCACCGGGCCGGTGCGGGGCACCCGGTCGCGGCCTTCGATCACCGGCCGGTAGACCATCCGGGCCAGCGGTGCCAGGACGCGGCGGAGCATGGCGTGCAGCAGCAAGTCGTCCCCCGGAGAGATGTGCCCAGGCCGGGCCCATGATCGCAGTTTTGTATCAGAGCCGCCGGCGACGTGTCCATGCAATCGTGACGAAGAGCTCCTAAATCTTTGGTTGGGCGAGGTCTTCCGAGCAAGCTCTAAAGTGGCTGAATGCGGCTGACTGTCCTGGGGGCGTGCGGGGCCTGGCCCGAGGCCGGTCAGGCGTGCAGCGGGTTCCTGGTCGAGCAGGACGGATTCCGGTTGCTGCTGGATTGCGGCTACGCGGTGCTGCCGCGCCTGCTGCAGATCTGCGATGCCGACGAGGTCGACGCGGTCTACGTCACGCATGGCCATCCAGACCACTGCTCGGACCTCAATCCGCTGCTCCGGGCCCGGGCGTTGCGCGATGATCCGGCGGCGGCACTGCCGGTCTGGGCGCCACCGGGCGCACTCGACGCGGTGCTCGCGCTGGACCGGCCGGGCATGCTGGACGCCGCCATCGCTGTCCACGACGTCGCCGATGAGGCGGAGTGGCGGATCGGGCCGTTCCAGGCGCGGGCGCGATTCCTTCCGCACAGCCGTCCGAATGCCGGCATCCGCATCGAGGCCGGTGGCCGAACCCTCGCCTACACCGGCGACTGCGGCCCAAGCCCCGCCGTGGTCGAGTTGGCCGGCGGCGCTGACCTGCTTATCGCCGACGCCAGCTACGTCGACGAGGTGCCGTCGGACCTGACCGGCACTCTGAGCAGCGCCCGAGATGCGGCCGGTCAGGCCCGAGCGGCCGGAGTACGGCGACTCATGCTGACACATCTGATGCCCGGCACCGATCGGGAGGCGGCGCGGACCGCCGCCGCCGCGCACTTCGGCGATGCCGTCGTCGTCGCCCTGCCGGGACTCGTGGTGGATCTCACGTAACGCCCTGGCACCTGCGAGAACTAGAGTCCCGGTCATGACGTGGCCGACCGCCGCGCTCCTGGCGGGCGCGGGCATCTGTGCCGGCCTCACCGGAAGCATCGCCGGTCTCGCGTCATTGTTCAGCTATCCGGCACTGCTGGCCGCCGGGTTGCCACCGCTCACCGCGAACGTCACCAATGCCGTCTCGCTGATCTTCAGCTCGGTGGGCTCGGTCTTCGGCTCACGGCTCGAACTGCGCGGCCGGAACCGGCGCCGGATGCGGGTCTATCTGGTGGCGTCGTTCTTCGGCGGGCTCACCGGTGGGCTGTTGCTGGAGAACACGCCGGCGGCGACCTTCGAATACGTGGTGCCGATCCTGATCGCGATGGCGTCGGTCGCGGTGGTGCTGCCACGGCGGCCGCACGGCGCCGACGACGACCTGGCCGGAGACCCGAACTGGCTGGTGCCGGCGATCTTCGCGATCGGCATCTACGGCGGCTACTTCGGCGCCGGCGCCGGCACCATGCTGCTGGCGTTGCTGCTGCTTATCACGACCGACTCGCTCGCCGTCTGCAACGCGGTGAAGAACCTGGTCCTGGGCGCGGCCAACGGCGTCGCCGCGATCCTGTTCGCGCTCACCGCGCCGGTGGACTGGGCCGCGGTCGCGCCGCTCGCGCTCGGGTTGCTGCTCGGCAGCGCTTGCGGTCCGTGGGTGGTGCGGCACGCTCCGGTGCAACCACTGCGCTGGGTCATCGCCGTCGCCGGGCTGGGCCTCGCGGCCAAGCTCGGCTGGCAGGCGTACCGCTAAATTCGGTTGCCTGGAGGCCAGGGCCGCGGCACCATCGAGCCATGATCGAACCCCAGCGGAAGGGCGCGCTCGCCCTGGCGCATTGAGTGCGCCCACGCGGCTTCGGGCCGCGGACCCACGTTTCGAACTCTGGTCACAGGCCGCGGCCACCCGGGATGAGTGGCGGCGGATCAGTCTGGATCCGGGCCCCGCCGACCGGGCCTCGGCCGAGTCGGCCATCGCCGCGATCTACGCCCACCTCAACCGGCCCGCCCCAGCGTTCGTGTGGGCCGCGTCGCCGGCCGAGGCGGCTCCTCTGATCACCGACCGCACCAGCCTCGACGACCTGCATCGGCTGGTGATGCGGCCCGCACTCCGGTGCCGCTCGCCGATCGCCAGCGACCTCGCCGCATACCGATCCCGGTTGCGAGCCCGACTGGATCTGCAGATTAACCCGGCAATCTTCGATCCGCCGCCACCCAAGCGCGACAAGCGCAGCGATCCCTGGCCACCGCTGCCGCCCGAGCCCGCACTGCGATTCGGCATCCCGCTGAGCGAGGTCGTCCGCCGCCATGTGCGCGACGCGCTGCGCGCCACACTCCAGTTCCGGTCCGCGGTGCGGGCCGCGCTTGGACCGCCGCAGGCTCAGCCCATTTGCTGGTACGCGCGGCATGACGTGGACTGGATCGGCTACGCGGACGTCTGGCGCCGGCTGGGTCTCGCCTCGTATTCCGGAGCCGACACAAGCGCACTCGACGACTGGGCGACGCTGGCACGATCGGCCGGCTGGTGGTGGGCCGCCGACTCGGTGTGCGTCATGTCCGAGCCGCCGTCGCGGGTGGACCTGCGCGGACCTACCGAGGTCGTCGCGCTGACCTGGCCGGACGGCTGGCGCGTGACGGTCTGACATTCCCCGCCGGTTTGGGGACGATCGTGCACGCTGGAGGGTGCAGGATCGTCCCCAAACCGGTATCTCGGCGGTCTAGTTGTTGAAGAACTGATACGCGGCGTCCGGCGCCGGCGTCGACTGCGTCGGCACGCTCACCGTGTCCTGGCTGCCGAAGTCGGTGAACTTGAGATCCTGGGTCAGGCTGCCGTCGAACTTGTCGGCATCGACCTTCAGCGCGGTCAGCCGGCCCTGGTCATCGACGGTCGCGGCAAACGGCGTGGTCTTCGCGGCGGCGCCGGCCTTCTGCAGATCGCTCTTGTCCGGTGCGCCGACGCCGCTCGCCGCGGTCAGGTCGACGGTTCCGGTGATCTGCGACTGGTCCGACGGGTCCGGATAGGACACACCGGAGACGGACGTCATCAGGCCCTCGATGTTGATCGCGTCGGTCTTGCCGGACAGGTCGAAGGGCAGGTTGGACTTGTCGGTGATCTTCGACTCGTCGAGTTTGATCCACACATTCGGCCCGAATCCGAGCTGGGATTGGATCGCCTTGATGTCGATCTTCGCGTAGAGCGAGTCCGGGGTCTGGACGAACTGGATGTCGACCGGTTCACCGCCGGCGTTGCCCTTGAACTCAGCCTTGGCGGCGTTCGAGTTCGGGTCCACCGATCCGGTCGCGGCGATCGCACCGCCGCCGCCGGAGGCGTTCGAGCCGACGGTGGCGTCGATGTTGTAGCCCTGTCCTTCCAGATTGGAGATAGCCGTGCTGAGTGCCGTGTTGGCGTCCTCGGCACGGATGGCTGGACCGGCCGACACCGCGCTCGGCACGGCGACCGCCAGCAAGAGTCCCACCGCCACGACAGCGACGATGCGTAAAAGTCCACGATTTGCTGTCACGACGCGCCTCCCGAGTGTGGCGACCCTGCGTTCAGGCTCAAGACAGTCGTTTCAGGCTAATCACAGCAAATTGGTGGATCTGCCATATTCGGCGAGACGGTGCGGGTTGTCCCGGTTATCGGCTCGGCGACCGGTTGTGCGCCGGAGCGGCCGCCGTGCACGATGTCGCGGCCGCTCATTCCAGGCCCGCGCCGCCGTGGCGGGCGGCCGCTGTGGCGCCGCTGGCATCGGCGCCGCCGTCGTTGCGGTGCTATCAGCGGCCGCCGTCGTTGCGGTGCTATCAGCGGCCGCCGTCGTTCCGGTCAAGATCTCCGATCTTGACGAGTTGTCGACCGGATCGGCAGTCACGCATCGGTGCCCGACGCCGGCTCGGTCCACGTCCAGCTCATCTCGGGCGGCCGCCTGCTTCGCGATCATGCCGATCGAGCGTCTACTTGCGACCGAACAACAACTTCGC
>Ga0068863_100002765_pt1 | contig 17379 bp, 12 predicted proteins | sample KBSSwiS62_FD_66596 | JGI IMG/M metagenome (GOLD analysis project Ga0068863, IMG submission 66596) | Switchgrass rhizosphere microbial communities from Kellogg Biological Station, Michigan, USA - KBS Switchgrass S6-2 | ecosystem: Host-associated > Plants > Roots > Rhizosphere > Soil ...
ACGGTGACGGACTCAGAGACGCTGCCGGTGCGGAGAGTGGCGTTGATGGTGACGGCTTGAGCGACGGCGACCTCGAAGGTGGCGACGGACTCAGTCTGGAAGGTGGGCGCGGTGAAGGTGAGGGTGTAGCGCGCGGGCGGAATGGCGGTGAAGACGTAGGCGCCGGAGCCGTTGGTGACAGTGACACGGACGACGTTGGTATCGACGTTCTTGAGGGTGACCTTGGTTTCGGAGACGATGGCGCCGAGTTGATCGCTGACGACGCCGTTGACGGAGGAGGAGGAGCTTTGCGCGGAGGCAAGGGTGGTGAGGCTGGCGATCGCAGCCATAAACAGCACTGCAAGGGTCGCTATGTGAAGTGCGGTGCGTCGGCTAAGTGTCGCAAAAGTGGGTCTCATAGATTGTTCTCCTGGGATGTCTGGGAACTGTGATTCTGGTTGACCCGGCGAATCCTATAAAGGAGTAAAAACGGCTGTCAAGAAAACTTTCACTAATTGTGATGATTTTTTGCTTATTGAAATGGCACAGTCGAGATTATTTCATGTGGAAAAACTATTCTTCGCGGGAGAAAACTGCAGCTATGAGGGTGCCGCCAAAGGTGACGTGACGTTAGCAATAGCGGGTGGGGCGGGGTTTAGCGGATGAGCTTGTTGAATTGCATGCCGCGCCATAGACTCTGCTCCGGATCGCGAAATGGCGGGCGTCACGTCGCTATGTCGGCGGGAGTGTGGGTGGTAGCATTGCTGCCACGCGAGCCGGACCCTGGCGCTTGCGGTTTCAGCGAGTCTTCGGGCCCTTTTGAAAATTTTGCGAAGAGGCTGTTGCGCGTTGATCGCGCGCGATACGGCTTTGCGGTGCGCGAGTGACAAGGAGGAGATGTGGCTGAAAATACGGTGACGAACTGGTTCGGGAACGTTGTTTCGCATCCGGCGGTGATCGTGGATGCGAACTCAGTGGATGACATTGTGAAGGTGTTGAAGGACAAGGCCACGTACCCTTCGCCGGTGCGGGCGGTGGGTTCGAATCATTCGACTTCTCCTTGCGGAACGGCCGAGGGTGGGACGCTGCTGCGGATGAAGATGAATCAAGTGCTGAGCGTGACGGACGACACGCTGGTGGTGCAGGCGGGCGCGCTGCATCTGGATCTGGCGAAGATGCTGGAGTCGAAGGGGCTGCAGTTCTACATCAATACCGAGATTGGGAGTCTTTCGGCAGGGAGCGCGGCGTGCGCGGGCACGAAGGACGCTTCGATGCCCGGGGAATACGGACAGGTGGGCTCGTACATCATCGGGGTGAAGATGGTGCTGCCCAGCGGCGAGCTGCTGGAAGTGACGGAGGCAAAGGACCCGGAGCTGATGAAGAAGGTGCGGTGCAGCTACGGGACGTTTGGGATTGTGTATGAGGTGACGTACAGGATTCGCAAGCTGCTGCCGATGGCGGTGCATCACGAGAGCTTCGATATTGACGACTTTTGCGCGCGGATTCCGGAGTTGATGGCACGTGGGTGGTCGATGTTCTATTACATGTTTCCGTTTGAGAACAAGATCACGGTGGAGTTCAGGAAGTACAACCCGGGAGCGACGGGGATTCCGAACAGGATCGGTTGGGGGATACGAAATCACTTCTGGGGATCGGCGGGGCCCAAGTTCGGGCACGATGTGACGCAGAATGTCCACGACCCGCATATTCGTTATGGAATCATCGATGGGTTTAACGGATTGTGGCGAATACAGCTTGAAACTCTGGTGAAGGGCGACTACACGATTCCCGGCGACCAGATCATCCACTATCCGCCAGTTGCGGACGACAGCCGGTATACGTTCAGCCTGTTTGCGTTTCCGCTGGCGCAGTATGCGGCGACGCTTAAAGAGTTTTATGGGTTTGTGCAGGACTACTACAAGAAGACGGGCTATCGGTCGAATCTACTGTATGTGGGGTACTGGATTCTGCAGGACCAGCAGGCACTGCTCTCGTATTCGCACAACGGCGAGGTGATGACGATCGATCCGGTGTCCACGGGGAACGATGGTTGGGAGACGTTTCTTGGTGTCTATAACCAGTGGTGCAGCGACCGCAATGGGGTTCCATTACTGAACCAGACATGGGGATTGACGCCGGCGATTGTGCAGAAGGCGTTTGGTGACCGGCTGACGACGATGAAGGATGCGCGCAAGGGCTATGACCCCGAGGGGCGCCTGCTGAACGACTATTTCCGCACATTAATGGGCTAGGTCACGCGAGGAGGAATGCGATGAAGAAGATTGCCTTTTGCTGCGATGGAACATGGAATCATCCGAAGAGCAAGGACAGCGTGTCTAACACGGACACGAATGTTTACAAGCTATATAAGGCGCTGCCGACGACGGCGACACAGTCTCCGCGCTATGACGATGGTGTGGGCGCCGACACCGAGGGGTTGCTGCACTTCCTGGGAGGCGCTTTCGGGGAGGGTTTGTTCCAGAAGATTAGAGAGGGGTACACGAAGATTGCGCAGGCCTACCAGGATGGCGATGCAATCTACCTCTTCGGATTCAGCCGTGGAGCGTATACGGCGCGAAGCATCAGCGGGATGCTGACCGCATGCGGGCTACCGACCAGCCTGACCGACCAGGCGATCAGCGATGCGTTCAACACGTATCGCCTGCCTCCCGGGTCTCCTGCGCGGGCCACGGCGAAGGCGAACCTTACGGCAAAGTACGGGAACCGGCCAGTGCTTATCCAGATGATCGGAGTGTGGGACACCGTCGGGTCGCTGGGGATTCCCAGCCTGATTGGCGAAGTTGACCCGTTGCGATACGGGTTTCTGGACACCAAGCTGAGCGCGCAGGTGAAGTCGGCTTACCAGGCGATTGCGATCGACGAGCGGCGACTGTCGTTTCCGCCGACGCTGTGGGATGGCGAACCGGCACCGGGGCAGATTGTGGAGCAGGTGTGGTTTACCGGATGCCACAGCAGCGTAGGGGGCGGCTGCCCGGATGCGGGACTCTCGGACATCACACTGAAGTGGATGCTCGGCAAGTGCAAGGACCAGGGGTTGGAGATCGACCCAGGGGTGTGGACAAAGTATGAGGCGCTGGATACGACGGTGCATGCGCTGGATGTGATCGACGAGTCCTGGAGCCCAATCTGGGGTCTTCCACGGCATCGGCAGGTAGCGAGTGACTCGACGATTGCTTCGAGCGTTGCGGCGCGGCTGCAGCACTTGAAGGACTATCTACCAACGAACCTGGTGTTGACTGCGGAACGCCTGCTTGCAAAGACTTATCGGTCGATGAATGTCTAGCTGCGGGGAATGTCTAGCTGCTGGACGATATAGCTGCGGGGAACGTAAAGACACTGTTCGTTTCTGGACACCAGGTTTTGATTGCGGACAGTGCAGCCTTGCGACGTCGCCTGCAACCCCTTGAAAAGCCGTGGGAAGCGATGGCACGGTACGTGCGAATAGTACTCGTGCATGGACATCCAGAGACCAGACATTAAGAAGAAGAAGGTTCGGCGACAGATCATCGGTGGAGCGCTGGGCCTCGTGATTTTGGCACTCGCGGCGTTTTTCGTTTCACGACTGAAGCCCGCAGCTCCCACGGTGGATCGCTCTGCTGTGTGGACAGATGCGGTGAAGCAGGGACCACTGCTGCGGCAGGTTCGCGGACCGGGATCGCTGGTTCCACGTGAGGACAAGATTCGGCTGATTCCCGCCGAGACGGAGGCGACCGTCGTGCGCATTCGCGTGCTGCCGGGCGCGAAGGTTGAGCCGAACACGATTGTGATGGACCTGGTCGACCCGACGGTTCAGCAGGAATTGCTGGATGCACAGTTGCAGTTGAAGGCCGCGCAGACTGACCTGATGAACGTTAGGGCAAAGCTGGATAGCGACCTGATGACCCAGAAGGCCGGCGCTGCCACCGTGAGCGCGGACTACAACCAGGCGAAGCTGCAGGCACAGACGGACAAGAGCCTGTATGACCTGGGCGTGATCAGCGGGCTGACCTACAGCGCTTCAAAGGGCAAGGCCGATGAGCTGACGACGCGTTCCGATATCGAGAAGCAACGGCTGACCGTGAACGAAAAGGCCATCGAGACACAGATTGCCGTGCAGCAGACGAAGGTGGCACAGGCGCAGGCGATGCTGGCGCTGAAGCAGAGGCAGCAGGATGCGCTGAGCGTGAAGGCAGGTATCAGCGGAGTGCTGGTGGATCTGCCTCACCAGGTGGGCGAGCACGTTGCTCCCGGAACGACACTGGCGAAAGTAGTGCAGCCGGATCAGTTGAAGGCGAGCCTGAAGATTGCGGAGACGCAGGCGCGAGACATCCAGATTGGACAGCCCTCGGAGATCGACACGCATAACGGCGTGATTGAGGGGAAGGTCGTGCGAATTGATCCCGCCGTAGTGAACGGAACCGTGACTGTAGACGTAGAACTGGAAGGCGCGCTGCCGCAAGGGGCGAGGCCTGACCTGAGCGTGGATGGAACGATCGACCTGGACCGCATGGCGAATGTGCTCTATGTGGGCAGGCCGGCGTTCGGGAACGAAAACAGCACAATCAGCCTGTTCAAGCTGAGCCCGGATGGAACGACGGCGGTGCGGGTCCCGGTCAAGGTCGGCAAGGCATCAGTCAACGCGATCCAGGTGATTGAGGGATTGCAGAGCGGAGATACGGTCATCCTTTCGGACATGAGCCGTTGGGATAACACAGACAGGATTCGCCTCGAGTAGGCATAGCCAGGAACGACAAGGAGAGAACAGATGGCAGAGCAGATTATCGAGATTGAGCAGCTGACGAAGGTCTTCTATACGGATGAGATCGAGACCCACGCGCTTTCAGGTGTTCACCTGCAGATTGAGCGTGGAGAGTACGTGGCGATGTCGGGTCCTTCAGGCTGTGGCAAGTCGACCCTTTTGTCGATCATTGGGCTGCTGGATACGCCTACTGCCGGACGCTACCAGCTGAACGGCAAAGAGGTCGCAAACCTGGACTTCGCAGATCGCTCGCGGATTCGCAACCAGGAGATTGGGTTCATCTTCCAGAGCTTCAATCTGATTGGCGATCTGAGCGTGGCGGAGAACGTTGAGTTGCCTCTGACCTACCGCACGGGCATGCCGGCGGCGGAGCGGAAGAAGAGGGTGCAGGAATCGCTGGAGCGCGTGAACATGGCGCACCGCATGCGGCACTATCCGGCGCAGCTCTCGGGCGGTCAGCAGCAGCGCGTTGCTGTGGCGCGCGCACTGGCGGGCTCGCCATCGATCCTGCTGGCGGACGAGCCTACGGGCAACCTGGACTCGAAGAACGGTGAAGCGGTGATGAAGCTGTTGAAGGAGCTGCACGACGAGGGCGCGACGATCTGCATGGTGACGCACGATCCACGATTTGCTGCGCACGCTGAGCGGCAGATTCATCTGTTTGACGGCAAGGTTGTTGCAGAGGGAGAGCTCAGCCAGCTAATGGCGGAGGTGTAGCGATGCAGGGAGCGATTGAAGACGCAAGACAGACGTTGCGTGAGATGCCGCTGTTCGCCGCGGCTGTGCTGATGATGGTCGCGCTGGGCATGGGAGTTCACGCGGCCGTCTTCTACGAGGCGGATGGCGAGAGCCTGCGGTTGGTTGCGGACAAGAGCGAGCCCAGCACTGCAGACGAGACGAACGATCCGATGACGAGGATGCGGGCGCGGCTGGGCTGCCCGGAGAAGATCCCGGGCTTCACGCTGGTTGTTGGAATGAGTCATTACAACCTCGAGCTGAGTGTGCCAGTAAGGGGCATGCAGACGATGTTTGAAGATGCGCGGTCTGATGTTGCCCGAACGCTTGAGCTCGAAACCACTACGCGGATAGCCGCCTAAAGATTGAGCGCGTGTGCGCCGCCCAGGAGTAAAGATGAATCGACTGATACAGGATGTGACGTTTGCGCTGCGGCAGCTAAGGAAGTCGCCAGGATTCACGATTACGGCAATCCTTACGCTGGCGCTTGGAATTGGAGCGAACGCGGCGATCTTCACGCTGGTGCATGCGGTCCTGCTGAAGAACCTTCCTGTGGCCGATCCTAAGATGCTGGTGCGGGTGGGCGATAGAGACGACTGCTGCGTGAACGGCGGCATCCCCGATCAAAACGACTACTCCATCTTTGCTTCGCAACTCTACACGCACCTCCGCGACAACACACCAGAATTTGAGCAGCTAGCTGCGATGCAGGCCGGCATCGGCTACGGAGGAATTACGGCGCGAAGCAGCCGCCCGGGCGATCTGCCGAAGGCGGCGCGCGGAGAGATGGTAACAGGGAACTATTTCCAGGTTTTCGGATTGACTCCTTATGCGGGACGCCTGATCGCGCCTTCCGATGATGTGATTGGCGCACCGATGGGCGTGGTGATGAGCTACCAGACGTGGCAGCGCGACTACGCTGGAGACCAGTCTGTGGTGGGAAGCACGTTTGTGTTGAACACGTATCCAGTGACGATTCTGGGAATAACGCCGCCTGGATTCTACGGCGACCGCATGACCGACACGCCGCCGGACTTCTACATTCCGATGGCACTGGAACCGCAGTTTGGACCAGCACATCCAACCACTCTGATTCCGCGCAGAGGAGCGAACTGGCTCTATCTGCTGGGCCGCATAAAACCGGGGACAGACTTGAAACAGCTGCAGGCGAAGATGAGCGGTTCGCTGCGCAGCTATCTCGCGACCATTGAGACGTATGAGAAAGCAGATCGCGCGAAGTTTCTTGCGGATTCACACGTCGTGTTAACGCCTGGTGGCGCGGGGATCGAGAACATGCAGCAGGAGTTTGGCACAGGCTTGAAGCTGCTGATTACGGTCTCTGCACTGGTGCTGCTGATTGCGTGCGCGAACATTGCGAACCTGGTGCTGGTGCGCGGGATGGCGCGCAGGTCGGAGACGTCGATCCGGATGGCGCTCGGAGCGCAACGGTCGCGATTGATCCGGCAGATGCTGACGGAGAGCATTGTGCTGTCGTGCCTGGGCGGCATCGCGGGATTGGCCGTTGCGTATGGCGGAAGCAGGCTGCTGTTGGCGATGGCGTTTCCAGATGCACATAACCTGCCGATCGATGCGAGCCCCTCACCGGTGGTGCTGGCGTTTGCGTTTGGACTGTCATTGCTGACGGGACTCATCTTTGGTGTGGCCCCGGCGTGGGTGACATCGCACTCGCAGCCCGCCGAGGCGCTGCGCGGATCGAACCGCTCCACAAACGATCGCTCGGGTTGGGTGCAGCGGTCGCTGGTGATTCTGCAGGCCGCACTTTCGCTGGTGCTGCTGGTGGGCGCCGGGCTGATGGCGAAGAGCCTGAACAAGCTTGAGAACCAGGACTTCGGCGTAGTCACCGATAATCGCGTAGTGGCGCACTTCAGCCCGGAGAATGCGGGGTACAAACCGGAGGAGTTGCAGGCGCTGTACGACAAGATCGACCAGGATATGCATGCGATACCCGGAGTGGAGAAGGCGTCGCTCTCGCTGTATACGCCGCTGGAAGGAAATAACTGGGGCGAAGGCGTATTTATCCAGGGAAGGCCGGAGCCGGGACCCAACTCGAATACTGGAGCTTCGTGGCTACGGGTGAGTCCGGAGTACTTCGACATCGTTGGGCATCGCGTAGTTCGCGGACGCGGAGTCACCATTCATGACACGGCCACTTCGAACCCGGTTGTTGTGGTGAACGAGACATTCGTGAAGAAGTTCTTCCCTAAGGGAGAGAACCCAATTGGCGTGCACTTCGGTGTCTCGGGCGTGCAGAGTTCAAGCGATTGGGAGATCGTTGGCGTCGTCTCGGACATCAAGTACAACAACCTGCGTCGCCCAACGCGAGCGATGTACTTCCGGCCGCTACTGCAGGTCGCACATACCCAGCCTCAGGACGATACCCGCTCACTGTACGCAGGCGCGATCATGCTTCAAACAAAGGGAAATATCGAGGGACTGGAGTCGCAGCTTCGACGCACGCTCGCGAACATTAATCCCAATCTGACCATCACCCGCTTCGACACCTTCGCGGGACAGATCCACGGACAATTCAACCAGGAACGGCTGATTGCGCGGCTGACACTGATGTTCGGCGTGTTGGCGCTTGTACTCGCGTCGGTCGGTCTGTATGGCGTCACGGCGTACTCCGTTGCGCGTCGCACACCGGAGATCGGAGTTCGGATGGCGTTGGGAGCTAACCGGAGCAGCGTAGTGGCCATGGTGCTGCGCGAAGCAATGATGCAGGCCGCGATCGGACTGGCCATTGGAATTCCTGTGGCATGGATGTGTGCGCGGTTTGTGCAGGCACAGCTCTACAACGTAGGCGGACATGACGCTGGTGTACTTGCGGGAGCCGTAGCCGTACTGGCAATCGCCGCCTGCACAGCCGGCTTGATCCCGGCACAACGCGCAGCATCGACTGATCCGGTAAAGGCGCTGCGAAGCGAATAGAGGGACAACATGATTGAGTTGAAGAATGTCGAGCGCAGTTACAGGGCTGGGCACACGGAGACGTGGGTCTTGCGAAGAGTGAATCTGACGATTCATCCCTGGGAGTTCGTGACCGTAATGGGGCCGTCGGGCGCGGGCAAATCGTCGCTGCTGAATGTGTTAGGCATGCTCGACGATCAGTGGCGCGGCGAGTTCGACTTTGCCGGCGAGCCGGTGCACGCTATGAACCGCAAGCAGCGTGCGGACCTGGCGCGACGCAGAATCGGCATGGTGTTTCAGAGCTATCACCTGCTCGACGATCTTACTGTCGCGGAGAACATCGATCTTCCGCTCTCATACAAAGACATTCCACGTACTGAGCGCCAGGCACTAGTGGCAGACACACTGGATCGCTTCCAGATCGTAGGCAAGAAGGACCTGTATCCGCATCAGCTCTCGGGCGGACAGCAACAACTGGTCGGAATTGCACGGGCGATGATCCACAAGCCGTCGCTGCTGCTGGCCGATGAGCCTACGGGCAACCTGCAGTCGAAGCAGGCGAAGGAGATTATGGAGATGTTCCGGCAGTTGAATGAGCAGGGCACGACGATTGTGCAGGTGACGCACTCCGAGGCAAATGCGGAGTACGGAACGCGGACGATTGAACTGCGTGACGGCTGGGTCCACACCGATACAGCTGGAACGGTTGCAGGCACACCTGAGGAGGTGCAGCAGTGAGGACTTCCCTTTCCTGCTGCGTGAGCGCTGCTCTACTGGCAGTCTCGCCTCTGTGGGCCCAAAATGCCACGACAACGGCAACCGTGCAGACTCCTGCGCTGCGCCTTGATGTGCCGCACTCAAACAATCCGTTCAACACCTACCGCGCAACGCTGGTGCCGCAGCCTAACCTTGCGAATTCGGGGCGCATCGATTCGCTGGTTCACAACGGTGTTCTGGAACTGAGCTTGAAAGAAGCCATTACTCTCTCGCTTGAGAACAATCTGGATCTCGCAATTGCGCGCTACAACATTCCGATCGCTGAAGCGGACATTCTGCGCACGCGCGCCGGTGGCTCGTTCCGTGGCGTAAATACAGGCGTAGTGCAGAACACGCCGGGCGGTGGAGTCGGTGGATTCGGCTCAGGTTCGAGCGGCGCAGGTGCGGGCGGAACCTCGGGTGGCGCTGGCGGCGCCGGTTCGGGTGCCAGTGGCCTGGTGCAGTCGACTCTCGGAACCGGCACCAACGTCGCGTCGTACGATCCTGCGATTACCGGGACCTTGAACAACGAGCACTACACGCAGCCGCTGTCGAACATCTCCATCTATGGCGTGCAGACTCTGCAGCAGAATACGACGTTAGGCAACCTTGGCTACTCGCAGGCGTTTCCAACAGGAACAGCGTTTTCGTTTGTCTTCGACAACAATCGCGATTCGACCAACAGCCCACGAAGCTACCTTAACCCAACGCTGAACTCGTACTACCACGTGGCGCTGCAGCAGCAGCTTCTGGCCGGATTCGGCTTCGGGCCTAACCTGCGCTTTCTGCGGATTGCAAAGAACAATCAGCGAATCTCGGATCAGGCGTTCAAGTTGCAGGTGATCACGACCATCACACAGATCGCGAACATGTATTGGGATCTTGTGGCTGCCTACGAGGACGAGGGAGTGAAGAGCCGCGCACTCGACTTTGCGAAGCAGACGCTGGACAGCGGACGCAAACAGCTTGCCCTGCAGGCAATTCCCGCGATGGACGTGATGAAGGATGAGGCTGAGGTCGCAAACCGTGAACAGGACCTGACTATCGCCAAGACCACGCTGCAGTTCCAGGAGCTCCTGATCAAGAACGCGCTGACGAAGAACCTTGACGATCCAATCCTCGAGGCGATGCCGGTGAAGCCGACAGATTCGATCGCTTCCGACGTCACCGTGGCACCGGCGAACTCGACCGAGGACGGCATAACGCTGGCGCTCAAGGACCGGATCGAACTGAGTGAGTCGACGATCGACCTTGAGAACCGTCGAATCAGCCGGGATGCCGCCCGCAACGCCCTGCTGCCGACGGTGGCGTTGACAGCGTACTACGGCGGCACGGGGCTGGCAGGACCGCAGAATCCGCTTTCTCCCATTCCTTCTACCCAGCCAATAGACTGGGGCGGCGCGGTGAAAAACGCCTTCAATAACACATCCCCGGACTACTATGTTGGCCTGTCGGTCAATGTGCCAATTCGCAATCGTGTGGCGAAGTCGGACCAGTACCGCTCGGAGTTGGAGACCAGGCAAGCCGAGCTGCGCATGCAGCAGCTGAAGAAGCAGATACGCATCGAGGTTCGCAACGCGCAATATGCGCTGGAGCAGAGCAGGGCGCGTGTCGAATCAGCCCGTAAGGCGCGCGATCTGGCGCAGAAGACCTTCGATATTACGGCGAAGGAGCAGGAGCTCGGGGCAGGCTCGAACCTGCAGACGCTGACTGCGCGTCGCGACCTCTCCGCAGCCGAATCTGCACTGGTGGCAGCGATGACTGCATACCAGAAGGCGAAGATTGAACTGGACCGCTCGCTTGGAACAACGTTGGATGCGAACCAGATTTCGATAGAATCGGCGAGGACGGGTATTGCTCCAAGCGGGCAGTGAGCGGGAGACGTCAATGGTATCGGAGACGACAATAAAAGATGCGCGACCGGTGGAGCGAGAGACGCCGTGCAAGTTGCTCATCGCCGATGACCAACCTCACATCCTTGAGGCGCTACGCCTGCTGCTGAAGCCGGAAGGCTACGAACTGGAGATGGTGCGGACGCCCGCGCTGGCGCTGGAAGCCGTTGGCAGGGAGAGCTTCGACGGTGTGCTCGTCGACCTGAACTACACGCGCGACACGACCTCCGGCCAAGAGGGATTAGACCTGGTCGCGCAGATGAAGGAGATGGACGCGCAGCTACCCATCGTGGTGATGACAGCGTGGGGAAACATCGATCTGGCGGTAGAGGCGATGCGACGCGGCGCGGGCGACTTCATTCAAAAGCCGTGGGAGAATGCCCGGCTGCTGAGCGTACTGCGCAACCAGATGGAACTGCATCGCACCCAGCGACGTGCTCAGTGGCTTGAGGCGGAGAACCGCATTCTGCGCGCTCCTGGAGCGCCGGATTTCATCGCATCGGCACCCGTGATGCGCCCCGTAGTCGAGACGATGGCGCGCATCGGCCCTTCTGACGCGAATGTTCTGATCACCGGAGAACATGGCAGCGGCAAGGAGGTCGTGGCGCAGACGTTGCATCGCCTTTCGTCACGCGCCGATCGCACGCTTGTCGCCGTGAATACCGGCGCTCTGCCCGAGGGAACGTTCGAGAGCGAACTCTTCGGCCACGTAAAGGGCGCCTTCACTGACGCGCGCGCCGACCGCATTGGACGCTTCGAGCTGGCCAACAACGGCACGCTGTTTCTCGATGAGATTGCCAACATCCCCGTACGCCAGCAGGCAAAGCTGCTGCGCGTGCTCGAGACAGGCGAGATGGAACGCGTTGGATCGTCAAAGACGCAGCGAGTCAATGTCCGGATGATCTCGGCAACCAACGCCGATCTGCGTGCAGAGTGCGCTGCCGGAAGATTTCGCGAGGACCTCCTCTTCCGCCTGAACACGGTGGAGATCAGCCTGCCTGCTCTACGCGACCGACGAGAGGACATTCCCGCGCTCGCCGCTCACTTCCTGGCGAGATATGCCGAGCGTTATCGTCGTCCGCTCCAAGGCCTGGAACCCGCAGCGATGCAGCAGATGCTGCAGTATGGCTGGCCGGGAAACGTGCGCGAGCTGGACCACACCATGGAGCGCGCCGTGCTGATGGCGCGAGGCGAGCGCATCGAGGCAGCCGATCTTGGATTGCACATGCAGCGCAGCAGCGGCAACGTGTCGCAAAGCATGGACGAGATGAGTCTTGAGACAGTCGAAGCCATCCTGATTCGTAAGGCGCTGGCGCGCGCGAACGGCAACGTAAGCCATGCAGCGGATGCTTTGGGGCTAAGCCGCGGAGCGCTCTACCGACGCATCGAGAAGTATGGCCTCTGAGCCGCAGCGTCGCTCGCGGCAGATCAGGCGTATTCCTCTTACGCGATCACGCAGACGGCTGAGCTTTGAGCGGCGGTTGCGCCTGTGGCTCATGCTGATGAGCCTGCCCGTACTGGTTCTGTGCGCATTTGTGCTGGACTCGCAGAACGCGGATACGACGATCTCGTGGATCGTTTTACTGATCGTTGCCGCTGGCCTGGCGTTTGCGGTCTCGCTCATCGTAGAGCAAATTACGCGACCGCTGCAGACGCTGGCGAATGTCGTCGCGGCACTCCGCGAGGATGACTACTCCTTTCGCGCAAGGGGTGCGCAGCGAAACGATGCCATGGGTGACCTGGCGCTGGAGATCAATGCCTTGGCAAGCATGTTGCAGGCGCAGCGCGCAGGCGCGCTTGAAGCGATGGCCCTCGTGGAACGAGTGATGAGCTCGATGCAGTCGCCGGTGCTTGCCTTCGATCCCGACGACATGCTGGTGCTTTTGAATGCAGCGGCGCAACGTGTGCTTGGCATCGAGCCGAACAAAGCGATTGGCCGCTCGGCGAAAGAGTTAAAGATTACGTACCTCGTCGAGGCGGACGATGAAGAACTTCTGTCGCTTGGTGCGGGCCAGCAGGCGACGCGATGGATGCTGAAACGGACCGACTTCCGGCTACGCGGAGTTCCGCACACGTTGGTCGTGCTGGCCGACGTTAGCGCTGCTCTTCGCGAGGAAGAGCGGACGGCCTTTGAACGATTGATCCGTGTGATGGGCCACGAGATCAATAACTCGCTGGCGCCGATCAAATCAATCGCCGAGAGTCTGCGCGGACGAATACGCAGCACCGTGCAGGGTGAGCAGGGCGAGGACTTCGAACGCGGACTCGAGGTGATTGAAAGCCGAGCCGAGTCGCTGAACCGATTCCTGCAGGCATACCGGCAGTTGATGGGACTGCCGGCACCTCGTCTGGAACAGGTTTCTCTGGCAACTTTGGTGAGCCGCGTGGCGCGCCTGGAGACTCGCGTGGAGGTAACGGTTGCCAGCGGCGCCGATTTGACCGTGTCTGCCGACCCCGACCAGATCCAGCAGGCGCTGATCAATCTGCTGCGCAATGCCGCAGAGGCGGCGCTGAGCCCGGATGCGGCAACCGAACGCGCACCCAGCGTGACGATTGGATGGGAACGCGAAGGCGATGAGGTTGCGATCGCGATCACAGATAACGGCCCCGGTTTGACCAATCCGGGCAACCTCTTCGTCCCCTTCTACACGACGAAGCCGACTGGAACCGGCATCGGCCTTGTACTTGCACAGCAGATCGCACAGGCGCATCGCGGCGCAGTCGAACTGCGGAATCGAACTGACGGCATATCCGGCTGCAGAGCGGAGTTGCGTCTGCCACTGAATGGTCCGGCATAGTTTACGGGACGAAGACACAAGCCTCCGGGAGCCACGCCGCGGTGTTCAGGAGTTATCCTGATGCCCACCATGAAGAATTCGCCCCCGCTCTACGTACAGGTAATGCCGTCGGACAACGTCGCGATTGTTGTCAACGAAGGCGGCCTTCCGGCCGGCGCGCAGTTTGCCTCAGGACTCGTGCTTGCCGAGGCTATTCCCGAGGCTCACAAGGTCGCTCTCGTCGACCTGCCAGCAGGAGCAGCGGTCATTCGCTATGGAGTAACAATCGGCCACGCGCAGAACGACATCGCAAAAGGCAGTTGGGTACATGAAGGCAACATCAGTCAGCCCTCGCCTCCATCGCTCGATCACCTGCCCATTGCGACAAATCTGCCCAAGCCGCTGCCCCCGATCAAAGGCCTGACCTTTGAGGGCTTTCTCAACGATGATGGCTCCGTCGGCACGAAGAATATTCTGGGAATCACCACGACGGTGCAGTGCGTCGCGGCGACGGTTGAGTTTGCTGTAAAACGCATCAAGGCGGAGATTCTGCCGAAGTATCCCAACGTCGACGATGTCATCGCCCTCACCCATCCCTACGGTTGCGGAGTTGCGATCAATGCTCCCGGCGCGGAGATCCCCATCCGCACGCTGCGCAATCTTGCGCTGAACCCGAACCTCGGAGGCGCTCCACTCGTTGTCAGCCTGGGCTGCGAAAAACTCCAGCCGTCGCAACTGCTCCCCATCAACACTCTGCCCATCTTGTCCGAAGAGCCCTTCCTCGTTCGCCTGCAGGACGAGCAGCATCGCAGCTTCGGCGACATGGTCGAGGCCATCATGGCGCTGGCCGAAAGGCGTCTGAGTCAACTCGATAAGCGCAGGAGAACCACTCGCCCCGTGTCCGATCTCGTCGTTGGCCTCCAGTGCGGAGGAAGCGATGCATTCTCCGGTGTCACAGCGAATCCAGCCGTGGGTTATGCCGCGGACCTACTAGTTCGCGCAGGCGCGACTGTCATGTTCTCTGAAGTCACCGAAGTTCGAGATGGAATCCATCTCCTGACAGCCAGAGCTGCAGACCAAGATGTCGCAGCGGCTCTCATCCGCGAGATGAGTTGGTATGACAGCTATCTCGACCAGGGCCATGTTGACCGCAGCGCAAATCCAACGCCGGGTAACAAACGTGGCGGACTCGCGAATATCGTCGAAAAGGCACTCGGCTCCATCGCAAAGGCGGGCACGTCACCCATTGCGGGCGTCTACGGCCCGGGCGAACAGGTGAAGACCAAGGGGCTCATCTTCGCCGCAACACCCGCGAGCGACTTCATCTGCGGCACCCTGCAGCTTGCCGCGTCGATGAACATACACGTCTTTACGACCGGCCGAGGAACACCCTACGGTCTTGCGATGGCGCCCGTTATCAAGGTCGCGTCCAGAACGCCGCTCGCAGAACGCTGGAAGGATCTGATCGACATCAATGCGGGAACGATTGCCACCGGAGAAGAGACAATCCCCCAGGTAGGACAACGCATCTTCGACATGATTCTGGATGTGGCAAGTGGCCGCAAAGAGACGTGGGCCGATCATTGGGGTCTGCACAACGACCTTGCGCTTTTTAACCCCGCGCCTGTGACGTAGAGGTTAATTTGGAGAGTCTGAATCAATGGTCGGGGCGGAGGGATTCGAACCCCCGGCCCTCTGCTCCCAAAGCAGATGCGCTACCAGGCTGCGCTACGCCCCGACTCCAACCAGTTTATCGCATCGACGATAAATTACGGCCTAAAACCATGTTGGGAAGTGCACATTCACTCCGAACAGGGCGTGCATAAGGCCGTTTGCCAGCCACGCCAGAAGCAGCATGGGGAGCAGCATCATTCCGATCAGGACCATCGAAAGGACGATGAGAAAGATCCAGCTCTGAATCGTGTGCTTGCGTGGCTCGTACAGGCTCCCGGTGAGGAGAGCGTAGTTACGCCGGTTCGCCCGCCACGCAATATCAAAAGCGTCACCCAGAATCGGGATAGAGCCAACGACAACCTCAATCGCTACGTTCGCCATCATGCGCACAACCGTGACGTTGGGGACTCCTCGCATCCACGCCGCGACAATGATGATGCAAGACGCCACGCCGCCCAGGATGTCGCCGATGCCCGGGACAACACCCATGATGCCGTCGAGGCCGAAGCGGATCGATGTGCCGGGGACCTTGATGAAGTCATCGAGCAGATGCGACAGGATGTCGAGGTTCTCGTCGTCGAAGAGTTTGCTGCCGCGCTTCGTGCGGGGGGAGATCACTTCGGGCTGGGTAGGCGACTGCATACATTTCCCCAGGGAGACTGACAAATCTCCGCGAACCTCGCTATGATGCTACAATTTAACCAGTACGGCGGCTATAGTTCAGTGGCAGAACGCCGCTCTGTGGCAGCGGATGTCGTGGGTTCGAACCCCACTAGCCGCCCCAAAAAACCTGGAAGTAAGGGTTGGGGGCACCTAAGGCAAGCTGGCCGTATCTTTGCATTGAAGAGTCACCTTCAGTCGCCCTCGTTTTCGATACGTTGGTCTTCGCGAAATAAAATCATCAAAGGCCGTGCGGAGCACTCCGCATAGGGGATTCCTTTGAGCGCTGATCCGTGTCCAATTCGGCTCATGTTTGGCACGCCCACTAGATTTTCCTGTCATCTTGGCGGGCTCTGTTGGCGTGTGTTTATCAGTAGCTCAACAGCGGTAATGTGCCCAAAATCCTGCTTCTAACATCCGCGCAAGCTCTTCGGTAACTTGCTTATTTTCCGTGTCTCCCTGCACTTACTTAGTGCATCGAACGTTTGACAACCGTGAAACTTTCTTTTGTTCTGCCTTGGCTCATCGTCATAGCGCCGCTGCGCGTTAGTGCGCAGAGCGCTTCGCTGCTCGTACCGCAGCAAAGCGCCTATGGCTATCCGTGGTCGGTCTTGGCCGGTTCAGATCGCACGGCGTATGTCACGCCCATAGCAGAGACCGATCCCATTACGGCATGGAGTGGTGATGGGGCCACGGTGACGTTTACGGCGGACAACCATCTCGAGCCGGGCGATATCGTCAACATCCGCAACATGAGTTCGCAGGGACAGTACTACTCGTCGAATGTCTGGAAAGTTGTTTCGGCAACTCCTACCAGCTTCACCATTAACGAAGGTACGACAGGCTCCGGGACCGAAACGACGGGCTACCTCCAAAAGATTGAGGGCCCGCATTGGACGGGCGATGGCAGGTGGGAGATCTCTACAACCACCGGCAACGAGACCTTCCGGTTGTACACACAGGACGGATCGGCAGACACAGGCATGGTGTCAAATCCGGTGTTGAATCACGTCCCCAGCCACATTAATTTTGTTATCGGCCCCAATCCGGGAGTGACATCGACCAGCGGCTCCATCACATCCGGAAACTTCGCCATTCACTCAACGATCGAGTTCGATGTAAAGTTCACGCTCGATGCAGATCCCAGTCAAACCGCATACTTTCATTACGTAGTGGCGGCGAACGGCGGCGGATCACCCTATCAAGGTGTGGCGCACGT
>Ga0068863_100002766_pt1 | contig 17379 bp, 11 predicted proteins | sample KBSSwiS62_FD_66596 | JGI IMG/M metagenome (GOLD analysis project Ga0068863, IMG submission 66596) | Switchgrass rhizosphere microbial communities from Kellogg Biological Station, Michigan, USA - KBS Switchgrass S6-2 | ecosystem: Host-associated > Plants > Roots > Rhizosphere > Soil ...
ACCTTGCCAACGCACCTGGATTGTTGTTCCCGCCATATACCGCGTCAGCGTGGTTGGACGCCACACCGGCAGCGCGCCTGGGTGACGCGCGGAAACGCTGGGACGGCGTTGATTTCGGCCCGCCCGGCGAAAGTGTCTTCTCTGCTTACGCTGCACTGGCGGCGCGCGATCTTGATTTTCTCGACACGCTCTCGCCGCAGTACGCGCGCTTTGTACGCGATTGCGCGGCCGTAGCCAGTGTGCTCGATCCGCAGCGCAGCGTATTGCTGAACGACGGCGCCCGCGCGCAGCGGAGGAAAGCATGAACGACGCGACCCCCGCGATTGTGCATCTGGATTGGCGCGGCATGTCGCTCGCGGGCCGCGTGCTGATCGAGGCCAGCGCCGGCACCGGCAAGACCTGGAACATCGGGCTGATCTTCCTGCGCCTGATCCTGGAACGTGATTTCCCGGTCGAGAAGATCCTCGTCGTCACTTTCACCGAAGCCGCGGCACAGGAACTGCGCGAACGGCTGCGCGCGCGCCTCGTCGAGGCCGAACGGCATCTGCAGGGTGTGCCCGGCGAAGACGATGACAGCGAACTGGCAGCGTGGCTTGCGCAAAAGTATTCGGGCGCCGAGGCCAGACTCGCGCTGCGCAGAATCCAGCTCGCGCGGATGGACATCGATCGCGCGCCGATAGCGACGATCCACGCCGTGTGCCAACGCATCCTGCGCGAATTTCCCCTGGAGTCCGGGAGCGGCTTCGGCGTCGACAAGCTGTTCGACGAAACCGAGCTGCTGCGCGAATGCATCGAAGACTTCTGGCGCCGGCGTTACCTCGCCGGCGAGCCTGATCCCGCCGAAGACGAGGTGCTGGCGAACGGGCCGGAAAAACTGCTGTTCGATCTGCGTGATCTGCTCACGCGCGGTGCGGCCGTGCTGCGGCTCGATGAAGCGGCGCAGTCGCGGCCGCGCGTCCTGCTCGACGCCTACGCGTACTGCCGAAGTGAACTGCCGCGGCGTGCGCGGGCGCGCGGCGGCCAGACATACGCAATGCTGATCGATGGCGTGTACGAGCGCGTGAGCGCTTCGCGTGCGTTCGCCGACCGGCTGTTCCAGGACTTTCCCGCCGCACTGATCGACGAGTTCCAGGATACCGACCGCCGCCAGTATGCGATTTTCGACCACATCTATCGCGATGTCGTTGGCGTCCCGCGTGGCCTGCTGGCGATGATCGGCGATCCGAAACAGGCGATCTACGCATTCCGTGGCGGTGACATCGCCGCGTACCTGCGTGCGCGCGAGCAGGCGGATGCGCGGTTTGCGCTGGCGACGAACCAGCGTTCGAGTTCGATTCTCGTCGCCGCGTGCAACGCACTGTATGCGCGCGCTGGCGGCGGCTTCGACGATGCACGCGTGCGCTACCAGCCCGTGATGCCAGCCGGCAGGGCGGATCGCAAACCCTATGCGGGCGGCGCGCCGTTCGTCATCCATGCGTTCCGCGGCGATGCCACGAACAGCAAAGGCGACCTGCCTGAAGGCATCGGCGAACTGGAGGAACTCGCGTTCGATGATTGCGCAGCGCGCATCGTCGAACTGCTCAATGATCCCGCGCGGACTATCGACGGCAGGCGTGTGGGGCCGGGTGACGTCGCCGTGCTGCTGCCGAACAACCGTCACGTCGCCGAGCTGCGCCAACGGCTGCTTGAACTGCATGTTCCGTGCGTCGGCAGCGGTCGCAGCAGCGTGTTCGACACCCAGGTCGCGCGCGAACTCGAACTCGTCCTGTACGCCGTGTTGCATGCCGACGACGAACGCGCGGTGCGCGGCGCGCTGGCGACGCGCCTGCTCGGCAAGACGTACACCGACATCCTTGCGTGGCAGGCCGATGGCGCGTCGTTCGAAATTGAACTCGAACGCTTCGCGCAGTGGCGCTCAGCGGCACAATCGCGCGGCTTTCTGGCCGTGCTGCGCACACTGCTGGCCGAGGGCGGCGCGCGGCTGCTCGCGCTGCCCGACGGCGAGCGCCTGCTCACTGATCTGCGCCATCTCGGCGAAGCGCTGGCCGAGGAGGAGAACATCGCGGGACTGGATGGCGCCTATGCCTGGTTCGCGGCAATCCGGCGCGAAGGCGACGATACCGAGATCGACGCCGCCGATGCGCGCCAGCTGCGCATCGAAAGCGATGCGCAGCGCGTGCAGCTGATGACCCTGCATGCAGCGAAAGGCCTGGAGTTCCCGCTCGTGTTCCTGCCGCTGGCCTGGCGCGTCGCTCATCGCGGTGGCGCGCAAAAGCCCAAGATTTTGTATTTCCACGACGCGGACGAAAATGCCTGCGCCGACATCGGCTCACCCGGGTTCGATGCGAACCAGGCACGGCACTTCCGCGAAGACTTGCAGGAACGTTTGCGCCTGCTCTACGTCGGCCTCACGCGCGCGATCCACGCCGTGCATGTGTATTGGGTCGATCGCAAACAGGCTCGGACGGCGACGGAAGACTGGCAGGTTCCCGCGATCGACCGTCTGCTGCGTCGAGCGCAGGAAAGTCTTGGTCTTCCAGTCGGCGAAGCATCATTGGACGAGATGGCCGTCCGGCTCGAGGGCATGCGCGTGGAAGGGCCATGTCCGCGATCGGACGCGAAGTATTCCGGCGCGGCGCAGAACGAGAACCCGCGCGCCGCGCGCGCGCCGCTGCCGGAACTGCGGCCGTTCCTGTGGCTGCACAGTTTCAGCAGCCTCACGCGCCATGCGGTCGCGGTGGGCGTCGAGGCGGCTGCCGCGGATGAAGCGCAAGCCAGCGAGCCCGACGCAAGCGATGCGGCGCCTGTCGCCGATCCGCGCCTGCTCGCGCTCGATGTCTGGCGCGGCCGCCACTTCGGCGATGCGGTGCACAAGCTGCTCGAAGATGCCGTGCCCATCAACCGCGATGCGCTGGTGGCGCGGTTTGCGGCGCTGGTGGTTCGGCCCCGTGGCGGCGATGGCGATGCATTCACGCCGGTGGTGCAGATGCTCGAATGCGTGCGCACGAGTGATCTCGGCAACGGCTTGCGTCTGTGCGACTTGCCCGCGGAAGAGCGCGTCGCGGAATTTGAATTTCAATTTCCAGTCGCCGTGAACGTGGCGCGATTGCGCGCCATCTGCACGACCCACGCCTACGCCGAACTCGTGCCCGCGTCGTTGCAGACACCAGCGCTGCGCGGCATGTTGACCGGTTTTGCCGATCTGATCTTTAAATTCGGCGGGCGCTATCACGTACTCGACTACAAGACGAACCGGCTCGGACTACGTCTTACCGATTACTCCGGAGCAGCGCTCGATGCGGCGATGGATGCGCATCACTATGCGTTGCAGGCGTTGCTCTATACCGTGGCACTGCATCGCTACCTGCGTACGCGCCTGCGTGGCTACGCGCCCGCCCGCCATCTCGGCGAAAGCTGGTACCTGTTTTTGCGCGCGGTAGGGCTGCAACCCGAAGCTGGAGTCTGGCGACGGCAGTGGCCGGTCACGCTGATCGAGGAACTGGACGAGGTCTTTTCTGGTGAGAGGATCGCGTGAACGCCGAACGCGCAATCGATCACACGCTGGCACACTGGGTGCGCGCGCGCAGCGGCTCGGATGTGCTTGCACGCGCGGCGGCCGCGGCCAGTCGCGACGAAGGGCTGGGTCATGTATGCGCCGCGTTGCGCGATGAAGGTTTTTCCGACGCCGACCTGGCCGGACTGCGCGCGCATGCCTGGGTGAACGACGGCGGACAATTCACACCGTTCGTGCTCGACGCGCAGGCCAATTTCTATGCCTGGCGCAACTGGCGGCACGAAACCGGCGTGGCGCATGCTGTGCGCGCCCGCGCGCAGGCGCGCACGTCGCCGCTCTTGCAAAACGTGCTGGCTGCGGATATCGGCGAACTGTTCGACGGCTCCGACGCTGCCGCGACGCGCTGGCAACGCGTTGCCGTTGCGGCTGCGCCGGGCTCGCGCATCTTCGTGCTTACTGGAGGCCCCGGCACCGGCAAGACGACGACGGCGCTGCGCATGCTGGCGATGCTGCTGCGTCACGCGCCGGCCTGCGGTTTGCCGGAAAAGCCGGCGATCGCACTTGCGGCGCCGACCGGCAAAGCCGCGCAGCGCCTGGCCGCTGCGATTGCCTCAGGCACGCGCGATCTGCGCGAGCAACTTGCCCCCGGTTCGGCGTTTGCTTCGTTGCTGGATCAGATTGCCGACGTGCAGGCGCAAACCCTGCACCGGCTGCTCGGCTTCCGGCCGCACGACAATACGTTTGCGCGCGGTCCCGGTTCCCCGCTCACGGCGGACATCGTCGTCGTCGACGAAGTATCAATGATCGACATCGCGATGATGCGGCAGCTGCTGGATGCCTTGCGTCCGGACGCGATGCTGATCCTGCTCGGCGATCCCGGCCAGCTTTATGCGATAGAGGCCGGTTCCGTGCTCGGCGACATCGTCGCCAGTGTTGGCGAGAACGCATTTCCCCAGTCCTTGGCAAAGAGCATGGCACTGGTGCTGACTGTGCCGCTAGCCGAGAGCGATGCGCCGCTGGCTGGCCAGATCGTCACGCTGACGCACGTATGGCGCGCCGGCAGCAAGCTGCAGACAGCCCTGGATGCCCTGCGCCGCGGAAATGCAGTGTGGCTCGACGCGTTCCTGGCCGACGGCGGTGACGATTCGCTATGCCTGCGCGCCTGTGCCGACGCTGCGGCGCTGCGCGCGCGCGTGGAAACCTGGATCGAGGAGCACGACGTCTTCGCAGATCTGATGCATCCCCGCATCGCGCCCGAGGTCGCGCTGCAGCGGCTGCGCGAAATACAGATCCTGTGTGCCTTGCGCGATAGCGCGTTCGGAGCGAGCGGCATCAACGCGCTGATCGCCCGAACACTCGCACAACGTTGCGGATTCATTGCGGACGACACCTGGTTTCACGGCCGGCCCGTCATCGTCACGCGCAATGACTACACGCGCGACCTGTATAACGGCGACGTCGGCATCGCGCTGCAAGGCGCCGAAGGACTGCGCGTCTGGTTCGACACGGGCAGCAGCCTGCGCAGCTTCTCGCCGCGCACGCTGCCCACGCACGAAACCGCGTGGGCCATCACGATCCACCGCAGCCAGGGTTCCGAGTATCGCGACGTGGCTGTGGTACTGCCGCCGGATGCGGACAGCCGGATTCTCAGCCGCGAGTTGCTCTATACCGCCGTGTCGCGCGCCACGCGGTCGGCGGAAATCTGGACATCCGCGGCAGCCTTGCGCGCCGCTGCGGACCGGCAAGTCCGGCGGCGCGGCGGGTTGCGCTCGCGGCTTGGCTGACAGTGCATAGAACCCCGCCCAAGGCTGGTATGATGGAATGGTTGGCCATTTCCTGGAGTTGTACGAGTGCTCGAGATCCTGATCGCCGGCGGGCCGGCCATGATTCCGATCCTGCTGTGTTCGGCGGTGGCGCTGGCCATCATCCTCGAACGGTTCTGGTCGCTGCGGCGCAGCACCGTGGTGCCGCCAGAACTTGGCGAGCAGGTGTTGGCCTGGGCGCGCACGCGCAAGCTCGATCCGGCACACATTGAAACGCTGCGCACGAATTCACCGCTCGGCGAAATCCTCGCCGCTGCGCTCAGCGTGCGCATGCGCGCGCGCGACGTGATCAAGGAACGTGTCGAGGATACCGGCCGCCACGTCGTGCACCGTCTCGAACGCTTCCTCAACACGCTCGGCACGATCGCGCTGATCTCGCCACTGCTCGGCCTGCTCGGCACGGTGTTCGGCCTGATCAGCATGTTCTTCGCGGTGATGGTGTCGGGCGTGGGCGATCCGCTGAAGATGGCCGGTGGCATCGGCGAGGCGCTGGTGTGTACGGCCACCGGACTGTGCGTGGCGATTCCGGCGTATTTCTTCCATCGCTATTTCCGCGGCCGCGTGGCCGATTACGTCGTCGAGATGGAACAGCAGACGATCCTGCTGATCGACGAATTGTCCGCACAGACAGAACCTGCAGCGCCGGTTCGCGCGGTGCGCGGGGCCTGATATGCGGCTTGGTGCGACTCGCCAGGATGATTTCGAGATCAACGTGATCTCGCTGATTGACGTCATGCTCACGCTGCTGATGTTCTTCGTCATGACGACGACGTTCGTGCAGCACTCGGCGATGAAGGTGACGCTGCCGCAGTCGTCCGAAACTGTTGAAGACGCGCCGCGCGAACCACTGATCGTGATGATCGGCAGCGACAGCCGCTTCTACGTCGACAACAACGAAGTGCTCGATCCGAACGTCGACACCCTCAAGCAGGCGATCGCGCACATTGCCGGCGACGAACACGACCGGCCGGTGATTCTGCGCGCCGATGCGATGACGCCGCACCAGGCCGTGGTCACGGCGATGGATGCGCTCGGCCAGCTTGGTTTCACGCACCTGTCGATCGCTACCGTGCGCAGCAAGGCGGACAGCACAAAGTGAGGCAAGGCCGGTGAGCACATCGGCACCCGACGAATCCGGCTGGCCCACCTACCGCCGCCTGCTCGGCTATTCCGCGCGTTACTGGCCGCTCGCGATTATCGCGACCGTCGGCATGGTGTTCGACGCAGCCTGCGGGTCCGCGTTCACTCTGATCATCAAGCCGATGCTCGACGAACTGTTCGTGCACAAAGACCCGGCCACGATCTTCTGGATGCCGCTGATCATCGTCGGCCTGTTCTTCGTGCGCGGCGTCGCTACGTTCACTGCCGACTTCAGCATGGCGCGCATCGCGCGTGGCGTCGTGCAGACGTTGCGCGACCAGGTGTTCCGCAAATACCTCACACTGCCTTCGGCATATTTCGCGCGCGAGCCATCGAGCACGCAGATATCGCGCATGACCTACACGGTGGAGCAGGTCGCGAATGCGAGCACCGACGCGCTCAAGATCATCGTACTGGACGGGCTGATGATCGTCGGTCAGGTCGGCGTGATGCTGTACAACAGCGCGCGCCTGACGCTCGCGCTGCTGCTGCTGGCGCCGCTCGTCGCCGCTGTCGTCTATGCCGTGGGGCGGCGCTACCGCCGCATCAGCCACCGCATCCAGGATTCGGTCAGTTCGATCACCGGCATGGTCGACGAAGTCGTCGGCGGCCAGCGCGAAGTGCGGGTTTACGGCGGAAGCGATTATGAGACGCGCCGCTTTGCCGGCATCAACGATGCGATCCGGCGCCTGAACCTGAAGATCGCCTCGACCAACGCGCTGGCCACTGCGCTCGTGCAGCTGGTCGCCGCTGGCGCGCTCGCGCTCGTGATCTTCCTCGCCACGCAACCCGGCACACTGCGGCAGATGAGTCCCGGTACGTTCATGTCGCTGATCACGGCGATGCTGGTCATGCTGCCGTCGCTCAAGCGCCTGACCACAGTGCAGTCGAACATGCAGCGCGGTGTGGTCGCGGCGCGCGACATCTTCGGCGTCATCGACGCGCCCGAGGAACGCGACAACGGCAGCGTGCGCGTCGAGCGCAGTCGCGGCGGGCTCGAGTTCCGCAATGTCAGTTTCGGTTATCCCGGCGTGCAGGAACCGGCGCTGCACGCGGTCAATCTGCATTGCCCGCCCGGGAGCGTCACCGCCCTGGTCGGTCGTTCCGGCAGCGGCAAGTCGACGCTGGCGAGCCTGCTGCCGCGCTTCCACGAGCCGAGCAGCGGCCAGGTGCTACTCGATGGCCGGCCGCTCGGCGACTATGCGCTGGAAAATTTGCGCGCGCAGATTGCCTGGGTCGGGCAGCAAGTCGTGATTTTCGACGACACGGTTGCGCACAACATTGCCTACGGCGAACTGGCGGGCGCGTCGCGCGAAGCGATCATCGAGGCGGCGGGCGCGGCGAACGCGCTCGACTTCATCGACGCGTTGCCGCAGGGCCTGGACAGCCGGGTCGGCGAGGGCGGCGCGCTGCTGTCGGGCGGCCAGCGCCAGCGCGTCGCGATCGCCCGTGCGCTGCTCAAGAATGCGCCGGTACTGATCCTCGATGAAGCGACGAGCGCGCTCGACAGCGAAACCGAAAGCCTGATCCAGGACGCGCTCAAGCGCCTCGTGCGCGAACGCACCGTGCTGGTCATCGCGCACCGTTTGTCGACGGTCGAGCACGCCGACAACATCGTCGTGCTCGACGGCGGACGCATCATCGAGACCGGTACGCACGCACAGTTGCTTGCGCGTGGCGGGCATTACGCAGCCTTGTACAGAATGCAATTCAAAGACGGTAACTGATACGTGGCCGTGCCCAGCGTGCTTGAATCGATAATCACCTGCCCGGCCTGCGGGCACGCCAAGGTCGAGGTCATGCCGACCAACGCCTGCGTATACTTTTACGACTGCACTGCCTGCGGCACGTTGCTGCGCCCGAAACCCGGCGATTGCTGCGTGTTCTGTTCGTACGGCTCGGTGCCATGCCCGCCGGTGCAGGCAGAGCAGGGCTGCTGCGGTGGCTGATTCGATTTTCAGCGACCGATCTTTCAACGCGATCTGGTACGGCCAGCGCAAGCCGGCTTGGTGGCTGCGCGGATTGGCCTGGGTCTTCGGCAAAATTGTTCGCCTGCGCCGCGACATGTACGGCGCTGGTCTGCTGACGCGCGAGCGCCTGAGCGTGCCGGTCATCGTCGTCGGCAACCTGACGGTGGGCGGCGCGGGAAAAACGCCGCTCGTTATCGCCCTGGTCGAGGCGCTGCGCGCGCGTGGGTTGAATCCCGGCGTGATCAGCCGCGGCTATGCGGGCACGGGCGAAAGCCTGCTTGTTGTCGACGAGCACAGCAGCCCGCTCTCGGTCGGCGACGAAGCTGCGCTGGTTTTTCAAACGACACGAGCACCGTTCATTGTGTGCCGCGATCGGGTGCGGGCCGGAAGGCACATGCTCAAGACGACCGCCGTCGATGTGATCATCTCCGACGATGGCCTGCAGCACTATCGTCTACATCGCGATGTGGAAATCTGCGTGATCGACGGCGAGCGTCGCTTCGGCAACGAACACCTGCTGCCGGCGGGGCCGCTGCGCGAGCCGCTGTCGCGCCTGGATAGCATCGCGTTACGTGTCTGCAACGGCGGGGACGCGCAGCCGAGTGAAGTGCCGATGCAGCTCGTCGGCGACCAGATCGTGTCGGTTGCCGATCCGCAGCGACGGCGGCCCTTGCGCGATTTCGCCGGGCAGGAGCCCAAGTGCCTCGGAGGCCAGGGAAGGCCGGGAGAGGCCGCCGGGCAGGAGCCCAAGTGCCTCGGCGGCCAGGGAAGGCCGAGAGAGGCCGCGGGACAGCGTGTGCACGCCGTCGCCGGCATCGGCAATCCCGAACGCTTCTTCGCGCGGCTGCGCGCAGCGGGTCTGGACGTGATACCGCGTGCGTTCGACGATCACTTCCCGTACGCCGAAAAGGATCTGGATTTCGGCGATGGCTTGCCCGTGCTGATGACGGCCAAGGATGCGGTCAAATGCAGCGCGTATACGCGGTTGGATTTGTGGAGCCTGCCGGTGCGCGCGACCCTGCCAGAGGGGTTTTTCGACACCGTTGCCGAGCGCATCCGCAACGTGCGCGCGGAGCATCAATGATCGGCCTGCACGCCGCACCACGGGTGCAGTTGGCGCTGTCGATTGTGATTGCTCTGGCGTTTGCTTCGTTCTACTGCGCCGCATTTTTCCCCGGCACGCTGCCGTTCGATTCCGCTTACCAGTGGTGGCAGGCGCGAGGCGGTGAGACGAGCACCGTCCACGGCATAGGAATGACCGTGCTATGGCGCGGCAGTGATGCCCTGACGGAAGGTCCGGCCGCGTTGTTCTTGCTGCAGTTGGGCCTGTTCTGGTGCGGCCTGCTGCTCATCGTCGCCGCGATGCCTGGGCGTCCGATTGGCCGGATCGTGTTTGTGGTTGCGGCCGCCTTCGCGCCGGTGTGCTTTGTCGTGCTGTCGTCGGTGGTCAGTGATGCGGTGCTAATGGGTGTTTTGTGCTGCGCGTTCGGACTTTGTGTCTTGTCTCCGCGACGCCGCTTGCGCTGGTCGTTCCTGCTCGCGATGGCGCTGCTGTTCCTGGCCGTGCTCGTCCGTAAGAACGCGCTGCCCGCGGTGATTCCACTCGCAGTATTCGCCGTGCATCGCGAGTTCTTCGCACCCGCGCGATTGCGCTGGCGCTGCGTAGTTGCCGCGCTGTGCGTGGTCATTCTGATGCAAGGCGCGTGCAGCATGCTCGAGCGCCGCGTCGACCAGCGCGTGACCGTTTTCGCCGCCACGGCGCTGTGGGATCTTGCGGCGCTGTCGATCGCCAGCGGGGAATTGCTGCTGCCGCCGACGGCGCACGGCCCGGATCTGGACGTCGCGGATCTGCGCCAGGCCTTCGTGCCGTACGCGAACACCTCGATCTTCGCGCAAACGCGCGCCAGCATCACGCAGCCTTTCCTCGCTTCCGACGACGCACTCAACGGCGAAGTGTGGCGCGCCTGGATCGCCGCGATACGCGAACACCCGGGCCTGTATCTCGCGCATCGCTGGCGCGTCGCGCGCGGTCTGTTCGGCAGCAAGGACCCGGCTTGGCCGCGCGAACTCGTCTATTTCCCGGGCAATACGCAGTACCGCGACAATCCGCCGATCGCGCTCAACGGCAGTCGCTTGCACGCCTGGTTCTTGGCCCGGTTCGACGCGGCGCGCTCGTCGCAGTTGTTGGCGCCGTGGCCTTATCTGCTGCTGGCAGTGGTAAGCGCGTTTGTTGCCTGGCGCCGCCGCGCTGCGCCGTCGGCACAGGCCGCCCTCGCGATCATCGCCAGCGGCCTTTGTTACGTAGCGCCGCTGCCGGTCATCGCGCCTTCGGTCGAGCTGCGCTATCTGGGGTGGACCTGCTTGTCCGCAATCATCGGCGCGGCACTGGCGTTTTCTGCCGAAAAACCTGATTGACTTTGTCGCGCTCCGCCACTACCTTGCGCGCACCTTCCTAACGAGGCGAGTCCTTCCGTGGACCCTTGCAGTAGCAACACTGCAGCCCAGCTTGGTTGAACCGCGGAAGTAACCACTTCCGCGCGAGGCGGAAGTAGCGCCCGATCCGTGCCCGAGGCACGGTGGTGTCGCAAATCTGTCATCTCGGCCCGGCAGGCTGCTCCATTGAACGCTGGAGTAAGCGATGCTGGACCTTTCCCACATCAGCATGTTGATCCCGAATGTTGCGCGTGAGCGCAGCAAAGGCGAGGCGGCCGCGCGCGCTGCGGCGGCGTTGCTCGCGCTGGCGCGCCTGGAAGCGGCGGCCGCGCTGACGCAACTCGACGGCGTCGCCGAGGGCCTGAATCCGGAGCAGGTCGAACAGCGCCTGGAGCAATTCGGGCCGAACGTCGTCGCCCAGGAAGCACGCAAGCCGTTCCTGTTGCAGATTTTCGAGCGCTTCATCACCAATCCGATCAACATTCTGCTTACCGTGCTGGCCGTGATCACCTGGGTCACGGGCTCGGAAACCAGCGACACGATCGCTGCGCTGATCATGTTCGCGATGGTGGTGATGGCGGTATTCGTCGCGCATTTCCAGGAAGCGCGCTCCGACCGTGCCGTCGAACAGCTGCGCAACATGGTCAGCAACACCGCGGCCGTGCGCCGCGAAATTGAAGAAGAACGCGCACAGGACGCTGACGAGGATGCGCCTATCAAGCGCATCAACAGAAAATTCGAATTGCCTATCGACGGGCTCGTGCCGGGCGACATCGTCTATTTGTCTGCCGGCGACATGGTGCCGGCCGACCTGCGCTTGATCGCGGCGAAGGACTTGTTCGTCAATCAATCGGCGCTGACCGGCGAGTCGATGCCGGTGGAAAAATTCGCCGGCGCCGATGCGGAAGCGAAAACGGCGCTGGAAGCGCGCTGCCTGTGCTTCATGGGCTCGAACGTCGTCAGTGGCAGCGCGACCGCTGTTATCGCGGCGACCGGTGCCAGCACGTATTTCGGCGCGCTCGCCGGCTCGCTCGTCGGCGAACGTGTGCAGACCAGTTTCGATCGAGGGGTGTCGCGCTTCGCCTGGCTGATGCTGCGCTTCATGCTGGTTATGGTGCCGGTAGTGTTCGCGATCAACTGGTTCACCAAGGGTAGTTTCTTCGAAGCGCTGCTGTTCGCGATCGCCGTGGCGGTGGGCCTGACGCCGGAAATGCTGCCGATGATCGTGGCGATCAACCTGGCCAAAGGCGCGCTGAAGATGGCCCGCAAGGACGTGATCGTCAAACGCCTCAACGCGATCCAGAACTTCGGCGCGATCGATGTGCTGTGCACCGACAAGACCGGCACGTTGACCCAGGACAAGGTCATCCTCGAACGCCACACCGACATCCGCGGCGACGAAGACGACAGCGTGCTCGAATTCGCCTGGCTCAACAGCTATCACCAGACAGGTTTGAAGAACCTGCTCGACGTCGCCGTGCTCGAGCGCACAGCGCCGGATACGGCGGGGCGTCTGAAGGCCGCGTATACGCTTGTGGACGAGGTGCCGTTCGATTTCAGTCGCCGCCGCATGTCGGTCGTCGTACGCGACGAGAGCGGCAGGCATTTCCTGATTTCCAAAGGTGCCGTCGCCGAGACGGTCGGCGTCTGCGCGCGCGCGCGCGACAGCGGCGAAGAAGTGCCGATGACGCAGGAGAAACTCGACGAAGTCCGCGCGGTCGCACGCGACATGAACGACGAGGGCTTCCGCGCGCTCGCGCTGGGCATGCGCGAGATCGAGGCCAAGCCGGCGTATTCGCGCGACGATGAGAAAGATCTCACGCTCATGGGCTTCGTAGCCTTCCTCGATCCGCCCAAGGATAGCGCCGCCGACGCGATCGAAGCGCTCAATGCCAATGGCGTCGCGGTGAAAATCCTGACCGGCGACAACAGCATCGTGACGCGCAACGTTTGCCGCCAAGTCGGCATCGAGGTAGAAAACATCCTCGTCGGACCGCAGGTCGAGGCAATGAGCGACGACGAGCTCACCGTTGCGGCGCGTACGACACAGGTGTTCGCGCGCCTGAATCCGCAGCAGAAGGTACGCGTGATCCAGGCCTTGCACCGCGACAACCATGTCGTGGGCTTCCTCGGCGACGGCATCAACGACGGGCCGGCGCTGCGCGCGGCCGATGTCGGTATTTCCGTCGACACTGCGGTCGATATCGCGAAGGAGTCGGCCGACATCATCCTGCTCGAAAAGAGCCTGATGGTGCTGGAAGAAGGCGTGATCGAAGGCCGCAAGGTATTCGGCAACATGCTCAAATACATCAAGATGACCGCCAGCTCCAACTTCGGCAACATGTTCAGCATGATCGGCGCGAGCGCGCTGCTGCCGTTCTTGCCGATGCTGCCGGTGCAAGTGCTGCTCAACAATCTGCTCTACGATTTCTCGCAGACTGCGGTAGCTTCGGACGAAGTGGATCCCGAGTACCTGGCCAAGCCGCGGCAATGGGACCTGGGTGCGATCAAGCGCTTCATGCTTACGATCGGGCCGATTAGTTCGATCTTCGACTACGCCACGTTCGCGGTGTTGTGGTTCGTGCTCGGCGCACACGCCGACGGTGGTGCGAAGCTGTTCCAGACCGGCTGGTTCGTCGAGTCGCTATTGTCGCAGACGCTGGTCGTGCACATCATCCGTACCGGCAGGATTCCGTTCGTGGAAAGCGGCGCGAGCCTGCCGCTGACGATCACCAGCATCGTCATCTGTCTGATTGGCGTGCTGCTGCCGTTTTCGCCGGCGGCAAGCTGGTTCGGGTTCGTGCCGCTGCCGGGAATCTATTGGTTGTTTCTCGTGGTGATTCTGGCCGCTTATATGGTGTTGACGCAGTTCGTGAAGGCGCGCCTGATCCGGCGCTTCGGTTTGTTGTGAGCGGCGGTGATGGTCAGGCTACGTGCGTGTCTTTGCGCAGCAGCAGCGCCAGCACTGGCGGCGTGACCATCGCCGTGAGCAGCGACATCGCCACGATCAGCGCGTAGGTGCGCGCGGAGAACACTCCCGCGGCGAGGCCGAGGCTGGCCACGACCACGCCGACTTCGCCACGCGGAATCATGCCGACGCCGACGATCAATGCGCCGCGTTTGCCCATCGGCAGCGCGCCGAGATAGCCACCGACCAGTTTCGAGACCACGGCGATTGCCGTGATGAAGGCCAGTGTCAGCAGCGCATCAGCGTTCGCCAATTGCGCCAGTTCCACCTTCGTGCCGGTCATCACGAAAAAAAACGGGGTCATCAGCGCGAGCAGCGGTTTTGTCTGGTGTTCAAGCGTCTCGCGCTGGCGCGTTTCCGACGCGATCATGCCGGCGAGGAACGCGCCGATGATCGCGGCCAGGCCGAACTGCGTCGAAGCGAATGCGAGTCCCAGACACAGCGCGAGCACGATCGTCAGCGGCGACAGCGGATTGATCGGCGCCTCGAGCAGACCCGACGCGCGTCGCATCACGCGCGCGCCGACCAGGGCGATCACGACGACGAAACCGATGGCTTCGGTCAGCACGATCGCCAGATGACCGATGCGCAGGTCCTCGCCCGATTGCAGCGCAGTGACGATGCCGAGCAGCAGCATGGCAAGGATGTCGTCGATCACGGCGGCGCCGAGGATCACGCGGCTTTCCTCGCGCTGCAGCGCACCCAATTCCTGCAGAACGCGCGCCGTGATGCCCGCCGATGTCGCTACGAACGCGGCGGCGACGAACAACGATTTGGCCCAGTCGTAGCCGGCGCCGTGTGCCCACAGGCTGCCGAGCGCGAATGGCACGATCACCCCGAGCACACCGACGAGCAGCGCGCTGCGGCCGACGCGTTTCATCTCGTCCAGCCGCGTCTCCAGCCCGACCGAAAATAGCAACAGCACCACGCCGATCTCGGCCAATACATCGAGCGCTTCGGCGGGCTGCACCCAGCCGAGCAGCGACGGACCGACGATGCAACCCGCGGCTATCTCCCCAACCACGCCCGGCAGCTTCACGCGCTGCACGAGCTCGGCGCCAATCTGCGCGGCTACGAACACGATGAACAAGCTCAACAGGATGTCGCTGCCGTGCGCCATTGAAGGGCCAACCGTTGCGTTTTTTGTCCGATCCCCGGATGCTACACGAGAGGCAAGGTTGCAGGGGAAGCAGCATGGCGGCGCGAACGACCGATATACGCGAACCGATGTCCAAGGTGGACACGGCCTGGTTGCGCATGGAAAGCCCGACCAACCTGATGATGATCACGGGCTTGATGTTCTTCACCAAGCGCATGGAACTGCGCAAGCTCAAACGCGTGATCGCCGAGCGTTTCCTGGCGTTTCCGCGCTTCCGCCAGAAGGCCGTCGACGAAGGCAACGCCGCGTTCTGGCAAACCGATGCCGACTTCGACATGGATTGGCATGTGCGCGAAGCCGCGCTGCCTGGTAAGGGCGACAAGGCCGCATTGGAGAAATTCACGAGCGAACTCGCGTCGACTCCGTTGGATCATTCCAAGCCGCTATGGCAGTTCCATTTGATCGAGAATTACGCAGGCGGCAGCGTCGTTCTGTCGCGCATTCATCACTGCTATGCCGACGGCCTGGCACTCGTGCAGGTGATGCTATCGCTGACGGATGCGGCGCCGAAGCCGGCCAAGCGCGCACCGCTGGCCAAGGCCTGGCTCAAGCGTGATCAGGGCGGTGTGGTGTCGCGCCTGCTTGCGCCCACGCGCGCGGGATTTTCCAAGGCGCTCGCGCTCGGCGAGAAGGCACTCGCCAAGGGCGGCGAACTGATCCGCGACCCCGCGCTGGCAGCGGCGATCACGAAAGAGGGCACCGAGATCGCGCGCGAACTGGCTGTCGCACTGAGCCTCGCGGACGATCCACAGACCGCCTTCAAAGGCCCGCTCGGCGTGACCAAGCGCGTTGCCTGGGCCGATCCGCTGCCGCTGTCCGACGCCAAAACGATCTGTAAGATTCTGCGCTGCACCGTGAACGATCTGCTGCTGGCCTGTGCCGCCGGCGCGCTACGCGGCTACCTGCTCGACGCGGGCGAGAAAGTCGACGGCCTGACGATCCGCGCCACGGTGCCGGTGACGTTGCGTCCGCTCGAGCATGCGAAGAAACTCGGCAATCATTTTGGCCTCGTGTTTCTTGATCTGCCGGTCGGCGAAGCCAACCCATTGCGGCGTTTGGAACGTGTCGCCGCAAGCATGCGCGAGCTCAAGCGCTCGCGTCAGGCCGCGCTCACGTTCGGGCTGCTCGCGGCCGTGGGCATGGCGCCGGTCGCACTGCAGCGCATGGCGTTGGAGATGTTCAGCCGCAAGGCCACGACGGTCGCGACCAACGTGCCCGGTCCGCAGATGCCGCTGTATCTGGCCGGTTGTGAGGTGCGGGAACTGATGTTCTGGGTGCCACAGAACGGCACGATCGGCATGGGTCTGTCGATCCTGTCGTACAACGGTCACGTACATTTCGGCCTGATCGCCGACGCCAAGCGCGTGCCCGATCCGGAGCCGATCGTGCAGCGTTTCGTGCGCGAGTTCGAGAAACTCGCGCTGATCACGCTGATGGAAGACTGGAGCGGCGATATTGCTGCCGGCGATGCGGAGGCGACGCTGGCGCGTTACGGCTGACGGAGCAACGGGCATGGCCAGGCAGCCTTTGGCATTGGGATGGAAACGTGACCTGCCGGATCATCGCGATCTGTTGTATTCGGCGCCGCTGGCGAAGCTCAAGGCACTGCCGCCCAAAGTCGATCTGCGCAAACATTGTGCGCGCGTCTACAACCAGGGTGCGCTCGGCAGTTGCACCGCCAATGCGATTGCCGGCGCGATCCAATTCGATCGACGCAAGAGCAAGCAGAAGCCCGACTTCGTACCATCACGCCTGTTCATCTACTACAACGAGCGCGTGATCGAGCACACCGTTCACTACGATGCCGGTGCGCAGTTGCGCGATGGCATCAAGGCCGTGGCAAAACAAGGCGTATGTCCAGAGACGGAATGGCCATATTCCGACATAGCGCCACCCGACGAAAACGCGCCGTTTCCCGCCAACGCGCCCGCTGGACAGAAACCGCCGGCAAAGTGCTATGGCGACGCGGCACGATACGCCGCGATCGCCTATCAGCGCGTCCAGCAAACGCTATCGCAGATGAAAGGCTGCCTGGCCGAAGGCTATCCGTTCGTGTTCGGTTTCACCGTCTACGAAAAATGGTACCGCAATCCAACCGCCACGCTGCCGCTACCCAGTGCGCACGAAAGCGTGATCGGCGGTCACGCAGTGCTCGCCGTCGGCTACGACGACACCAGCCAGCTTTTCACATTCCGTAATTCGTGGGGTACCAAACTGGGCGATAAAGGTTATTTCTACATGCCCTACGCCTATCTCACAGATGTGAATCTGGCGAGCGATTTGTGGACGATTCGGCAGATGGAGGAGTGAGGCGGGAGTCGGCTTTCTCGGCATGACCAAGGACACCGGCACTTCCGGCCTATTTACCCGTC
>Ga0068863_100002769_pt1 | contig 17372 bp, 17 predicted proteins | sample KBSSwiS62_FD_66596 | JGI IMG/M metagenome (GOLD analysis project Ga0068863, IMG submission 66596) | Switchgrass rhizosphere microbial communities from Kellogg Biological Station, Michigan, USA - KBS Switchgrass S6-2 | ecosystem: Host-associated > Plants > Roots > Rhizosphere > Soil ...
GTAGCGGGCCGCGTTCAGCGCCGCCTCGTTCACCAGGTTCGCCAGATCGGCGCCCGAGAATCCCGCCGACCCGCGCGCCAGGACCGCAATCTGCACATCGTCGGACATCGGGATCTTGCGGGTGTGGACCGCCAGAATCCCCTCGCGGCCCTTCACGTCAGGACGGTTGACGACGATGCGGCGATCGAAGCGGCCGGGCCGCAGCAGCGCCGGATCGAGCACGTCGGGACGGTTGGTGGCAGCCACGAGAATGACGCCTTCGTTCGACTCGAAACCGTCCATCTCGACGAGCAGCTGGTTCAGCGTCTGTTCGCGCTCGTCGTGACCGCCGCCGAGACCGGCGCCGCGGTGGCGGCCGACGGCGTCGATCTCGTCGATGAAGACGATACACGGCGCGTTCTTCTTACCCTGCTCGAAGAGATCGCGCACACGCGACGCGCCGACGCCGACGAACATCTCGACGAAGTCCGACCCGCTGATGGAGAAGAACGGCACGTTCGCTTCGCCGGCGACCGCGCGCGCGAGCAGTGTCTTGCCAGTTCCCGGAGGGCCCATCAGCAGCACGCCCTTAGGGATGCGGCCGCCGAGTTTCTGGAACTTCTGCGGCTCTTTCAGGAACTCGATGATTTCCTGGAGCTCCTCTTTTGCTTCGTCGACGCCGGCGACATCCTTGAACGTGACCTTCTTCTGCGAGCTCGAGGAGAGCTTCGCCTTGCTCTTGCCGAACGACAGCGCCTTGTTGCCACCGCTCTGCATCTGGCGCATGAAGAAGATCCAGAAACCGATGATGAGCAGCATCGGTCCCCACGAGTAGAGCAGTGTGGCCCACGGGCTGGCGGTCGCTTCCTTCGCCTTGACGACAACGCCCTTCTCGATCAGCCTGTTGACGAAGCCTTCGTACTGGCTCGGCACGTAGCTGTGGAACGGCTCGTTGACCTTCGTCGTCCCGCTGATTTCCTGGCCCGTGATCGTCACTTCGCGGACGTCGCCGCGATCGGCCCACGACATCAACTCGCTGAACGAGATCGTGCGTTCGTGCTGCTGGAATTTAGTGGAAAAGTTCCAGATCAGCACGCCAACGACGACGAGCACGACCCAGAACAGTAGGCTCTTCACAGTCGGGTTCACGCAGGGCCTCCAACGGACGAAGCACGGGCAGTCACACCCGTCTAACTTTAAAGATTACCACGGTTTGCGCGGAGTCCGTTACCCGAAACGCCTCGTCAATTCCGTAACCGGCGACCCACACAATCCTATCGGCTGCATCGACCACGAGCGGCACGGCATCGCGGTCGCGCCGGGCTACCTTGCGGTCCACAAAAAAATCTTGCAGCTTCTTCCGCCCGCCGAGCCCAACCGGCGCAAAACGGTCGCCGGGACGGCGGTTACGCACGCTCAGCGGGCCCCGGCAGAGGTCGCCGCGCACGATCGCGACACCTGCCGCGGCCGACTCGATCGCCTCGTTGCCCACCGTTGCACTGCGGTCCGACCTCTGGGCCGAGACAATCCAGCCGGCCTCGGGAAGCTTCGCCTCCCCTGGTATAGACAACGGATACCGGAAAAGGTTCGGTGCTCGACCCTTCGTTCCCGGCACCCTACCTGTTAAGACGAGACGATCGCCAACACGTTCCACGCGATGTGCCGGCGCGTCGATCGAACCGCCCGTTTCCATTAGACGGAGCGCAGCCTCGACGTGGCCCAGCCCCACCGGACGACCTCGTGCCGTGCGCCGCATGGCTTCCCACACGATGAGGCGCCGAAGCGCTATCGGCGCCGCCATCAGCATCTCGACATCGAGCTCATCCGAACCCACTGAACCCTGATAGGCAGCGGCCGCCGCGGTCATCCATTCCCAGATTTCCCGGGCGAGATCGGCCTCGTCGGCGAGCGTGTCGACGATCGACGGGTTGAAGCGCGCCGTCAACAGCGGCAGCAGCTCGGCGCGGACGCGGTTCCTGGGAATCGAGACATCGGCGTTGGTTTCGTCCTCGACAAACGTGATGCGCCGCTCGCCGAGCCACGCGCGCAGCTCTTCGCGCTTCACGCCCAGCAGCGGCCGGATGATGTAGTCCTTGCGCGGATACATCGCGGCGAGCCCGCGGGGACCGGCGCCGCGGATGAGGCGCAGCAGCACGGTCTCGGCTTGATCGTCGCGCGTGTGGCCGAGCGCGACCCTGTCCGCGCTGAAATGATGGCGCGCGCGATCGTAGAAGGCGTGGCGCGCCGTGCGCCCGGCATCCTCGATCGAACGCCGCTCGCGGCGCGCGCGCGCGGCCACGTCCTCTCGTTCGACAAACAGCGGCACGCCGATCGCTTCGGCAATGGCGGCCGCGCATTGTTCGTCGTTCGCCGCCGACTCGCGAAGCTGGTGGTTGAAGTGCGCGAGCCCGACCAGATGCCCCGCTCCCTCCGCGCCGAGTTCGTGGAGAATGTGGACGAGCGCGGTGGAGTCCGACCCGCCCGAAACGGCCGCGACGACTCGCATGTCGGCGCGGATCAGATCGTGCTGGTGGATGTACTGACGGATGGCGGCGAAGACGTTCATGAAAACTGCCGTCCACCTTCGCGCTCCCGCTTCGGTGGACAGCCTTCGCGTGCCTTGGCAGCCGAAGCTCGCGTAGGCGAGCCCGGCGGGCGAAGGCTGCCGGGGGCCGGACTCGAACCGGCGACCCCGCGCTTATGAGACGCGTGCTCTCACCAACTGAGCTACCCCGGCGGGGAACTCGTGATGGTAGCACGTCAGTCGCGTGAGACGGATGGGTCTGGTGGGTGGAGTGAAGATCTTCGGCGAGCACGATGACGCGACGATCCAGCAACTGAAACGGTGTGCCGCGGCGGAGCGGAACGCGCCTGCCGTGCTCTGCGCCGACGGTCATCTCGGGTATTCGATGCCGATCGGCGGCGTCGTGGGCTATCGCGATCACGTCTCGCCATCGGGTGTGGGCTACGACATCGCATGCGGCAACCTCGCGATCCGCACCAATCTTCACGCCGTCGATCTGGCGCCGTCCGATTACGTCCGGATCGCGAACGCCATCCAGCGGCGCATCTCGTTCGGCATGGGCCGCCACAACAACGATCCGGTGCGCGACCACCCGGTGTTCGACGCCATCGCGCGGTCACCGGTGACTGAACAACGCCGGCTCCTGGGTCTCGCGCGCGAGCAACTCGGCACGGTGGGCGGCGGTAATCACTACGTCGACGTGCTCGAGGACGAGGCCGGACAGTTGTGGGTCGGCATTCATTTCGGATCGCGCGGCTTCGGTCACAAGACCGCCACCGGTTTTCTGAACATCGCCGCGGGCCGGCCATTCGAGGCGCACTCGCGCCAGGGCGCTGAAATGCACGCGCCGCCCGCGCTGTTGCCGCTGACGGCGCCGGCCGGTCAGGACTACCTCGCGGCGATGACCGTCGCCGGCGACTACGCATACGCGGGTCGCGAGGCCGTCGGATCGATCGTGCTCGACCTACTCGGGGCGCACGAAACCGATCGCGTGCACAACCACCACAACTTCGCGTGGAGAGAGCGTCATGGCGGCGGTGAGTACTGGGTCGTGCGCAAAGGCGCGACGCCGGCATTTCCCGGTCAGCGCGGTTTTATCGGCGGTAGCATGGACGACATCGCGGTCATCGTCCACGGCGTTGAGTCGACGCTGTCCGCCGCGGCCCTGTATTCGACGGTCCACGGTGCGGGACGCGTGATGAGCCGGCGTCAGGCGAAAAAGACGGTCGATTTCCGCTCCGTTCAGGATCGGCTGCGCAGGCAGGGAACGGTTCTGCGCGGCGCCGGCGCCGACGAAGCGCCCGAGGTGTATCGCAAGCTGGACGACGTCCTGACGCCCCATGCCGCGACGATCGCTATCGAGTACACGCTTCGGCCGCGGATTGTCGTCATGGCCGGGCCGCACGAGCGGGATCCGTATAAAGACTGACGTGGGGACTAGGCCCCGTTCCTGAGCGCGGCCGCTATCAACGGAATCATGATCTCGTGATGGCCGACGAGCGAATAACCTCGGCCGCTGCCAACGGTCGGCCGCGCCACGACGTTGGTCTGCGCACGGTACTGGCGGATGAAATCGAGGTTCACCGTAGTCAGCTCGGCGAGCGCGATGCCGCGATTGCGCGCCAGCGCGACGGCCTTCAGGAACACTTCGGGCAGGACCACCGCGGAGCCGCAGTTCATGTACACGCCGCACTCCAGCCGTGCGACGTTCGAAACGAAATAGCGGAAGTCGCGCAGGCTGCCTTCGCCGATCGCCGCGCCCGACGCCGACGGGTGCATGTGAATGATGTCGGTGCCGACGCCGACATGCACGGTGACCGGAATCTCGAGCCGCGCCGCCGATGCCAGCACGCTGCTGCGCGCGAACTTCGCCGGCCGAGACGCCAGGAATCGCAGCACCGCCTGGCCGAGTCCCAGACCGTCGCCAACGCCTTCGTTGATGGCGTCGTTCAGCAGCCGTCCCGTCTCTTCGGCCATCCCGAACCGCCCAGGGCCGAGCGCTTCGTCGACATCCTCCGACGTATGGCCGACCAGGGCGAGCTCGACGTCGTGAATCACGCCGGCGCCGTTGGTCGCAATCGCCGAGACGAACCCGCGTTCCATCAGGTCTACGAGCACCGGGCCGACACCGGTCTTGATGACGTGAGCGCCCAGTCCCCACACGATCCCCGCGTCGCCGCGGTGCGCGGCGCCAAGCGCGCGCACGACCGCTTTCAGGTCCGCTCCGGCCAGGATGTCGGGGAGCGAGTCGACGAACGCGGCGACCGGACCGGTTCCAGTCAGGGGTTTTCCGAAGTCGTCGACGCGCGTCTTGCTCTGGCGGGAGGCGAGCGGAAACGTCCGCACGTCCGAGAGGTCGAATTCCTCATAACTGAATCGCATACTTGGTAATTGGAGAATCTGGTAATTGGGGAATTTGGTGACTGAGTAATTTACCAACTTACCAACTTCCCAAGTTACCAAATTCAGGCATCACGTAATCAGCATGGCGTCGCCGTAGCTGTAGAACCTGTACCTCGCCGCGATGGCGGCCGCGTAGGCGTCCCTGACCCGATCGTGACCGGCAAACGCCGCCACCAGCATCAGGAGCGACGAGCACGGCAGGTGAAAGTTGGTCAGCAGGCCGCGAATGACGCGGAACTCGAAGCCGGGGTAGATGAACAGATCCGTCGCCCCTTCACCCGCAGCGATCCGCCCGTCGTGCGCGCGCGCCACCGCTTCGAGCGTCCGCGTCGTCGTCGTCCCGACGGCGATGACTCGACGGCCTTCGGCCAGCGCGCGGTTGACGAGCGACGCCGCCGAATCGTCGATCGCATAGCGTTCGGGTTCGAGACGGTGATCCTCGACGCGCTCGACGCGGACCGGCTGAAACGTGCCGTATCCGACGTGCAGGGTAATCGCCGCCACCGTCACACCGCGCGCCGCGATTGCCTCGAGCAGCGGACCGGTGAAATGCAATCCCGCCGTCGGGGCGGCCACCGACCCGCGGCTGCGTGCGAACACGGTCTGATAGCGATCGCGATCGTTTACGGTATCACCGCGCTTGATGTACGGTGGCAACGGCATGTGACCGATCGCATCGATCGCCGCATCAACAGCGGATCCGTCGTCCGTCCAGAGGCGGATGACACGCCGGCCGAAGAATCGGCGTTCAAGAATCTCCGCGTGCAGGGTGTGCACGCCTTCGAACACCACCCGAGCGCCGGGTTTCAGTTTCTGCCCAGGGTGAACCAACGCCTCCCACAAACCAGGGGACGGAGTCTCCAGTCGGCTGATGAGCAGGCACTCCACTGCGCCGCCGCTGGGCACACGACGGCCGATCAAACGCGCCGGAAACACCCGCGTGTTGTTGACGACAATGACATCGCCGGGTTGAAGCAGTTTGGGAAGCTCGCCAATGGTCGAATGGGCGATCGAACCGTTCGACCGATCGAGATGCAGCAGTCGCGCAGCGCTGCGTTGGGCGGCTGGTTCCTGCGCGATTAGCTCCGCGGGAAGATCGAAGTCGAAGTCGCGGACGTCCATCGGCGATTGATGTTAACTGCCCCGGCTTTCAGCCGCAGCTGTCGGCTTTCATCTGAACGCTATCTCGCGCGCTTTAGTGGACGACCATCGGTGAGGTGGGCCGCGCTTCGTGCCATTCCTCGAGAAGAATCGTCAACAGCCGCTGGTCGTGGTATTCCCCTTCGTGAAGGAAAGCGTCCCGCAGAGCGCATTCGCGCACGGCGCCGATTTTTCGAAGGGCGCCGTTGCCACGGCCGTTCTCGACGGCCACATGCGCCTCCAGCCGGTGCGCGCCGATGGCACTCGGCCCCGTGTGATACGGCGGCTTCTCCATGTGATTCGATTTCCTGTATTACTGTCATGCTATCGAACATAAAGTGCCTAATTCGACATCGAAACAGTGGAGATGGTCTTGCACGAACGCGATGCCAGCCATGTTCGATGTCGTTGTCGTTGGCGGCGGTCCGGCGGGTCTCAGCGCCGCACTGATGCTCGGTCGGTGCCGTCGTCGTGTCCTGCTCTGCGATTTGGGCTCGCCGCGCAATCGACGCACGACCGCGCTGCACGGGTATCTGACACGGGACGGCGTGGCACCATCCGAATTCACCAGGCTCGGGAGAAGCGAGTTGCCCGCGTACGGCATCGACCAGCGATCTGTCGGAGTGACCGACGCACAGTGGAACGGCGGCCATTACCGGGTGACGCTCAGCGACGATCGACAGGAAGAGGCGTCATACCTTCTGATCGCGACCGGCGTCATCGACGACCTGCCTGCGATCCCCGGGCTCGACGCCTGCTATGGACGATCGGTCTTCCACTGCCCGTACTGCGACGGCTGGGAATGGCGCGATCGGCCGATGGCGGCGCTCGGCAGCGGCAGCAGCGCTGCGGGGCTGGCGCTGTCACTCAGGATGTGGTCGGCCGACGTCGTCCTGTGCACGCCGGGCGGGCGGTACGCGCGCGGTGTGCGTGAACGGCTCGTGCGCAACGGCATTCAGATCCGCACCGAACCGATTGCCGGCCTCGAGCACGACGATGGACGCCTTCGCGAGATCCGGTTCGCGTCGGGCGATCCGTTGCCGCGCGACGTCATGTTTTTTTCGACCGGACAGCATCCGCAATCCGATCTCGCCATCCGCCTGGGATGCACGCTCAACACACGAGGCACGGTGCGGACCGGCACGCTGTGCGACACGAACGTGCCACGTCTGTTTGTGGCCGGCGACGCGTCGCGCGACGCACAGTTCGTCGTCGTCGCGGCGGCCGAGGGCGTCAAGGCCGCGCTCGCGATCAACAAGGCGCTTCAGGCCGAGGAACTTCGATGACGCTCAAGGCGGTTCCGCCGCCGGGCGACGGCCGTCGTGACGACGAGCGAACAGCGCCGCCGCGCGAGACGACCGCCGCCGACACGTCAGTCCAGATGCCGGTCGACATCCGAAGTGTCTCGCTGACCGTGCTGGCCGTGATTGCCGTGGTACTGATGCTTCAGTACGCCCAGGCGATGGTGATTCCAATCGTGCTGGGCGTGCTGATCAGCTACGCCCTCGATCCGATCGTGTCGGCGATGGAACGGCGGCGGATCCCGCGTTCCGTCGGCGCCGCTCTCCTGCTGATGGTCCTGGTCGGCGTCGGCGGATGGCTGATGTACGGCCTGCGATCTGAGGCGAGCGCGATCGTCGAGCAGCTGCCGCAGGCGGCGCGGCGTCTGCGGCAAACCTTGGAGAACGACCGTCCGACCACCGCGAAGGCGATCGAGCAGGTTCAGAAGGCGGCAACCGAGCTCCAGCGAGCCGCGGACGCCGCGGCGCCGCCGCCGCCGTCGTCGACCGGCGTGCAGCGGGTGCAGGTCGAGGCGGCGCCGTTCAGCATCGGCGAGTATCTGATGTACGGGTCCTTCGGCGCCGCGGCCGCGGCCGGCCAGCTCGTGCTGATTCTGTTCCTCGTCTATTTCCTGCTGGCGTCGGGGGATCTCTATCGGCGCAAGCTGGTGAAGCTCGCGGGGCCCTCGCTGGCGCAGAAGAAAATTCCGCTGCAGATTCTGACGGACATCGACCGGCAGATCTCGGCGTTTCTTCTGGTGCAGCTCTTCACGAGCACGGTCGTCGCGCTTGCGACGTGGCTGGCGTTCCGCGCTCTCGGACTTCAGCAGGCGGCGGTGTGGGGGATTCTCGCCGGCGTGTTCAACTCGATCCCCTATTTCGGTCCGGTCGTAGTCTCCGGCGCCACGGCGGCGGTCGCGGCACTGCAGTTCGGCAACGTGCACATGACGCTGCTCGTCTCGGGCGTCGCGCTGGCGATCACGACGCTCGAAGGGTTTCTGCTGACGCCCTGGCTGACGAGCCGGACGGCGCGCATGAATGCGGTGGCCATCTTCGTCGGCCTGCTGTTCTGGGGTTGGGTCTGGAACGTATGGGGGATGCTGCTCGCGGTGCCGATGCTGGTGGTCATCAAGGCCGTCTGCGATCACGTCGAAGACTTCAAGCCGGTCAGCGAGTTGCTCGGAGAGTGATCGCCACGACCATCAGGCCTTCGCGTTCTTTGCGTTCAACGTTCGTGCTCCCGATCAGACGAACGTCGACAAGTCGAAGCGGCCGCGCGAGGCGAGGAGCGGCTTCCACAGGTCGCCGAGCTTCGCGACGCGAGCGGGCACGTTCCTGACGGTGAAATCCTCGATGCGGATGCCGCGCTCGACCTCTTTCCAGGTGACGGGCGTCGACACGGTCGCCTCAGGCCGTGGCCGCACCGAGTACACGGACGCCAGCGTGCTGCCCCACCGATTCTGGTTGTAGTCGACGAGCACGCGGCCTTTCGGGCGCTTCGCGACGCGGTACTCGGCGGTCATCAACGCCGGATTTCGCGACGCCAGCTCCTGCGCCAGCGCCTTGGCGAAGGTCCACACCTGTTTCTGAACCGGACCGCGAACGATGGGCACATAGACGTGCAGTCCTCTGGAGCCGGTGGTCTTCACGACCGACGGCATCTTCAGCGTGTCGAGCGCCTCGCGCACCACCATCGCCGTCTCGAGGACGCGATCGAATGCGGCCCCCACGCCGGGATCCAGATCGAAGTGCACGTAGTCCGGCCGATCGATGTCATCACACGTGGCGTACCACTGATTCAGGTCGATGCAACCGAGATTGATCACCCACATCAGCGCGGCGGGGTCCTGAATCATCGGAAAATCGATGATGTTGTCTTCGCCGTGCGGGATGGTGCAGATGGCGATCCACGCCGGCCGCGGCGTCGGCGCGCGCTTCATGAAGAAGAAGTCGCCCGCGGCCCCATGCGGGTAGCGCTTCATCACCATCGCTCGGTCGCGGATGTGCGGTAGCAGCACGGCGGCGACATCGGCGTAGTACTGAAGGAGATCGCCTTTGGTCAGACCGAGCTCGGGCCAGAAGATCTTGCGGAGATTCGTGAGCCGGACTTCCTTGCCCTCGATGGACGCCATGACGTTGTCCTGATCGCGGGGGATGACGAGGCGTTGCACGACGCTCGCCTAAAGGCTTCGCGCCCCGTTCGGCTGGAGCGCGACGGCTTGAGCCGAGCGTAAGGGTGGCAGCTTCATCAGCGCTGGAATCCGAAGGCTTCCGCTTCGCTAACGCTACGGCGGACCACCGAAGCCTCGGCGAAGGTGGTAAGCCGAGCGAAGCGGCGGCAGCTTCGGCGGCCGCGCGCCATGCAGGACCGCGCCGATCACCGGGATGTATTCCAGCTCGACGCCGTCGTTCGCGTGTCGCAGCATCAAGCCGCCGCGCGACATGTCGCCCCGCCCGACGAACGCCGCCGGAAAACGAAGCCGCTCGCCGAAGATCCCGGTGAGTACATCGACGTATTTGGGGGACGCGATGCTGCCGAGCAGCACGACGTCGCAGTCGGGGCCGATCTCCGCCAGCAACGCGCGTGCGCTCGCCTCCAGCGGACGTCGATAACGCGCGTTCGACGCGCTGACGTCGCCGCTGGCAAAGCCGCGGACTGCGTCGTGGGTGACGCGCGTGTCGGCGGCGCGGAGTCCGGCGTTCGGTGTGATGACGTGCACGCCGTCGCCGACGACGGCGTGGCCGGGTTCGGGCGGGCACGCGAACCGCCGTGCATAGGTGAGCTTGCCGCGGAAGTAGAGACCGCTGATGAAAGAGAAGAATTCGCCGAGCGACGCGCCGTCCGGCGAGCGCAGCGCCACCGCGAGCGCGAACGACGCCTTCGGGGAGAGCGCCTGCTTCGCCCGCCGGCCATTACAGTTGGCTGGGGACAGCAGAAATACGCGGGACACGGTCAAAGTTAAAACTTAAAAGTCAAAACTGAAAATTAAAGTGAAAAGCTGAAAAGACTGAACCTCAACGACGCGAGACAGCGTGGCAGCGCGATCCTCTTCCTGGTTTTAACTTTTGACTTTTCACGTTTAACTTTTAAAAACCCCAACGGAGCAGCACGGAGCCGACCGTGAAGCCCGCGCCGACCGACGCCAGGAGCACGAGGTTCCCTTTCTTGAGCCGCCCGCTGCAGACGGCGTCATTCAGCGCCAGAGGAATGGTGGCGGCTGTGGTGTTCCCGAACTTCTCGATGTTGATGATGACCTTGTTCGGATCGATGCCGAGCTTCTCGGTCGCCGACTGGATGATGCGGCGATTCGCCTGATGCGAGACGAACAGATCGATGTCGGCCGGCGTGAGACCGTTGCGATCGAGGACGCGGCGGCTCATCTCTTCCGTTTTGCGGACGGCGAACTTGAACACCGTCGCGCCGTCCTGCTTCACGTAGTGCAGCCGCTGGTCCACGGTCTCGCGCGTCGACGGATGCAGGCTGCCGCCGGCCGGCATGCAGAGTGCCGGACCGCCGCCGCCATCGATTTCGTGCTCGAAGTCGAGGATGGCGCCGTCCTGCGCATCGGCCGCGGACACGACAACCGCGCCGGCGCCGTCCCCGAAGAGCACGCAGGTCGCCCGATCCTTGTAGTCGATGATGCTCGACATCACGTCGGCGCCGACCACCAGCACGTGCTCGTGGGCCCCGCTCGCGACCAGTTGGCTGGCGACCGTGACCGAGTAGGTGAACGCGGAACAGGCCGCGCTCAGATCGAATCCCCAGGCGCGCGACGCGCCGATCTTGTGCTGGATGAGGCAGGCCGTGCTCGGGAACATCATGTCGGGCGTGACGGTGCCGACGATGATGACGCCGATGTCGTCGGGCTCGATGCCGGCGCGAGCGATCGCCTCGCGTGCCGCGGCCGTGCCCAGATCCGAGGTGGCGACGCCCGCGTCCACGATATGGCGCTCGCGGATGCCGGTGCGCTGCAGGATCCACTCGTCGGTCGTATCGACCATCCGTTCGAGGTCGGCGTTGCTCAGCACGCGCGGCGGCACGTAGGTCGCCAGCGACCTGATGGTCGTCGGCCGCCCGCCCATGCGGCCGGCCCTGCGTTCGATTACCACAAGCGTGATTCCCTTCTGCGTTCGTCGGGCGCGGTGAGCCCGAAGTAGCCGTAGGCCAGTGGCGTCGCGACGCGGCCGCGCGGCGTGCGGTCGAGGAAGCCGATCTGAATCAGGAACGGCTCGTAGATGTCCTCGATCGCGTCCTTTTCCTCGCTGATCGCCGCCGCGATCGTGCCCAGGCCGACCGGACCGCCGCCGAACTTGTCGATGATCGTCCGCAGCAGCTTCCGGTCGACGTCGTCGAACCCGTGCTCGTCGACCTCCAGCAGCTTCAGGCCGGCGTGGGCGACCTCCAGCGTGATCGTGCCGCTCGCGCGCACCTGTGCATAGTCGCGGACGCGCCGCAGCAGGCGGTTCGCGATGCGCGGCGTGCCGCGCGCCCGGCGCGCGATCTCCGCGGCGGCCGGCTCGTCGATCGGCACGCCGAGAATCTTCGCCGATCGGCGCACGATTTCTTCGAGATCGGTCGGCGTGTAGAACTCGAGCCGGTGCGAGATGCCGAAGCGCGACCGCAGCGGCGAGGTCAGCAGTCCAGTCCTCGTCGTCGCGCCGATCAGCGTGAAGCGCTCGACCGGCACCTTCACGGTGCGCGCGCCCGGGCCCTGGCCGATCACGATGTCGACCTCGTAGTCTTCGAGCGCCGGATACAGAATCTCCTCGATGACCGGCGACATCCTGTGGATCTCGTCGATGAACAGCACCTCGCGGACCTTGAGATCCGTCACGATGCCGACGAGGTCGCCCGGTTTCTCGATGGCGGGACCGGACGTGGCCTTCACTTGCACACCCATCTCGTTCGCGATGACGTGCGCGAGCGTCGTCTTGCCGAGGCCCGGCGGTCCGTGCAGGAGGACGTGATCGAGCGGTTCGCCCCGTTGTTTGGCGGCGGTGATCGCGACGTGCAGGTTCTCGCGGATGCGATCCTGGCCGATGTACTCGTCGAGCCGCCGCGGCCGCAGGCCGGCTTCGTATTGCGCGTCTTCGTCGACGCGCGCCGCGGTGACCAGGCGATCGTTCATCATCGTGCAAGCTCGCGCAACGCCTGCTTCAGCGTACGCTCGAATCCCACGTCAGGCAGCGCCTTGATCGCGGATTCGACAGCTTTCTCGGCGAGAGGCCGATGATACCCCAGGTTCACGAGCGCCGAGAGGAGATCGTCATGCAACGACGACGTCTCCGGCGGCGCGACGCCCGCGGCCACGGCCGCCACCTGCGCACGCGGCAGCCGATCCTTCAGCTCGAGGACGATGCGCTCGGAAGTTTTCTTGCCGACACCGGGAATCGCGGTCAGCCGGGCGAGGTCGCCGCGCTCGATCGCGCGAATCAGGTCGAGCGGCTCAATCCCGGACAGCACCGCCAGCGCCACCTTCGGACCGATCCCGCTGACCCCGATCAACCGCTCGAACAATTCCTGCTCGAGCAGCGTCGCGAAACCATAAAGCACCAGCGCGTCTTCGCGGACGTGCGTATGAATACGCAGAGCGGTCTCAGACCCGGGCTCGCCCAGACCGTAGAACGTCGAGAGCGGCACGAACACGTCATACCCGACGCCGTTGACGTCCAGAACCAGGCGGTTGGGATGCTTTTCGAAAATGCGTCCACGAAGATGCGCGATCACGACAGAGGCTTGCCCCGCCGGAGCGCCGTGGGCGCGGAGGCGGGTCGGTACTGTCTCCAGTTGGTGGCCTTGCTCTTGGCTGGCATGGCGGCGCCGGCGACGCGTGCCGGCACCTGCGAATGCAGATGACAGATCGCCACGGCGAGCGCATCGGCCGCGTCGTGCGGCGACGGCACGGCGGCGAGACCCAGCAGCAGCTTGATCATGTGCTGCACCTGTGACTTCTCGGCGCGGCCGTAACCCACCACGGCTTTCTTGATCTCCGCCGGCGTGTACTCGTAGACCCCGACACCGCTCTCGACCGCGGCCAGCATCGCCACGCCGCGCGCGTGCCCCAGCTTGAGCGCACTGCGGACGTTCACGGCATGAAACAGGTTTTCGATGGCAACCGCCTGCGGCCGGCACTCGCGAAGGATGGCGGCGAGGCCGCTGTGAATGAGGTGCAGCTTATCCGGAAAGGCGGCGAGAGCCGGTGTCGTGATGGCGCCGCACACGACGATGCGGTGGCGCGACCCGTCGGTTTCGACGCAGCCGTAACCGGTGCGCTCGGAGCCGGGGTCGATGCCGAAAACTCTCACGCGAGCGAAGCCTCGATCTCCTTTTCCGAGATGTCGAAGTTGGACCACACGTGCTGCACGTCGTCGTGGTCGTCGAGCGCTTCCATCAACTTCACCATCTGCTGCGCCGGCTTGCCTTCGAGCTTCACGTAGTTCTGCGGAATCATCGAGACCTCGGCGCTCGCCGGCTCGACCCCGAGCTGCTTCACCGCGTCGCGCACGGCGACAAACGTCTCGGGGGCGCTCAGCACTTCCCAGTTGTCGTCGTCGTCACGCAGATCGTCGGCGCCGGCATCGAGGACCGCAGCCATCAGCTTCTCTTCGTCGGCCTTCGATTTCTCAACGACGATGTAGCCCTTCTTGGCGAACATCCAGGCGACCGCGTTCGTCGCGGCGAGGTTGCCGCCGTGCTTTTCGAGGGTGTGCCGGATCTCGCCCACTGTCCGATTCTTGTTATCGGTCAGGACATCGATGATGACCGCCGCGCCGCCCGGACCGTAACCCTCGTACTGCGCCTCCTCGTACGACACGCCCGGTTCTTCTCCGGTGCCACGGCGAATCGCGCGTTTGATGTTTTCCGACGGCATGTTGGCGGCTTTCGCGTCCGCGATGATCGTCCGCAGCCGCGGATTCATGTCGGGATCGCCGCCGCCCGCCCGGGCGGCCACCGTGAGCTCCTTGATGAGCCGGGTGAAAATCTTGCCGCGCTTGGCGTCGAGCGCGCCTTTCTTGTGCTTGATCGAGGCCCACTTGGAATGGCCGGACATGTCAAAACTCCCCAGAAAACATCGAAAAACAGGCGCCGAAATGTTACCACGGGCACGCTACCCACGAAGAACGCAAAGGCCGCCAAGATCGCAAAGTTAACCGATCTTTGCGGTCTTAGCGATCTTTGCGTTCCACCGTCCCGGCGCGCCGCGCCATGATGATCCACACGTCCGCCCGCTCGTCCCACGCGCGTCCCTGGTAATCGCCGAGGACCGCCTCGACCCGGAACCCTGCACGCTCGAGCTGTCTCGACATCTCCGGCACCGAGACCGTTCGAAAGACCAGTTCGAAACAGTGATCGCGCGTGCGGCCGTTTTTCCGCTCCACATAGCGCTGCTCGAAGGTCGTGAGGCGGCGGCGCCGGTCCTGCCGTACCGATTCGATCAGCGTGAGATCGGCCCCATCCGATCGGCCGCGCAGCTGCACCTTGTTGGTGTACTCGCGCCACTTTGGGACGTCCGGCACGAGATCGATCCCGAACGTGCCTCCGCGCTCGACGATACGGGCAACCGACGCGAGCGTCGCGGAGAGATCTCGAGGTTTCGTCAGCGACTGCAGAATGCCGTACGGCGCCAGCACCATGGAGAAGGAGCGGGCCGCGAACGGCAACGCACGGATGTCACCACGGACGAGACGCGCCGATTGGGTAATTGGATGATTGGGTAATCTGGTCATCGATCGCCATGCGCGTGCAAGCATGGGAGCCGACCGGTCGATGCCGACGATGTCGACGCCGGCTCGGGCGAGGGGCTTCGTCACCCGGCCGGTGCCGCAGCCGAGTTCCAGCACGCGGCCATTCGCCTGCAACGCCGCCCGACGCCAGAACGGCACGTCGCGGCGCCCGAGCGTCTGCGCGTTCTCCCAGTCGTAGAACGGCGCGTACTCGTCCCAACCCTGCCACCCTTCGCGAGTCACGTCAGAAGCTGCGACGCGCCACGTCGGTGGATGGGTGATACGTTTTCCAGTCGAACCAGTACTCCTCCAGAAATGGCAGGCGCGCGAGCTGCCGGCCGGCGAGGGGACCGCTGATGGCGACGCCGGCAAACGTCCACTCGCTGCCGGTGCCGGCGTCGGCCAGGCGGAACGGCGACGCGTCGGCTTTCACGATGAGCTCGAGCGGACGGCCGTCGACGGTCCGATCGAACACGCGTGTCGATCGACCATCCGGCGCGCGGACGATGGCGATTGCGGTGCCGCCGATCTCGTCGAGGACGACGCCGACGGCGCTGATGCCGGCGAGCGGATATGCACGTGAGACACCGCGCACTTCGACACCGATGACCAGCGTTCGCGGTTCCAGCTGCCGATCCGCGGCGAGCGGCGCCGGTGTGTTCGTCATGCGCTGCTCCCAGTCCGCGCGGGCGTAGCGGTTGGCCGCGGCGACCGCGTCGACAGGAGCCAGCACGCGGCCGCGTGGCGATTCCTCGCGCCACAGCGCGAACGTCAGGTGATCGAACGCCAGCAGCGTCAGCCGTCGGCCTTTCAACGGACCGAGAATCGCTTCACCCGACACCTGCTGCCACCACGAACCGGTCTGGTCGTCCTGCATCACGAAGTTCTGGTTGTTGATGCCCACCAGACGAAACGTGAGGACTCGTCCGTCGATCGCCGAGCTCCACACCAGACCGGTGTGACAAAGCGTTCAATACGTGACGACCGCGGGCGTGCGGCCGATCCGATCGTTGACGAGGTGGTGGTACGCCATCTGCCGGATCGGGTAGGCGGCGGCGTCACCATCGACCGAAACCGCCAGGACCAGATCGTTCGACTCGACGAACGTCGCCTTCGCGGCCGCGACGAATTGCGGCCGCGGCAGCGGATTGAACATCCACTCGAACGGGTTCTGCCGCGCGAACCACGCCGCCGCGATAGCCAGCATCAGGGCTCCAGCGAAGCCGACGAGCGCCAGCCCGGTCCGCCGCCGTCGCAGCGAGATGGCTGCCAGCACGGCCAACGCCGCGAGGCCGAGCACCGTGAGGATCGGCGACCAACGGCGCATCGCGTAGGCGGCTTCGAGCGTTCGCGTGGTCTGCGATCCAAACGGCTGATCGAGAACCAGCGGCAGCACGACGACCGCGATCAGGGCGATCGGAATCAACGCCGCAGCGATGCGTCTCAACATGAGTGGTGCGGCGTCCGCGCGAAGGCGCGCGCCGCGCGTATTATAGGCGAATGGACGATTTCGCCCGGTGGCGCGACGAGTTCCCGATTCTCGCGCGCTCGGTCTACATGATCAGCAACTCGCTCGGCGCGATGCCCCGCCGGACCGCGCGCGACCTCGCGGAGTACGCCGAGACGTGGGCGACCCGCGGCGTGCGCGGATGGGAAGATCGCTGGTGGGAAATGCCGCGCGAGGTCGGCGACAAAGTGGCGCGGATCATCGGCGCGCCCGCCGGCTCGGTCAGCATGCACGAGAACGTGACGACGGCGCATGCGGTTGCGCTGTCGTGTCTCCGGCCGACGGCCACCCGCCGCCGCATCGTCTGCGCCGCGATGGATTTTCCATCGATGATCTATCTGTTCCGCGCGCAGGAGGCGGCGGGCTTCGAAGTGACGGTTGTTCCGGCGGAAGATGATCTGACCGTCCGAACCGATCGATTCATCGACGCGATCGACGACCGCACCGCGGCCGTGGCCTTCTCGCACGTGTTGTTCCGCACGTCCTACATCATGCACGCGGCCGAGATTGCGAAGCGCGCTCGCGAGGCCGGCGCCACGGTGATCCTCGATACCTATCAATCCGCCGGCATCGTCCCGCTCGACGTCACCGCGCTGGACGTCGACTTCGCCGTCGGTGGATGTCTGAAGTGGTTGTGCGGCGGGCCCGGCAACGCGTTTCTTTACACGCGGCCCGAGCTGCGTCAGCACTTGAAACCCACGTTGACAGGATGGGTGTCGCATCGGAATCCGTTCGCGTTCGACACCAACCCGATCGAGGATCGCGACGTGCGGCCCGACGCGATGGGGATGATGAACGGCACGCCGTCGATTCC